>Ga0302046_10005554_pt1 | contig 11092 bp, 9 predicted proteins | sample RVTome_11_FD_200261 | JGI IMG/M metagenome (GOLD analysis project Ga0302046, IMG submission 200261) | Soil microbial communities from uranium-contaminated site in the Upper Colorado River Basin, Wyoming, United States - RVT147D111 (version 2) ... | reverse complement strand
CGAACCGGGCATCTACATCCCGGGCAACACGGCAGGGGTCGAGCGGAAGTGGTGGAACATCGGCGTGCGGGTCGAGGACGTCGTGCTCGTGACGGACTCGGGATACGAGTGTCTCTCGTGCGCCGGCGCGCCGCGCGAGATCGACGACGTCGAGAGAGCGGTGCGGTCGGGCTCAGTCCGCTGAGGCTTCCGGCGGGACCAGGATCGAAATCATCTCGTCCCCGACCCGGCACGTGATCGGCGTCTCGAGCACGCAGTCGCCGTCCACCTGTACTTCGACCGGATAGCTCTCGAGCGACCGGATCGTCGCGGTTGCCCCGCGGACGATCTTCGCGATGCCGCGCTCGAGATGACCCCCCCGGCCGATCTGCATCTGCCGGAACAACGAGAGGAACCGCCAGCGCGTCCTGTCCGAAAAGAGCAGGACGTCCATTTCTCCGGACTCGAGCCGGGCGTCCGGAGCGATCACCCACGGCCCCGCGTAATGGCTCGCGTGGCAGGCGACGGCGAACGTCGCCTCGTGTTTCTCCCCGTCCACGTCCACTTCCAGCCTCGGGAACTCGTAACGGAAGAACTCGTCCGCCACCGTGAAGAAGATCCCGGTTCGTCCGAGCCAGCGCTTCAACACGAGGCTCATGTGCCCCATGATCCGCGCGTCGAGGCCGACGCCGGCCCAGAGCAGGAACGGACGGTCATTCGCGTAGAAAACCCGGACCTGGCGCGGGACTCCTTCAGTCAGGAGCTTTGCCGCGGCCTCGACGTCGAGCGGGATCGAGAGCTCCCGGGCGAGCACGTTCGACGTGCCTCCCGGAAGAATGGCCAGCGGAACCCGAGAACCGACGAGCCCGCACACGGCTTCCGAGACCGTCCCGTCGCCTCCGCACACCACGACGGCGTCGAGTCCGGCCGGGAGAAGATCTCGCACGATCGCCGTGGCGTGCCGGGGGGCGGTGGTCGGAGCGTGGATCAGCTCCAGTCCCTTCTCGCGAAGCCGCGCGATCAGCTCCAGCATCTTGGCCGCGCGGTCGCGCTGACCCGCCGTCGGGTTGTAGATGAGGACGCCGCGTTTCAATCGTCTCCTCTCGTCATTCCGAGCGCAGCGAGGAATCTCGAGATCCCTCGGCCTTCGGCCTCGGGATGACAAGAGAGTGGCCTCGGGATGACAGGGTCCGCTAGAACAGCGACCCCTCTTTACGCGGAGGCAGGATTCCCAGATGCCGATACGCCTGCGCAGACGCGATTCGCCCGCGCGGGGTTCTCTGCAGGAAACCCGCCTGAATCAGGTACGGCTCGTAAAGGTCCTCCAGCGTCCCCCTGTCCTCGCCGAGCGATGCCGCGATCGAGTTGATCCCGACCGGACCGCCTCCGAACTTCTCGATGATCGTCGAGAGAATGCGCCGGTCGAGCTCGTCGAAACCGTGCTCGTCCACCTCGAGGCGGGCGAGCGCCTCCCGCGCGGTCGGAAGGTCGATGCTTTCTTTCCCGGCGACCTCCGCGAAGTCCCTGAGCCGGCGGAGCAGCCGGTTCGCGATTCGCGGGGTTCCGCGGCTTCGTCCCCCGATCTCGCGCGCCGCGTCGGGAGTGATCGCGATTCCGAGGATTCTCGCGGAGCGCTCCACGATCTGCGACAGCGCCCCGACGTCGTAGAAGTCGAGCCGCAGCGAGATCCCGAATCGGCCGTGCAGCGGCTGTGAGAGAAGGCCCGGCCGGGTCGTCGCGCCGACGAGGGTGAACGGCGGCAGATCCACCTTCATCGTGCGCGCCATCGGGCCCTCTCCGATGAGGATGTCCAGGCGAAAGTCTTCCATCGCCGGGTAGAGGATCTCTTCGACCGCGGGGTTCAACCGATGGATCTCGTCCAGGAACAGGACGTCTTTCGGCTGGAGGTTCGTGAGGATCCCGGCCAGATCGCCGGCGCGGGCGATCATCGGACCCGACGACATGCGAAGCCCCGCGCCGAGCTCCTTTGCGATGATGTGGGCGAGCGTCGTCTTTCCGAGGCCCGGCGGCCCGGTCAGCAGTACGTGGTCGAGCGGCTCCCCGCGGCCTCGCGCGGCGGCGAGAAAGACGGCGAGGTTCTCGCGAACCTTCGCTTGACCGATGTACTCCGAAAGGACCTTGGGCCGCAGCGTGGGCTCGACCGCAACGTCGTCGGCGAGCGCCGTTCCCGAGAGGATTTCCTTCTCTTCGGCCATTGCGGAGGAGTCTAAGCTGTCGCGGGGACAGAGATGAGGATGCGGGTGCAGACCCCTTCGGGATCTGTCCCCGCGACATTTCTCGGGCTGCACCCGCCGCAGTCCACTCGTCTCAGCCTCCCGTCAGCTTCTTCAACGCGAGCTTCAGGTAATCGCCGAAATCTTTGGGCGCGCCGGCGCGTCCGATCGAGTCGACCGCCCGCTCCGCGTCTCCCTTGCGATATCCCAGGTTCACGAGCGCGGACACGACGTCTTCGGGAGCGACCGTCGGTGGCCGCGGCGCGCCCGGCTCCCCGGCGAACTTCGCCGCCTTTTCGGAGAGCTCGAGCACCATCCGCTCCGCCGTCTTCTTTCCGACGCCCGGGACCGCCATGAGCCGGCGGGCATCGCCACTGCGCAGCGCCTCGATCAGGTCGACCGGCGGAATGCCCGACAGGACCGTCAGCGCCACCCGGGGGCCGATTCCCGCGACGTCTAAGAGCATCAGAAAGAGCGCGCGCTCCCGTTCGGTCAGAAATCCGAAGAGCGACAGCGTGTCTTCGCGGACGTGCGTGTGAATCCACAGCGAAGCGGGGCTCTCCGCCTCGGGCAGGTCGTAGAAGGTCGAGAGCGGGATGTGGACGAGGTATCCGACTCCGCCCACGTCCAGGATCACGTGATCCGTCGCCTTGGAGGCGAGGCGTCCGACCAGGCGGCCGATCACGGAGCGATTCTATTTCCCGCGTCCTCTCCAATGAAGGGAGAGATCCTTCGGCGCTGCGCGCCACAGGATGACGTTGGAAAAGCTATCCGCGTCTCTGTCCCTGGGCGGGCAGGAAGCTACTCAGGACTTCCTCGTTGACCTCGATCTTCCGGTCGGCCCGCATCTGGGCAACGATCGACCGGATCAACCGGTCGGCCTCTTTGGCGCGGAGCGATTCGGTGAGCTCGACTTTCTGTGTGTCGAACGCCGCGGGGTCTGCCTGGGTACGGGTGAGCACTCGGAAGAGCACGAAGCCCGCCGGCACCGGCACCGGCGGCCCGGCCTGTCCGGCCGGCGTCTTGAAAACGGCCTCGGAGAGCCGCGGCGCGTCGCCCAGCTCCGGGATGGGACCGCCCGGCCCGAAGTCTGCCGTCGTCTTGACCTCCGTCTCGTATCGTGTCGCGAGCGCTGCCAGAGTGGTGCCGGACGCGAGCTCGCGGGCGGCGGGATCGAGCTTCTCGAGCGCCTCTTTCTCGCGCCGCTCCGACTTCCAGTCCTCGGCGATCTTCGCCCGGATCTCGTCGAACGGCGCAATCGCGCTCGGCCTCTCGGCAGACGGCCGGAGGAGGACCGATCCTTGCGGGGTATCGATCGGGACCGTGGTCACTTCGCCGATCTTGAGCGCCCAGGCTTCCTTCGAAAACGCCGCGTTCGGGCCGATCCCTTCGATGGGTCCGCTTCGCGAGAACCAACCGGTCGTGTTGTAGGTGACGGTGTCGCTCTGGAGCTTGCGCAGCTCCTCGTCCGACTTGTTGGCGAGCCCACGGACCTTCACGGCGAGCTCCCCGGCGATTCGCTTCATTTCCGCGGAAGCCTTGCGCTCGGCGAGATCTCCCGAAATGCTCGGGCGGACCTCCTCGAGAGTGCGGGTCGTCGCCGACGTTTTCGCGGCGAGCCGGATGATGTGGTAACCGAAGTCCGTCTTGATCGGGCCGCGGATCTCGCCCGGTCTCATGTCGAACGCCGCCTGCTCGAACTCCGGGACCATCTGGCCTCGTCCGAAAGGGGGAAGCTGGCCTCCGTTCTCCTTGCCGGTGGGATCGTCGGTGTTCTCCTGCGCGAGCTTTGCGAAGTCCTCGCCCGATTTCGCGCGGGCGAGAAGGGCTTCCGCCTTGGCCTTCCCCTTCGCCTCTGCATCCGGCCCGCCACTCGGCTCGACCTTGACGAGGATGTGCGACACGCTCACCTGCTCCGGAACCGCATACGACTCTTTCTTCGCCTCGTACTCGGCTCGAATCTCCGCGTCGGAGACGGGCACCTTCGCCCGCACCTTGAGACGATCGACGAGCAGATAGTTGACGCGGCGCTGCTCGGTCGCCCGGTAGCGCTCCTTGTTCTTCTCGTAGTACGTCGTCAGATCCGCCTCCGACGGCTCGAGCGCCGTCTCGAGCCGGCTAGCCGGAACGACGATGTACTCGATCTTCGCCTTGTCGTTTCTCGCGGCGAACTCCCGCCGGACGTCGGCGTCGGGGATCGCAACGGTCGCCTTCACGAGCGCCGTGTACTTCGCGACGAGCAGGTCCTCCCGCATCCCCTCTTCGAACGTCTCAGGGAGATAACCCGCCAGCCTCAGCTGCTCCGAGTACTTCTGCACACCGATGAACCGTCCGTTCTCCTGGAAGACGGGGAGCGTCGCGATGGCGCGAGAGAGCTCGTCGTCGGTGACCCGCAGGTTCATGCGTTTCGCCGCCTCGAGTCGCAGCTTGCGCTCGATCATTCCGTCGAGAACCTGGCGGGGCAGGTCGAGCGCGCGGGCGAGCTCGGGTGAGAAGCTCCCCTGGTACAGCTCACGGTAGCGCTGGACCTGGTTCTGGTACATCCGGTCGAATTCGACCGCGGAAATTTCGTCACTCCCCATACGGGCGACGATCTGACTCGCGCTGTCGTTTCCCCAGTTCGATCCGGAGAAGAAGACGAACCCGAGGACGAATACGATGATGACCGCGAACAGCGTCCACTTGAGCTGATGGAAGCTGGCGCGCATGGTTTTGAGCATCCGAGGCTCCTTTGTCGAGAACGGGCGACTATACCGCCGGGAAGGCAGGACTGCTTCCCGGACGCAAACCAGGAGGCGGGTGCAGGCGCCATGGACCTGTCCCCGCGAAACTAAGGAGGCGGGTGCAGGCCCCTTCGGGACCTGTCCCCGCGACGATTACAGGGCTGTGCTATAAGACAACAGGGTAAGTCTCGCCAATCAAGAAAGTTATGCGGAGACGGAATCTCGGCCGGCTCGTCGGAGCGGACCTCGATTGGTTCGTCATTTCGGTCCGGAAAGTCACGACCTGGGGAATCCTGGTCGCGCTCGTCGCGGCCGGCAGCATCCTCGGGTACCGGGCCTACGTGCGGGACAAGCCGACGGCGGAAGACCGCGCCCGCGCCGAGATCGAGACCGCCTCTGCTCTACTCGCCAAGGCGACGAACACAGTCGGCACCGTGCGGCCGGGGTCGAACGTCGCCCGCGCGCACAAACTCCTGGAGGACGCCCGCGGCGCCATGGGTAGTCAGCGATTCGACGACGCCTACCGGCTGGCGGTCGAATCGGAGTCCTACTCGCGGCGCGTGCTCGGCGGATGGGGTGCCGACGAGAACGGAGACGCCTCGTTCATCTTCGTGGAAGGGGACGTCGCGCTCCAGCGGGCGGGCCGCTCCAACTTCGAGACCGCCCGGCAGCGACAGCCCCTCTTCGACGGCGATTTCATCCGGACCGGACGCACGGGTTCGGCGGAGGTCATGTTCAGCGACGGAACACTGTTCACGATCCGGCCGGGCTCTCTCTTCGAAGTGCGGCGGCCGTCGGCCTCGGATGCGAGCGGCAGCGAAGTGAAAATGGTTTCCGGCGCGGTAAACGTGTACACGTCGGCGTCTCCGTCGACGATCGCGACCGACGAAGCGACCGCGGCGGTCGAGCGGGATTCCCGCGTGTCGGTCGACGTCGCCGCGGGCGAGAAGACGGAAGTGACCACGTACCGCGGCAAGGCGACGGTCTCGACCGGAATGAGCTCCGTCGTCCTCGAAGAACGCCAGAGGGTCGTCGCCGCGGCGCGCACGGGAGCGCTGTCCCCGCGGGTCGTCCTGCCCGAAGCCCCGCGGCCGATCGCGCCCGACGACAACCGCACTTTCGACAGAACCGCCGGCGGCGCGGTGGAGCTCAAGTGGTCGCGCGTACCGGAGGCAACCCGGTACCGGATCCAGATCTCGCGTTCGCGGCTCTTCGTTCCCGACGCGAATGAGGTCGATCTCGACAACCGCACCGGGCTCTCGGCGCAGATCAAGGTTTCGCGGGAAGGGTCGTATTTCTGGCGGATCGCGGCGATCGACCGGGCAGGCTACTCCTCGGACTGGAGCACCGTCCGCCGCTTCCGAACGGTTGCGGAGCCGCTCCGCACCGCCGGGAGCGGGGACACGACGCCGCCGGATCTCTCGGTTCTGCCGCCTCAGCAGATGGGAAACATGTTCCTGATCTTCGGCAAGACGGAGGCGGGCGCGGTCGTCACGGTCAACGCGGAGCCGGCGGACGTCGGCGCCGACGGCAGCTTCAAGAAGACCGTCACGATCGAGCGGGACGGCTACGCGATGCTCGTCATCAAGGCCGTGGACGCGTCGGGCAACGAGACGATCCGTCGGATGCGGGTGTTCGTGGAGACCCTGTAGGAGGTCCCCTTGGGCTGGCGATCCATTTTCTCTCTCTTTTCGAACGATCTCGCCGTCGATCTGGGCACGGCGAACACGCTCGTGTTCGCCCGCGGCAAAGGGATCGTCGTCCGTGAGCCGTCGATCGTCGCCGTCAACAACCACACCAACCGGGTGGAAGCCGTCGGGACCGAAGCCAAGGAGATGGTCGGCCGGACGCCGGGCAACATCGTCGCGATCCGACCGATGAAGGACGGCGTGATCGCCGATTTCGAAGTCACCGAGAAGATGCTCGATCACTTCATCAAGAAGGCCCATGGCCGGTCTCTCTTCGTGCGGCCGCGGATCGTCATCTCCGTCCCCTCCGGCATCACCCAGGTCGAGAAGCGCGCGGTGCAGGACTCCGCTCTGCGCGCCGGAGCCTCCGAAGTCTTCATCATCGAACAGGCGATGGCGGCCGCGATCGGCGCCGGGCTTCCGATCACCGAGCCCGCCGGCAACATGATCGTAGACATCGGGGGAGGTACGACGGACGTCGCGGTGATCTCGCTCGCCGGAATCGTCTACAGCCGTTCGGTGCGGATCGCGTCGAACGAAATGGACGAGGCGATCATCCAGTACGTCAAGCGAAAGTACAACCTCCTGATCGGCGAACGAACGGCGGAACAGGTGAAGATCGAGATCGGCTCCGCCTATCCTCTCGACGAGCCTCTGACGATGGAAGTCAAGGGGCGCGACCTCGTCGAAGGGGTTCCCAAGACGCTCACGCTCTCCGACGAAGAGGTTCGCGAGGCGCTGGCGGAAGTGGTCGCCGCGATCGTCGAGACCGTGCGCGTCGCCCTCGAGCGCACGCCGCCGGAGCTCTCGGCGGACATCATGGACGAGGGAATCATCATCACGGGAGGCGGCTCGCTGCTGCGCAACCTGGATCGCCGGCTGCGCGAGGAGACCGGCCTGCCGATTTCCTACGCCGAAGACCCGCTCGCGTCCGTAGCGCTCGGGACCGGCGCGATGCTCACCGACATGAATCTGTTGAGGAAAATCTCGCTGACGTGACCAGAGCCTGAACAATGAGATTCCCCTCCGCCCGCGCCGAGATCACCTCTCGTCCCCGCAGGGGCGGCGCGCTCCTCGCGTCGGTGCTCGTCCTGTGCGTCCTGGCTCTGTCCGCGCAGGCGCCCGCGCGCGGCCATCGCGGCTCCGTGCTGCAGTCGTGGATCCTGACCGTCTCCGCGCCCGTCGTTCGCGCCGTCGCGAGCGTCTCCCGCGCGGTCTCGGGAGCTTCCTCCTCGGCGGCGGAGGCGTGGACTTCCCGCGACGAAAACTCGCGCCTGCGCGCGCGCCTGGCGAAGTCCGACGAAGAGCTCCTGCGGCTCCGCGCCGAGGTCCGGCAGCTGCGCGACGAACGGTCGCTCACCGCGGCGGCGCCTTTCCTCCCGGTCGTGGTGGGAAGCGCTCCGGTCCTCCTCATCGAGAGGCGGGCCGGACTGCAGAGCGCGCTCGTCGGCATCGGGACGTCGGCCGGAGTTGGAGCGGGATCTCCCCTCGCCGTGCCCGAGGGTCTCGTCGGGCGCGTGATCACGTCGGGCCGCACGATGTCGCGCGCGCAGCTCCTGCTCGATGCGTCGGCGGCCGTAGGAGCCCGCATCGCCCGGACCGGGGAGCTCGGGATCGTCCGCGGTGACGGACGCGGCGCGCTGCTCCTGAATCACATTCCGACGACCTCCCGTGTGCGGGCGGGGGACTTGATCGAGTCCGCCGGAATCGACGGCATCTTTCCGCGCGGGATCCCGATCGGGCGGGTCGGCGCGGTGTCTCCCGGCAGCAACCTCTTTCTCGACATCCGCGTCGTTCCGACGGCGCCTTTCGCGCGCCTGACCGACGTGCTGGTGCTCGCAGCGTTTCCGGCGCGCGACCCGGCGGAAGGGTCGAGTGCCGGGCGGTGAACCTCGGGCGGATCGCCCTGATCCTCGCCGGCGCGGCAGGACTCGAGTTTCTCTTCGGAAGCTCCCCGTATCGCGCCGCGTGGCCGGTCGACTGGCTCCTCCTCGCGACGGCGATCGTGGCCCGCTCGGGAGGATTCGGTCGTTCGGTTCTGACCGGAGCGGCCGCGGGATTCCTCGAGGACGCGCTGACGGAGAGTCTTCTGGGCCTGAATGCCTTTGCGAAGGCCGTCATCGGCTACCTCCTCGCGTTTTTCTCGGTGCGGGTGATGTTCGGCGGGGCGCTCGCGGTCGGAGGCGCCCTCGCGCTCTGCTCGCTGGCGAACGACGCGATCGTCGCGATCCTGCGGTCGCTCCTGCTCGACTCCCCGATCGTCCTCGGCACGCCCTATGCGCTGTGGCGCGCCATCGCGACGGGCGCGACGGCAGGAGCGTTGGAGGCCGCCTGGAGCTTCCCGTGGAGGGAATGGCGCGAAAGGCGTCGCCTTCGGAGACTGCGATGAGTGGTTCGTTCCCCTTGTTCCGGGTTCCGGGTTCCGTGTTCCGATGCTGAAGGTCCGCGAGAACCGCCGAGAGCTCTCTTCGCGTATCGAGATCGCGCGGGTGGCGGTGGGCGCCGTCTTCGCTCTGCTCGCCTTTGCCTACTGGTACGTCCAGATCGTCCGCGGGGACCACTACTTCGAGCTTTCCGAGAACAACCGGATCCGGTCGGTCAAGCTGACCGCGCCGCGCGGGTACGTCCTCGACCGGAACGGGACCGTGCTCGTCGAGAACGAACCCGCCGACACCCAGCAGCTCTACCGCCGGGAATCGAAGGACGTGAAGGCATCCGTCGATTTCGCGGTGCGTCTGCTCGATCTCCCGGTCGACCTGATCCGCGGGCGGCTGGAGCGCGGTCGCCGGTTTCCCGAGTTCGTTCCGATCCCGATCGCGGAGAACCTCTCGCTCGAAGAGGTCGCGGCGATCGAGGCGCGCGCGCCGGAGCACCCGGAGTTCGCGGTCACAATTTCGCAACGCCGCCTCTACAAGAGAGGGGGGAGCGCCGCGCACGTCCTCGGATATCTCGCGGAAGCGACGCCCGAGCAGATCCGCAGGTCGGGAAACGTCCATACGCTGGGTGACTGGGTCGGCCAGAAGGGCATCGAGAGCTCGTACGAGAAGATTCTGGGGGGCGCGAACGGCGAGCGCCGGGTGATCGTGGACTCGCACGCACGGGAGATCGCCGAGGAGAGCCGCATCGAATCCCGTCCGGGTCAGAACCTCTTCCTCACGCTCGACCGTGACCTCCAGCAGCTCGCCGAGGAGCTGTTCGCCGAGAAAGTGGGCTCCGCGGTGGCGCTCGACCCGAAGACGGGAGAGATCCTCGCGCTCGTCTCCTCGCCCTCGTACGACCCCAACTGGTTCACGCGGCGCGTGACGCCCGAAGAGTGGACGAGCCTTCTCTCCGATCCCAACCATCCGCTGCAAAACCGCGCGATCCAGAACACGTATTCGCCCGGCTCTGTCTTCAAGATTTTCCTCGCGTACGGCGCGCTCGCTCGCGGCTGGGTGGACCCGGACGCGCGGGTGTTCTGCCGAGGCCACGCCGCGTTCTACGGAAGGACGTTCCGCTGCCATCGGAAGGGCGGCCACGGATGGGTGAACCTCCGCAACGCGATCAAGGTGTCCTGCGACGTCTACTTCTACAACCTCGGACGGCGGCTCGGCGTGGACCGGATCGCCGAAATCGCGCGCGCGTTCGGCTTCGGCGAGCCGACGGGCCTCGACCTCGCTCACGAGAAGCCGGGTCTCGTTCCCTCGGAGGAGTGGGCGCGCACGAAGCGCGGCGCTCGCTGGTATCCGAGCGAGACGATCTCGGTGTCGATCGGCCAGGGACCGCTCCTGATGACGCCGCTGCAGATCGGTCGCGCGGTCTCGGCGCTCATCACAGGCGGGAAGCTGCCGACGCCGCACCTTTTCCTCGCCTCGCGGGACCCGAAGACCGGTTTCCGCCTGCGCTATCGGTCGCAGCCGCGGCAGTCACTGGCGATCGATCGAGAGCTTCTGGCGATCGTCAAGAGCGGGATGTGGGCGGTCGTCAACGAGCCGGGTGGCACGGCTTTCGGATCGCGGCTGCCGAGCGTCGAGGCGGGCGGCAAAACCGGAACCGTCCAGGTCGCGCGGCGCGACGCGGTGCCCCGCCCCGGTGTCGACCGCCGCCGGCTCGAGGATCACGCCTGGTTCACTGCTTTCGCGCCGATCGACGACCCCAAGATCGTCGTCGTCGTGTTCGTCGAGCACGGCGGTCACGGCTCGAGCGCCGCGGCTCCCATCGCCAGGCGACTCCTCGCCAAGTACTTTGGCGTCGAGGTCACCCCGCGTCCGGGAGAGCCGGGATTCGTGCGCGCGTCGACGAAGCTCTCGAACGCCCCGTCGCGCGCTGCCGAGGTGCCCGAGTGATCGGACGCGTTCTGCCAGTTCCGCGGCGCCTCGACCTCGTGATTCTCTCGACGGCGATCGCGCTCGCGGTCCTCGGGATCCTGTTCGTCTCGTCCACGACGTCGGGCGGTCGATTCGACGGCCTGGCGACGCGCCAGGCGATC
>Ga0302046_10005553_pt1 | contig 11092 bp, 5 predicted proteins | sample RVTome_11_FD_200261 | JGI IMG/M metagenome (GOLD analysis project Ga0302046, IMG submission 200261) | Soil microbial communities from uranium-contaminated site in the Upper Colorado River Basin, Wyoming, United States - RVT147D111 (version 2) ... | reverse complement strand
CATGTACAGGTCGGTGTCGTCCTGCTGGTGTGGTGCCTTTCCGCGGTCTCCCTTTACGTCGGTCATGGCGCCGCCGATCACGTAACCACGCTTTTGCACCATCGCTACGAAGTCGCGGAAGCGCTGGTGATACACGGTGCCATGCGCCTCGTCGATCTCGAACGTGACCGAGTGCAGGGCGTTGATGGCATCCATGCCGACGCAACGCTGGAAACAGGTTCCGGTCAGCTGCCCGAGCCGGCGCTGCATCTTGTTCTGCATGACGAGGTCCGCCGCACTTTCGGCGATGTGCAGAAAACGGCTGATGCGCTCACCCGTGAGCGGCGAAATGACGGATGCGAGTTCCGGGTCACGCAACGCGAGGTCATAGGTCTCGGCAACCGCATTGATCGATGGCCGGATGACCGGATGTTCCACCGGCTCCTCGACGAGGGCGCCTAGATAGTAAACCGTCAGGTCGCGACCACGCAGGCTCTCGATGTAATCGTTGCCGCTCCTGATCTGTGTCGTCGAAACGTCATCCATTGCGGAATCCCGTCGCCGTTGCAGAGTTCGATTGTATCGAAAAAAGCGCTGAGTACTTGCCCGAGTGTATCTATCCGGCCCGTTCGAGTTCCTCGTGTGCTTCGAGCCAGTCCGCCTCTTCCCTGGCCAGTTGCCAGTTGACGTCAGCCTGTTCCTCGAGCACCGATTTCAGCTCGTCCTTGCGGCCAGCATCGTAAAGCTCGGCATGCGCAAGTCGGTCTTCCAGTTCCTTTTTTCTGAGCTGCAGCGCGGCGATCGCGGCCTCGGCTTTTTCGATGCGCCGGCTCAACGGCCGCAGGCGCTGACGTTGCTCCGCGTCGCGGCGCTTCCTGTCTTTCCTTTCGCGTCCTGCTGCATCCTGTGCTGCAGCCCGAAGAACGTTCCCGCTCGAGCGATTCTGTGCCGCAAGCCAGGCCGGATAGTCATCGAGGCTGCCGTCGAACTCGGACACCTGGCCCTCGTGCACGAGCAGCAGTTGATCGGTGGTCACACGCAACAGGTGCCTGTCATGGGAAACGATAACCATTGCGCCGGAAAAGTCCTGAAGCGCCGTGGCGAGCGCCTGGCGCATTTCCAGGTCGAGATGGTTAGTTGGCTCATCCAGCAGCAGCAGGTTGGGCCGGTGATAAACGAGCAGGGCGAGTGCGAGTCGCGATTTCTCCCCGCCGGAAAATGGTCCCGTCGGCATCAATACGGAATCGCCGGAGAAGCCGAAACCACCCAGATAATTCCGCAGCTCGAGTTCTCTTGCGCGTGGCGCGAGCTCGAACAGATGCTCAAGTGGCGTCCGTTTCGGATGCAGTTGCTCGACTTGGTGCTGCGCAAAATATCCGGTCGCGAGGTCGTTTGCCCGCATCAACTCACCACTCTGCATTTCCAGCGTACCTGCAAGCAACTTGATCAGCGTTGACTTGCCGGCTCCATTTCGTCCGAGCAAGCCGATGCGATCGCCCGGTGAGAGGCTGAGACGCACATTGGACAAAACCGTCTTCGGCCCGTAGCCCACGGCCGCGTGATCCATGCGCAGCAATGGCCGCGGCAGTTTCTCGGGTTCGAGCAGCGAGAAATGAAACGGCGAATCGACGTGCGCAGGAGCGATGAGCTGCATGCGTTCCAGTGCCTTGATCCGGCTCTGTGCCTGCCGCGCCTTGGATGCTTTGGCACGGAAGCGGTCGATAAACGATCGTATGTGTGCGACTTCGCGCTGCTGTTTTTCGAACTGTGACTGTTGATGGGCGAGCCGCTCTGCCCGGATGCGCTCGAACGCCGAATAATTTCCGGAATACAGGGTCGCGTGTCGGTTCTCGAGGTTGAGGACGTGGCCGACGACCGAATCCAGAAAGTCGCGGTCGTGCGACACCAGCAGCAGAGTTCCGGCATAGTTGCGCAACCAGCCCTCGAGCCAGATGACAGTATCGAGATCGAGGTGATTGGTCGGCTCGTCGAGCAGCAGCAGTGAGGAACGGCACATCAGCGCCCGGGCAACGTTCAGGCGCATGCGCCAGCCGCCGGAAAACTCGTCTACCGGCCGTGACTCGTCAGCGGTCGTGAAACCGAGCCCGTGCAGCAGTTGCCCGGCACGGCTCCTCGCGGTGTAACCATCGATATGCGCGAACTCGGCGTGCAGGTTCGCAAGCGTTGCCCCGTCGTGATGCAGCTCGGCATCCTGCAGTAGTTTTTCTATGTTTCGCAGTTCCTGGTCGCCGTCGAGTACGTACTCGATACAGGCGCGGGTATCCGATGGCGTTTGCTGTGCGATGTGCGCGATGACCCAGCCTGCGGGCACCTGCAGGTCGCCACCGTCAGCCCCGATCTCGCCGAGTATCAGCGAGAACAGGCTGGATTTGCCGCTGCCATTCGCCCCCGTGATGCCGACCTTCTGCCCGGGATGAATCTGCAGGCTGACTTCTTCGAGCAGCAGTTTGGCGCCGCGGCGCAGCGCAAGTTGGTTGAACTGGATCATGGCGCGGCATTGTACGGGAATTTCGCTTTCCGGCCGCTGTATTCAGTCCAGCTGACTTGGGCGTTACCTGTCCCTATACTGCATTCGGTAATTCACCGGACAGTTGCCACACATGTCAGCACCACAAGCCGAACAGAAAGAACTGCGCGCAATTCTCAATCGCGGTTTCGACCTGCTGGAAAGAGGCGATATCCGCGGCGCAGCGGCATGCTGCCAGCAGGCGATCCGGATCAAACCGGACCTCGTGCCGGCGCATTTCCTGGTCGGACTGGTAGCGCTCGAGGCAAAGGATCGCCGGAACGCATTCAGTGCATTCGGCTCCGTAACCAAGCTCGATCCAGGGCACGCGGCGGCGTGGGCGCATCTTGCGAAGCTGTACATGGGCGAAGGGCAGGTGAACCTCGCCGATATGGCATTGCGCGAAGCGAGGAGGGTGCAATCCGACGACCCGATGGTCAACGATCTGCTCGGGACCGTGGCCTCGCTCATGGGCGAATACGACGATGCCAGGGACTTTTACGAACGAGCCACCGGCAAAGCGTCGGAACACCCGCCGTTTCTTCTGAATCTTGCCAATAATCTGGTCTACCATGGCCTGACTTCGGATGCGAAACGGATCTTCGAGAAAATAATCTCGATTCAGCCGGAGAGCCCTCAGGCGCACTGGTCATTGTCCGCCGCGGATAAGGCGAAGGACCACGCCCACATCGGGCAGATGCAGGAACTCGCACGAAGGAAAGGCAATCATCCGCGATCACTCGCGTTCTATTACTACGCGATAGGCAAGGAATACGAAGACCTGGAAGAATGGGAGCCGGCGTTCGACGCATTCAGCAAGGGGGCGGAACAACGCCGCATGACCGTCGAATACGACGAAAATGCCGAAATCGAGATGTTCGAGTTCCTGACCCGGAACCTCACGGCGGACTGGCTGACCGACGGCGAGCGCGGACACGAAAGCAACGCGCCCATATTCGTTCTCGGGCAGCCGCGTAGCGGCACAACGCTGGTCGAGCGCATCATCAGCAGCCATCCGCAGGTGCATTCTGCAGGAGAACTGCAGCAGTTCGGACTGGCCATACGCCGGCTCAGCAACTACCAGGACCCGAAGCGATTCTCGGCCGGTCTGTTCCGGGAGGCAATGAAGCTCGACGTCCGCAAGATCGGCGGCATGTATCTCGAGACCACGCGCAAGATGCAGGGTACGACGCCGCATTTCATCGACAAACTGCCACAGAACTACCTGTACATTCCCTTTATCCTCAAAGCATTGCCGAATGCAAAGATCGTGCACCTGGTGCGCGATCCGCGGGATGCATCATTCTCCGGTTTCAAGCAGTTGTTCGCCGATGCCTACCTGCATTCCTACGATCAGCGCGAGATGGCGCGCCATCTCGCGCGATACTGGCACCTGATGCAGAGATTTCGCGAGCGTTACCCGGGCCGTTTTTTCGATATCTCGTATGAAGCCACGGTGCAAAACCTCGAAAGCAATGCCCGTACATTGATCGATTACCTTGAACTCCCCTGGGACGAGCGCTGTCTCAGTTTTCACGAGCAGAAAGCGGCGGTTTCGACCGCAAGCGCGGTACAGGTCCGTGAGCCGGCACATACGCGCTCGATCGGTCGTTGGCGGCGTTACCAAAGTCAGCTTGCACCGATGCTTGAGGAACTGCGGTCTGCGGGAGTTGCACTGCCTCATTGACAGCTCCTGCAGGCGGGGAGAACAATGTCGGGGTCCTGGCGGGCGGGAATACGATTCAAGGCGCCCGGAATCTGTTCATGTTTGTCGGAATAAGTGAATAAAAACAAGGAGATACGACATGCGTCGCGCATCCATAAGGAACGGGCAAAGGCATCGCAGGGGTGATTCAGGGTCATCCGGGGCGCAGCTGCCGATAGCCAGGCGTTCGGCCATATCGAAGGCCGTTACAGCGGCCATCGTGACCGGCGCGCTGGGTACAGCCCACGCGCAGGAAATCGAGGAAATCACCGTTACCGCGACTCGCCGCAGCGAATCGGTACAGGACGTCGCGCTCGCCATCACGGCGATCACCGGTGATTTCAGCCGCGACGTCAACCTGAATGACGTGAAGGACCTTGTGATGTTCACTCCTGGCGTTACCGGCAACAGTCAGGACAGTTTCATCGATGCCATCAGTGTGCGTGGAATTCGAACCCAGGATTTCGGTGTCGGCGGCGACCCGTCCGCGGCTTTCTTCAAGAATGAATTGTACGAAGGTCGCAACGGTTCGGCGGTGACCAGTCTTTACGATATCGATCGCGCGGAAATCCTGCGCGGCCCGCAGGGGTTCCTGTTCGGCCGCAATTCGATCGGCGGTGCGTTCAGCGTGCATACGAAGAAAGCCGAAGTGGGCGGCGACATGAGCGGTTTTGTCGACCTGGATGTCGGCGAACGTGGCCATGCGGTGGGCGAAGGCGCGATCAACGTGCCTGTCAGTGACACGTTTGCCATGCGTTTTGCCGGTTATTATTCGCAGGAGGACGGATTCGTCCACAATTTCTTCGACGGCAACGACCTGATCGAGCAACAGAAAGGCGCCGTTCGCTGGTCGACGCGGTACGAAACCGACACATTGAGTGTCGATACCACAGTCGAGTACGAAGACCGCGAGCAATCGGGTTCGGTTTATCGTGCCATCGAAACCGGCGACATCTGGGAAACGTTTGAAGCGGCGCTGGGTGATGTGCCGCTGCGTGGCGACGAGCGCGATACCGACAGCGACCAGTCCGGCGGTGACAACGATGACGCACAGATACTGACTCTCGGCGTCCGCCTCGACTACGACCTCGATTTTGCGACCTTGACGTCGCTGACCGGCTACAAGGACCACGATTACTTCTACAACGAAGACTATGACGGCACGCCGTTGTCCATCGTCAATTACCGGCAGGACCAGACCGGCGATTACATTCAGCAGGAGCTGCGCCTGACATCCGACACCGAAGGCGCATTGTCATGGTATGCGGGAGTGTCGTTCTACCGGGAAGAGATCGATGCGCGCTTTACATTCAGCGGGCAGGAGGACTATTTCTGCCAGTACTACGGTTATTACTACAACGGCGGGCAGACCTTCGCCGGATGCGTGGATCTTTACAATTACTACGGATACACGTTTACGCCGAGCTCCGACGGCAACCTGACAGAGTCCGGGCGCATTGTGGGCAAGTACACCGGCTGGTCCACCTACGTCGATCTCAACTACGCGCTGAACGATCGCTGGGATGTCGGCGTCGGCCTGCGCTACACCGACGACGAAAAGGATTTCACCATCAACGTGCCGACGCCGGTGAGCGAACTCGGTCCTTACTGGGCCTACGGTTTCTCGACAGCCGGCGACATATCGGACACGCAGAGCTGGGACGACCTGCAAATGCGCTTCATGTTGCGCTTCCGGCCGACGGACTCGGCGCTCCTGTATGCCACCTATACCGAGGGATTCAAGTCGGGCGGTTTCGGCAGTTTCGCGCTGACCGACTCGGATGGCAACGGCATCGGCGGTGGTGCGACGGACGTCAGCCAGGCGGACGGCGCCTTGCCCAACACCTTCAATCCCGAGGTCGCCGATTCCTACGAGTTCGGCTACAAGGACACCTTGCTCGATGGCCGCATGATTTTCAACGTCAATGCATTCTATTACGACTATCAGGATCTGCAGGTCGTGGTCTTCGACGGCGGCGCATCGAACGTGGAGAACGTCGGCAAGGTCAAGAGCAAGGGCCTCGAAGGTTCCGTGACCACGGCACTCGGCGAGAACTTCGACCTGTTCCTTGCGCTGTCGTGGCTGGACAGCGAAGCCACCGAGTTGCAAAGCATCTGCGGCTTGCCGGATCCGGCCGGCTGTGAAGGATCGTCATTGTTCTGGGCACCGGAATACACCGGTGCTGCCGTACTGAACGGCTATTTCGACCTGGGCCAGGGCGAGATCAAGGCCAGTCTCGATGCGACCTACGAATCCGAACGCGGCGGTGGCTGGGAAGGACTGTCGTCGACGATGATCCCGTCCAATACCGAGCTGGCGTTCCGCGTCAACTACACCTCGCCGGCAAACTGGGGTATCGGTGCCTATGTCGAAAACCTGACGGACGAGTTCACATACGACGGCCTGAACAACAACGGTGGAATCAATCCGTCGCACTTCTTCGGTCATCGCCGGCCGCGAACGGTGGGCATGCGCTTCACCTACGAGTGGGAATAAGCTCGCAGGATAAGCCCATGAGATCGTGGTTCGCCCGCCTCGGCCCAGGCATGATGCTGGCGGCCATAGCTATCGGCGTGTCCCACCTTGTGCAATCGACGCGCGCCGGCGCGGATTATGGATTGTTGTTCGCGCTGATCATCACGGTAATCGTGGTCCTCAAGTATCCGGCGTTTCGTTTTGCCGTCGAATATGCATCGGCAACCGGCGACAGCCTGGTGCAAGGCTATGCCCGTCACAGCCGCTTCGCGCTTGCCTGGCTTGCGGTCGCATTCTTCCTCGACATGTTCGTGGCGACTGCTGCCGTAGCGCTGGTAACGGCCGGTTTGTTCATCAGTATCTTCGAATTGCCTTTCACCGGTCCGCTGGTGGCGGCCGCACTCACGGTCGCGTCAGCGACTTTGCTGCTGAACGGCCGGTACCTGAAAGCGGAGCGCATTGTGCGCGTACTGGTGGTGCTGTTCTGCATACTGTCGGTACTTGCGATGTTGCTGGCACTGCCGCTGCTGGGCAGTGATGGCCGCGAAGTGTTTGCCGCGTTTACGCCGGATCGGGCTTTCGCCGTGTTCGTCATCGCGGCCGCCGGCTGGATGCCGATGCCGATGACCGGGTCCATTTTTCATTCCATGTGGATCTGTGAGAAACGGCGTGTCGCCTCTGCAGAGTTCGACCGCCGGCAGGCACTGCTGGACCTGAAAGTCGGCTATGGCCTCACGCTGGTCATTGCCCTCTGTTTTCTCGTGCTCGGAACCGCAGTGCTGTTTCAAACCGAACGCGTCGTTCCCGAAACGACCGGCGCTTTCGCGACCGAGCTGCTGTCGATTTTTACCACGGTGATCGGTGACTGGTCGTACCCGGTCATTGCCACCGCAGCGATCGCCGTGATGTGGTCGACTTTGCTGGCGCTGCTCGATGCGCTGCCGCGGGTCAGCGATCAGCTGGTTGGGCTCTTTACTACCCGAGCGGCGGACGCGCCGTCGCGATACACAGCGTTTCTCGTCATTCAGGTGGTCGGCGTTTTCCTGCTTCTGATGTTTTTGTTGCGGGGATTCACGACCTATATCGATTTTGCAACGGGGGCGGGATTCGTCGCTGCGCCTGCGCTCGCCTATTACAATTATCGTGCCGTCACGTCCGGTGCGGTGGCTGGTGTTTATCGCCCGACCCGGGCCTTGATTGCCTGGAGCTGGACCAGCGTTGTGGTGCTGGCGGTGTGCGCGTTGTCCTTCTTTGCTTTGCGCCTTTTCTAGTCCCGGCCCGGCTCAACTTCCCTGCCGGAAATGATCCGTGAGCACCTGAGCGACACAACTCGTCAGGCGCTTGCCGGTTTCTATGTGCAGGAATTCGTTCGGTCCGTGCGCGTTCGAGTTCGGGCCGAGCAAACCCGTGACCAGGAATTGCGCTTGTGGAAACTTCTTGCCGAGCATTCCCATGAACGGAATCGTTCCGCCCGTGCCCATGTACATCGATGGCTTGCCGAAGCAGGTGTCCGACGCTTTCTGCATCGACGCGACCAGCCAGTCCGAGATCTCCGGCGCATTCCAGCCACCCATGGCGGAATCGACTTCGAATTTCACTTTTGCCAACGCCGGTTGGTCACGTTCGAACGACGACTTGATCGCGGCAGCCGCAGCGTCAGGATCGCAGGTCGGCGGCAGCCTGAATGACAATTTCAGCGTCGTGTGCGGCAACAGTACGTTGCCCGCATTGACAAGGGCGGGCAGGCCGTCGGCACCGGTGACGCTCAGGGTCGGGCGCCAGGTGTTGTTCAGCAAGATCTCGAGCGGCGATGCCGGCGGCTCAGGGTTTTTCACCGCCCATGGAAATTTCCTGTACACGGAATGCTGCAGGACTTCGGCTGCCTTGATCGCCTGCTGCTTGCGTTGCGCAGGAATTTCGACATGCAACTCCTGCGGCAACAGTATGCCGCTTGCCTCGTGCTCGATGCGGCTCAGCAGTTGCCGCAGGAGCCGGAAGCTCGATGGAACCACGCCGCTCGCGCTTCCGGAGTGCACGCCTTCGGTCAGCACCTCGACCGTCAGTTTGCCGGTGAGGTTCCCGCGCAAGGACGTCGTGCACCAGAGCTGCTCATAATTCCCGCACTCGGCATCCAGACAAACGACCAGGCTCGGTGAACCGATGCGGTCTTTGAGCACGTCGATGTAGTAGGGCAAATCGAAACTGCCGCTTTCCTCGCAGCCCTCGATCAGTACGACGCAATGCGCATGCGGAATGCCTTGTTCCTGCAACGCACGAATGGCCGTCAGCGAGCCAAAAGTTGCGTATCCGTCGTCCGCGCCACCGCGTCCGTAGAGTTTGCCGTCTTTGATGACCGGTTTCCACGGGTCGAGTCCGTCCGACCAGCCGCTGAATTCCGGCTGCTTGTCGTAATGCCCGTACAACACGACTACGTCAGCCGAATTGCCCGGAATATCGATCAGCAACACAGGCGTGCGGTCCTTGATCCGCACGACCTCGGTCTTCATTCCTTTGATCGGCTGTTTGCGGCACCAGGACTCGAGCAGGGCGATGGCGCGGTCCATGTGGCCGTGTTCCTGCCACTGCGGATCGAATATCGGCGACTTGTTTGGCACCTTGATGTAGTCACAAAGCGCGGGAACGATCGATTCGTCCCACTGCTTACTGACGAAAGCGGCTGTCTGTTTGCTGTTCATTGATCTCGAGGAAAAGTAATTTGCGTGATTGGGAATGCCTCCCCGAAAGAGTGAAGCATCCGGCGACAGAAGGCAATGCTGGAGTCCGGCCGGCACGAGCGGTAGGCTCTCAGGCGTGGGTCAGGGGAGGCCGGATTGAACAGAGCCATCGTTACGAAAGCATGCCTCGGGCTGTTGCTGATGCCTCTTGTGTTTCAGGTGCCGGTCGTCAGAGCGCAAACGGTGCGGGTCACGGATACCGGCGGCAATCCGGTCGCAACAGCGATGGTGAGCCGAACGGTATCCGGTAGCGATACCGTGGACACATCGGACAACGGTTACCCCAAAGAGGGCGTGATCAATCGCGTGACGGCACGCGTCACGCGATTTACGGGGGCGAACGGCAATGCGGATTTCGGCCCGCCGCCCGCTGCCGGCATGCTGAGAATTCGCGTGCGTGCACAAGGTTATCGCGATGCGGCGGTCGAGGTTTTGGCACCAGCCGAACTGGCCGAGATTGCGCTCGTAAGGATCCTCGATGCACAGGAGCTTGCCGAGACCAAACCGTCCAACCTCTGGTTATCGAAGCTGGATTTCAGTTGGGCAGAGGACCCGGTGCAGGCCGAGGAACATTTCCTGCTGCATTGCGGCTTCTGTCACCAGCAGGCCTCGCCGGTGATGCGCCTTGCCCGAACGGAACAGCAATGGCGTGACATCCTTGAGCGCATGAATACCTACGGTGCCATGGCCGCCGGGGGCTTTGTCGATCCCGCCGCGGCTGCGCTGGCATCGGCCTACCCGGCCCTGACCGCGAGTTTCACATCGTTGCCCGATTTCGAGACCTGGCATCCGGCACTGCAGGATGCAACGATCGAGGAGTGGCCGATCGGCGACAACCTGTCGCAAATGCACGATTTCGTGCTGCACCCGAACGGCAAGATCTATGTCGGCGACAATCTCATGGATCGCATTTACGAAGTCGATCCCGAGAGCGGCCGCTATCGCGTCTTCAAAGTGCCGCATCAGGCGGGCGCAAGGATCGGCGGGATACTCGGTGACCGGCTGAATACCTACCCTAAAGCCGAGAATTATTCCGGTGTGCATTCGTTTGCCGTCGCACCGGGTGACGGCCATATCTTCCTGACGCCGTCGATGCAACGTGAATTGATCGAGTTCGATCCGGAATCCGGCGAGTTCGTTCATCATCTCATGGACGAGGGCTTTTATCCGCACACCATCCGTGCCGACGACAGGGACCGGATCTGGTTCACGCTGGCGCTGTCCTCGCAGGTCGGAATGTTCGACCGCCGCACTCGGTCGTTCACTTTTTTCGACCTGCCGCCCCGCGGCATCAAGGAACGCATTGTCCTCTGGATCGCAAAACGAAAACTCGCAAGCGGCGACATTTCGTCGCCGCCGGATTATGACTGGGACAGCAGCGGATTCCCGATGCCTTACGGCATCGATGTGTCGCCGGTGGACGGCTCCATCTGGGTCGCGCGTCTGTATGCCCGTGACATCGCGCGCATCGATGCCGAATCGGGCAACGTGCAAATGATCGAAACGCCGTTTGCCGGGCCGCGACGCCTGCGCATCGATGTCAGCGGCAACGTTTGGATCGCCGGTTTCGCGAGTGGCCTGATCGCGAAGTACGACCCGTTGCAGAAGGAGTTTTCGACTTACGCATTGCCCGTAACTCATGAGACCCCGTATGCGCTGAACGTCGACCG
>Ga0302046_10005552_pt1 | contig 11093 bp, 5 predicted proteins | sample RVTome_11_FD_200261 | JGI IMG/M metagenome (GOLD analysis project Ga0302046, IMG submission 200261) | Soil microbial communities from uranium-contaminated site in the Upper Colorado River Basin, Wyoming, United States - RVT147D111 (version 2) ... | reverse complement strand
AAGGAGAGCGACAATGGAACAGATGACAGCGAAAACTGAAAAGAAGAACGGTGAAGGTGTCAAGCTTGACACGCTGAAGATCACGGATTCGCGGACCGGAAAGCAATACGAGATTCCGATCCAGAACGACACGGTCAAGGCGATCGACCTGCGTCAGATCAAGGTCAACGCTGATGATTTCGGATTGATGACCTATGATCCGGCCTTCATGAACACGGCCTCCTGCAAGAGCAAGGTCACGTTCATCGACGGCGACAAAGGCATTCTGCTCTACCGGGGTTATCCCATTGATCAATTGGCGGAAAAAAACACCTACTTGGAAGTCGCATACCTGGTACTCTATGGCGAGCTTCCAAACAAGCAACAGCTCGCGGAGTGGTCAGAGCATATTCGGCTCCACACCTTCGTGCATGAGAACGTGAAACGCCTCATGGAAGGATTCCGCTACGATGCTCACCCGATGGGCATCTTCGTGAGCACGCTTGCTGCCCTTTCAACGTTTTATCCGGAAGCGAAGCATGTTCTCGATCCGGAGACAAGACAGAAGCAGATCTGGCGGCTCATCGGTAAGGTCCCGACGATTGCGGCGTTTGCGTACCGCAATAGTCTCGGCATGCCGTATGTCTATCCGGACAACGACCTTTCCTACACGGAGAATTTCCTGAGCATGATGTTCCGTGTTGCCGAAACGAAGTACAAACCAAGTCCGGTGCTCGCCAAGGCGCTTGACGTGCTGTTCATTCTGCATGCAGACCACGAGCAAAATTGCAGCGCGAACACCATGCGCTCCATCGGCAGCTCACAGGCAGATCCGTATTGCTCAGCCGCCGGTGCAGCCGCTGCATTGTATGGCCCGCTTCATGGCGGAGCGAACGAAGCCGTCCTGCGCATGCTGGATGAGATCGGTTCGAAAGACAAAATTCCGGCCTTCATCAAGGAAGTCAAAGAAGGAAAAGGAAAGCTGATGGGATTCGGCCACAGGATCTACAAGAATTACGATCCGCGTGCCAAAATCATCAAGCAAATGGCCGACGCGGTATTTGAAGAAACGGGAAAAAACCCGAAACTGGAGATCGCCCTTGAACTCGAGCGGATTGCACTTCAGGATGATTACTTTGTGAAGCGGAAGCTGTATCCGAACGTGGACTTCTATTCAGGACTGATCTACCAGGCCATGAAGTTCCCGGTGGAAATGTTCCCCGTCCTGTTTGCGATTCCGCGCATGTCCGGATGGCTTGCCCAGTGGCAGGAGATGCTTACGGATCCCGAACAGAAGATCGCGAGGCCGAGGCAGGTTTATCTGGGTTATCAGAGGAGAAATCTGTAGCATCGTGAGATGTGAAACGTGAGATGTGAGAAGTAAATGGCCGGCGCGGGAAACTGCGCCGGTTTTTTTTCCCGGCACCCAGGCTTCCAAGCATCCTCTCCCACTCACCCTCTCACATACTGCTCATATAGTCACTTTACCAGCTGCGCAGCGCCCGCTCAATTTCTCCTTGCGGAGATTTTTCAAAACACCTACCTTTTCAAGACCTTCTCAATCTGCGGCTTTGGTATCTTTGGAGGACTCATGAAGCTTCCCTCAATTCGCCAACTCGTAGACCATTCCTCGAACACATTTTCGAGGTTCCCGTTTGCGCTGACAAGCGCCGTGATCGGCACGGGAGCGTGGATCATCCTGTTTGATCAGTCGGCATCTGAGTCTTCCGTTTTCCTTGAAAACCTCGCTGCAGTCGGCTTGTTGGGTATTTCGGTATTCACGGCAATCACCCTCCTGTGCGAAAAACTCAGGATCCCGCAGCGGCAGACGCTCCTCGCCAATGTTGCCGGCACCGGCGCCCTGATCATCTATTTTCTGACCCTGCCGCAGGAAATCTTCAATTCACCGTATTCCCATGTGATCCGATATATCCTGCTCGGGGCCGGATTTCATTTTCTTATTGCCGTCGGTCCGTTTTTTCGCAAGGGACAGATCAATGGATTCTGGCAGTTCAACAAATCACTGTTCCTCAGATTCCTAACTGCATTCCTCTACTCTTCGGTGCTCTATTGTGGACTCGCAGCAGCCCTCCTGGCAGTCGATCAGCTCTTTGATGTGAACATCGACGGAGACACCTACGGCCAGCTCTGGGTCTTCATCGCCGGCATCTTTAATACCTGGTTTTTTCTCTCCGGTGTCCCTGATAACCTCGACGGACTTGAAGCCGAAACCGCTTACCCAAAGGGGCTCAAGGTCTTCACCCAGTACATTCTCATTCCGTTGGTATTTCTCTATCTCGTCATTCTCTACGCGTACGAGATCAAAATCATAGCGGAATGGAACTGGCCGAAGGGCTGGGTGGGGTATCTGGTTCTCATCTTTTCCATTCTTGGAATTCTCTCCCTTCTCCTCGTTCATCCGATCAAGGATCGGATTGAAAACGCGTGGATCCGTTTTACATCGAAATACCTGTACGTGGCACTCATTCCGCTTGTCGTATTGCTTCTCCTCGCCATCTGGCGGAGGATCTCGGAATACGGACTGACGGAACGGAGGTATTTTGTCGTCGTTCTTGCTCTTTGGCTTGGCGCAATGATCGTGTACTTTCTCATCAGCAAAACAAAGAGCATCAAGATTATTCCGGCAACGCTCTGCACCATCGCATTTCTCATTGCATTCGGACCGTGGGGCGCGATGGGTCTTTCCGAGTTCAACCAAATCGGCCACCTTTCTGAGGTACTGACCCGAACCGCCATTCTGCAGAATGGGAAGATCCGCAAAGCAACCGGAGAAATTGCGTTTGAAGATCAGCGAAGGGTAAGCTCGATCGTGAGGTATCTGGATGAAACGCATGGGCTGTCTACCCTTCAGGACTGGTTTGAGGTAAACCTCGATACTGTCGGGACACCCGCGGATGTTTATCGTTCAACGCTCAGGTACGGAAGACCGCAAGCGGTTGTTTCCTTGATGGGATTACAATATGTCGATGAATGGCAGACCGCCGTTTCAACGAGTGTCGCGTATCAGTCAACGCCTGACAGCCTCATCGACATCCGCGGATTCAGCTACGCGATCCGCGACATTCCGCTGAGTTCGTGGGACACCACACGGACAATAGCGGCACCGGGCGTTCAGGGAAAGCTCGAATTCCGCCCTTCGGCAATGACCGTCGGATTGACCATATCGAACGGAAAGAGCGCAGAGTTTTCCTTCGACCTTAAGCCAATTCTTTCTGAGCTTGAACACGAACACGGGACGCTTGCGTATGTTCAGAATATTCCCGCGTCCAGAATGTCCCTCGAACTTTCCAACGGTGCTTTCAGAGCCAAAATGGCCTTTCGCTCGATCACCGCCACGAAGCAAGGAGACTCCTACCGAGGCAATCACATTCAAGGCGATCTGTACATCGGATTGGAGAACAGGCGCTAACCTCTACTGGTAGAGACACAATCTCCCTCACAATTCTCACACTTTTTTTGTATTTTTCCTTGAACAAACCCAGCCACTGTTCACCGTTCACTGTTCACCCTTCACTGCTTTTATGGGCCGTATCTTCGAAAAACGCAAGCACAAGATGTTCGCGCGGTTTGCGCGGATGTCAAAAGCCTTTAACAGGATCGGGCGGGATATACAAATTGCCGTCAGAGCGGGCGGTCCCGACGCTAAATCCAATGCCCGACTGCGGCTGGCAATCCAGAATGCAAAGAGTGTCAACATGCCCAAGGATCGCATCGACGCGGCGATCAAGCGCGCATCCAACAAGGACACTTCGGGATATCAGGAAATTCTGTATGAAGGTTATGCACCGCACGGCGTCGCGGTGGTGGTCGAATGCGCCACCGACAATCCCACACGCACCGTTGCCAGCCTGCGGCATCATTTTACCAGAGCCGGAGGGTCACTCGGTACGACCGGATCGATTTCCTTCATGTTTGAGCACAAAGGAGTCTTCAAGATCCCCCGATCCGCCGTTGCCGACATTGACGAATTCGAGCTGGATATGATCGATCACGGCCTGGAAGATCTGATGCACGATGAAAGCGATGTGTACCTTTACACATCGTTTCACGATTATGGAAAAATGCAAAAGGTGCTGGAAGAGAAGGGAATTGAAGCGACAAATGCGGAAATGCAGTTTGTGCCGACGACGACGAAGGAACTGAGCGAAGCGGAGGCGAAAGAGGTGAAAGATCTACTGGAGAAGCTGGAAGAAGAGGATGATGTGCAGTCGGTGTTTCATACGCTCGCGGATACTCACTGAACGCGAGATGCTCACTGATACTCGCAGATACTCACTGATCGTACTTTGGAATGATTACAGTCAACTGCCACGATTCACAATTCACGATTTACGATTTACAATCCCCGACTACTCCATGACCAAGATTCTTCCGTACAGAAAATCAAAAGAGAACGACTTCTTCTCATTTCTCTGATCAAGATACTCCGCCACTTTTTTGAGCCGTTCTGAAATGCGCATGATCTTCTCCTGCGCCTTCCGTCCCATCTCGTTCAAGCCCGTCAGCAGCTCGATTTTCCAGAATTCAACAAGCTCATCGACAATCTTTTTGTAATCCCAGGCGCCGTAGATCCCGATCCGGCGGATGATGTCGGCCATTTCCTTGAAATGCGGAACCGTCAGGCCGGGCATTTCGATGGATGGCAGGATGGCGACCGCCGACTCGAGAGCCCTGTTGGGATCGATGCCTAACAATGCCTTGAAGACATTTCGGTAGAACGTGTAGTGCCGCGCCTCATCCGCAGCAACACTTGCGAGTATTGCATGGAGCGTGGGCTCATGTGCCCCTGCGACTTTTCCAGTATTCGCGTGAGAGATCTGCGTCGCGCGCTCCTGGGCCGATGTGTAGACAAATACTTTGTACGGATCCATGTCCCACCCAGGCGTGAAGCCTGCACATTGGTAGGCGAATTGCATCATTTCGATCTGGGTGAACTTAAACAACCGTGCGTCACGGGCATAGTCACGCAAAATACCACCGTGCCTGTCCTCCTCCCCCGTCCACATGAAATTCCATTTGCTCCAGATGTTGTCATCACCCAGGTGGGTCGCAAGGATGCGATGGAAATGAGGCAGGCCTTCTTCCGTCAGAAGATTGAGCGCAACCGCCACCCGCGCAGCATCGCTGATACCCCGGGCGCGCTCCCTGAGGGACTGTATGTTCTTTTCGGCATCATCGCTCATCTGTTCGTCGGCAGGAAGGAACTCGTTAGGATACCAGAGCCTGCGTTTGCTCATATGATCCTTCATGAGTGTTTCCACCACCGGTGAGAGCGTCCCCAGGACCTCCGCTTTTTCGCGCGTTTCAACTTCCGCCGGCGGAGTATTCGTTGTCATAACATGCATAAGCGTCCTTACCTGACGGGACACAGTCCCGTTGAAGATGTACCGTGAGAATCGTCGGTTTGAGTGCTCTGGGGAAAGAACAAGAAGAGCGGCGTTTTTGTAATAAACATTATTTCAGATTGGAAAACAAGGGGCTATCGAAAAACACCCACTTGACCGCGGAACCCTCATTCGCTATCTTTTTGTTATGAACTCCATGCGAAGCTTCTTCCTCCTTCAGATTTTTTCAGTTTCGGCCATTCTGGCCTCACCCTCGAACAACGATTTTGCCCTCCACCTCTCACAGGGTGATGAATATTTCCGCAATTTTGACAACTTTTCCGCGCTCGAACTCTATCAAAAGGCATACGACCTCGCTCCGCACGAGTTTGAAGCGCTGGTTCGGATGGCCAGAGTGCACAACGATATCGGGAGGTCGATGCTTTGGCGAAATGACAGTGCGGAAGTTTGGTACCGGAGGGCGGTGGGATTTGCAGACATTCTTCTGGAGAAGTATCCTGAAAAAGCGGAATCACAATTCTGGATCGCCATCACACGAGGAAGTCTCGTGCCATTCCTCAGCGTGCGGGAAAAACTGGATGTCGGTAAATTTGTTGTTGAGCATGCAAGGAAAGCGATTGAGATCGACTCCACATTTGTCCCTGCCTACGTCGTTCTCGGGATATTGTATCGGGAAGCGGCGAAGTTGAAATGGTATGAGCGCGTGATCGCAAACGTTGTTTTGGGGGGATCGCTCCCAGGAACCATCGAGGATTCCGAACAGGTTCTCAAACGTGCGCTGGAGCTTAATCCGAGGGACATCTTTGCCCATTTTGAACTTGGGCAGACGTACAATTTTCTTGAAGAGCATGAACGCGCAGCGGATCACTTTCGCACCGCCCTCTCCTTCATTCCAACCAGCCAACGCGAACGCGATCAACAGGGACAAATCGGGCGACGGTTGGAACGGATGAAGAACCAAGGCGGCGGCTGAGCGAGGTGTTGGACTTCGATTCCAAAAAGGGCCCGCCATAACTTGGTGGGGCTTTAAGTTATTCTTTGGAAAAGACATTACACAGAGGGACACAGAGAAGGCACGGAGTTCCACGGAGAATGGCTTAATTTCTCTGTGGAACTCTTTTTTCTCCCTCCGTGGAACTCTGTGAAACCTTCCAAGAGAGCAGCTTGAATTCAAGAAGTTTTTGCTTACATTTGCACGTCCCTCCAACCCTTCCTAAGATTGCTGATTGCCGGCACCGAACGAAATACGAAATCTCGTTGAGCGTTTCGAACAGAACCGCGAATCCTACACCTCGGGGGAATACAACGAAACCCAGCTTCGCCGCGAATTCCTCGATCCGTTCTTTACCGCACTTGGGTGGGATGTCGATAACAAACAAGGTTATGCAGAGGCCTACAAGGATGTGGTTCATGAGGATGCCATCAAGATCGGCACGGCCACAAAAGCTCCTGACTACAGTTTTCGGATTGGAGGCATCAGGAAGTTCTTTGTAGAAGCGAAAAAACCCTCCGTTAACGTCAAAGAAGATATTCCCCCCGCCTATCAAGTCCGCCGATACGCCTGGTCGGCAAAGCTCCCTCTGAGTATTCTCACCGATTTCGAAGAACTCGCTGTCTACGATTGCCGGATCAAGCCAAAACCATCCGACAAACCAGCCGTTGGCCGCATTCTGTACTTCAAATACACGGAATATGCCGATCGTTGGGATGAATTAGCTGCCATTTTTTCACGCGAAGCGGTTCTCAAGGGTTCTTTCGACAAGTATGTTGAAAGTACGAAGGGCAAACGCGGAACCGCAGAAGTTGACGATGCTTTTCTTGAAGAGATTGAAAACTGGCGGGAAGTGCTGGCGAAGAACATTGCCGCAAACAATCAAGAGCTATCCGTACGGGATCTCAATTTCGCAGTTCAAAGAACCATTGACCGCATCATTTTTCTCAGAATCTGCGAAGATCGCGGAATTGAAACGTACGGTTCACTTCTGGGTCTTGTCAACGGCAAGAATATTTACAGACGGTTGTGTGAAGTGTTCTACCGCGCCGACGAGAAGTATAATTCCGGCTTGTTTCATTTTCACAAAGAGAAAGACCGCCAAGAGCCGCCGGATGAATTCACTCCGGGACTTGAAATTGACGACGAGACGCTTATAGAGATCATCAAAGGGCTTTATTATCCGGATAGTTCCTATGAATTCTCTGTTCTGCCCGCGGACATACTTGGTCAGGTCTATGAGCAGTTTCTGGGAAAGGTCATTCGGCTCACAGCCGGTCATCAGGCAAAGGTTGAGGATAAGCCGGAGGTAAAGAAAGCCGGCGGCGTTTATTACACGCCGACCTATATTGTAGACTATATCGTAAAGAACACTGTCGGGAAGATACTTGAAGAGCTGTCTTCAAAAGAAAAAGACAAGAAAATCCTTAAGAGGATTGCAAACCTCCGAATACTCGATCCTGCCTGCGGTTCGGGTTCGTTTCTGATTGGAGCGTATCAATACCTGCTCAATTGGCATCGCGATTGGTATGTCAATGACGGGGCAGAAAAATGGACGGCGGGCAAAGCCCCGACGCTTTACCAAGCACAAGGCGGAGAATGGCGGTTAACGGCGGCGGAACGGAAGCGAATTCTGCTCAATAATATTTATGGTGTCGATATCGATCCGCAAGCGGTTGAGGTAACGAAACTGTCGCTTTTGTTGAAGGTTCTGGAAGGAGAAAATGAGCAGACAATCTCACGACAGCTGAGGATATTCAACGAACGCGCCCTTCCGGATCTTGTTAACAACATCAAATGCGGGAATTCGCTGATCGGGCCCGATTTCTACGACGGACAACAGCTTTCTTTGATGGATGATGAAGAGAGGATCAAGATCAACGCATTCGATTGGAAGTCGGAATTCAAAGATATAATGGATAGCGGTGGTTTCGACGTACTCATAGGAAACCCACCGTACATTCGGATTCAAGGATTCCCCAAAAAGCAAGTCGAATATTTTGTTCACACATATGGTTCTACGACATCGAATTATGACATTTACGTGATTTTTGTGGAAAGAGGGCTTGAACTACTTTCGAAAGGGGCTCTTTTTGGGATGATTCTACCAAATAAATTCTTCAAAACGGACTATGGGTTAGGTTTACGAAAGATTCTTGCTGGACAAAAATTTCTTTCCAAGATCGTAAACTTCGAGGCGGAACAAGTATTTGACGCCACGACCTACACGTGCCTTTTGTTCCTTCGCAATCGTTCAAACGCGACTTTTCAATATGTTAATGCTGAAGCAAACCCTACGTCTCTTAACAATCCAACATTTGAAGAAAAAACAATCGAGCACTTCGAAAGCACACCTTGGCACTTTGAGGATGATCAATCTAGATCGCTTATTGAGAAGCTCTTCCTACGATCAAAGAGATTGCTTGATCTGCCAGCCGAAATGAGCAGAGGAAGCAGTAGTGGGGATGACGACGTATTTATTCTGGATACAAAACCCCCAACAGTTGAAAACGAGATTCTACGAATACCGGTTTTTGCCACCGATTTTAACAGGTATTCATTTTCTCCGTCAGACAATTGGAGAATTATTTTCCCGTATTTTAGGACGAAAGGAAAGTATGATCTTTATGATGAGGAGAGCCTCAAGAAACGATTTCCAAAAACCCACAAATATCTAGTCGGAAACAAAGCAAAACTTGAGAAAAGAAAACAATTTAGGGAGTGGTTTGGATTTAGCGCCCCCAGAAACCTAGAGTTGCACGAGGAAGCCCAGATTCTTGTTCCCTTATTGGCAGATCATGGCATATTCAGCTTGATTCCCATGCACACACGCGGAACCCTCTGCCCAATGGCCAGCGGAGGTTTTACAGTTACGATTCTACCTGAATGCACAATGAAGCCTGAGTACGTGCTAGGCATTCTGAACTCGAGACTCCTCTTCTGGAGATTGGCCAATATGAGCAATGTCTTTCGCGGTGGGTGGATTACGTGTACCAAACAGTATTTTGGGGAACTTCCAATTCGGATAATTGATTTTTCTGATCCCAAAGAACAGCTCCTGCACAACCAGATGGTAGCCTTTGTCGAAACGATGGTTGATCTGAACAAAAAACTCGCCGTCGCGAAAACGGAACAGGATCAGACACCTATCAAGCGTCAGATCGAAGCCACGGACAAGCAAATTGACGAATTGGTGTATGAGCTGTACGGATTGACGGAGGAAGAAAGGAAGATTGTGGAGGGGAATTAGTTCCATGCAAAAAGACCGTCTAGGCGAAGACAAAAAGTTATCCACACTTGGGTTTCTTGGGAGGTTCCTTATGTAACGGTCTCTAATTTCGTTAGACAAATTCCCCGAAAATACGTCAAAAACGCCAATTCTTATGTGGTGGTTATGTAATGGAATGAAAGTCTATGAACCCTTGGACTAAAAATGCTCTCGAATTACTCGAAAAGAGCCTTAGCCCCTTTCCGCAAGAGCTTAACCGTTTGGACTGGAAACTTGATCTCTCGCAAAAAGAGAACCGAATGCACTGTCATCTCTCTGCTTTTGCGAACACAGAAGGTGGGGGGTTCCTCGCTTTTGGAATCGACCAGAACGGAACTGTCGTTGGGATCGACAAACTCTCACTCGAAAGAGTTCTCACAAAACTAGCCAATATTGCACGCGACGGACTTGAACCTTCGATCACCATAGACCATGGTGTGGAGTCCTTTCGGGAAGAAACAATTCTGCTGGTTCATATTGCGGAGTCAACTATCAAACCTGTGCACTTGAGGGGAAGGCCTCTCGAAGATTCCTATGTTCGCTCGGGTGGGCAGACACGCAAGATGGATGAAAACGATCTGAGAAAAGCCATAATGGCATCAAGCCCTGCCCGGTTTGAAGAAATGCTGGCCGGCAGATTCACTTCAAACGAAGTTTTACAGCGATTAGAATATATTCGTTTGTTCGAAATGCTCACGATCCCCGTTCCGCGAACTGCCGACGGAATTATTGATCAGCTTATTTCGCAAAGGATCCTTGTCCCTGTTGGAGACCAACTGGAAGTGACAAACCTCGGCGTTTTCATATGCGCGAAGGAGTTGCAGAGTTTCGCAGGTAAGGAAAGGAAAGCCGTTCGAGTAGTGAAATACGATGGGACATCCCGAGTAAAGACGGAACGAGAGCTTGAGGGAAAAAGGGGATATGCAGTCGGCTTTGAAGGTCTCATACAATACATCACCAGCCTGTTGCCGGCAAGTGAAATCATCAAGGACGCTCTCCGTGAGGAAGTGAGTATCTATCCCCAGATTGCAGTGCGAGAGCTTGTTGCCAATGCACTGATCCATCAGGATCTTATGATTCCCGGCATGGGTCCCATGATCGAGATTTTTTCAGATCGAATGGAGATAACCAATCCTGGCAAATTGCTTCCAAGCATTCGGCTTGAACGACTCATCGATACAGCGCCTGAATCCAGGAATGAATTGCTTGCGGCGTTTATGCGCAGACTTAAGATTTGCGAGGAGCGGGGAAGCGGCATCGACAAAGCCCTGCTTGCGATTGAGGTATTCGGCATGCCACCACCTGAATTTATAGAAGGAGAAAATTACTTTAGAGTCATTCTCTTTTCACCGCGTCCATTCAGCAAGATGACAAAAGAAGAAAGAACGCGCGCTTGTTATTTTCACTGTTGTTTGAAGCACATTTCGGCGGACAGAATGACGAATGCGACATTGCGCAAGAGGTTCAAAGTAGAAAAGGGGAACTATCC
>Ga0302046_10005550_pt1 | contig 11096 bp, 9 predicted proteins | sample RVTome_11_FD_200261 | JGI IMG/M metagenome (GOLD analysis project Ga0302046, IMG submission 200261) | Soil microbial communities from uranium-contaminated site in the Upper Colorado River Basin, Wyoming, United States - RVT147D111 (version 2) ... | reverse complement strand
TCGATCAGGCCGGCGAGCCAGGCTTCGGCTTCGGCCAGGCTCGTCACGGGCAGGGTTCGATGCGATCGCGTCATCGTCTGGAAACACGAGAGGCGGTCCGTCGGGACCGCCTCTCCGAACGACTCCCAGGGAAGGCCCGGCGGCTACTGGGCCATGTAGCGCTTCCACTGCCGATACTGCTGCACGGCGCTGCTGGTCGTCTCCGTGGCAGGGAAGAAGAACTTCACGGCGTGACCGCACTTCTTGCAGATCTTGTAGCAGAACTTGAAGCCCTCGACCTCGCGCTCCTTGCCCACGGTGAGACGGTTCGCGTCCGTGCAGCATTTCGACGGGAGCGGCGGGGAGACGATCCGCTTGGGATAGTTGTTCTTGGCCTTCTCCTTGGTCGTGTAGACGATGATGTTCTTCGTCGGGCGGTGCGACTTGGCGTCCGCGTTCTGCTTGCGAATGTTGCTGCCGATGCGTCTCAAGGGAGGTGTCCTCTCTGTTTCTCGTTCCCGTCGACCCGTCACGGCCGGGTGGCGACACCCAGCTCGTGCAGGAGGCTCGAACAGTCCTCGTACTCCGTCCGGCAGGGAGGCCCGTCGGCGTAGTGCCATTCACTCGGCGTACCCGGCTCGCCCAGCCACAAGAGCGTCGAGCTGCGCGTCCCGTAGCCGCGCTCGGCGCCCAGGTGGATGCAGGCATGGGAGAGCGGGCCCTCGCTGCCCTCGTGCCCACGACAGACGTTCGCCAGATCCCCGAGCAACCGATCGGGGCCGGCCAGCAAGGCATGCTGGGACCGCGTGAGCAGGCGGTCGATCTTGGGGCTACGGCGGTCGTCGGGGTCGGCGTTGCCGATCACGTGGACGCCCGGCTCGAGCGCCTCGACCCGGACCGTCTCCTCGTAGACCGCCACGAAGGCGTTCTCCGCGTCGGCGACCAGCAGGTTGAAGGGGTTGTAGGCGCCGGCCGGCAGGCTCGCCATCCAGTCGGCCGCCTCGCTGGCCTTGGTCGAGGCGAGCGCGTCGATCACCAGGAGCCCGCGCGAGCGGCGTGTGGCATCGGCGCACGCGGTGGGCCGGTTGGTGAGCGCCGCGAACGTGCCGTGGCGGTTCAGGCCGAGCCAGGTGCCGCCGGCGCGAAGATCCCTGGGCGCTGCCACGCGACCCACCGCCGTCTCGCGCAGCGCCGGCCCTTCCGCTGCGCGCGAGAAGTACTCGTCCCGGTTGGCAGCCACCACGAGAGGAGCGCCGGGAACGCAGCGGTGGAACGCGATCAACGTGCACATGCGAGCGCGGCAGGCTCCTCCGGGTGCGGGGCCAAGGGCAGGCGGGCCCCGGGCGAACGGCGTAGGATAGCGGGCTTCCCCCGGGGGTGCAATTTTGTGCGCTCAGGCGCCTTCGGTGCCCACCAGGCGCAGAGGGGGCGCGTCGCCTTCCTCGACCTCCTCGTCCTGACCGCTCCACCCCTTCTTTTTGCGCATGCGCTCGGCCTTGCGGCGCGCGGCAGCGCGGTCGAGCTGGAGGCCATAGCGCCCGAGCACGGTCGAAAGCGGCTCGAAGTTCTGCTCGATGGACGTGCGCACGGACTCGAAGCCGTGCTGGACCGCCTCCCATCGCTTCCAGAAGGCCAGCGGGTTCACGCCGAAGAACTCCGCGTCGTGCTCGCGCGGCTCGAGCAGCACGATGTCGCCCTGGAAGCGGTCGTCGGCCAGGTAGCGCTGGATGCCGAGCTTCAGCCTGGAGTGGAGCAACGTGCGGAACACCTGGTTGATGACGGCCTTCAGGCCGCGATCCGACAGGTAGCGCCCATTGGCGAAGTAGGTGGACTCGCCGTCCTCGGCGTCGATGCGGTTCAGGAAGGGACGGAACGGGTTGTAGCAGACGATCAGGTCCGCTCCCTTCTCGATGGCGATGTCGATGTTCGCCGTGTGGCGCACGCCGCCGTCCACGTAGTCCACGCCGTTGATGCGCGCGGGGCGGAAGAAGCCCGGCAGCGCCGTCGAGGCCTGGACGGCCTGGGAGATGGAGACCTCGCAGTTCTCGTCCGCGCCGAACACCACGCGCTCGGCGGTGTCGAGATCGCACGCCGTGACGTAGAGCCCCTTGTCGCGCTTGCGCTCGAAGGCCCGGAAGTCGTTCGGCATGCGGATCCGCTGGAGGTTGGTGGACAGCCAGCGCTCGATGGTGCGGTTGTCGAAGAGGCCCGACGGAATGTGGTTGGAGAGCGCGGGGATCTCGCGGTTGGGCGAGACGTGCTCGATGAAAGCCATGGCGAGCGATTCGAAGTGCGTGTAGCTGGGCCGGCGCAGGAACTGCCGGAAGCGCTCGCCCACCACGTCCGGCAGCTCGGGCAGTGCCGCCACGAAGTCCGAGGTCACGCCCGGCACGTAGGAGAGGAAGTCGTAGGCGAGCTTCAGCGGACGTTCGCCGAACTCGCGCCAGTTGGGCGTGTAGAAGTCCACGGGCCGGAGCTGGCTGAAGCGCGTGCTGGTCCCCTCCAGCACGCGGATCATCTCGTCGGGCGGGATGCCGCCCGCCAGCGGCACGGCCAGCAGGGCGCCAGCCGAGAGGCCTACGTAGGTGTCGAAGTCGGTGATCTTGCGCCCGACCAGGTAGTCGTCGAGGGCCTTCAGGCCGCCCACCTTGAAAGCCCCGCCCGAGACCGCGCCGCCGGCCAGCACCAGGGCGATCTTGGGATCGCGCTTGCGGCGGCGCCCATCGCTCTTGCGGATCAGGGTCAGGCCCAAGCGGTGTCCCCCGGCTACGAGGCTTCGCCGACCCGGCGAGGGGGACGGGGCGTGGGCCGGAGGCCCGAGCGCCAGTGCCGGACGGATCGCCTCTGCTGCATTGCGTTACACGATAACCAGCGGGCCCCACGGAGTCGAGCGGCGATTGCCGGGTCCGGCCGCTCCGGGACCCGGAAACGGTGCCGTGGCACGCCGTTCTGGAGATTGCCTGCCGAGGGAAGGGGGGCCGCTCCAGGGCTTCGGCCGCTCGGCCGCCCTGCCGCACCGCGTCGCCCGGGTGACACCTTCCCAGCCGGCGGGAACACTTTAGAATGGGGCCAGCATCCACCGCAGCGAGGCCAGCTCGTGCCCAGGCGTCCGTCGGTTCGCGTGCTGAGACTGTGCGTCGTGCTGGCGTTCACGCTGGCGACGGGCTGCGCGACGGGCGGCCCCGCGCCCGACCCCAATACCGGCAAGGGCCCCCCCGCCCAGGGCCCCAGCATGGGCGACCGCGGCCAGGCGGCCCTCGAAGGCATGCTGATGGGCGCGATCATCGGGGGTCAGATGGGCCCGATCGGTGCTGCCGTGGGCGCCGGAGCGATGCTGATCTACGGGGCCATGACGGGCAACGTCCCGCTTGGCGGCGGCGGCGCCTCGAGCGGGCCGCGCAACGAGCGCGAGCGCGAGGCGGACCTCGAGTCGCAGATCGAGCAGGAGATGCAGCGCCAATCCTCGCTCGAGTCCGAGATCGAGGCCGAGCTGCGCCGGCAGGAAGATCTGCTCGCCAAGATCGACCAGGGCGACGCCGTCCAGACGGCGCTGGACGCCGAGAAGGCGGCCGACCTGAGCGACGAGGAGGCGGCGGAGCTGACCGACACGAGGACGGCCCCTCGGGCTCCCAAGGACCGCGACCTGCCCGACTACATCTTCGACGTGAGCACGGTGAACGTGCCGCGCGGCCAGTGGGGCAACGACAAGGCCATCCGGGCCGCGCGTCGCAGCCTCGACGCCGATCGCGACGGCAAGCCCGAGGAGGTCCGCTACTTCGACGAGCAGGGCCAATACGTGCGCAAGGAGGAAGACCGGGACTACGACGGGAAGATGGACGCCTGGTCGACCTACCGGGGCGGCCAGCTCGTCACGCGCGAGATCGACGCCAACGGCGACGGAGTGCCCGACACGTTCGAACGCTACGCCGGGGCGCGCATGACTTCGCGGGAGGTCGACCGCAACCACGACGGCAAGCGCGACGCCTTCTACGAGTACCAGAACGACTCGCTGCTGGCCGAGCGCCACGACACCGACTACGACGGCCAGATCGACTTCGTGGTCCAGTACAAGGACCGCAGGCGCGTTGCTTCCGAGGAAGACGCCGACAAGGACGGCCGCACGGACACCTGGACCCGCTACGGCCCCGACGGGGACGAGGACGTGATCGTGCGCGTCGAGCGCGACCAGTCCGGCGATGGCAAGCCCGACACCTTCGAGGCCTACACGCGCAAGAACGGCCAGACCGTGATCGCCAAGCGCGAAGAGGACAAGAACGGCGACGGCGTGGTGGACATCATCTCGATCTACGAGGACGGCAAGCTCGTCCGCCGCGAGATCTCCGACCCCGCGATGATGCCGCTCTAGCGGCCGGCCTCAGGGACCGGGTGCCGCGAGCTCCGGACGATCGAACCAACCCGAGAGGTCCTCGCCGGCCGCCCGTTCGGCCGCCTCCCTCAGCCGCGACGTGCTGAGCGGCTCGGGAGACGCGGCCAGGGCGCGGACCACCTCGTCCAGGCTGCTCGCGCCCTGGCTCTCCTTCCGGATCCGTTCGTCGAGCTCGTAGAGCAGGATGACGGCCCGGGCCGTCACCGCGCCGGCGGACGCGGGCACGCGCAGCGAGGTCGCCTCGCGGCCGCGCTCGGCGAGCTTGACCAGGATGCGCTCGTGGCGCGCGCGAGAGATCGTGCCCGAGCGCACGAGCATCTCCAGCGCGTAGACCTCGGCCAGGCCCTCCGCGATCCAGTCGTCCCCTGGAGCGCCCGGGCGCGCCAGGACCGTGTGGAACAGCTCGTGCAACAGCGGGCTCGTGCCGTCGGGGGTGAGCAGGGGCCGGCTCGCGTGCACGTAGAGCGAGCCGGGACCCGACAGCCCGCCCCTCCACATGGGATCGCCGACCGTCACCACCAGCAGCCGGTCGGGCAGCGGCAGCACCGGGCGCAGGCGCGGCAGGGTCCAGCGCAGCAGCGCCAGCAGATCCAGGCGCCGCACGTGATGGCCGACGGGGCCCGCCACGCCCACGCTCACGCCCGCGACCCGCTCGCGCACCACGCCCAGGCGGCGCGCCGCCACCATCCAGCCCACCGGCCGGTCGAAGCCGCGCCCGGGGCGCTCGACGGTGTAGCTGCCGTCGTCGTTGCGCGCGTAGGGAACCGCGGCCGACCACTGGGACGGCAGCCGCAGGCGCAGCCGGGCCCGCGAGACCGCGCCCACGAGGGTACGCGCCCGCACGGGCGGGAACAGGTCGTCGCCGCGGAACACCGCCCAGCTGTCGGTGATGCGGGCGTCGTAGCTCTGGGCATCGCGCAGATGGTCGAGACGCACCGACCAGGCGAGCGTCCCGCCCTCCGGAGGCGGCGTCCAGCGCAGGCCGCTCCCCTCCTCCTGGAGCGTGCCGTCGCCCGCGAAGCCGATCTGGCGCTCGGCGTCCCGCAGGAGGAGCAGCGAGCGGAACGCGTGTTGCGCCTGCCGGACGCGCAGGGAGACCTCGGCGCTGCGCTCGGTCGGCAACAGGCGAACGTCGTAGAGCAGCTCGTAGCTCTTCGGCTCCGCGCGCGCGCCGGGCGCCAGCAGCAGCAGCCCGGCGACCAGGAGCCGGCCTGCGGCGCGCCCGCTCATCGCGGTCTCCGCAGCTCGGCGGCAATCCGTCGCCCGAGCTCGAGCCGCTCCTCGATCGGCATGCCGGCGCGGATCTCGGCGTCGATTCGCTCGAGGCGGGGCTTGAGCCCCGTGCCGTTGGCCAGCTGGATCGCGAGCCCGGGACGCGCGTTGAGCTCGAGCACCACCGGGCCGCGCTGGGCGTCGAGCACCAGGTCCGCGCCCACGTAGCCGAGGCCGGTGCGCTCCACGGCGCGCACGGCCATGGCCACGACGCGCCCGAACTCGGGGATGCGATGCCCCACCACGACCTCGCCCGAGTCCGGGTGGACCGCGACCAGCCTCCCGCGGTCCACCGCACGCACCAGCTCGCCGGTGACCAGGTCGATGCCGGCGCCCAGGGCACCCTGGTGCAGGTTCGCGCGGCCTCCCGAGCGGAGCGTCGGGAGCCGCGTCATGGCCATCACGGGCACGCCCCGGTAGACGATCACGCGCACGTCGGGCACGCCTTCCACGGCGATCCTGCGCAGGGTGGGGTGCACCTCCAGGCGCTCCTCGACCATGGCCGCGTCAGGCTGCCCGGCCAGGGCGTAGAGCCCGGACAGGATGCTCGACGCGTGGTAGAGCAGGTCCTCCATGGAGATGCGCCGGCCGCCCGGGAGCACCAGCCGCTCGCCGTCGCGACCGAGCACCACCAGGATGCCGCTGCCCATGGCGCCGTGGACCGGCTTGAGCACGAAGCTCGAGTGCTCGGCCAGCGCGGCGGGCAGGCGCCGGATCTCGAACTGGTGGCGGGCCACCGCCAGCGTGCGCGGAACCGCCACGCCGACCTCCTCGCACAGGCGCTTGGTCAGCAGCTTGTCGTCGACCCGCGGGTAGAGATGGCGGGGGTTGTGGCGCAGCGTGTAGCCGACGTTGCGGCCGTTGATGCCGAGCACACCCGCCGCGCGCAGCTGTCGGGCCGTCGCGATCCACCTCACGGCCGTGTGGCCTCGCCGCCCAGCAGGATCGCGCGGAAGCGCACGAGCTCCGAGAGGCGATAGCCCGTGTAGCCACCGATCCAGACCAGCACGCCCATCAACGACACCACCAGCTCCGGGTACCCGAACATGAGGTGCGCGGCCAGCTCGCTCTGGAAGATCGGATAGGCCGAGAGCGTCACGACGGCGGACCAGAAGAGCTTCACCGACGTGTTGCGCACGCCCTCCTCCACCAGGCTCACGCTGATGCGCTCGACCAGCATGGTGAGGATCACGATGGGCAGCAGCACGCCCCAGCCCAGATCGCGGATCTCGAGGTCGCGGCCCGCCAGCGCCAGGCCCACGAGCGTCAGCACCACCAGGCACAGCAGGATGGAGAGCCGGGGGACCAGGAGCAGGTGGAGCCGACCCAGCAGGAGGCGCCCACCGAGCCCGAAGGCCGTCACCGCGGCGATCATCACGAGGCCCACGCCGAGGGTGCTCTCGCGCAGCGCCAGGGCCAGCAGGATCGGCATGAAGGTGCCGAGCGTCGGCACGCCCACGAGGTTGCGGTAGACGGCGGTGACCAGCGCGGCCAGGGGCAACAGCAGCAGCAGGCGCAACAGCTCCTGGACCCCGAAGGGCAGACCGTAGAGCGAGACGCGCGCCAGGATCGGGTGGTCGGGCGTCATCATGGCCGCCACCTCGTCGGCCTGGAGCCGCTCGCGCACCGCGCGGTAGCGGTGGCTCACGGCCTCGACGCCGGTGGTCTCGAGCGGCTCGCTGCGGTCGTAGCCCAGCACGAGGTGATCGGGGCGCACCGAGCCGAGCGTGCCGCTGGTGGGTGAGACCGGGTGCCAGCCGTCACCCAGCCAGGCTTCGGCCCACAGCACGCGGTGGGGCGGCCGGTCGCTCAGGAGCTGAAGCCCGAGCACCGAGCGCGCGGGGACTTCCGCCGCGCGCAGCAACGTCACCAGCAGGCGCACCCGACCGGCGGCGGTGCCTTCGCGCGCGCCCAGGGTCAGCAGCGCGTCGTCGCTGCCCTCGGGCGAGAGCGCCACCTCCCCTGCGACGAAGGCCAGCAGCACCCGAACGCGGGCCACCGGGTCGGAGATCGGCGGCAGGTCGAGCGTCTCCAGCAGGTCCTCCACCTCGAAGGCCTTCGACGGGTAGAGCGCGGTGGAGCGCTGGTGCGCCTCCACGATCGCGGCTGGCGGCGGCTCCACGGCACCGGTCGGGAGCGGCGTGACGATCGGCGGCAGCTCCACGCGGAAGCCGTGCATCAGGTGGACGGTGCCCGCGAAGCGGCCGGTCCAGATGCCGATGCGCTCGTCGCCCTCCTCCCGGACGTCGAAGCCGAGCCCGCCCGAGGCCGAACGCTCGTCGAAGATCGGGCGCTCGGGGGCGCTCCTCGGCAGGGCCGCGCGCACGGAGCCGAGGCCGCCGATGCCACGGGCGGTCACCTCGAGCTCCACCCCCCAGAGGTGGTCGACGTCCGACGGCACCACGGGCAGGCCGAGCACCGTCGTCTTGACCGCGAAGAGCGAGAGGCCGGCGAGGAGCAGGATCGCGCCCCACGCCGCCACGGCCCGGCTCATGTCCAGCGCTCTCCCGCCCTCGCGCTCACTCGGGGATCTCCTCCTCGGCCACCCCAGGCTCGCTGTCCACGGCCACAGGCTCCTCGGAATCGACCGTGGCCAGGTGGAAGGCGGCGAAGCCCGGGATCACGACCTGGCTCCAGGCCATGCCGATCAGGAGCCCCGGGGCTGGTGCCCGCACCACGGACTCCTGGCTCGCGATCGGGTCCACCACCACGCCGAGGATCTGGTCCTTCTTGACGCGGTCGCCGGGCGTGACGCGCGTGAGCAGCACGCCGCCTTCGTCCACGCGCACCCAGCGCGAGCGGGCGTAGACCTCGACCGGGGCCCGCCGGGCGCGGGTCGCGCCCAGCCCGGGCATGCGGCGCACGCCCTCGACCGTGCGGCGCACGGCCTCCTCGTCGAGACGCACCGGGCCACCGACCTCGAAGGTGAGGGTGGGGACCCCGGCGTCGGTGGCGGCGCGGCGCAGGGTGCCCGGGCGGCCCTGGTGCTGGAGCACCACCCAGCCATCCAACGAAAGGACCAGCTCGGCCACCCCCGGGACCTCGAGGTCGCCGCGGGCGTGGGGGAAGTTGGTGCGCTCGAACGAGCCCGTGTGGAAGTCGAGCAGATGATCGCAGCGACGCACGATCTCCTCGAACAACGCGTGGGCGATGCGCGACGCCGCGCTCCCGTAGCGCCGGCCGGGGAAGTGCCGGTTCAGGTCCCGCCGGTCGGGCACGTAGCGCGATCCGCGCCGGAAGCCGTGCGGGTTCACGATCGGGACGCCCACCACCGTGCCGCTGATGCGCGCGGGATCCAGCTCCGCCAGCAGCCGCCGCACGACCTCGATGCCGTTCACCTCGTCGCCGTGGACGCCCGCGGTCAGGCACTGCACCGGGCCAGGGCGCGGACCGTGCATCACGATCACGCCCATGGCGAGCTCCGAGCCGGTGAAGCTCTCGCCCACGGGCAACAGCAGATCGCGGCGCTCGCCGCCAGCGACCAGGGTGCCGAGGATCTCGAAGGGCGCCACCGGCTCGGGCGATTCGGCAGCCGCACCGCCGGCCGACGCCGCGCCGGCGACGAGCAGCAGCAGGGCCGTGGCCAGGCGGCTCACGGCTCCGGGTCCGGCTCCGGTCGGGCTTCGGGCTCGGCGGAGCCCGGCCCGATGATGATCTCGCGGCGCTGCTGCTTGCGGAAGTCGTCGATGCGCTTGCGCTCGAGCAGGAGCCGCAGGTCGCGGTTGCGCGCGCGGATGCGCTCGAGCTCCTGGGCCAGCTCGCGATCGGACAGGGCCGACAGCTTGAAGGTGAGGTCGAGCTCGATGCTGCCGCGCGAGCCGTCGGAGGCCAGGGCCGTCACGCGCACGCGGTTGCGTCCCTCGCGCACGGGGACGAAGCCCGAGAACGAGCCGTCCGGCGAGAGGCGCACGTCCGTGGAGAAGTCACCGGTGGAGAGGTTCGCGAAGACCACGTCCTCGATGTTCGCGAAGGACACGCCCTGGAGCAGCGCGATGATGTCGCCCGGGTTCTGCACGGGCGTGTAGGTGCCGAGCGTCAGGCGGGCCATCTCCGTGACCGCCAGCGGGTAGGTCAGCGCCGACGGACCGAGCGCGTAGGTGTTCATGGTGATCTGCCCCTTGTGGGCCAGGCGCGCGGCGTTCAGCGCCGCCTCCACGTCGCCCGGGTCCATCACGGCGCCCCTGCCGATCGGGAAGGTGGGTACGCCGTCGGTGAGGAACAGGACCACCTTCTTGGCGTCGGACTGCGGCTGGCTCTCGGCTCCCGACAGGCCCGCCAGCTCCCGGACGGCCAGCCGGATGCCGGCCGCGTAGTTGGTGGCGCCGCGCGGGCCGCGCGCGAGGATCGCCACCAGAGCGCGCCTCACGGCGCCGAAGTCCGTGGTCAGGGGCACCTCGAGCCAGGCGTCCTGCTGGTCGATGCGCGCCCGCTCGCCCGTCTCGGGGCTCACTTCGCCGCCGAAGCTGAGCAGACCCACGCGCACGCGTCTGGGGTCGAGGCTGTCGAGCAGGGCGTTGGCTGCGGCCACCTCGGCCCCCAGGATCGAGTCGTCGGGATCGGTGGAGAGCACGTCCTCCGGGAAGGTGCCGGGCGGGATCATCTCCATGTGGGGGTTCAGACCGATCTGTCCGTCGCGGTCCACGTCGACGCCGCTGGCCATCTTGGTGGACTGGGACACGTCGATGGCGATCATGACGTCGTAGAGGGCGGGGCGCTCGCCCTCGGCCACGGCGCTGCCGCGGATCGGCGCGAGGTGCACCTTGTTGTGGACGGCCTCGCCCGAGCGCGGCGTGTCCACGAGCAGCTTCACGGCGGCGGCGCGAGCCGTGTCGGCGAAGGAGAGCCCTCCGGCAACGAGGCCGGCAGCGAGCGCGAGCGGAGCCAGTCGGCGGCGGTTCAAGCGGCCCTTCTCCCGAGACGTGCGGTACGGGCGAGGAGCCTACCAGAGTCCGGCCAGCTCGGGCCCCCGGTCGCTCCGCAGCTCGATCTCCACGCGGCGGTTGCGCTGCTGGCCTTCGGGCGTGCGATCCGACGCCAGCGGGAAGCGCGCCCCCATGCCGAGCGCCGCCACCCGCGAAGGCGCGATGCCCTGGTCGAGCAGGAACGAGCGCACGACGCGCGCGCGCGCCTCCGAGAGATCGGACGGGTCCTGCTCGCGCTGGGAGGCGTGGCCGCGCACCACGGCCACGGTGCCCGGATGGCTTCGCAGCGCCGCCGCGACCGCGCGCAGCCGCCGCTCGGCGCCGCGCTCGAGGCGATCCGACCCATCGGCGAAGATCACCTCGTCGGGCAGGTCCAGGATGCGTGCCTCGGGCGGAGGCGGCGGCTCGTGGGCGCGCTGGTCCCAGGGTTCGTCCTCGTGATAGCCGCCCCCGTCGTCGTAGGCACCGTAGGGGCCATGGCCCGGCGGCGGAACGTCCGGGTAGCGATTCGGATGCGGGTACGGAGGCGGCCCGGC
>Ga0302046_10005549_pt1 | contig 11096 bp, 8 predicted proteins | sample RVTome_11_FD_200261 | JGI IMG/M metagenome (GOLD analysis project Ga0302046, IMG submission 200261) | Soil microbial communities from uranium-contaminated site in the Upper Colorado River Basin, Wyoming, United States - RVT147D111 (version 2) ... | reverse complement strand
GAAGTCGAGGAAGCCGTCATCAGGGCCCCTTACAGTCCCGATGAAACCGCGACACGGCCCTCCTCCTGGTGGAACGGACCAGACCGTTTCGCTTTCGACATCTCGGCGCCAGGACTTCGCCCAGGGGCTTAAGCGGCGATGGGGAGATTAGTACTCCCTTGATCAGGGCTCTGGCTCAACTCCTGCATATGCCTTGTCGATAACCAAATTCGGAGACCCGACCCCTACCACGCGTTGAGAGCAGCCGCCATATGCACCTCAGCACCGTCAAACCGCGTCCCGATCACGAGGACACGCTTCAGAGGTACCCAAGCAACTCCGGATGGGGCGGCCCCAGGGGACTTTGCACGGAGTGCGAACTGGGCGTCCCCTGTCTGTTGAGCTTCACGGCCTCGGATGACGAGTCACCGGACGAATCGCACAGTTGCCAGAGACATTTCTGATCCGGGATCACAGCCGGCCCGGCTGACACCCCTGTCACCCAACCGCAGGTGATGGCCTCGGCGGGGACTGATCATCCGGAACTGCCACTCCAATTCCGTTGCCGTTACCTTTCTACGCCCTGCGACCGTGGCGGAATTGGCAGACGCGCAGGACTTAGGATCCTGTACGGAAACGTGTGAGGGTTCGACTCCCTCCGGTCGCATGCCTGGCGTTGTCATACCGACGCTTGCAGATCAAGGTCGACCGGGTCCACGGCTAATCCACCTCACGTCGATATCGGACGTTTCACCATGACCGATTTTCAGATAACGCGCACGAAGGACGAACCAGGTGCCACCACGCTCACCGTTCAGGCGCCGGTTGAAGTAGTCCAGGCCGCCGAGAAAAAAGCGGCCGGTTATTATGCCCGTCGTGTGAAGCTTCCTGGCTTCCGTAAGGGGAAAGCCCCACCGGAAATCGTTCGCAAACGATTTGGGGATGCGATTCGTGAAACGGTGATTCAGGAGCTGGTCAAGGATAGTTGGAAACAGGCGGTGGAGAGCGAATCGCTCGAACCCGTTGGGGACCCTGAAGTCCACAAGCTCAAGTTCGAGATCGATCAACCAGTTACCTTCGAGTTTCTCGTTGAGACCAAGCCGGAGATCAAGGTTGAACGTCCCGGAGGCTTTACAGTGACCCGCAAGGTGGAGCCGGTGACGGATGAGATGATCCTGCAGCAGCTCGAGCGGATCCAGAATCAGAAGGCGCCTTGGTTACCCAGGGACGACGGCAAGCCGGATCTCGGCGACCTCGTTCGTGTGACGATCGCCACCCCATCAGCTGACGGGGAAATAGGCGACGAAAAGCCGTACGACATCGTTCTGGGGCAGGATCAGGCGCTCCCGGCCGTCGAAGAGGCCATCATGCAGCTGGATGTCGGTGAGTCACGACCTACATCCATTACCTTTCCCGCAGATTTTCCCGACGAGACCAAGCGTGGTCAGTCCATCAAGACGCACATCACCTTGCATGAAGTGAAGCGACAGAATCTTCCCGAACTGGATGATGATTTCGCGCGCGAGGTGGGGGATTTCGAGACGCTGGAGGCACTGAAAGCTTCGATTCGGGAGGATATGGAGCGGGCCGCCACGCGCGACGCGGACGCCAGCGTCCGACGAGACCTGATCGAACAGATAGCGACCGCCAATCAGGTTCCCGCGCCCCGACCAATGGTAAACCGGCTGCTGAGGGCTTATGCTGAAGCGTATCAGGTGCCACACGAAGGATTCGAGCGCTTCGTGAGCGAGTTCGGCCCCATTGTCGAGCATCAGGTAAAACGCGAGCTGGTGATTCAAACGGTAGCATCGCAGCAGCATATCGAGGCTACCGAGGAGGACCTCGATGAACGCGTTGCGGAGATGGCAACGAGGCAGAACACCGATGCCGGGAAGATGTACGCTACTCTTCAGAGAGAGAATCGACTCAGAGACCTCGAACGGGATATCATTGAAACCAGGGTCTTCGAATACCTGATCGCTCAGTCCACTGTGCAAACCGCATAATCCGGGAAAAGGTCATGCCCACAATCAATCCCCATAGTGCAACGATATACCCACCGTACATCATTGAACGGTCGAGCCGCGGTGAAAAGACGTACGACATTTTTTCCCGACTCCTCATGGACCGGATCGTGTTCCTCGGTGCCCCGGTGAACGATGATGTCGCCAACATCATCATCGCCCAACTATTGTTCCTCGAGGCCGACAACGCCGAGCGAGATATCTATCTGTACATCAACTCGCCGGGTGGAATTATCTCGAGTGGATTGGCCATTTACGACACGATGCAGTTCCTCCGGGCACCGGTGAACACGATCTGCATGGGAATGGCCGCCTCGATGGGCTCGTTCCTGCTTGCTGCAGGCACCAAAGGAAAACGTTCCGCGCTGCCGCACTCCCGAATCATGATCCACCAACCCTCCGGCGGGGCCCAAGGCACGGCGGCCGATATCGAGATCGTGGCACGCGAGATTCTCTATATGCGCGAGCAATTGAACGGCCTGTATGCCAAGCATACGGGTCAGAAGATCGAACAGATCGAGAAGGACATGGATCGGGATCGGTTCATGTCCGCCAGTGAAGCCAGAGACTACGGGATTATCGATAAGGTGATCGTCGGCAGCACGGAGCTGAGCAAGGAAAACGGGCGGGGGGAAACGTCTTGACGCTCGACCAGGGCCCAGTCATACTAATCGAAGCTCTCACCTGATCGTATGGCTAACGATAAGCACCTGCGCTGCTCGTTCTGCGGCAAATCGAAGGACTCGGTCCGGAAGTTCATTTCCGGTCCCTCGGTCTACATTTGCAACGAATGCATCGCGCTGTGCAATGAGATTCTCGCCGAAGATGAAGAGCGAGACGTTACTGAAACGATTACCCAGGTTCCCACGCCTGCCGAAATCAAGGAGGTGCTGGATCAGTACGTAATCGGTCAGGAACGTGCCAAAAAAACGCTCGCCGTTGCCCTGTTCAGTCACTATCGCCGGATCAACTCTCACGCGTCACATGACGACGATGTCGAGCTGGAAAAATCCAACATCCTCATGATTGGACCGACCGGTGTTGGCAAAACCCTTCTGGCGCAAACGCTCGCGCGAGTGCTCGACGTCCCCTTCACCATTGCCGACGCCACGACGCTGACGGAAGCCGGATATGTCGGTGAAGACGTTGAGAACATCCTCGTCCGCCTGCTGCAGGCCGGTGACTTCAACGTCAATGATTGCGAGCACGGCATCATCTATATCGACGAGATCGACAAGGTGTCGAGAAAGAGTGAGAATCCGTCGATCACGCGAGATGTTTCGGGCGAAGGAGTGCAGCAGGCCCTGCTCAAGATCCTGGAAGGCACGGTGGCTTCGGTCCCGCCTCAAGGTGGGCGCAAGCACCCACAGCAGGAATACATCCAGATCGACACGAAAAACATCCTCTTTATTTGCGGCGGCGCCTTCGACGGCCTCGAAAAGATCATCGAGGCACGCACCGGGCGACGTCAGATCGGGTTCAACGAAGCGGAAATCGAACCGTCAAAGGCCGAACAACTGGAGAAGAACCCATTCAGTGAGATCGAGCCAGACGACCTCCTTCGCTACGGACTGATTCCCGAGCTCGTTGGTCGGCTGCCGGTCGTTGTGTCACTCGAACAGCTGGATGAAAAAGCGCTTGTAAAGATCCTGCTCGAACCCAAGAACGCCCTCACCAAGCAGTACAAGAAGCTCTTCCAGATAGAAAACGTTGGTCTGACCTTCGAACCCGATGCGCTGGTTGCCATCGCCCATCGGGCACTCAAGCGGGGTACCGGCGCTCGCGGCTTGCGTGCCATTCTGGAGGAAATGATGACAGATATCATGTTCGAGCTGCCCAATCGTGAGGACGCCCGAGAGATCGTCATCACCAAGGAAGCGGTCCTCGAAGGTCGCCCACCCCTGTTGGTGACTGAACGCGTACGCGCGAAGAAAGAAGCCTGATCCAAGCCGAGTTCGTCGGAAGCTTCCCAGCCGCCTCGTTTGCGCTGTCTCCCGCCTTGCCAGAAGTTGCGTTCCTCGGTCGATCAAACGTAGGTAAATCCTCCCTTCTCAACGCGATTGCGGGGCGAAAGGCCTTGGCCCGCACCAGTAAACAACCGGGGAAGACACGGGATTGTAACGTCTATTGCGTCGACCAGATGATGTATTTTATCGACCTTCCCGGTTACGGATACGCGAGAGTCTCCCAGACACAGAGACGACGGTTTGCCCACCTCATCGAGGCCGTGCTCTCGGATCGTCCGAAACTGGCAGGTGTCGTGTGGCTGCTCGACATCCGTCGCGATCCCGGTGAAGAGGATTTACTTTTGGGAGACCACATGGCTGCGCACCAGACCCCGATTCTGGCTGCCGTCACCAAGGGGGACAAGCTCAGCCGCCAGAAGCAGATGCAACGCGCAAGGTCGATCGGTATGGCCCTGTCACTGCCTGAAGATCAAATCGTGATTACCAGCGCTGTGACGAAAGACGGTATCGATACGCTGCGCGACACGATCCGATCCCTTGCCGAGGCATGCACATGAGCCGCTTCGCCACCGTCTGTTTGCTGGCTGTCAGCATCACCACGCAGACGGATGCCCAGGCAATACCCAACTCGACCCTTCCGCCCAAGGGCTACGGTACCTTGCGCCAGTCGGATGTGGTCATTGTGGTCCGCACTGCGGACGTGCACATCACCATCCTGCCACTCGACGAACGTGTGACACGACTCCTCGTTCCCGATGCGCACCAGGCTCTACACGCATTCTACGTCGACCGTCGTGACGAGTTGGACGCCGCCGCCCCGAGGCGTGGGGTCGAGGGGACACAAGTCTTTCTGGTGACCGTGTACGGCGCCAGCAACTTCGCCCGCTTCGATCCGGAGGAGATCACAATCTCCAGCCGGAACCGCTACTTTCGCCCCCTGGCCGTGCTCCCGGTTTCTCCGCGGTGGGCGGAACATCAGATCGATCGAGGGGAAACACTGACCGCCCTGTATGTCTTCGATCGCGGCCTCGATCCGTTGCACCCCCTGATCGTCGATTACCGCGGCACGCGCGTGGCCACGTGGGAGAGAACACTCCACCGTCTGGAGGTGGAGCGCGCCCGTGTGGTTGCCCGTGCCCGGGGCGGCCCCAGCGATTGAGAATTCAACATCCTCGAGGCACCATGGCCTTACATCCACTGAGAAAGCTTGCCCTGCCCGCCACGGCCGCTGACACCTACGAACGTTGGCTGGACTCTATTGAAGCAGGGCTCGACGATCCGCAGTGCGACCGAAATCTCTTCTGTCGAGAAACCCTGTACGCCCTCTACTACCCGGGAACTCAGACATACGACGAGGCCTTGGCCAATCCGGCAACGTCATTGACCACTCGTGCCGCCCTGCTCGCGCTCGATCCACGCAACGTTACACTTGAACCCGAGTACTACAACGAGATCGACCCGGTGCAATACGCACCAATCAAGCCGCTCCTCTGGCTCTGGCAGAGTTTCGATCGCTCACTGGTGGGCGGTGGGAATGTCGATGTGGGTGTGCGTTTCCGGCGGATCCTGGCAAAACACATCTTCAAGCGCTGCGGTAGCAACTTCAAATGCTTTCAGTTCGTTGAGTTTTCATTCGGCTACAATCTGGAGGTCGGCGACAACGTCGTCGTGCACCGGCACGTCCTGCTGGACGATCGCGGCGGCATAGAACTCGGCAACCGGGTATCAATCGCGGACTACGCCAACATCTACAGCCACACGCACTCAATCGTGAACCAGGTCGATGTGACCAATGCCAAAACCATTCTGGCCGATGGGGTCCGCATAACGTACCATGCGACTGTCCTCGCCGGAGTACACGTCGGTGAAGAATCCATGGTCGGGGCCTGCGCCGTGGCCACCCGCGACGTTCGGCCATACCATGTTAACCTCGGCATCCCGGCCAAGTCGGTGCGCGTAAAGCCGAACGCACCAGACGCGACACAGGATACCCTGGACACCGCCAGACGTCGGAAAAACCCCGGCGAATGAACTGGTGGCCCATCGTCATTGCGGGGTCGGCGATCGCCACGATCGCGTTTGCATTCTACCTCGGGGTTCAAGCCGCATTTCGACGCACTGACCAGAAACTCGTCCTCGCCAACGCCCGGCTCGTCGAACTACTCAAACAACGAAAAGAACAGTGGGAGACGGTCTTCGACACGATCACGGATGGAATCGCCGTCCTCACCGAGAATCATGCCGTACAACGCGGCAACCGGGCACTTCTGGAAATGATGGGGTCATCCGGCGTGGGTTCACATCTCTGTGAGGCCTTGTTCGCCACACCACTCCACATGCACGATCTGTTGACGACCGTGGCCGAAACCGGGGCGCGGCACACAATGACGGCTCCGTCACGCCCTGGCAGCAGGTTGCTTCGCGTCACCGTCTCACCGATGCACGATCACGCGGGACGACCCGGCCGAACCCTCGTGGTCGTCGAAGACGTCACCGAACGGCGTGCCATGCAGGGCCGTCTCATACACAGCGAACGCATGGCCGCCGTCGGCCAGCTGGCATCCGGTGTCGCGCACGAACTCAACAACCCGTTGACCTCCATCGGCGGGCTCGCCGAACTCCTGGTTGCCCGCCAGTCCATTAAGGGACGAGACCTCGAACACCTGACCGTCATCAACGAACAGGCCACACGAGCGAAAAGGATTGTCCGGAACCTCCTGTCGTTTGCCAGACCCGGCCCGGATGAGATCACCGATATCGATGTCAGCACGCTCAGCCGACACGCCGTTCAGCTCATGGAATATGAATTACGACTGCGTAAGGTATCCCTCGAAACTGCGTATGCCGACAGCATACCAATCGTACGTGGAGACCAGCATCAACTTCAGCAGGTCATTATCAACCTGTTGACGAACGCGCTACACGCCGCTGAACAGAACGCCGAGGCCCGGCCACCCGTAGTCCGAATGGAAACCGGACTTGGCGAACAAAGTGTTTTCGTTCGTATCTCGGATTCCGGCTCGGGTATCCCACCCAACGCCGTGAAGAGTGTATTCACCCCGTTTTATAGCACGAAGGACACCGGAAAAGGGACGGGATTGGGGCTCTCCATTTCCTACGGCATCGTCAAAGGCCACCGCGGTACCTTGACGATCGAGGAAACGGGCGCCGACGGAACGGCATTCAGGATCGACCTTCCGTTCCCGGACAAGGCCGGACCGCCAACGCCGGAGACGTTATCCTCGGAATCGAACGAGCCACTCCCGCAGGCCCCTCCCGCCACCGTTCTGGTCGTGGATGACGACCCGGCAATCCAACGCACCATCGAAACCCTCTTTTCGGGAACCAACCAACACGTCGACTCGGTCGATAGCGCTGACCAGGCGTTAGAGACCCTCCAGGTAACAGGCACTCGATATGATCTCATCATTGCCGACCCCCGCGCATCCACATCGCGCGGAGAAGCGTTCGCGGAGCGACTCGTGGAACGATGGCCGGATCTGAGAAAAAAGACGATCTTCGTCACCGCGGATGTCCGCCCGGAAACCGGCAGATGGCTTCGTCAGATGGGGTGTCGGATGCTGGCCAAGCCGTTCAGCATCCGCGAACTTCTCACGCTGGCATTGGAACTGATGGAGAAACCTTTAACGGAAGACGCCTAACGGGCCCGGCGACGGCCGAGCACCGCCTGCAGCCGAGCTGAGAGAGCTTTGGCGCGAAACGGCTTGCTCATGAAATCGTCGGCACCCAACTCGAAGACCCTGACCTCGTTGTCTTCGTCACCTCGTGCAGTCAGCACAACCACCGGTATGTCCCTGGTCGCCGGACGGGACCGAAGCTGCGACAGCACGGAATACCCGTCCACACCAGGAAGATTGAGATCCAATACCACGACGTCTGGTGCGTGTCGATCTACCTGCTCCAGGGCTTCGGATCCATCACGCGCTTCGATGACGTGGAACCCCTCCCGGCCCAACAAGTCACACATGACATGACGCAACTGGTCTTCGTCATCGACCAACAGGACCTTCCCCTTCCCTTTCCCCCCATCGACAATTCCCGTCGTCGACCCGAACGCCTCTTCCTGCCCATCTACCAGCTCAAAATTTAGATCGGCCGAGGACATTCGGCCAGCGTGCGCTGCTGGCACCGGTGCCGTGGCCGCCCCGCTGTTACTCTCGAGTTCCGATTCGGCCTGATCCTCGCGCAGCGACTCGGCCTCGAGCGCCAGCCGTCGCGAGGTATGCGCCCGAGCTCTACGAGTGGCATGGGCGACTTCTTCCTCGGACGGCATGTCCACGACGCGCAGAAGTTCGTCCACGGTGGTGGTGCCATCCACAACGTGTGCCAGTCCGCTGTCCCACAACGTCTTCATTCCGGCCGCCCGCGCCGTATCCGCAATCTTGTCCGCCGTCTCGCCAGCCCCGATACATGCCTCAACCTCCGGCGTAACCCGCAGCACCTCCACGATCGAGAACCGACCCCTGTATCCGGTCATCGCGCATTCCGGACAACCAACGGCGCGAACGAGCTGTGTCTCGTGCGGAATCCACCGCCGGAACTTTTCCGGTACGGCCTCACCCATGGGTTGAGCACATGTGCTACACAAACGGCGCATGAGACGCTGCGCCACGACACCGCGCAACGCAGACGCGATCTTGAACTCTTCCATACCGATATCAATGAGGCGCGTTACGGCATTCGCCGCGTCATTGGTGTGCAAGGTCGAGAGCACCAGGTGACCGGTAAGAGAGGCCTGCACCGCTATCTGGGCCGTCTCCTTGTCCCGGATCTCACCGACCAGCACGACATCCGGATCCTGGCGCAGAATGGATCGCAACGCGGACGCGAACGTCAAACCGGCCTTTTCGTGCACCTGCACCTGGACGATACCGGTGAGACGATACTCAACAGGATCCTCCACCGTGACGATATTGACGCCCTCGCTCTGAATGTGCCGGATGGCCGAGTAAAGCGTGGTTGTCTTACCGGACCCGGTCGGACCGGTGACCAGGAGAATGCCGTCTCTGAAATCCAACATGCTCCTGATTTGCGCGGACTCGGCGGCGGCCAGGCCGAGACTATCGAGAGACAACACCGTGCCGCGCGAATCCAGGATACGAACTACAACTTTCTCCCCCAACGACGCGGGAAGAGTCGAAATTCGGAGATCGACCGGAACGCTGTTAATTGCCACCCGTGCGCGTCCGTCTTGCGGACGGAGCCGGTCAGCGATATCCAGGGAGGCAATGATCTTGAAGCGCGAGATGAGCGGCAAGCCCGCGCCCCGCGGGATTTTCATAACCTCACGCAACACGCCGTCGATCCGATATCGTACGGCGACGCCACCCTCCTCCGGCTCAATGTGAATATCACTCGCCCGCGAGAGGATGCCCTCGGACAAGATCACGTCCACAAGACGCACGACAGGACGTTGGGATGCCTCTGCCGCTGAAACGATCAGTTCATCCGCCTCGTTATTAATCGCTAGTTGCTCGATCTCCGCATTCGTGGACATGCCCTCGAGCAACTGATCAATGACGTTTTCCGGACGGTAGAGGTCATCGATCTTCGATTGAATCAAAGCCGGGCTTGCGAGCACCATGCGAACCTCGCGCCCAGTCGCAAAGGCGAGGGTCTTTTCGCAGTCCAGATCGAATGGATTGGACGTTGCGATTTCGAGATGGGAATCGCTCACTCTCAGCGGGAGAACACCGTATTGCCGAGCGACGGATTCAGGGACCAGTTCGCGGGCCTGTCGGTCCGGTTCCCGTCCGTCCTCCACGATCTGGATGCGAAAGCGGCTACTGATCGCATCGAGAATATCCTGATCCGTAGCCGCTCCGCTTTCCACAATAGCCTGCCACATGGACTCGCCCGAGCGATTCGACGCGCGGATCTCCTGGAGCCGGTCCGCTCCAATGAGTCCTTCGGCCGCGACGGTCAGCCATTCATCGGGGAATTCACGTAGTTTCAAGTTATCTCCCACATTCAGAACAAGTTACAACTACTGACAAGATAACGTGCAAAATGGACTGTTGTCTGTATCCAACAGTTATGGCGCACCAATACTACAGAATCGCCCAGAAATATCGACCCAAGTCCACGGATCCGCGCAACCGGGAATCCCGCAAGCTGTACCCAAACTCCGCACGAACCAAGCGGCGCAACCACTCAAATGCTACACCAACCACGGGACGAACACCCTCGGTCCGCTTCCATGGTAGCGTACTCAGCTCGCGGTCGGTCCACACACCGCCGACGTAGGGTGCCACAACCGCCGAACGACCGGTGGACCCGAATGATCCCAACGGGAGGGCAGGGAATGGCACATCCACCTGCCACTCAAGCTGAAAGATCGCCGCCCTTTCACCACCCCACGCCCGAAACGCCTCACCCACCAGAGTCCCCCGTCCACCAACCGCGAAGGAACGATGGGGCGGCAGGCCGGCCGAGCCGATCCCGACCCAACCCCTCCCAGCAATTGTCGTCGGACCCGCCGACCAGAATGAGCGCCAATCGAGCGTTCCCCTCCAGTAGGAAGCATCTCCCACTCCGATTTCCGTGGTGACCCGAACGGACCTTTCCGAGCGACCCAATGGCATCCACGAGCCGGTGAGTAGTAAAACACCGAAATTCCCTGCACCGAGCGACGGGTTTGGACGAAACGACCCGTTGGCGGGCGTGGCAAAGGCCTCCAGGGAGCGGACCTTCCACCAGCTTACTTCCCCTTCGAACCCCAGGCCCACCCACTGGGCCGCACCGTTCATGCCAAACCGATCAACGAGATAGTAATCTCCGAAATCATTACCCAGCTCCTGGGCCACAAGCGAGTTGATCAAGGGAGCCCCGACGGGCTCATCCATAATGTCCCGGACCACCCGCTCGGCGCGAAGGCCCCCCCTTACTCCAAGCCCCACATCGAAGTCCACCTGCCACTTGAGCCGATCGTCCGAGAAACCGTAACCGGCCCAATAGCGAAACTCGACCGCACCCCCGGGGCGAAGGACTCCCCCGAACCCAGGTGCCAGGCCCTCCACTCGGTTGAAATGAGCAATCCGGGAGAGTGAGCGGACCCCGGGTTGGGCCCGTGGGAGGCCGCTGAGGACACCACCCGCCACCACAT
>Ga0302046_10005548_pt1 | contig 11097 bp, 14 predicted proteins | sample RVTome_11_FD_200261 | JGI IMG/M metagenome (GOLD analysis project Ga0302046, IMG submission 200261) | Soil microbial communities from uranium-contaminated site in the Upper Colorado River Basin, Wyoming, United States - RVT147D111 (version 2) ... | reverse complement strand
AAGATGCCTGCGTGAATTTTCGGATGGAGCGTCTTGACCCTCCCGTCCAACATCTCTGGGAAGCCCGTGATGTCAGCCACATCCACCACGGCGAGTCCCGCCTGTCTCAGAGCGCGTGCCGTTCCGCCGGTTGACAAGATCTCGATCGTGAGATCCCTCAGCGCCGCCGCAAGTTCGATCACCCCACTCTTGTCCGAGACGCTGACCAATGCACGCCGGACATGCACCAACCCTTGATCGGACCGATGTTCATTCGGGACGGTCATGGGTTTATCGCCCCCCAGCCCCGCCTTTCATCCTGCTCGGAGGCCGGAATCCCATGGCAGAATACCCGCCGGCCTCGAACCTCCAGCCGCCCCTCGGCAAACAGTTGGATCGCCCTTGGGTAGATCTGATGCTCATAGCTGAGGATTCGTGCCGAGAGGCTCTCGCCGGTGTCGTTGTCCAGAACCGGGATCACTGCCTGGATGATGATGGGGCCCGTATCTGTCCCCTCGTCCACGAAATGAACGGTGCAGCCGGAGAACTTCGCTCCGTGCTTCAGCGCCTTGCGTTGAACATGAAGGCCGGGAAAGGCGGGGAGGAGCGCGGGGTGAATATTTATGATTCTATTCCGGTATTCGCGGACAAACAGCGAGCTCAGGAGTCGCATGAACCCGGCGAGGCAGACCAGATCGACGTCGCGCTTCCGAAGCAGATCGATGATGGCCTCGTCAAATTCTTCCTTGGTTTCAAATAGCCTCGGATCGACGAACGCGGCCTCGATTCGGTGCGTTCGTGCCCGTTCGAGGGCGAACGCATCGGCAACGTCACTGATCACAATGCCGACGACCGCGTCGATCCGGCCGGCTTGGCTGGCATCGATGATCGCCTGGAGGTTGCTCCCTCGACCGGAAACCAGCACGCCCAGCCGGATCCGTCCCTTCACGCCCAGTGTTCTCCTCGTTCGCCGGTTTCAGGCTCACAGATCAGGTCTGACGGTGCACGCGTTTGGTCGCAGTCGCCCATCCCTCAACGTCTTTTTCACAGGGTGGCGTTTCGCGGAAGGGGACATCAGCGCGCTCTGCGCTCGTCAAGGCAGCGCGTTGACAGCGATGTGTGTTTACCTGACATGCGAGGTTCGATGGGTCGGAGAAAAGATATCAAAAAGCGAAGGCATGAGCAAGAGGATTGTGGGTCGAGTTTCGGGAGGCCGAAGCTGATTGGCCCCCCCACCTTTTCCTTTTCCGCCAAGGGGAGAAGGTGAGGTGGAGGGGGACGGCACACGTTGTTGGGCGCAGAAAACCGAGCACCTAAGTGCAGCCGGATCGCGGTGCTCCCGGCGCGCGCTGGGGCACGAGCGTGCACGCGAACGTCGACGGCTGAGCTCGGTATTGGTCAAGGATCGTCGCGAGCCGCCCAAGTGTGCGATCGCGCTTGGCGAGGCCGATTCCGTAGATCGCCAGGTCGTTGACAAGCCGGACGTAGAAGACGTGCTGGGCATCCCCGCCGTCACGCATGCATGGGGTCGGTTTCTGCGTCAAGCGCAAGAGTGAACCAAAGACCTTCACGTATTCCTCCAGGATCGGTTCATCACGGAGGTCACGGGGCACCTCGGGGAAACGGGCGAGAAATTCCTCGACCGTCATCGGTGCTTGGACGGATCCGGTGTTCTTCCTGGTCGTCGGCGAATGGCAGGTCTCCATGGTCTTCACACCTCCCGAGGGACTATGACGTTCAGGACCTGCCCGAAGGATAGACTTTCTTCCGTTCTTTGTCAAATGCGGATCAAAGCCGTGTAGAACTGGGTGCGGGAAATCCCGAAGAATCGACAGGTCTGACTGACGTTATGGGTAACGCGATTGTCCGGGATGTATCGTAACAGCCAGATGTGACACGTGCGGCGGCCCAAGAAGGGTATTGCTTTCCCGGCGGTCTGCCGCACGCTGCCCGCCAAAGTCAAGTGCCCAGTTCTCCCCTCCGATCAGTTCCGATATGTGCCAGCAGGGCCGCCGGCCCACTTCTCGCTTGACTTCAACGATGCCACCTATTAATGTCGGACGAGAAGGGAGGCCGCGCTCGGCGCTCCCGGACGCCCGTCTTCCACACCCAATGCAGCCTGGGGTGGGATTGGATACGGGCGATCGCAGTTGAGAGCGGTCGCTATAATCTGGCCCGCGACCCAAGGAGGCGTAAGAGATGGCTCTATTTGGGCAGCAGCCCCGGAAGGAAGAACCCGCGACGAAACCGGAGCCGAGAGTCGAGTTGCCGTCCGAGCGTGTGGTTACATCCCCGCCCGGAGCCATGCGACGCATGGAGGAGCAGCCGATGGCGATGACGCAACCGAGTCCGAGTCAGTCCTGGCCGCGGGCTTGACGATCGAGGGCAAGATCGAGGGAAACGGCAACATCCGTGTGGCGGGCCGGTTCAAGGGCAAGGTCAACGTCAAGGGTGAGCTGACGATCGAGCCGGGCGCCACGATCGACGGAGAGGTGAATGCTGAGGTCGTCCTGGTCGGGGGCGAGGTGCGGGGGCAGATCGTCTCCACGTCCCGCGTCGAGTTCAAGGAGTCGGGCACCCTCATCGGCGATCTGAAGGCCGGAAGTTTGACGGTGGCGGCAGGGTCGAAGATGCGGGGCAAGGTCGAGTTCGGGTGGAAGGAGGGCGAGATCGAGGACGCGCCTCCAAGCGAGGGCGGGTCCGCGTTCGCGCGATGACCGTCCATGAGGTGACCGGCGAGGCCTGGAACTGCCCCCACTGCGGCGAGCGTATCCTCCGGAGCGCGGTAACCTGCCCGGCGTGCCAACGCCACCTGCGGCTCGACGCCCTCACCCTCGCGCGAGACGACCACGCTATAGTCTGCCCGCTCAGCGTTGATGGCACGATCCGGCACCCTGGCACCGAGGCGGCTTGGGAGTACACGGTGCTCATTGAGGTCCATGATGGGGTGGGAGAGATGCTGGCCAGGCGCGTTGTGGGAGTGGGGGCGCTGCGGCCGGCCGAGACGCGAACGTTCACCCTCCGTGTCGAGGTGCTTGTTCCGGAAAAGTCTACGCTGACTGCGGCTTCCTAACTGGGCTGCCCGCCAGGATTAGCACGACGCCTCGTACTGGGCGCGTGGGTTCCAGCCTCAATTCTCCCTCCTCACGAGTCTCGGAACGTTGCTTTATACGTCTGCCCTGGGCGGCGAATTGTAACAGTACAGGTGGGCCAGACGAATCCATGATGCGAAAGTTACGCAGTCCCCTGGGGGGCAACGGCGCCAACACCGCAGCAGCGATGAGCCTTGTTAGAGGCAGGTTTTCCATTGAAAGCAATGGCATGCGAAATCTTCTTGACACGGAATATCCTTCAGGATATAAAAGACGAGTAATCCAATAGACATCATTAAGTATTAAGCGAGGGATAGAGTGTGAAGATCTCCACGAAAGGTGATTACGCAACTCGAGCAATGCAGGATCTGGCCTTGCACTATGACAAAGGCCCGATTCAGATCGAGGAGATCGCCAAACGCCAACATCTCCCTGTCCGTTACCTGGAGCAGATCTTATTGAGTTTGAAGCGGGCCGGGTTTCTGGAGAGCAAGCGTGGGGTGAGCGGGGGGTACTACCTGGCCAAGCATCCACGAGAGATTACGATGGGAGGCATTATCAGGGCCACCGAGGGTCCCATTTTGCCGATCTATTGCGTTGGCAGCGGGAAGAAGCGGGAAATCTGCATCGAGGAGCCTCACTGCAGCCTACGTGATATCTGGGCTGATGTCCGTGATGCCGTGTCCAGGATTGTAGACCATACCACGCTTGATGACCTGTGCCAGCGCATCAGGGAAAAACGAGAGCGGCAGGGTTTGAGCTACCACATCTAGTGCCGTTCCAACTATTTGCGCTAAAATGGTGAGGTTAGTGCCGTTCCAACATCATCCGCCTAACATCACAATGGCCCGCAGACATCTGGATCGGCCGTCGCAAAACCTTGTCATTTGTCCGAACAAGTTGGAACGGCATTAGGGAAAGCGATAGTTCTTAGCAGGGCTCCTGTTGGCGATTAGTGCCGTTCCAACTACTTGGGTAACAGAACATCTCTTCTTGGCGATTAGCCGAAACGAGTTGGAACGGCATTAGCCGCAACAAGTTGAAACGGCACTAGCAATATCGGCGTTGAAGGGAAAGGTATTCAGATGCCTCGGCTTGTTCGAAGCGCTCTTGAGCTGATCGGCGATACCCCCTTGGTTGAGTTGCAGCGGATTCCGAGGCACGGATCGGCCCGAATCCTTGGAAAGCTTGAGTCTCTGAACCCGGGAGGAAGCGTCAAGGATCGCATCGCCTTGGCGATGATCGACGAGGCGGAGCGGAGCGGCCGCCTGAAGCCGGGCGACACCATCGTCGAGCCGACTTCCGGAAATACCGGGATCGGCCTTGCGGTGGTGGCGGCGATCAAAGGGTACCGCCTGATCCTGACGATGCCGGAGGACATGAGCGTGGAGCGACGGACACTGGTGAGCCGGTTCGGGGCGGAGTTGGTCCTGACCCCAGCCATCGAGGGGATGAGCGGCGCCGTCTACGCCGCCGAGTCGCTGGTAGCGAACAATCCCGGCTACTTCATGCCGCAGCAATTTCTCAATCCGGCCAACCCGGAAATCCACCGCCTGACAACGGCCAGAGAGATCCTGAAGGCGACTCAAGGGCAGCTCGACGCCTTTGTGGCGGGTGTCGGCACCGGCGGGACGATCACCGGGGTAGGTGAGGTGTTAAAGCAGGAGGTACCCGGTGTTCGGGTGGTCGCGGTCGAACCGGCCAAGTCTCCCGTCTTACAGGGAGGCAGGGCCAGGCCGCATGGCATCCAGGGGATCGGCGCCAGCTTCGTACCCGGCGTGCTGAACATGGACGTGCTTGACGAGATCATCTCCGTAGAGGACGAGGACGCCTATCGGATGGCGACTCGCCTGACCCGGGAAGAAGGCTTGCTGGTAGGGATCTCAGCCGGGGGAAACGTCGTTGCCTCGACGATCGTTGCCGAGCGACTTGGAGCCGGAAAGGTCGTCGTGACAATCCTCCCCGATACAGGGGAGCGATACCTGACGGTCCCATTCTGACCTTCACTGGAGCCCGATGATGGATGCCTATCGTAGTCCGGACTCGTCTCGTGGACGGGAATCAGCGAGGGGAGAGGTGTCGATGGAGGTCCGTGTCTATATCCCGACCCCGTATCGGAGGCTGACCAAGAATCAGACTTTCGTCGGGGGCCGTGGAGACAATGTAGTAGAGCTCTTGGACGATCTGGAGACCCGCTTCCCGGGGATCAGGGGGCATGTCTTCGACGAGGTTGGGGAGATCCACCGCCATGTGAACGTGTATGTGAACAACGTCGCGGCGGAGGAGCTGGGGGGGAAACAGGCTGTGCTGAAGGGCGGAGATGAGGTGGCTCTCATCCCGGCCATGGCGGGCGGGGCCGTGCCGTTCAACGAAGAACAGATCCGTCGATATAGCCGCCACATCATTCTTCCTGAGGTGGGCGGCAAGGGGCAGCGCAAGCTATTGAACAGCTCGATTCTGTTGGTCGGGGCCGGCGGCCTTGGCTCGCCCGCGGCCCTCTACCTGGCGGCTGCCGGAATCGGTCGCCTCGGGATTATCGACGGCGATGTCGTAGACATGAGCAATCTACAGCGCCAGATCCTTCACCACGTGGATGACGTTGGACGACCCAAGGTCCAGTCTGCGGTGAAAAGCATCGCCCAGATCAACCCTGACGTCAAGGTTGAGCCGTTTCAGACAGTTCTCTCGTCGGATAACGCAAAGGAGATTATCAGTCAGTACGACCTTGTGGTGAATGGCTGCGACAACTTTCCGACGCGCTATCTGGTGAACGACTGCTGCGTGTTCTTGAAGAAGCCGCTGGTGGACGGGAGTATCTTCAAGTTCGAAGGACAGGTGACGGTCTTCGTACCCGGTCAGGGCTGCTACCGCTGCCTGTACCCCGCGCCCCCGCCGCCGGGACTCGTCCCGAGCTGCCAGGAGGCCGGCGTCCTGGGCGTATTGTGCGGCATCATCGGGAGCTTGCAGGCGATCGAGGCGATCAAGCTGTTGCTTGGCATCGGCGACTCTCTGGCGGGGCGGCTCCTGTTCGTCGATTCATTGGGGATGGAGTTCCGGCAGGTGAAGGTCCGCCGCGACCCTGAATGCCCGGTCTGCGGAGACCATCCGTCCATCACCGATCTGATCGACTACCACGAGTTCTGCGGGGTTCCGGGTGCCGGTCATTAGGGCACGTGGGTGAGCGTGATGCTGCAGATGGTTCTCCTGGGGTTGGCCGTTGGGGTGGCGTTCGGATATGCGCTTCAACGCGGTCGCTTCTGCATGAACTCGACATTCCGCGACATCCTGGTAGGGCGTGACCTCACCCTGCTGCGGGCCTATCTCCTTGCGCTTCTGATCCAGATGGTCGGGGTCAGGGCGATGGCGACGCTGGGCTGGTTCGAGTTGGGTATCACCCCCTTTTTCTGGCAAGCCACGCTGCTTGGCGGGTTCGTCTTCGGTCTCGGCATGGCATTCTCCGGCGGGTGAGCGAGCGGCAGCACTTACCGGTCAGGTGAGGGGTTGGTGGGATCGATTATCGCGGTGCTCGGTTTTGCGTTCGGGATCACCATGACCAACGGGGGCGTGCTTGAGCCTGTGCAGACTGCCCTTCGGAGTTGGGTGGTCGAGATCGACGGAGAGGCGGCAACCCTGGATCTTCTCTTGCGCGTCAATCCATGGCTCCTCGTCGCGGTGTGTGTCGCGGCGGGCGGTTGGTGGCTCTTGAGAAGCCCAGCGGGAGGTTACCAAAGGGGGTGGAGTTGGGCAAGGACCGGGATCGTAATCGGGTTGATCGGCACACTTGCCTGGCCGACCTCAACGCTGACCGGAAGGGAGTACGGCCTGTCGATCACTGAGCCGATCCGAGCGATCGCGGCATTCCTGTTGACGGGCGATGCTGATCAGATTACATGGAGTAGCTTCATGTATCTGGGGCTCATCGGAGGCGCCTTCTGGGCGGCGCGGTCACATGGAGAATTCGCCTGGCGCGCGCCGGGCGCCCAGCGTCTCCTCCAGGCGCTCGGGGGCGGACTGATGATGGGGGTTGGGGCTGGGATCGCCGGCGGCTGCAATATCGGCTATGGACTGACCGGTGTCCCTCTCTTTGGCCTGAGCAGCTTGACCGCAACCAGCAGCATCATCCTGGGAGTGTGGGCTGGGGCGTATATGTTATTCGGGAGTGTTGCCTTCGAGCGGAGGGTCCGAGATGCGCAGCGCGCGTAACGTTCGACTCCATTTGTGTATGGCATTCATGGTCTGCTGGGCTGTCGCGGGGATCCTGCCGCCGCGTACGTTCGGGGCCGAGGGGTACGCGAACCCACAGCTCCTTGTCGAGACACACGAGCTGGCCAAGCGGCTGGGCGAGGCAGGTCTGCGGCTTGTGGATCTTCGCACGGCGGAAGAGTACGCCGGCGGCCACATCCCCGGCGCGGTCCATCTGAGCACGCAGGCCCTGGACGACCTCAAGGCAAATCAACAGGGCTTTCCGATCCCCAAGGCCCGAGCTGAGGAGTTGTTTGGCGGACTTGGGATCGGGGAAACCACCAGAGTGGTCGCCTACGATGGCCCCAAGAACCCGTATGGCGCGGCCCGCCTTTTCTTCGTTTTGGAATTCTTTGGCCATGACAAGGTGCAGGTGTTGAACGGGGGCTTCAGGAAGTGGGCGCAAGAGGGTCGTCCCCTTTCCACTGACGTGCCCACACCGGTCAAGGCCGCCTTCGTCGCTCGGCCACGCCAGGAGCTTTTGGCTACGGCCGAGCAGGTGCGCGGCAAGCTGAGCGACCCGAAGGTCTGCCTGCTCGATGCGCGAACCGCTGGGGAGTACGCCGGCGAGGATGTCCGGGCTGAGCGAGGAGGTCGGATTCCGGGGGCGGTCAACGTGGACTATCTCAGTACTGTTCGGCGGGATGACCACACCTTTAAGAGCGCTGAAGAGCTGCGTCGGATCTTCGAGGCCGCTGGGGTAACGCCCGATCGGGAAACGATCACCTATTGCCACACCGGCGCCCGGGCAACCCACGACTATTTTGTCCTGCGGCTTCTGGGCTATCAGAAGCTCAAGAACTACGATGGCTCCTGGATCGAATGGGGAAATTCGGAGTCGCTGCCGATCGAGGAATGATGGGAGGGAGGAGATGGCGCGGTTTTCGCTGGACGTCACCGGGGAGATCTGTCCGTATCCGTTGATCCTGACCAGGAAAGAGATGGGGAAACTGCAAACGGGCGATCAACTTGCCGTGACCGTCGATTACGCGAAATCGGCCGAGGACATCCCCCGGTGGGCGAAGGAAGAAGGGCACACGATCGTGGCCGTTCGGGAGAGGGGCGGGAGCCAGTGGGAGATCACCCTGGAGAAAGCCTAATGCCGGTCCAATTAACTTCGCCTAGCGGCGTTGCTGGCCCCCTGGCACTCCCTGCGACGTACCCTGAAACCGTACGTCGGGTACCCGCGAAGTGGGTGCAGTCCCAGGGTCAGCGCCTTGCTATGCTCGTTTTTTGGCCCGGCAGTGTACCCAGCAACTTAGGGCGCGATGGTTGGAGGACACCTATCCCTTGTTGCGGGTGTGGGTTGGTCACGGTGCAACCGTTGGGTCTGGGACCCGAGGCATTGCCGCGATCATGACCGTTGCCAGAATGCTCCTGGTTCTGATGCTTGTGGTGCTGGGCCTGGGTCTCCGCGCGGAGGCGGGCGGTCGGGTCTACACCGCCAACATGGAGTCGGGCACCATCTCTGTCATCGATCCGGATTCTATGAAGGTCATTGCGACGATCGATCCTCTGGGGCACCGGACCCATGGCCTCTTATTATCGCCAGACCAGTCAAAGCTGTTCGCGACAAACATGCACAACGGAACCCTGGCCGTGGTGGACATCGCCTCGGGCGAGGTGATCGGCACAATTCCGACTGGGAAGATGGCCCACTCCGCCGCAGTGACTCCAGACGGGAAGCAGGTCTGGGTGGTCAATGGGGCGGAAGAATTCCTGACCGTTGTGGATGTTTCTCTGCTCAAGGTCGTGGGGCGGGTGCCCCTGGGCCAGATCATCGGCGCAGGATATATTCGATTCAGCCCGGACGGGATGCGCGCCTTTGTGACCAGGCCGACCCTTGGCGCTGTTTCTGTGATCGACGTGCCCTCAAAGCGTGTTGTTGCGACAGTAGAGGTCGGAAAGCGTCCCACCTTTATTCAGGTAACGTCCGATGGCCGAAAAGTCTGGGGCACCGACACCGGTGGAGACGAGATCTATGCCCTTGATGTTGCGAACAGCACGCTGTTAGGGAAGCTCACAGTGGGTAGAGGCCCTAACCATCTTGCCATCGTGGGTAACACCCTGTATGTCACTCTCGGAGAGACGAATGAGGTGGCGGTGGTGGGCGATGCGGATGGACAGGTAAGCGTAAAAGGCCGGATCAAGGTCGGCGGGAGGCCCAGCGGTATCTGGCCCAGTCCGGATGGAAAGCGGCTGTATGTGGCGGGTGAGGGCACCAACGATCTTCACGTCATCGATATCGCGCTTCAGAAGGTGGTTGGGACCGTTCCGGTGGGCAGGAGGCCCGTCGCCGTTGTGACGGCACGATAAGGTGCGGCTTCGGAGGAACGTGAATGAGTGAATCGCATCAGCAGATCGCCGAGCCCCTCGATCTGACGGGCGAGGTCTGCCCATATACCTTTGTGAAGAGCAAACTGGCATTGGAGGAGATGGAAAGTGGTCAGGTCCTCAGGGTGATCGTCGATAACCGGGGCTCAGCCGAGAATGTCCCGAGGAGCCTGTCCAGCGAGGGGCACCAGATTCTCAACGTCGCGAAGCTGAACGACACCGACTGGGCCATTACCGTCAGGAAGGCGTGACGCACGGCGGGTTGTCAAGCGCGGAACCCTTTGATAGCGGCGGGTGAGGCTGAGTGAAAGGGGAGTTTGGGCAACGTGGAGCGGTCGAGACGACTGGCGTTCCGCGCGGATTCCAACAACGAGGACGTGGATGAGAAGAATCGATACCCTTGATGCCATCGGGAACACCCCGTTGGTCGAGCTTCCGCGGATCACTCCTAAGAAGGGGGTCCGGATCTTTGCAAAGATGGAGGGGAACAACCCAACCGGCAGCCTCAAAGACCGGATTGCAAAGTATATGATCGAGCACGCCGAGCGCAGCGGCGAGCTGACGAAAGACAAGACCATCCTGGAGCCAACCAGCGGCAACACCGGAATCGCCTTGGCGATGATCGGGCGCCGGAAGGGATACAAGGTCAAGGTGGTCATCCCGGAGAACGCCACGCCGGAGCGGCGCCAACTCCTGGAGATCTTCGGCGCCGAGATGATCTATTCGGACGGGACGAAGGGGAGCAACGGCGCGATCGAGCTGGCACAAAGACTGGCGGATCAGGATAAGACACTCTATATGCCCTACCAGTACGGCAACCCTGCGAACCCTCTGGCCCATTATGAGACCACCGGAGTGGAGATCTTGAACGATCTTCCGGAGGTCGATGTCTTCGTGGCCGGACTCGGTACCGGGGGGACGCTCATGGGAGTCGGTCGTCGGCTCAAGGAGGTCAACCCGAAGACCAAGGTCATCGCTGTCGAGCCCCATCCTGGTGATCTGGTTCAGGGGCTTCGCAGCCTGGACGAGGGTTTCATCCCTCCGATCCTTGACACCAGCCTGTTGGACAGCAAGATTATGGTTGATTCCCGTTGCGCCTTTGCGGCCACGAAGGATCTGACAACGAAAGAAGGGATCTTTGCGGGCGTCTCGTCCGGTGCAGTCGTTCATGTTGCCATCCGGATGGCGCATCGGATGGAAAAGGGGAACATCGTGGTGATCCTCTGCGATAATGGCTGGAAGTACGTCAGTCTGGGCGTGTGGCATAAGGAGTTCCCGGAGCTGGGTGAGAATATGTATAGTCACCTCTGGTGGTAGGATGACCCTCACTGAGCAGGATCTGAAGGCGATCATCGCCCACGCCGAGGAAGGATACCCCGATGAAGTCTGTGGAATCGTCATCGGGAAGACGGGCGACCCGAAGACGAATGCTGTCCGCCGATGTCTGAAT
>Ga0302046_10005547_pt1 | contig 11097 bp, 10 predicted proteins | sample RVTome_11_FD_200261 | JGI IMG/M metagenome (GOLD analysis project Ga0302046, IMG submission 200261) | Soil microbial communities from uranium-contaminated site in the Upper Colorado River Basin, Wyoming, United States - RVT147D111 (version 2) ... | reverse complement strand
CCCTCCTCCATCGCGATCGGCGCGATCAGCTCCACCACCATCTTGATGTTGTCCCCCGGCATCACCATCTCGACCCCGGCCGGCAGCTCGATGCTGCCGGTCACGTCGGTGGTGCGGAAGTAAAACTGCGGCCGATAGCCTTTGAAGAACGGCGTATGCCGGCCACCCTCCTCCTTGGTCAGCACGTACACCTCGCACTCGAAGTGGGTGTGCGGGTTGATCGAGCCCGGCTTCGCCAACACCTGGCCGCGCTCCACTTCCTCGCGCTTGGTGCCACGCAGCAAGACGCCCACGTTGTCGCCGGCCTGGCCCTCGTCCAGCAGCTTCCTGAACATCTCCACCCCGGTGCAGGTGGTCTTCTGGGTCGGCTTCAAGCCCACGATCTCGATCTCGTCGTTGACCTTGACGATGCCGCGCTCGATGCGCCCGGTCACCACCGTGCCGCGCCCCGAGATCGAGAACACGTCCTCGATCGGCATCAAAAACGGCTTGTCGATCACCCGCACCGGGGTCGGGATGTAACGGTCCATCTCCGCCACCAGCTTCACCACCGAGTCGGCCCCGAGCTCGCCCGCCGCGCCCTCGAGCGCCTTCAGCGCCGAGCCGCGCACGATCGGCGTGTCATCGCCCGGGAACTGGTACTTGGAGAGCAGCTCGCGCACTTCCATCTCAACGAGCTCGATCAGCTCGGCGTCGTCCACCATGTCGCACTTGTTCAGATACACCACGATGTAGGGCACCCCCACCTGGCGCGCCAGCAGAATGTGCTCGCGCGTCTGCGGCATCGGCCCGTCCGCCGCAGAGACCACCAGGATCGCGCCGTCCATCTGCGCCGCACCGGTGATCATGTTCTTCACGTAGTCGGCATGCCCGGGACAGTCCACGTGCGCGTAATGCCGCGCCGCCGACTGGTACTCGACATGCGCGGTCGCAATCGTGATCCCGCGCGCCTTCTCCTCCGGCGCCTTGTCAATCTGGTCGTAGGCCGTGAACTCGCCCCCGTGCATCGTAGCCATCACCTTGGTCAACGCCGCCGTCAGCGTCGTCTTGCCATGATCCACATGCCCGATCGTCCCCACATTCACATGGGGCTTGGAACGAACGAATTTTTCCTTAGCCACGACACACCTCTATCGTTATGGAGCCCACGACCGGAATCGAACCGGTGACCTCGTCCTTACCAAGGACGTGCTCTACCGACTGAGCTACGTGGGCCCAGGTCAACCCGACTGGAGCGGGTGATGGGAATCGAACCCACGTCATCAGCTTGGAAGGCTGAGGTTCTACCATTGAACTACACCCGCATTCCTTCACGCCGCGTACACGCAGGTATCGTGGGTCGCCAAAGAAGCCGAGCCACCGGTTTTCAAGAAACACTGGTGGAGGGGGTAGGATTCGAACCTACGAAGGCATGAGCCAGCAGATTTACAGTCTGCCCCCGTTGGCCGCTTGGGTACCCCTCCCAAATTGAGCCGCGTATTTTCGGGCGCGCGGCCTCTGCTGTCAACGCTGAAAGGGCTCCTAAGTCCCTGATCCGGGTCAGGGAAGACCGTAGCCGCGGGCGACCAGGATCGCGAGCAATGGCAGGATCAGCCAGAGCCCGAGCCCGATCGCAATGCTCGCCCGGACTTGCTCGACCTCCCGGGTGAGCGGCGCGAAAGACGGAGCCGTGCGCGCCTCCCGGTTCCAGCGGATGTATTGAAGGGCGGGCGCGACGGCCACCAGGCAAATGACCAGGAAGATCGTCATCTTCAGCCAGAACAATCGGTTAGCGAGGTAATAGCTGGCGTCCTGACCGTAGTAGAGGGCGCGGGCCAGGCCCGTCGCAAGGCTCGCGATCAGGGCCAGGAAGTAGCCAAGATCGACCATTCCGAGGAGCTTCGCCTGGGTGCGATCGGGCATGCGACGGCACAGCCAGTACTCGGTCAGCAGCAACCCCGCCGCCATGCCGATGGCAAGCAGGTGCAGCCAGGCGAACAGCGCTGCGATAACCGGCGGGCCGGCCGGCATTTCAGCTCCCCACCAGGCGGGCGAATGTCGCCGCGTCGAGGTTGGAACCGCAGACGATCAGGCCGACACGCCGGCCCGCCAGCCGGTCACGCAGCGGCCCGAGCAATGCCGCCGTCGCCGCCGCCCCCGCCGGCTCGACCGCGAGGCGCGCGTGCTCGAGCAGGAATCGCATCGCCGCGATCATCTCTTCGTCGCGGATCCGGACGAGATCGTCGATGTGCGCGCGGCAAAGCGCGTAGGAGATCGGCAGCGCATACGGCGCGCCGAGACTATCGGCGATCGTGTCGATCTTCTCGATCGCCTGCGGCGAGCCGCTCGCGAAACTGCGGAACATCGTGTCGGCGCCGTAGGGCTCCACGCCCAGCACTTCGCAATCGGGATTCACGAGCTTGATCGCCGTGGAAACTCCCGCGGCGAGACCGCCGCCGCCGATCGGCACGATGACGGCTTCGAGATCAGGCGCCTGCTCGAGCAATTCGAGCCCGAGGGTGCCGGTTCCCATCGCGACGCGAAGTCCTTCGAAGGGATGAATCAGCACGCGCCCTTCCGTTTCCTGGATTTCCTGCACGCGCTGGAATGCCGCATGAAAATCCGGTTGCAATTCGACCTCGGCGCCGTAGCGCCGGCACTCCGCGACGCGAAACGGATTCGCGCCCACCTTCATCACGACCTTCGCGCTCGCGCCGACGGAACGCGCGGCAAAGGCTGCCGCAATGGCGTGATTGCCGGCGCTGATCGCGCAGATGCCGCGCGCGCGCTCCGCATCACCAAGCATCAGTACGTTGACGAGCGCTCCGCGAGCCTTGAAGCTGCCGGTGCGCTGGAAGAGCTCGAGTTTGAGAAGCGGCCGCGTGCCGGGAGCGAAGGCCGACTCGACGGCGGGTCCCGACAGCACCTGGACTGGCGTCCTCACGATGCGATCGCCGAGGAGTGCCCGCGCCGCGCGAATATCCGCGAGAGTCAGCCGGGGAGCTGCTTCGGGCTGCGCGTGCATCGCCCGGCATGGTATCGGATTGCCTGCAATCAGCGGCTTACCGCACCGCAAAAAGCCGCTTGGCGGGCGGTGCTTTCCACGCCTCCCACGCGTCGGCATACTGCTCCAGAACGAGGATCGGACGCTTAGAAAAACACGGGGATCAGGGGAAAATGGAGCGCCGCCTGCACAGTCGGCATCGCGCCCGGGCCACCGTTTACGTGGTCGTGCCGGGGCGCCGGGGCTCGCTTTGCAAAGCGCACAACCTGAGCGCCAACGGGGTCTTCGTCGAAACGCGGAACCTGGGTCTCGCGAAGGGATCCATCGTCGAACTCGCGTTCGCCATCAATCTCGGCACCATCACGAAAATCCACCGGCGCAAGGCAATCGTCGCCCATGTCTCTCGGGGCGGCACTGGCCTTAAAATGGAGTGCTACGCGGCGCGGTGAAGCGCCGGCGAGACTCGATTTCCATGTCGGGTAGGGTTCTCGGTCCCGCGGGCGGGACGGGGACCCTTCCCGTTTTTTTGCGGTACCGGCCGGATGGATGAATCATGGCGCGAATCTACGACAACATCCTTCAGACCATCGGCCGCACGCCGCTCGTGCGGCTCAACAAGATCGGCCGCGGCCTGCCGGGCCACATCGTCCTGAAACTCGAATTCTTCAATCCTTGCGCGAGCGTCAAGGACCGGATCGGCGTCAGCATGATCGAGGCGCTCGAGAAGCAGGGTCGCATCAAGCCGAACACCGTCCTGGTCGAGCCGACGAGCGGCAATACGGGCATCGGCCTGGCATTCGTCGCCGCGGCCAAGGGCTACCGTCTCGTGCTGACGATGCCGGAGACGATGAGTCTCGAGCGCCGGCGCATGCTCACCGCGTTCGGCGCGGAGCTCGTCCTGACGGAGGGCGCGAAGGGCATGAAAGGCGCGATCGCGCGCGCCAACGAAATCGTCGCGAGCGATCCCGAGCGCTTCCTGCTGGTCGGCCAGTTCACGAATCCCGCGAATCCGGAAATCCACCGCCGCACCACGGCCGAGGAAATCTGGGAGGACACCGGCGGCGCCGCCGACATCCTCGTGAGCGGCATCGGCACCGGCGGCACGATCACCGGCGTCGGCGAAGTCATCAAGAAGCGCAAGCCCGAGTTCCGCACGGTCGCGGTCGAGCCCGCGGCGAGCCCGGTCCTGTCCGGCGGACAGCCCGGCCCGCACAAGATCCAGGGCATCGGCGCGGGCTTCATCCCCGAGATCCTGAACACGAAGATCATCGACGAAATCATCCAGGTCACGAATGAACAGGCCGGCGAATACGCGCGCATGCTCGGGCGCGAGGAAGGCATCCTGGTCGGGATCAGCTCCGGCGCCGCGTTGTACGCGGCGCTCCAGGTCGCCGCGCGCGCGGAAAACAAGGACAAGCTGATCGTGGTCGTGATCCCGAGCTTCGGCGAGCGGTATCTTTCGACCTGGCTTTACGAGGAGGCACCCGCCAATGCGGCCCGCATCGTCCCGGCCTGACGCGTCGCCCGCAGACGGGCACGCGGAGCTCGCCGAGCGCCTGGTCGCTTCGGGCGACCCGGATTTCCAGGCGCTTCGCAAAGGGAGCTGGCCGGATCGCGCGCTCGTCCTCTCGATCGTCGACCGCCTGCATCGGCTGCTGATTGCCGAAACCCTGCCCGCGCCGAGCCCCGGCGAGGATCCCGCAAAACGTGTCGCGCGCGAGCTTTCCGAGATCGAGGGCGTGCTCGCCGCGCAGATCCGTCTCGCGCTCGAATTTCCCGCGCGGTTCGGCGAAGAAAGCGCGACCGAAGAGCCCGCGCTCGATCGCGAAAGTCGCCGGCTCGCCGGCGAGTTGCTGTCGCGCCTGCCGTGGCTGCGCGAGCGCGTGTTCGAGGACGCGCGCGCCGCCTGGCGCAGCGACCCGTCCTGCCGCCATCCGATCGAAGCGCTGTACGCGTTTCCGGGCGTGTTCGCGATCACGCGCCACCGGATTGCGCAGATCCTCTATGAGCTCGACGTGCCGCTGCTGCCGCGGCTCGTCGCCGAGGACGCGCACCAGCGCACCGGCATCGACATTCATCCGGGCGCGACGATCGGGCGGGAATTCTTCATCGACCACGGCACGGGCGTCGTGATCGGGGAAACCGCGGTCGTCGGCGACCGCGTAACGCTCTACCAGGGCGTGACGCTCGGCGCGAAGAGTTTCCCGGTGGACGCCACCGGCCGCCTGATCAAGGGGCTGGCGCGGCATCCGATCGTCGAAGACGACGTGACGATTTACGCGAGCGCCACCGTGCTCGGCCGCATCACCGTCGGGCGCGGCAGCGTGATCGGCGGCAACGTGTGGCTCACGCACAGCGTGCCGCCCAATTCGCGCATTGCGCAGGCCGCCCCGCAGCAGGGCGGATTCGAGCACGGCGCCGGCATCTAAGGAAGCTGGGGGAATGGCCATGGGCCGCAGGATTTCCCGCCGCGAGTTCAACCGCCTGGCGGCGGCGACCGGTGCGATCGCACTGGTCCCTTTCGGCAGTGCACAGTCGCAAGTCCGCTTCGTTTCGCCGCCATTCCAGCTCGGCGTCGCGTCGGGCGACCCCTCGGCGGACGGATTCGTGATCTGGACGCGCCTCGCCCCGGAGCCTTTCGATCCGGGCTACCTGGGGCAGACCATTTTCGAGGTCGCCTGGGAAGTCGCCGAGGATTCCGGCTTCGCCCGCATCGCGAAGCACGGCGCCGCCTGGGCGCGGCCGCATCTCGCCCATGCGGTCCACGTCGTGGTCGATGGCCTGCAGCCCGGACGCGAGTATTTCTACCGCTTTCGCCTCGGCCGCTACGAGAGTGCGACGGGCCGCGCGCTGACCTGCCCGGCGCCGAATGCCGCACCCGCGGCGCTCAAGTTCGCCTTCGCCTCCTGCGCGCATTACGAGCAGGGGTTTTTCTCGGCTTACCGCTACATGGCCGGGGACCGTCCGGATCTCATCCTGATGCTCGGCGATTACATCTATGAGGATGCCTGGGGCGACCGGCGCGTGCGCCAGTTCGATCCGCTCGAAGCCGTGACGCTCGCCGATTACCGCCGCCGCTACACGCAATACCGCAGCGACCCGGACTTGCAGGCCGCGCACGCCGCCTGTCCCTGGCTCCTGACCTGGGACGACCACGAGGTGGACAACGATTACGTCGGACTCACGAGCGAGCACGAACTCTGCGGCGGCGCGGCGGTGCGCGAATCGTTTCCGGCGCGCCGCGCGGCCGCGTACCAGGCGTGGTTCGAGCACATGCCGGTCCGGCCTTCGCGTCTCAAGCCCGGCATGGCCGTACAGATCTACGGCACGGTGGACTGGGGAACGCTTGCGCGCTTCTATGTGCTCGACACGCGGCAGCACCGCTCGGTGCAGGTCTGCCCGAATCTTCCGACCGTCGCGCGCTGCGACTTCGAAAAGGGCCGCAAGATCCTGTTCGGCGGCGCGGGCGGCGCCAGCTTCATCGATCCGGCGGAACCGGCCTGCAAGGCGGCGCTAGCGGATTCCACACGCACGGTCCTCGGGGCGGAACAGGAGCGCTGGCTCGATGAGGCGCTCTCAGGCAGCGCGGCCGCCTGGAACCTGCTCGCCCAGAACGTGATGCTGATGACCGTCGCCGAAGGCACCGCGGAATCGCCGCGGCATTACAGCGATGCCTGGGCGGGCTATCCGCCGGCTCGCGAGCGCCTGCTCGCCGCGCTCGTGAAACACGGCGCCGCGAATCCGGTCGTACTGACGGGCGACATCCATTCCTTCTGGGTCAACGAGATCGCGAATGCCGCGGGAAGGCCGGTCGCGACAGAACTCGTGACCTCTTCCATCGCGACCAGCACCTACGACAAGTCCGCCGTGCTGCCGCTCAATCCCGGCGCGAAGTTTCACGACGGGCAGCACAATGGCTACGTGCGCTGCGAACTCGGCCGCGCGGCGCTTCGCGCCGACATCGTCGCGATCGACGATCGCGCGGATCCGCGGAGCAAGAGGAGCGTCACCGCGACATTCGAAGTCCTCGCGGGCGAGCCGCGGGTGCACCGCAAAGCAAGCGACGGAATCGGGCTGGTGCCGGCGGAGGGAGTCGAACCCCCGACCTGAGGTTTACAAAACCACTGCTCTACCAGCTGAGCTACGCCGGCCAGAGCGTCATTCTAGCCGGGCGGCGAATACCGGGGACGGCGGCCGCGCGTCAATCCGGGACGTCGCCGGCGCGCTCGGCGATCGGCCGAGCATGGGTGACGAGCGCCATCAGCATGCGTCCCGGTTCCTCGTTCAGGGGTTCGTGCGCCGATTGTTCGAACCAGACCAGTGTTTTCGACGGCGCGCGCAGGCGCTGGTACCACTCCTCGGCAGCGCTCGACGAAACATAGTAGTCATGGCGGCCGCTCAGGAGGATCAGCGGACATTCCAGTTGCGTGATGCCTGTCAGGTCGCCGGCGGCGAGCAGTTCCGGCAAGATGCGTTCCACCGAGATCTGATTGCCGACCCAGACACGTCTCACATCCTCGTCGCTGTATTCAGGCGCCAGCGACACCGCGCGCGTGAAGTCGCGGGAGTCCGCGCGCCGATAGATGGCCCCGCCATAATGACCGACCCAGCGGCGCTGCACGAGCAGATCGGCCAGGGTCGGCGGCGTTTCCTCTGCGTAGGGGGCGATGGCTTCGAGCGCTACCATGGCCTCGGCGTTGTTTTCGGCATGCGCCGCGTCCATAGCGAAGCGCCAGCCGCGACGCTCGCTCTCCCAGAAATCCGTTATCTGGCCCATGCCGATATAGGCATGCAGCCACTCCGGGTGGCGCCGGGCGACCGTAAGGCCCACGAAGCTGCCCCATGAATGGCCGAGGACGAAAATGCGGTCCCGCCCGAACTCCCGCCGAAGCCAGGCAATGAGCTCTTCGGCGTCCGCCACAACGCGCTCGATCGTCAGCGTCGGCCAAACGGCCTGCGGGTCATTGTCGACGTAAGTCTTGCCGGCGCCGCGCTGGTCCCAATTCACGACGGTGAAGAATTCCTCCCAGCCGCGCTGAAAGTACCAACTGGTCGGCATCGAAACGTAACCGGGGCCGCCGTGGATGAAAAGCAGAATGGGATTGCGGAGGTCGGTCCCGCGAATCGATACCCACTGATCGATTCCGCCGATGTTCACGGCTTCGAGCCGATCGACGCCCTGCGGGGATACGATGCGGCGCAGCCCCGACACGATCTCCAGGGCCTCGGCGCGATTGCGCGGGCGGACGCCCTGCTCCGCGTCCGGCGCGCAGGCGCCGATCGCCGCGACCATGGACACGCCGGATGCGACAAGAATGCGAGGCGCCAACACCCGGATTACGATTCGCAGGGCCGGACTTCGAGCCGCAGGATCCGTCCGCCCTCGCCCTGCAGGCGCGCAGCATCCGGCAGTTCCGCCGGCGGCTCGACGTTTACGTCGATCCAGTAAACGGTTCCACTCCGCTCGCGATCGACGATTCGGGGCGCGAGGCCGAGCGCCTTCACGTCGTCCAGGCGCCTGAGCGCGCGCTGGCGCTCGCTGAAAAGGCCGAGCGAAATCGTGATATCGCGCCCGTCGCCCGGCATCGCGTAGGCGTCGCCGACGCCGAAGCGCCGCAATCGTTCGATGATGCCGGTCGCGGCCGTTCGATCGGGCACGCCCTCGAGCGTGACCCAGAATCCTTTCCAGACCACGCCCTCCCCGGCTCGCTGGCGCGGCTGAAGCTTGTCTTCGCGCAACAGCGTCGAAGCGCGGGCGGCGTCGGTCAAGTCGGTGAATGGCCCGAGGCTCAGGCAGTTGTTCCTCGCGCGCGCCGCCGGACGCGCGGCGGGCTTTGCCGGCGCCGCCTCGCGCGCGAGCTGGAGTCCGGGTCCTGCGGCAGCCTCGGACGTCGCCGCGGTTGCGCCGTCGGGCTCGGCCACCCAGCTGGTCCATGCGAACCAGGCGATGTTCGCGAACAGCAGCAGGGCAAAGGCGAGGCGCATCGACGCGAATCTATCACCGAACCGGCCTGACACTCACTTCCCCGGAGACGATGCGCCGCCTCGCGCCGTCGATGTCGAGCAACAAGGCCCCGTCTGGATCGACGCCCCGCGCCAGGCCATCGAGCGACTGCCCGCCGTGGAGCACCCGGACCGGGCGGCCGGCCAGGGCATCGGCGCTCTGCCATTCGTCCGCAAAGGCGGTCATGCCACGCGCGCCGAACTCGTGGAGCGCGAGCGCAAGCTCGCTGATCAGCGCGGCGGCGGCCGCACTGCGGACTGGCGGCGCGCCCAGCGAGGCAAGATCAATGGCCTCCACGCCTTCGGTGCGTAGACGCATTCGCGCTTCCTCCGGCAACCGCAGGTTGAGGCCGACACCGACGACGACATAGGCGGGTCCCGCGGCTTCGCCCCGAAGATCGATCAGGACCCCGCCGAGCTTGCTGTCGCGGTGGACGATGTCATTCGGCCATTTCAGCGACAGGTCCGGGAATCCGAACCGCCGCAGCGCGCGGAGCACTGCGACGCCTGCGGCGAGCGACAACGCGCCGAGCGTCGCGGGCGCATCGCGATAGTTCCAGTTGACCGAGAGGCAGAGTCCCGAAGCAAATGGCGCGATCCAGCGCCTGCCGCGCCGGCCCCGGCCGGCGTTCTGAAACTCGGCCAGGCAGGCATCGAATCGTCCCGGCGGCAGTTCGTCCACGGCGAGCAGGCGGTCGCTGGTCGATGCGAGCTCCTCGTGCACTTCGAGATTCCGGAGCGTTTCCGCGGAGGCCTGCGGCAGCAGCGCGCGGATCCGCGCCGCATCCAGCAGGTCGAGCGGCCCGGCGAGCCGGTAGCCGCTGCCCGGCCGCGCCTCGAATGCGATGCCCCAGTCGCCGAGCTGCTGGAGCCGCTTCCAGACCGCGGCGCGCGAAATCGAAAGCGAAGCGGCGAGCTCCTCTCCGGAATGCAGCTCGCCGTCGGCGAGCAGGCGCAACAGCTCGCCGCGCCGGCTCATCATTGGGGTGTTCGCGGCCGCAGCAGCCAGAGCCGGTCGACTCGTGGTTCGGTTCGCTGCCTCATGCGCGCGATGTTGCTGCGATGCGCGAAGACCACGAGCGCGGCCATCGCAAGCGAGAACACGAGCAGCGCCTCGGATTCCAGGCCGAGCAGACGCATGGCGGCCGGGATCGAGATCGCAGCCGTGATCGTCGCGAGACCGGCAAAGCCGGTCAGCATCATGGTGAGGAGCCACACTCCGATTGCGATGGCCGCCAGGACCGGCGCGAGCGCAAGCAGTGCGCCGAGCAGCGTCGCGCCGCCCTTGCCGCCGCGGAATCCGTGAAACTGCGGCCAGACATGGCCGGCGACCGCGGCCGCGGCGCAGGACACCGCGAGCCAGTCCCGGCCGATCAGCGGGTCCATGGCGACGCCGGGAATCTCGAGTTGCGGCAACCAGCCGGCTGCGAGCCATCCCTTGCCGACGTCGATGAGGACCGTGCCGGCGGCGAACCAGATTCCCTGGGTACGCAGCGCATTCGTGCCGCCCGCATTGCCGCTGCCCAGCTCGCGGATGTCGACGCCGCGGATCGCGCCCACGAGCAAGGCGCCCATCAGCGAGCCCAGCAGATAACCGATCAGCGTCTTGAGGCCCAGTTCCAGCATCAGTCGACCTCGGCGGAGCGCGGCAGGAACACCTCGGCGATCATGCAACGCACGCTGCCGCCGCCGTGCCGCTCGATGGTCGGGATCGGGGACGTGACGATCGCGCCAAAGCGCTCCAGCTTGGCGCGCGCCCCGGGCGCCAGGCTGTCCCAGGCCGTCTTGGATGCCGCAATCACCTGGCGGCCGTCAGCCGCACGAAGGGCCAGGAGATTGCCGGCGAATCGGTGCATCTCGGCGACGCCGATCTCGAGCGGCTCGTGGCCTGCCTGCGAAAGTTCGCGCAATACGAGCGCCCGCTCCCGCGCATCCGGAATCGCCACGGCGCAGACCACGGCGAAGCCGTCGCCGATCGCCATCAGCACATTCGTGTGATACGCGGGCCTGCCATCCGGCCCCAGCGCATCGAAGGTGACGATACGGTATCCGAGCCGCGCCGAAAACTCGGCGAGCGCCGCCTCCGTGGTGCGCGGCGAACGGCAAGCGTA
>Ga0302046_10005545_pt1 | contig 11098 bp, 9 predicted proteins | sample RVTome_11_FD_200261 | JGI IMG/M metagenome (GOLD analysis project Ga0302046, IMG submission 200261) | Soil microbial communities from uranium-contaminated site in the Upper Colorado River Basin, Wyoming, United States - RVT147D111 (version 2) ... | reverse complement strand
TCCACGCACGCTCTCGGAGATCAGCCGCCGCTTGTCCCGGCCCGGGATGGCCGTGGGATGGATCTGCACCATCTCGGCGTTGGCGTACTTCGCTCCCTGCCGGTAGAGGTTGGCGTTGGCGGCGCCAGTGTTGATGATCGAGTTGGTCGACTTGCCGAAGACGACCCCCGGGCCTCCGGTCGCGACCATGGTGGCGTCCCCCCGGAAGGCGCGGATCTCGAGCGAGGCCAGGTCCATGGCCACGATCCCCCGCGCAACCCCGGTTCCGTCCGGGACGGCGCCCAGGAACTCCCACCCCTCGTGCTTGGTGACGAGGCCCTCGTCCTCGTAGCGGCGGACCTGCTGGTCGAGGGCGTACATGAGCTGCTGGCCCGTGGTGGCGCCCGCGTAGGCGGTCCGATGGACCTTGGTTCCGCCGAAGCGGCGGAAGTCGAGCAGCCCCTCCGGGGTCCGGTTGAACATGACCCCCATCCGGTCGTACAGGTAGATGATCTCGGGCGCCGCCTCGGTCATCTCCTTGACCGGTGGCTGATGGGCGAGGAAATCCCCGCCATAGACCGTGTCGTCGAGATGGACCCAGGGGGAGTCCCCCTCGCCCTTGGTGTTGACCGCGCCGTTGATCCCGCCTTGCGCGCAGACCGAGTGGCTACGCGAGACCCGGACCAGGCTGAACAGATCCACCGTATGCCCGCGCTCGGCGATCCGGATCGTCGTCATGAGGCCCGCCAGACCGCCACCGACGACGATGAACCGCGGCTTGCCCTTCGATCCCACGACCTTAGCGGGTCACCGGATGAAGGCCCAGACGGCGGCCAGCGACACTGCCAGGACGAGTACGCCGAACGCGGCGCAGGCCCGCGCCGCGGCGCGTCGGGCCCGGGGGCCGGTCACCACGCCCCACGTCATCAGGAAGGTCCTGACCCCGTTGGCGAGGTGGAAGGAGACCGCCACCAGACCGATCACGTAGAAGGCCACCCACCGCGGATCGGCCAGGATGTCGGCCATCATCCGGAAGTCGACCGGAACGCCAAACAAGTAGTTGGCGAGTCGGGTCTGCCAGAAGTGCCAGCCGATAAAGACGAGGGTGACGATCCCGCTCCATCGCTGGAGGGTGTACATCCAGTTGTTGGGGTAGGTGTACTGAAAGGCGTTCCCGTCACCGCGGGCGTGGACGTAGATCCCGTACAGGGAGTGGAACAGGATCGGCGCCCAGATGAACGGGATCTCGATCAGGATGAGGTACGGCAGGCTCTCCAGCAGCTCGGCGAGCCCGTCGTAGATCTCCTCGCCGCTGGCGGCGAAGGAGTTGATGCCGAGGTGGACGAGGACGTAAAGCCCGATCGGGAAGATGCCGGTGAGGCTGTGGAACCGCCGGAGGAGAAACTGGCGCCGGCTCGGGGCCGCCTCCCCCGCTCGCCGCCGGTCTGCCGTCGCCGTCGCCACTGCGCCTTACTCTAGCGAATCAATGGGGATGGAACCAGGCTGGGGCGGTGCGTCGCAAGCCGTCGAGGTCGCCGGCGGCGACTCTACAGGGACAGCTTCGACATCGTCTCCTTCACGTGCGCCGCCGACGCATGCAGCGCCTTCTTCTCCTCCCCGGTCAGCTCGATCTCGATGATCTCCTTGATGCCCCCCGCCCCGAGCTTCACCGGCACGCCGACGAAGACGTCGGAAAGGCCGTACTCCCCCTCCAGCCAGGCGGCACAGGGAAGAAGCCGGTTCTGGTCCTTGAGGATCGCCTCCGCCATCTGGACGGCCGCGGCGGAAGGCGCGTAGTAAGCGCTCCCGCTGCCCAGCAGCTCCACGATCTCCCCGCCCCCCTTCCGGGTCCGGTCGACGAGGGCTTCGATGCGCTCGTCCTCGAGGAGATGCGGCAGTGGGATGCCGGCCACGGTCGAATAGCGGGCCAGCGGCACCATCGAGTCGCCGTGACCGCCCAGCACGAACGCCGACACGTCCTTGACCGATACGTCGAGCTCGAGAGCGATGAACGAGCGGAAGCGGGCGGTGTCCAGGACGCCGGCCATCCCGACGACCCGCGCGCGGTCGAAGCCCGTGACCTCGAGCGTGACGTAGCTCATCACATCGAGCGGGTTCGACACGACGATCACGATCGCGTCCGGGCAGCGATCGCGGATCTCGCCGGCCACGCCCTGAACGATGTCGGCGTTCTTCCTGAGGAGGTCGTCCCGGCTCATCCCCGGCTTGCGGGGTAGCCCGGCGGTCACGACGACCAGGTCGGAGCCCTCGATGAGGCCATAGTCCGTCCCGCCAACGAGGCGAGTGTCGTAGCCGACGACCGGGGCGGACTCCCACAGGTCGAGGGCCTTTCCCTTCGGAACCCCTTCCAGGATGTCGATGAGGACCACCTCGCGGGCTAGCTCACGCTCCGCGAGGCGCTGTGCGGTGGTGGCGCCGACGTTTCCGGCACCGACGACGGTGAGCTTCACGCCGCTCGCCGCAGGCACTACTCGGTTACGAGCACCGAGATCCGGCGACGATCGCCGCTCCCGCGCTCGAACTGCACCACTCCGTCGGCGAGGGCGAAGAGCGTGTCGTCCTTCCCGCGCCCCACGTTGGCGCCGGGATGGAACTTCGTGCCGCGCTGGCGCACGAGGATGTGGCCCGCGCGGACCCGCTGGCCACCGAACCGCTTGACGCCGAGCCGGCGGCCGGCGCTGTCGCGCCCATTCCGGCTCGCTCCCTGTCCCTTCTTGTGGGCCATGATCTACTCCTTGTGCGACAGGCTCACGTGCTGCTTGAGCCCGCGCTCGGATCCATACTCCTTGCCGCACTCCGGACAGACGAACTGTGTCGACTCGCCGGCCTCCGCGGCGGCTTCTGATTCCGGGGCCACGACCTTGCGACGCCCGAAGGCGAGGCCGGTCACCCGGAGCTCCGTGAACCCCTGTCGATGGCCCTGCTTGCGGCTGTACCGCTTGCGCCGCTTGTACTTGAAGACCGTGATCTTGGGCCCGCGCCCGTGCTTGACGATCTCGGCCGTCACCGTGGCGCCCTCGACCACCGGGGCTCCCACGTGGACGCTCTTCCCGTCACGTGCGTAGAGGATGCGGTCGAACGTCACCGTCTCGCCGGGCTCTCCCCCGAGCGAGGGGACGCGGATCTTATCGTTGGCGGCGACGCGAAACTGCTTCCCGCCGGTCTCGATGATGGCGTGCACGGCTCTCTCGGGTGCGCGGGGTACCGGTTCGAAATGACGGAGATAGAAGAAAAGGAAAGTACCCGCCGCGCCCCCGGGCTGTCAAGGCGGCCGGGCCCCGTCCGGCGGCCTTCGCCGGGCCGCCGGACGGGTCCGATCAGGCCGTCAGATCGAGCTTGATCGGCCGCTGGCTGGGCAGCGAGATCAGCTCGAAGTCGTCCCGATGAAGCAAGGGGTCGTCCCCCACCTGGATCTCCAGGCCGTGCTCCCGCCCCAGTCGGTCCAGCGTGTCCTTCTCGTGCTCGAGGAGGTACAGCGCCACCGCCGGATGGGTGCGCACCCGGATCTTCTTGTTCTTCCCGTCCAGGACCGCCCGACGGAGCTGCCGCTCGATCTTCCGCGCGAGCGCGGTGAATTGCATGACGCGACCCGACCCGGCGCAGTCGTCGCAGCGCTCGGTGGCGCTCTGGTAGAGGCTGGGGCGCCGGCGCTGCCGGGTCATCTCGATCAGCCCCAGGTCGCTGACCTCGAAGGCCTTGGTCTTGGCGCGGTCGCGGCCGAGCCAGGTCTTGAGCTCGGAGAGCACCTTCCGGCGGTTGGCGGGAAGCTCCATGTCGATGAAGTCGATCACCACGATCCCGCCGATGTCCCTTAGACGAAGCTGACGCGCGATCTCGCGCGCGGCGTCGATGTTGGTCCTCAGGATCGTGGCCTCCGGATCCTTCTTCCCCGTGTAGCGACCCGTGTTCACGTCGATCGACACGAGCGCCTCGGTCGGCTCGATGAAGATCGAGCCCCCCGACTTGAGAGGCACCGTACGATGAAAGGCGGCCTCGATCTCGGGCTCGATCCCCATCGCTTCGAAGAGGGGGATCCGGTCGCGATAGAGCTGGACCCTGTCCATCAGCTCCGGGGAAAGCCGCTTCAGATAGCGCCGCACCTGCGCGTACAGCTGACGGTCGTCGACCACCAGCCGGTCTACCTTGTCCGAGAAGATGTCGCGGATGAGGCCGCTGGTGAGCTCGGCCTCCTCATGGAGCAGGGCCGGAGCCTTCGACCGGCCGGACTTGTTGACGACCTTGCGCCACGTCTCGACGAGGCTTCTGACCTCTCGCTCGAACTCCTGGCGCGTCAGCTCTTCGGCCGCCGTGCGGACGATGACGCCGCCTTCGTCCGGCTTCACCTCCTCGAGGATCTTGCGGAGCCGGACGCGCTCGGAGCGGTCCTCGATCTTGCGGCTGACGCCGATGTGGTCGACGCCGGGCATGAAGACCAGGAACCTACCCGGCAACGAGACCTGTCCGGTGAGGCGCGGCCCCTTGGTCGAGATCGCCTCCTTGGTGACCTGGACGATGATCTCCTGACCCCGCTTGAGGTGATCCTGGATGGCCATGCCGTTCGAGCCGCGACGGCCGCGACCGCGGCGGCGGCGGTGACCCCCGCCCCGACCGTCGCTCCGTCCGTTTCCGTCGTCGTCGTCATCGAGGAGCTCCGCTCCGGCCAGGTCGGAGACGTGCAGAAAACCGCTCTTCTCCATCCCGATGTCGACGAACGCCGACTGCATCCCGGGAAGGACTGCCGTGACCAGGCCCTTGTAGACGTCGCCGACGTGGCGCTCTTCTTCCTCGCGGTCGACCATCAGCTCGACGAGCTGGTCGTCCTCGAGGATCGCCACGCGGGTCTCTTTGGGGGATACGGTGACGAGGATCTCGCGCTTCATGGACGGACCCCCGTCCGCCCGCGCGTGGGGATGTGCATCGTGGGTGTTCCTCAGGCTGGCGCCGCCGTGGCCGGGGCCACGCCGACGCGAGCCGTCACGCCCTACGCCTCGCGCTAGACCTCGATCGTGCGGCGCGATCGGCGCGCCGGCCGCTGGTCCGTGCCGTCCCCGCCCGTGCATCGGACGTTCCAGCTCGCGCGCGACCGATGCCGAGAACGAGAGGGAGACGCGCGCGGAGACCCGCGGCGAATCGAGGGTTCTGGGGCGCCGCGGCAGATCGATCGGCCGCGGCGAGAGGTGGTAGGTCGTGAGGGCTCAACGTTGATGACTCGAAAAAGAGATTCGCTCTCTATCGCGCCCCTGTCGTCCCGGACCGGGGCGTCGAAAAAAAAGGTCTCGTGGCGGCGGTTCGGAATCTCCGCCAACGCTCAAAGATAGCCGTTCAAGCCCATCCGCTCAACCCCCACTGGAAGTTCCGGGCCACGGGGCTTCCTGACCCCCTCAGAACGCTCCCATGTTCCCATTTCGGCAACCTGCTAGTTCTCGAGCGTCAGGGTCATAGCACCATAGTCGAACACCAGCCTCATCCCCCGGAAGAACGGAAACCCCAGCAGGCCGCGGAGCTCCATCCCCCACGGCTCGCTCAGCTCGCCGTCCAGGAGGATCGCCCGCAGGCCTTCCTTGCTGTGCCCGGCCGCCGAGATCACCAGGTGGAGGGGGTCGACGCGGAGCGCGGCCGCGGTCTCGCGGCCGATCAGGACGTCGCTGGCTCCGGTGTCCACCAGAAACGGCAGCACCCGTGACCCGTCCAGGCTCGCCGGGAGCACCGGCCAGACGCCGTTGGCCGCGAAATGGAACGGGGTGGTGGACTTGCGGAGCCGGGTCCGACGCGCCCCGTACGGCTCGCTGGCCGGGCGCATCCGCTCGAGCTCGATCCGCCGCGTGTGATAGTCCAGCACGACCAGAAAATCCCGGAACACGAGGGCCGGGTTCACGATCGCGGCGATGTAGTAGTCGCCCTGGAGGCGCAGCTGGAGGTTCGCGAAGTCGGTCACCGCGAACGGCACGCGTCGGACGATCGCGTTCCCGAGCCGCAGGCTGTCCACGATCGCGTGGCCGGCGGGCGACGAGCGCCAGGCGCCGTGCACGGCCCCGCCCGGGAGGACGGGCCCGATTCCGATCGACTCCGCGTACGCGCGGTCCAGCAGGTTTCGCTCCGCGCCCGTGTCGAAGAGGACGTACGCCTCGGGATGGCCGTTGAGCCGCGCCGGGACGTACGGGATCTCGTCCCCGCGCTTGAGGTCGAACCGGATCTGGACCCGGGTGACGCCGGGATCGACCACGCTGGCCGGCGCGCGAGAGACCTCCCGATGGAAGCGCGCCAGATTGCGGGTCCCCTCGGCCCTGGGGTCGTCAGGGGCGAGACGCAGGAAGTCCTCGAGCGCCGTCGCCGACGCCGCGTGGTCCCCCTGGAGCGCGGTCCAGCGGGCGAGGGCCAGCGCGAACCGCGGGTCGGCGCTTCGCTGGCGGGCCCGCCGGACCTCGTCGATCCCCGCGGCCACCTGGTTGCGGGCGACCGCCACCAGGGCGCGGCCCCAGTGGAGCTCGGCGTCGTCGGCCCCGAGATCCGCCGCGCGGTCGAGGGCCGCCGCGGCCGAATCCACCTCGGCCAGCCGGTAGCGGGCGATCCCGAGGAGCGTCCAGAGCCGCCCGTCCTCGTGGTCGGCGTTGACGCCGTGATCGGCCTCGACGGCGGCCGCGTAGGGCCGCCCCTCCTTCAGGTACGCCTCGGCGAGACCGCGATGGATGCGCGCGCTGGCGGACTCGAACGCGCCCGGCGGCCGGCTCTCGCCGCCCGGGCGGTAGAGGTGCTCGAGGCCGAGCAGGGCCTGCGCCCGGCGGAGCTCGTCGATCGCCACTGCCGTCCGGCCCTCGCGGAGCGCCGCCTCGGCCTGGGCGATCGCCGCCGTCGCGCGGCCGAAGGCCGGATCGACCTGGCCTCGCGCCGGGGGCGGGGCGGCCAGCGCGAGCGTCAACGCCGTCAGGCCGGCGCAGACGAGGCGCCGCCGAAAGCGGGACGGTCGGGGATCGGCCCCGCTCAGGCCGATCCCGACAGGATCTGCAGGATCGCGCCGAGCTTGCCGGCGGCGGTCAGAAGCACGCCGGTGGCGAGCTGCTGGAAGGGGACCTCGACCGCCCCCTGGGGCGGCTGGAACGCGAAGAACCCGGGTCCCGTGTCGGACGACCAGTCGAAGGAGAGGTCGGTGGTCAGGGAACCGCCGCCGGCCGGGGTGGCCACGGCCTGGAGGCGGCTCACCCGTCCCGTGCCGTCGTAGCTCGGGGTGAGGACGAGCCGGAGCTCGCGATCCCCGCGGCTCACGATGTCGGCCCGGACGGGTCGGGATCCCGTGCCGTACACCAGGTCCACACGCACCTCTCCGCGCCCGGCCCCCGAGAGGACGATCCGTCGCGGGAGGAAGCTCGTGGCGTCGATCCAGTAGGTGGCGGTGGCGCCGGGCTCGGGCGTGTCGCTCACGACCTCGACCGGCCGGCCGTCGATCTCCTCCCGCCCCCGGTAGACGAGCAGCGGATAGCCGGCGTCCAGGCGGGACCGGATCGCGGCCAGCTCCCCGGTCAGATCGGCTCCGAGCCACTCCCCCGCGCCGATCCCGCCCGAGCGGCGGGCGAACTGCGCCAGGGACGGTACGTAGAGCAGAAGCCGTTGCGGATCCCCGGTCAGGGTCAGCGGCCCGACGTCCCCGGCGGCGTCCAGCCGCATCCGGCGGGCGCTCCGGTCGACGACGAGGTTGGCGGTGATCCCGACCACCGGCCGGGTGCCGCGCAGGTTGATCGCCGTCCGCACGCGGGACGCCCGGTCGTAGGCGGCGAGGGCCCAGGCCTGCTCGACCGCGTCCAGGGTCCGGCGGACGACCTGGATCGCCTTCTCGTCGGCAGGCCGCGGGACCGCCGACCCTGCGTCGTGGACGAGGATCGTCAGCGCCAGGAGCGCCACCGCCCCGACCGCCCGGTGGTGGATGAACTTCATGCCGCCTCATACGGCCGCGGCGGGAAGAGTGTTCCCGGGTGCCCCGCCAGGTCGATCAGGTCGGCCTCGGTGCGCGCCCCGCGCTCGTCCGCCACCTCCAGCAGATGGAGGAGGATCCGGGCCGTGGCTCGCGCGTCGCCCAGCGCGCGGTGACGCCCCTCGACGGGGATCCCGAACAGCCAAGCCAGGGCGTCCAGACTGCGCCGCCGGACGTGCGGGAGGAGCGCCCGCGCGAGCCGGACCGTGCAGAGGCGCGGGTTGGCGAGGGTCCCGCTCCGGGACCGCAGGAGCTCGGCGTTCACGAACCGCCAGTCGAAGTGCGCGTTGTGGGCGACGAAGGTCGTCCCCCCGAGGAAGCTCAGGAATTCGTCCGCCACGCCGTCGAAGGTGGGCGCGCCGGCCAGCAGGCGGTCGTCGATGCCGGTCAGGCGCTGGACGAACCACGGAATCGACCGTCCCGGGTCGACGAGGGCGGACCATTCGTCGACGATGCGACCGCCGACGAGCGAGACCGCGCCAATCTCGGTGATCCGGTCGCCGGGAGGCCGGCCGCCCGTGGTCTCCACGTCGACCACGACGAGCGGGAGCTCGGCGACCTCGCGGAGCCGCGGGGCGGGAGACGGCGCCAGGCGCCACGCCGACCCGGCGCGCGAGAAGGCGGCATCCCCCTCCAGGAGCGTCTCGACGAGCCGCTCGGCGACCCGCTCGGCGACCCGCTCGAGCGCGAGCACCTCCCTGGCCAGGGCGACCGCCGGTGTCGGGCCTCGCCCGGCGAGGAACGCTCGCGCACGGGACCGCAGCGCTCCCTGCCTGGCGAGCGGGCTCATTCGATACGAAAGACCGCCATTTGCAGGTTTGCCGGCCCGTCGGAGTCGAAGACGATGGTCCGCGCGCCGGGTCCCGTCACGCCGACCTCAAAATAGCCGGCGGCCAGGCCGCTCACCTCGCGCCGCAGGCTCGTCGCCGAGGCCGGGGGACCCAGCGTACGCTCGAGGATCCCGAGAAACTCCCCGAGCTCCTCCTCCAGCACCTGCCGGGCGAGGTTGAACTCGGTACGGATGTCGAGCGAGGTGAACAGGAACAGGGGATCCTCGCTGATTCCGTCCAGGAACAGCGCCGACGTCCACTCGTGGAACAGGAATGGCATGGAGCCGTCGGTCGCCTGCTCGACGTTGGGGACTCCGATGAGCCGTGTCTGGACGAGGGCGCCCAGGATGTCCTCCCCGAAGCGGTCGACCAGGTACTGGACGAAGAGCCAGCCCGCGCCGCGCCGCTCGAGCGAGTCGTCGCCGGCGACCAACGAGGTGACCTCCGGCTCGTCCAGGTACAGCGCCGAGCGAAGCCGGTTCTGGATGGGGAAGCCGTTCAAGGTCTCCGCGTGATGGGCCAGTCCCTCATCGAGCCAGGTCTCCTCGAACTGGCCGTTGCGAACGAGGAGGTGCTGGTTGGCGCTGATCATGTGCTCGAACTCGTGGGCGAAGATGGGGTTGAGGGCGTTCTCGATCCCCTCCAGCGGAAAGTCGGCGGGGCTGAACTGCATCGTCGGATCGGGGACGATCGCGTAGAAGATCTCGCCCTGATTGCTGAACGGAGCCCCTTCCTCCGGCGTGAACAGATCCGCGCCGAGAAAGAACCCCAGCAACGCGACCCCGGCGTCCACGGTCTCCTGGGTGTTGAGCGCGTTCACGGACGGGGTGAGCAGGATGAAAACCCGGCCGTTGCCGTCGATGTCGCTCTCTTCCCCGAAGGCGGCCCGATCGGTGTCGTAGGTTTCGTCGTCGAACCGCAGGCCGACCGTCTCCAGCAGGTCCTCCGGGGCGTTCTCGGCGGGCGTCCGGTCGTCGACCCAGATCTCGGTGTGGTCGCCGATGAACCGGAGCGTGGCCGTCACCTCGTCGAAATGGTCCGGATTCTCGAAGTCGATGTCCTCGGTCCGGTTGACGACGAAGAAGCTCCTCGAGTCGCCGACGACCTGGGCGGCCCCGAGTGTCCGCAGCCGGGCCGGGCGGGGCGCCCCTCGAAGCTGGAACAGGCGTCGCTCCGCCTCCCGGATCCCCGCTTCGGGTGGCGCCGCGTGCGTGTCCCCGGCCGCCAGCCCGAGTCCACGGTCGGTGATCCGCGTCCCCAGAGCCCCCGTCACCTTGATCTCGAACAGATCGCCCGTCGGGTTCAGCGGCTGGGCCACGACGATAAAGCGCTCGTTCCCGATCACGAAGGGGAGGGTGACCGCGCCGGCCTGGTTGGCGAAGAGGAACATCTCGACGTCCGCGAGGTCCTCGCCCGTGTAGATGTCCGGCTCGGGCCCGGAGCTCGCCGTCACCGGCTGGCTCTCGTCCCCGTCGGCGTCGATCGCCGTCAGAACCAGGTCGTCCCCCAGCTGGGCCGGAACCTCGACGACGAAGCTGCCGTCCGCCGCGGCGGTCGTCCTCGCCTCGACGACGGTCCCACCGTTGCGGGTCGTGGCGTCCGGGTTCACGACCCGGACGTCGTGCGATCCGTCGACCGCGTCCTCCTCGCCCACCACCCGCGCCACGGCGTCCGGCGAGGGCGGGATGAAGGCGATCCGTGTCAGGTCCGGGGAAGCGGGGGGATCGTCGTCGATGTCGGAGGGGCCGCCCGCGCCGCCGCACGCGGCCGGCATCGCCGCGGCGAGCAGGATCAGGAAGAGCCGTCTAGCGCCCAGCGCCGGGAGCCGGCCCGGGCACGCCGGCCCGCTGGAGGATTCGGCTGCCGGGTCCGGCGGCGGCGAGCCGCTCGCGCAGCGCGTCCCGCTCCAGGTGGAAGCGGTCCAGGTCCTTTCCATCCAGGGGCTCCGCCGTGGGGAGGTCGGTCGAAAGCGGGTCGACATGGCGTCCGTCCTTCATGAAACGGTAGTCGAGGTGTGCGCCGGTCGACATGCCCGTCGAGCCGACGTAGCCGATGACCTGTCCCTGCTGTACGGGGGAGCCGGGGCGAACGCCGCTGGCAATGCGAGAAAGGTGACTGTAGGAGGTACGATAGCTCTTCCCGTGCTGGAGTTCAACGAAGATCCCGTGGCCGCCGTAACGTCCCGCGCGGCGGACGACGCCGTCGCCGGAAGCCTGGACCGGGGTCCCGATCGGCGCCACGTAGTCGACGCCGTTGTGGGCCGCGCGCCGGCGGGTGATCGGGTGCCGTCGCAGGCCGAAGCCGG
>Ga0302046_10005544_pt1 | contig 11099 bp, 12 predicted proteins | sample RVTome_11_FD_200261 | JGI IMG/M metagenome (GOLD analysis project Ga0302046, IMG submission 200261) | Soil microbial communities from uranium-contaminated site in the Upper Colorado River Basin, Wyoming, United States - RVT147D111 (version 2) ... | reverse complement strand
CCAAATGCGTGAATCCGATCTAACTATTTGATAATAGAGCAGATTCACGTGATTAGGTCGAATCAAGAAGTGATTCGACCTAATCACGACCTGCTCTAGATCGGGTCGCATTTTGGCCGGATCAAAAATTGATCCGGCCTGAATGCGTGAATCCGATCTAACTATTTGATGATAGAGCAGATTCACGTGATTAGGTCGAATCAAGAAGTGATTCGACCTAATCACGACCTGCTCTAGGCCGGCAACCGGAGGACTGCGATGGCAAGCGATCTGGACCAGGGCGAGGCATTGGACGGCGGCTGCACCTGCCGCTTCGTGCGCTACCGGATGGCGGGCCCGCCGATCTTCGTCCACTGCTGCCACTGCCGCTGGTGCCAGCGCGAGACCGGCTCGGCCTTCGCGGTCAACGCGCTGATCGAGGCCGACCGCGTGACGCTCCTGCACGGCGGGCCCGAGCTGGTGAACACGCCCTCGGCGAGCGGCGCCGGGCAGAAGTTGCTCCGCTGCCCCGAATGCCGCGTCGCGGTGTGGAGCAGCTACGCGATGTCGGTCGGCGAGCGGATCCGCTTCGTGCGTGTCGGCACGCTCGACGATCCCGACCGGATCGCGCCCGACATCCACATCTTCACGTCCTCGAAGGTGCCCTGGCTCGTGCTGCCGCCGGACATCCCGGCCGTGGCGGAGTATTACGACCGCAAGACCGTCTGGCCCGAGGGCAGCCTGGCCCGCTACCGGGCGCTGCGGGGCTGAGGCGGGCCGGGCCGCTACTGGGTCGTCCTGAGCCGCGAGCGCTGCACGAAGACGATCGTGGCGATCGGCACGACCAGCCCGATCGCGATCGCCGCGCCCATCAGCCAGCCGAGCTCCGAATAGTCCGCCGGCACCTTTATCTCGCCGGTCGCGCGGTCCTTGACCTCGCGGGTCACGGAGAAGACGGCGTTCAGGTACTTGGTGCCGAGCTGCGAGGCCGAGAGCGCCAGGTTGGAGAACGAGGCCAACACCGCGAAGAAGGTCGCCTTCAGGTTCGCCGGCGCGTTGTTGGCGATCCAGGCGAGCATCGGGATCATGGCGATCTGCTGGAACGGCGATTCGAGCGCCGTGTCGGCGACGGCGATGAAGCGCGCGTCGACGATGCCGCCGGTCAGCGCAGCGGTCCAATCGTGCAGCCCGTAGAACATGCCGAGGATCGGCAGGCCGAGCAGCGTGGCGATGACGGTGAGGAAGCCGACGATATAGGCGATCGAGCGCTCGGCCATGAAGCGGCGGAAGATGAACATGCCGGCGAGCGCGAGCCCGAAGGTGATCAGCTGCAGGATGGACAGGAACTGCTGGTCGAAGCCGAGGTCGTCGATGAACCACCAGGTCTGGCCCGGACCCGGCGTCGGCATCGAGCGGTAGACGAAGATGATGGTGGCGGTGCCGACCAGCATGCGCCGCGCCTCCACCTCGAGCACCGCGAAGAGCTTCGCCATCAGGAAGACGATGATCGCAGTCGAGCCGAGGAAGATGACCTCCTTGGCGAAGGGCACGCTGCCGAGCCCCATGGCGATGGTGAAGACGACGAAGGCGAGGCTGCCGCCGAGGATCGTCCAGTTGGGCTCGGTCGCGGCGTCGTCCTGGGCGTAGACGAGGGCCCGCGCCTCCGCCGCGCCCAGCCCTTCGCGGCGCAGGCGCGCCGCGCGCCGCCGCAGCGTGACCATGCCGAGCACCACGCCGGCCACCGAGATCACCGGGATCGCCAGGGCCATCACGTAGATGTCGGCGTAGATATCGACCTTCTGCGCCTCGGAGAGCTGGCGCACGCCGGCGAACATGTAGACGTTGACCACCGCCACCAGCGCCGCGCCGCCGATGATCGCGACGCGGCCCAGCGTCTGCATGGTGGTGTGCATCAGCTTGAGCCGCGGCGGCGGAATGGGAACGCCGCGCTCGTCGACCCGCGGGACCGCCTCCACCGTCATCGCGTCGGCGACCACGTCCTGGATCACGTAGCCGCAGGGCGCGAGCAGCGCGCTCAGCACGAACCACGCCGCCGCCGGCATGACCGCGGTCATCGCCTCGCGATGCGCGATCAGCCCGTACATGACGACGAAGGACAGGGCGATCAGCCCGGCGCCGATGAAGACCAGCACCGCCTTCCAGCGCCAGATGAGGTCGACCAGATGGCCGAGCGGCATCTTCAGGAACCACGGCACGGCGGCCCAGAAGGCGAGCCCGGCGATGAACTCCGCCGAGAGCCCCAGGTAGTCCTTGAGGAAGAAGGCGCCGACGACGGCGGTGAGCCCCGAGATGCCGGCCGCCATATAGACCATCAGCGGCGGCAGGTAGGAGACCCGCATCTCGCGCCCGAGCTCGAGGATGTTGCGGTCGACCCAGCCTGCGATCGCGCCCGTGGCGGCTCGTGCGGCGGCGGTCATGGCGTCGTGTCCGTGCTCCGTGGCCGGTTGGCGGGAGCGAAGCTAGCGCGAAGACGCAAGACGCGCCATCCATCCTTCGAGGCTCGCTGGCGCTCGCACCTCAGGATGAGCTTCGAGGCTCGCTCGCGCTCGCACCTCAGGATGAGCTGTTGAGCTTGGGACTAAACACAAGCGGAGGCTCATCCTGAGGTGGCGCCGAAGGCGCCCTCGAAGGACGAGCCAGCCCGCTCTCAGGATGAGCTTCCGAGCTTGGGACTAAACACAAACGGAGGCTCATCGTGAGGTGGCGCCGACGGCGCCCTCGAAGGGCGAGCCAGCCCGCGCTCAGGATGAGCTTCCGAGCTTGGGACTAAACACAAACGGAGGCTCATCCTGAGGTGCGAGCGAAGCGAGCCTCGAAGGACGAGCCGGGCCGCGCTATATTGTCTTCCATGTATCGCGAAGGATCGGCGAAGCGGGGCGGGGAGGCGGTCGTGGGGCTGGAAATGCGCGCGGAATGCGAGAAGTGCGAGGCGCCGCTCGACCACATGGGCGAGGCCTTCATCTGCTCCTACGAATGCACCTTCTGCGGCCCCTGCGCCCACGAGATGGACGACCGCTGCCCGAACTGCGGCGGCGAGCTCCTGCGCCGGCCCAAACGCAAGCCGAAAAAGTAGGGCGGCCGCCGCGGTCGTCGTCTGGCGCGCGGCCTGGCTGTGGGCGGGGACGAGAGCATGGCCGCGATTCGGTGCTTGCGGCCCGGCCTACATCGCCACGCACGTCACCAGCACGCCGAGCAGGCAGGCGAAGGCGAAGATGATGAGGTAGGGCATGGCCCGCCCGTCACGTCACCACGAGGTCGAGCGCGGCCTTGGAGAGCGGCGCGGCCCCCGTCGCCGTCACCTCCACCGTCTGCCCGGTCGTCATGGCGAGCCCGCTATCGCTGTCGAAGATGCAGATGTGGATGAAGAAGACCATGCCCGGGCCCGCCTCGAAAGGGTTGCCGGTGTAGAACATCGGCCAGTCCATCCAGTTGGGCGCGAAGGTCGTGCCCAGCGAATAGCCGCAGGCATTCAGGCGGTGCTTTTCGTACCCCGCCGCGTCGAGCGCGCGCGCATGGGCGTCGAAGACCTGGCCGATCGGCGCCCCGGGCGCGAGCGCCGCCTTGGCGGCCTCGAGCGCGGCCAGCGCCGCCGCGTGCATGGCGCGCTGCGCCGCCGAGGCCTCGCCCACCAGGATGGTGCGCATCAGGCAGGCGTGGTAGTGCCGGTAGACCCCGGCGAATTCGAGCGTCAGCTGGTCCTGGGCATCGAGGTGCCGCCGCCCGGTGAAATAGCGGCAGAGCAGCGCGTCGCGCCCCGAGCCGATGATGGTCTCGTTCGCCGGGTCGTCGCCGCCGCCGCGCAAGACCGCGCCCTGCATCGCCGCCAGGATGTCGCCCTCGAAGGCGCCGGGCCCGGCCAGGCGCTCGGCCTCGGCGAGCGCCTCGTCGGCGAGCTCGGCCGCGCGCCGGACATAGGCGAGCTCGGCCGCGCTCTTCACCACGCGCAGGCGTGAGACCAGATCCGAAGCTTCCTCCAGCGTCGCGTATCCCTCCAGCGCCGCCGCCAGCATCCGCCCGGAGCGCGCCGTGAGGCCGTAGGCCTCCCATTCGACGCCGAGCGTCGTGCCGCGGGCGCCGTGGCTGTCGAGCACGTCGCGCAGCGCGTCGGCCGGGCTCGCGCCCTCGCCGTCCACCCAGATGCGGATGTCCTCGATCACGCTGGTGTGCCGGGCCTGGCGCAGGTCGGGGGCGCGCGTCAGCAGCGTCAGCGCGCCGTCGGCGCCGAGATAGAGGCATTGGAAATAGACGTAGCCGAAGGTGTCGTAACCGGTCAGGTAGAACATGCTCTCCTGCCGGAAGATCAAGAGCCCGTCGAGCCCGCGCGCCGCCAGCGCCGCGCAGGCACGCGCGCGGCGGTCGGCCAGCTCGGTGACGGTGAAGTGGATCGCCACGCTCAGTCCTGGAGCGCGATCGCCGCGATGTTGTGGCCGAAGGCGGGCTCCTCGTTGAGGCAGGCGCGGCGGTAGCTGAAGAAGTCGGAGCCGTCGGGCCGCGTGTCGATGCCCGAGACCTCGACCGCGGCGAGGTCGAGCGCCGTCAGGTGCGCCTCGATATAGCCCGGCAGGTCGAAGAGCGGATGGTCCTCGCGTGCGCCGTCCTTGAAGAAACGCGCGTTCTCCGGGTCGCGGCGCAGGAACTTGTCGCGGAACTCCGGGCCGACCTCGTAGGAGGCGGGGCCGATGCAGGGGCCGACCGCGGCGACGATGCGGCTGCGCTCGGCGCCGAGGTTCTCCATGCCCTCCACCGCGGCCTCGGCGATGCCGGCGAGCGCGCCCTTCCAGCCGGCGTGCGCCACGCCGATCACGCCGGCTTCCTCGTCGGCGAAGAGCAGCGGCGCGCAGTCGGCGATGGTGACGCCCAGCGCCACGCCCTTCTTGGCGGTGACCAGGGCGTCGACCTCGGGCCGCGAGGCCGGGCTCCAGGGCCGGTAGACCGTCGCCACCGCGCAGCCGTGCACCTGGAATCCGGAGACGAAATGATCGGGCTCGACCCCGACCGCATGGGCGACGCGCAGGCGGTTCTCGCGCACGTTCGCCGGGTCGTCCTTGGAGCGCAGCGCGCAGTTGAGCGTGGCGTAGAGCCCGTCGCTCACCCCGCCATGCCGGCTGAAGAAGCCGTGGCGCACGCTTCGCATCGCCTTGAGCGCGCGGGCTTCGATCGGCTCGGGGGTCTGGCTCATGGCGCTCCGTTCGCTTCAAATCCGGGGGGCGGCGGCTGGCTGGCATGTATGAGCGCCAGCGCCTTGAACAAGGACCCCATTTGCCAGGGGTCGGTCAACCGCGAAGCGCCGCCGGCCACCGCCTCGCGGGCTTTCGCGTCGGGCGCGGCGGCGGCCAGCGCCCCGGTCCGGGCCTCGATGCCGAGCGCGCGCAGGAAACCGCCCTGGGTCGCCGGACCGAAGACGGCGACGCCCCCGGCGCCGGCATCCCCGGCCGCCCGCGCCAGCGCGGCGAAGTCGACATGGGCGGTCAGGTCGGCCTCGCCCGGCGCCTCGAGCGCGGCGGCGTAGCCGTGGCCGCGCATGGCCTGCAGCGTGTCGCCGACGGCGCTCGCGCCGTGGCCGTAGTCGACGATCAGCGCGCCGCCGCCATGCGCCGCGATGCGGCGCGCGATCTCCGCGGCGACGGCCTCGCGCGCGGGGCCGACCTCGAGGATGTCGCCGGCGGCGGCGTCGATGCGGGGCGTCTCCAGCGTCGACGGCCTGTCGGACACTTCGAAACAAAATGCCGCGCTTGCGCGGTCGCATCCGACCAGCCGTTCGTGCCAGGCCGCGCCGCGCCGCACCAGCTGGTGGACGGGCAAGGCGTCGAAGAACTCGTTGGCGACCAGGATCATCGGTCCTGCGGGCAGCGCCTCGATCGTCTCGTGCCAGCGCGGCCGCGCGCCCAATGCCGCCGCCTGGGCCGCGCGCAGGGTGGGGCCGGTCTCGACCAGATGCAGCGCCGCGGCGGCGTCGAAAGCGGGCGCCACCATGGCCAGCGCGCGCAGGGCGTCGGCCATCAGCGTGCCGCGCCCGGGGCCGAGCTCGACCAGATGCACCGGATCGGGGCGGCCGGCCTGCTCCCAGACCACGGCGCACCAGGCCCCGATCAGCTCGCCGAAGACCTGGGAAATCTCGGGCGCGGTGACGAAGTCGCCCGCCGCCCCCAGCGGATCGCGGGTGCGGTAGTAGCCGTGCTCGGGGTGCCCGAGCGCCTCGGCCATGAAGCGCGACACCGGGATCGGCCCCTCGGCGGCGATCAGCGACCGCAGGTACGCCGTGAGCCCGCCCGGCATGGCGCGGCGCGACCGGAGCTCTATGCCGCCGCCGTGCGGCGCGCGCGCCAGACCAGCCAGAGGCCCACCGCGATCATCGGCAGCGACAGGAGCTGGCCCATGGTGGCGCCGGCGAAGAGGAAGCCCAGATGCGCGTCGGGCTCGCGGAACAGCTCCGCGACGATGCGCGCCACCCCGTAGCCGGCGAGGAACAGCCCGCCGATCTCGCCCGGCCGCTTCAGCGAATCGAGGAAGCGCATGGCGAGCAGCAGCGCCGCGAACAGCACGATGCCCTCCAGCGCCGCCTCGTAGAGCTGGCTCGGGTGGCGCGGCACGTTGCCGGCGCGCGGGTCGGGGAAGACCATGGCCCAGGAGGCGTCGCTCGTCCGGCCCCAGAGCTCGCCGTTGACGAAGTTTGCGAGGCGGCCGAAGAAGAGCCCGATGGGCGCGGCCAGCGCCGCCAGGTCGCCGACCGACAGCATGTTCAGCCGGCGCGCCCGGCCGAACAGCAGCGCCGTCAGGATCACCCCCAGCATGCCGCCGTGGAACGACATGCCGCCGCGCCACAGGCTCAAGACCTCGCCCAGGTTCTCGATGTAGTAGCCGGGCTTGTAGAACAGCACGTAGCCGAGCCGCCCGCCGAGAACCACGCCGAGCGTCGCCCACATCAAGAGGTCGTCGGCGTCGCGCTTGGTCAAGATCGCCGCCCGGCCGCTGCCGACGCGGCGCACCAGCCACCAGGCGCCGATCAGCCCGACCACATAGGCCAGTGCGTACCAGCGCACCGCCACCGGCCCGAGGCGCACGGCGACCGGGTCGATCGCGGGAAAGGGGATGGCGGCGAGGAGCTCGAACATTTGGGGATCAGGGATCAGGGATCAGGGATCAGGGATCGGGTATCAGAGATATGGGTCGGCTTGCGACAAATGCTCGCTCACGTAGCGTGCGACGCCGTCCTCTAGTCCGGTGAAGGGCGCGGCGTAGCCGGCGGCGCGCAGGCGCTCCATGCGGGCTTGCGTGAAGTACTGGTAGTTGGCGCGGATCTCCTGGGGCGTGTCGATGTATTCGATCGCGGGCTCGCGGCCGGCGGCGCGGTAGGTCGCCGCCGCCAGGTCGGCGAAGCTGCGCGCCTTGCCGGTGCCCAGGTTGAAGAGGCCCGTGACGTCGGGGTTCGCGTGCAGCCACAGCATCACCTCGACGCAGTCGCCGACCCAGATGAAATCGCGCTGCTGCCAGCCGTCGGGGTAGTCGGGGTTGTGCGACTTGAAGAGCCGCGCCGGCTCCCCCGCCGCCGCGCGCGGATGGAGCTGGGCGACCAGGCTGCGCATCGCGCCCTTGTGGTACTCGTTGGGCCCGTAGACGTTGAAGAGCTTGAGCCCCGCCCATTGCTGCGGCCTGGGCCCGCCCTCGGCGGCCAAGCGCGCGACGCGGCGGTCGAAGGTATGCTTCGACCAGCCGTAGGCGTTCATCGGCCGCAGCGTCGCCAGACCCTCGATCGAGCCGTCGTCGTCGAAGCCCGCCGCGCCGTCGCCGTAGGTCGCCGCGGAAGAGGCGTAGATGAGGCGCGCGCCGTTGTCGGTGCACCAGTCCCACAGGGCGAGCGGCAGGGCGACGTTGGTGCGGGCGATCAGGTCGGCGTCGCGCTCGGTGGTCGAGGAGATCGCGCCCATGTGGAAGATCGCGCCGACCGCGCGCCGGTTGCCGCGCAGGAAGCCCGGCAGGTCCTCGGGCGCCACGATGCCGGCGAGCTCGCGCTTGGCCAGGTTGCGCCACTTGTCGTCGCCGCCGAGCCGGTCGCAGACCACGATCTCGTGCGCGCCCTGGGCCTCCAGCCCCGCCACCAGGTTCGATCCGATGAACCCGGCCCCGCCGGTCACGACGATCATCGACACTGCACGGTCCCGTCTCGAAGCTGGTGGTCGGTCGTTGCGGCCGCGGCCGGCATGGCGCCGCGCATCCTCGGCCCCGGATCGGTCAAATGCGGCCGTTGTCGGGGTCGCGGCCGCGCCAGGGTCGCCGCCGTTATAGGAGCCGCGCCGAAGCGCCGCAAGGGAGCGCGCCTTGCGCGCGTCGCCGCGGCGCGTCCATAATCGGGCGAACCCCCGCCAGACGGAGCACCCCCATGCAGACGCGAAACCGCATCCTCGACGACATGGCGCGCGTCGCCAGCGGCGCGCTCGGCACCGCCACGGGCCTGCGCGGCGAGGTCGAGGCTTTGGTCCGCGAGCGCCTGAAGCGCGTGCTCGCCGACATGGCGCTGGTCGACCGCGAGGAGTTCGAGGCCGTCAAGGCGATGGCCGCCAAGGCGCGCACCGAGCAGGAGAGGATGTCCGCGGCCATCGCCGCCCTCGAGGCCGAGCTCGCCGCGCTCAAGGGCGCGGGGACGAAGTCCGGCGAAAAGCCCGCAAAGACCGGGGCGCAGAAAAAGGCGTGAGGCAATTGGCCGGCTTGGTCTCGAGCGCCTCAAGCGCCCATCTTGGATCGCCCGGCATATCCCAATACTCACTACCGGTGCTAAAACGATTCGAGTATTACCAATATATTGCGTATACCCCAAAATGTTGGGGATAACCCTATATTGACCCCAAAATCTCCTTGCAGCCGAGTCGATACTTTGGCTAACCTACTTTGGGTAGCGTATCGGCGTCCTCGAACCACAATATAGCGGTCGTTGGCAAGCTGTCACTGCAATTGACCTGATCGGGGATCGCCGAGCACGCCGGCCGTCACGCCGCGGCGTCGACAGGCACTGCTGGCCGCGGCACATCCAGAGGAGGGGCTGAGCATGGCGACCGCGCTCATCGAGAGCCACAACACCGCAACCAATCCACTCGACCTCCTGGAGGAGATCCTGTCGGCCAACGAATGGCCGTTCGACCGCTCGAGCAACGACGAGCTGCTGGTCGACTGCAAGGGCGCGATGGGATCGTACCAGCTGCACTTCTCCTGGAGCGCTGATCTGAGCGCGATGCATTTCTCGTGCTTCACCGACCTCAAGGTCGGCCAGGCGCGCCGCGGCGCGATCTACGAGCTCCTGGCGATCTGCAACGGGCGCATGTGGCTCGGCCATTTCGACCTCGCCTCGGGCGACGACTCGCCGACCTTCCGGCACACCGTGCTGCTGCGCGGCGTCAACGGGGCGAGCGTGGAGCAGCTGGAGGACCTGGTCGACATCGCGCTGGCCGAATGCGAGCGCTTCTACACCGCCTTCCACTTCGTGGTCTGGGGCGGCAAGGACCCGTCCGACGCGATCGCGGCCTCGCTGATCGACACCGTCGGCGAGGCCTGAGCCCGTGGCGCCCGTGGCCGCCGCGGGCGGCAGCGCCGCGCCGCCGCGCCTGCTGCTGGTCGGCTGCGGGCGCATGGGCGGGGCGCTGCTCGACGGCTGGCTGGCGGGCGGGGTCGCGGCGGCCGACGTGGTGGTGGTCGAGCCCGCCGCCGGCGGGGCGCTCGCCGACCCCTCGCCGCGCTTCGTCGCCGAGCCCGACGCGATCGGGCGCGACTTCGCGCCCACGGTGGTGATCTTCGCGGTCAAGCCCCAGACCATGGACGAGGCCGCGCCCCGTTACGCGCGCTACGCCGGGGCCGGCACGGTGTTCCTCTCGATCGCCGCCGGCAAGACGATCGCCGGCTTCGAGGCGGCGCTGGGCGAGGGTGCCGCGGTGGTGCGGGCGATGCCGAACACGCCGGCCGCGATCGGCCGCGGCATCTCGGTCGCCTGCGCCAACGCGCATGTCTCCGCCGCCCAGCGCACGCTTTGCGGCGAGCTATTGAGCGCGGTGGGCGAGGTCGCCTGGGTCGAGGACGAGGCGCTGCTCGATCCGGTGACCGCGGTCTCGGGCTCGGGGCCGGCCTACGTCTTCCTGCTCACCGAGGCGATGGCGGCGGCCGGGGTTTCGGCCGGCCTGCCGGCCGGGCTCGCGGTCCAGCTGGCGCGCGCCACGGTTGCCGGGGCGGGCGAGCTGATGCGCCGATCGGGCGAGGAGGCGAGCCAGCTCCGCGTCAACGTGACCAGCCCCGGCGGCACTACCCAGGCCGCGCTCGAGGTGCTGATGGCCGATGAAGACGGCCTGACGGCGTTGATGGCCCGCGCGGTCGCCGCCGCGACCGCACGCTCGCGCGAGCTCGCCGGCTGAACGCGCGATGGCGCAGCCACCCGCGCTCCCGGCCAGCGCCCAACGGGTCCAGGACCGGCTGATCGCGCTCGGCTTCGACAACGAAGTCCGCGAGATGCCCGACACCACGCGCAGCGCCGCCGACGCCGCCAAGGCCTGCGGCTGCACCGTCGCCCAGATCGCCAAGTCGATCGTCTTCCGCGCCGCCGCCAGCGACCGCGCCGTGCTGGTCATCACCAGCGGCGCCAACCGGGTCGACGAGGCCAAGGTCGCGGCGGCGCTCGGCGAGAAGCTCGGCAAGGCGGACGCCGATTTCGTGCGCGCCCGCACGGGCTTCGCCATCGGCGGCGTGGCCCCGGTCGGCCAAGTCGAGCCGCCGGTCATCTACATCGACCGCGACCTGATGGGCTTCGACGCCATCTGGGCCGCCGCCGGCACCCCGCGCGCCGTCTTCCCCCTCACCCCCGGCGAGCTCGAGCGCATGACCGGCGGCACGGTGATCGAGGTGGCGTGAGGGGCGCCCGCGGCGCGGCGGGGCAACGCAAACGACTTCGTCGCCAGTTCGCTGAAGCATATGTACTCAAACGCCTTCGGCGTTTGAGCCCCTTGCATGTTCTTCACGTTGCGAATCGGTGAAGATGTACGCTGGCCCTGTGCGAGCGGCCGCTCGCACAGGGCCGGATCGGCGGGGCCGTGTGCCCCTTGGTTTGGAACCGCGGGTGAGCTTGG
>Ga0302046_10005543_pt1 | contig 11100 bp, 8 predicted proteins | sample RVTome_11_FD_200261 | JGI IMG/M metagenome (GOLD analysis project Ga0302046, IMG submission 200261) | Soil microbial communities from uranium-contaminated site in the Upper Colorado River Basin, Wyoming, United States - RVT147D111 (version 2) ... | reverse complement strand
GAATAACGATGAGGATCGACTTCCGGCGAGCCCGCGAGTGGAGCCTGATAGAACCTGCGTACATGCCTACTCGAATGCGGCTTGCCGGCTCGCGGTGGCGCGGACGGCGGTGAGCCGGGGGAGGTCGGTGCCGGTGGTCCAGGAAGACGAGCCCCTTGCGCGGACAGCGATCATCATCGCGCTCGCATCGGCCCTTGTCGCGGGCGCCGCGGAGGCGGAGTGGTTCTCCAACGGCCCGTTCTGCGCCCAGCCGATCGCCTTCACCGCCGGCCCCACACCGACCAGCGACGCCTACCTGTCGGTGCGCGGCCGGATCTTTCGCAGCCGTGACGGCTGGCGGAGCTGGCAGGAGGTGGAGAGCGTGCTGCCGCCGCACACGACCGCCCCCGTCCCGCTGGCGGCCGATCCCGCCGACCCCGAGCGGGTTTTCGCGGGGATCTGGCGTGAGGGCGTCTACCGCAGCGAGGACGGCGGGGCCCACTGGGAGCGGTTCGACTCCGGGCTCCCTCCGAACCCCGCAGTGGGCCTGATCTACAAGCCGGATGCGTCGACGCAGAGGGTCTTCGCCAAGACCTTCTCTTTCGACCCGGGCTTTTTCCGCAGCGACGACCTGGGCGCCACCTGGGACGAGATCGAGCTGCCGGCGGGTGGCGGCGTGACGCCGCCGCACCCCCGGAACGCGGACCGTTTCTGGGCCGTGTCCTCTCGCAACCTCTGGTGGACCGACGACGGAGGCGATTCATGGGTGCGGGGCGACGACGGCCTGCCGGTGGACCGGATCGACCTCTTCACGGTCGATCCCGACGATCCCACGGTCGCCTTCGCGGTCGACTTCAGGGACCTCTATCGGACCGACGACGCCCGCAACTGGAGCCTCGTCGGGGACGGCGGCCAGCTTCCGGTCGCCTTCGGCGCCGATGCGCTCGTCGCGCTGCCCGGCGATCCGCCCCGCCTCCTGGTCGGGGACCGGGCCGAGGCTCTGTTCCCCACCGGCGAGCCGGGTCCGAGCGTCCACCGGAGCCTGGACGGTGGGTTGAGCTGGCAGGGCGGCCTGATCGGCGAGAACGTCTTCGAGCTCCTCTACCACGCCGGAACCGGCCGCGCGATCGCGTTGACCGGCAGCGGCGCCTTCGTCAGCGAGGACCTCGGCACGAGCTGGAAGCGGACCGGAGCCGGCGTCGACGTGGGCTTCATCGCGGGCCTGGCCGTGGCGGGCGATCCCGAACGGCCGGCGCTCGTCGCCACCATCGACGCCTGCGATCACCACAGCCGGTTCGCGCGCAGCGAGGACGGCGGGCGGACCTGGGAGGTGGGCGGCCCCTTCGAGCGCTCCGAAGCCGGTGAGATCCTGGCGGCGCCGTCCGATCTCCGGCGCGTCTACGCCAGGATGCGCGTGCTCCGCCGCAGCGACGACGGCGGCTCGACCTGGCAATCCTGCGGCGGCCACAGCCAGCGGCGGCCCCTCGCCATCCACCCGGCCGACCCGGACGTCGTGTACGCGGGAGCCTTCGGTTCGCTCGACCGCAGCCTCGACGGCTGTCAGACCTGGGAGGAGGACATCGAGCCGCTGGAGTCGATTGCCGCCGTCGCCTTCGACCCGAGCGACCCGGATCGGATCTTCGTCGCCTCGGGCTTCCGAGACGGCGTCGCGCGCAGTCGCGACGGCGGCGAGACGTGGCACCGGCTCGACCCCCTCCTCGAGGGCGGTTCGCTCACCGACGTCGCGGTCGACCCCCACGATCCGGACGTCGTGCTCGTTGCGTCCTCGAATCCCGAGGGGCTGGTGTACAGGAGCGCCGACGGCGGCGACACCTGGGCGCCGGCGAGTGCCGGCCTCGACGGCGTCTCCCTCTATGACCTGGCCTTCGATCCGCTCACTCCCGGCCTGGTCGTCGCCGCCGCCTCCGGCGACGGGGTCTACCGCAGCGTCGACGGCGGCACCACGTGGGAGCCGTGGCCGGACACCCCGGACGACTGGTTCGCCCACCAGGTCGTGTTCGACCCGCGGGGCCGCGTCTTTGCCAGGGTCTCCGGGCGCGGCGTCTACTCGCCCGTTGCCCTCACGCAGGCCGAGCCGTGCCGTCCCGACGCCCACACCGCCTGCCTGTTCGACGGCGAGTTCGAGGTCAGCGGCGCCACCTGGGACTTCGGGTTCCCGCCGGCCGAGCGCCCGCTACGCGTGATGGCCTTCCCAGGCGGCCGGGCGGAGTCGGACCAGGCGGTGTTCTTCGAATCGTTCAGCCCCGGCAACTTCGAGATCGGGGTCAAGATGGTCGACGGCTGCGGCCTCGAGCCCGGCCACCCCAACCGCGCCTACTGGGTGTTCGCGGGCGGTCTGACCAACACCGAGAGCGAGGTGGTGATCGAGGACACGGCCACCGGCGCCGTGTACCGCTGGCACAACCCCGCGGGTCGCTTCCCCCGCTCGGTCGGCGACACCGGCGCCTTCCCCTGCTTCGAGGGGACGCCGTCCGCCCCCTGCGTGCGCGACAGCGGCACCGCCTGCCTGCTCGGCGGGAGGTTCCGCGTCACCGGCGTGATGCACGACTTCTCCGACCCGCCGCGGGCGGTGCCCGCCCGGGTGATGCACTTCTCCGGCGCCCGGGCGGAGTCGGCGCAGGCGGTCTTCTTCGACTCGTTCACCGCCGGCAACTTCGAGGTCGGGGTCAAGATGGTCGACGCCTGCGCCCTGGCGCCGGGCAACCCCCTGCGCGCCTACTGGGCGTTCTACGGCGGCCTGACCAATGCCGAGGCCCAGGTGGTGATCACCCAGCGCGCCACCGGCGAGATCCACGAGTGGAGCAACCGGGGGGGCACCTTCGCGCTCACCGAGGGCGACACCGGGGCCTTCCCCTGCCTCGACTGAGCGAGGCCGCCGCGTCGCTGAGCCGCAGTGAAACGCCGCCCGTACGCCGGCCCACAGGCGTGACTTCGGGGCGGCGGCGTTCACCGGCTTGCCGCACCAGCCTCGCCGGCGCCCCCCGCGGGTCTAGGGGATCTCCGCGGACCACCGCGACGTGTCGCCGGTCTCGAGGCCGTCGGCGAAGATCACCGGACCCGGTGTGCTGAGTGCCCACGAGACGGTATCGATGACGAGCTGATCGATGAAGCAGGCCTGGGGCACGAAGACAACGACCTGCTCCCAGTCCGGGTTGGGGTAGATCCGCCAGTCGGCGTAGAAGTAGCTCATCCCGGTCGGGAGGCCGGGATCGGTGTCCGGCACGACGCCGAAGGGCACCACGTCGACCCCGTCGGGGCTGCCCGGGACGCCGAGAAAGCCGAACACCGCGGTGGCCGGGACCGGTCCGGCGTAGGTGACCTGGATGCGGAGCTGTTTCTCGGGCTCGGTATCGATCCAGTTGGGCACGTTGCAGACGATGCCGCCGTCGCCGGCGGCGCCGCCCCGGTAGCCGCCGTTGGACGTATTGCCGACCCAGGAGATGTCGCCGAACAGGCCGCAGGACGGGTGCGGCGCGCCGGCGGGGAAGGCGGCGTCGAGCAAAGGCTTGGTGTCGCCGGCCACCAGCGGTACGGAGGTGCCGTCCGGCAGGATGGCGTCGGGGTCCTGATCGGTCAGGAAATCCCACTCCGCGGAGGTCGACAGGGCGGCTCCCCGGTAGGCGGGCGGGTTGAGGTCGTCGCCGGCGGCCAGCGGTACCAGGAACAGGGCCGCGACGAGGTGCCAGAACGGTTGCGAGAGACGTCGACGGTGCATGCTGCTTCCTCCCAATGAAGGACGATTCGAGCGGTGCGACGCGCCGAGCCGGTCGCCCGACTCGCCGCGCACAGCGATTCCATGCCCGTCAGAACAGACAGATCGGGAGCGCTGGGACACGCCTCCTGGAGGCGCCGCTCAATCCGGGTCGCCGGCGAGGAAGAAAGCAGCCCAGTGGCGGGGGTGGCCGGTCGCCGGAAGCGCGGCCGCGCCTTCCTCGCCGCGCAGGATCGCGCGCTGCGCTTCGGCCAGGGCCTCGGCGGGCCCGAGCCGCCGCAGGCGGGCGTAGAACGACCGCATCAGGAGCAAGGAGGATCGATCCCGCACCTCGAGGTGGCTGGCGACGACGCTGCGGGCGCCGGCGTAGAGGAAGGCCTCCGCCAGGCCCAGGCGGTCGAGCTGCTCCGGGTGGCCGCTGGTGGAGAAGCCCCGGCCCGAGCCGCAGGCGCCGAGAGAGACCACCGCGGCACCGAGCGGGAGCCCGAGGATCTCGCGTACGCTGAGCGAGCCGTCGTCGAGCCGCGTCGGCTCGAGCTCGAGCGTCGACAGCAGGGGCATCCGCGGCTCGACGTTGCCGTGGCTTGCGAGATGCAGGAACCGGTAGCGCGGAGCCAGCTCCTTGAACGCCGTCTCGGTGGCGCCCGCGTCGGCCAGCACCCGGCCGCCGAGCAGCTCGGCGCTGATCTCGGCCTCGGCGACCGCGTGGTCGAGCGAGGGCGCCCGCGGATCGGAGGGCCGGCCGATGCCGAGGGCGAGCACCGCGTCGAGGGCACCGCCGTGCCGCGGGGTCTCGCCGGCGCGCACGAGAAAGGTCGCCGAGGGCGGGTAGAAGAGGGTGTAGTCCTCGATCAGGAAGCGGCCGCCGCGCTCTCCCCGCCGGTCGAGGAGCGCGGCGAAGGGGAGGTCGTAGAGCGCACCGAAGGGCAGGATCCCGAGGCGCCGGATCCCCGCCAGCAGGCCGGCGCTCTCCACCGGCTCGAGCAGCCGCGCGTGGAGGTCGGCGGCGGCCGTGAGGAGCTGCGCGGGGAGCGGATCGCCGCCGGCGGCGCCGGCGGGGGACCCGGCCTCGGGATCGCGGGCGAGCAGGTCGCGGAAGAGGAGCACCCGGGGCTCGAGCTGCTCGAGGCGTAGCGGCAGCTCGACCACGGCCGCCCGCGTGCGCGTCACGGTCAGAGCGTGCAGGGTCCCGTGCACCGGCAGGTAGGCCAGCAGGGCGGTGGCCGGGGGCATCCGGGCGCGGAGCTCGGCGAGGGTCACGGCCGGCGGGATCTCCGCCGCGCCGTCTTCGTCGGCCGCCAGCTCGTCTTCGATCAGCAGGTCCTCGTAACGGCCGTAGGCGCGATCCAGCCGCTCGACGGCCGACGGCCCGCCGCCGCGGCCGAGGCCCCGGGTTGCGGCCTCGATCCGCGCCAGCGCCTGGCGCTCCCGGGCGGCGTCGTCGGCGTCGGCCCCCGCGGTGCGGCCGAGCCCCAGGACCTGGCCGTCGAGATTGCGGTGCCGGTGCTCCTCGAGGTAGCGGAAGATCACGGCGGCGGCGTCGGCTGCCTCCTCCGCGCCCGCGACGCCGGAGCGCGCGGGCGTGTCGAGCAGCAGCGCGAAGAGCGGGTCGAACAGCTCCGGGTACCCGGCGGCGAAGACGCTCTCGGAAGCCTTGACCCGAGACTCCCGCTCGAGGTCCGCCGCCTCCATCAGCAGCCGCACCGCGTCGCCGCGCCGGCCCTCGCGCCGGGCCAGCTCGGCTTCGGCCTTTCGCAGCCCGTACGCGGCGCGCGACTCCGGACGCCGCGCGCCGGCGGATTTGGCTCGCGCCAGGCGCTCACGGGCGGCGGGGAGGTCGTCGCGCCGCATCGCGGCCTCGGCGAGCACGACCATCGACGCCGCCTCGAAAGCGGGGTCGCTGTCGCCGGATCGCGCCCCCAGCGCCCGGGCGGCGAGCAGGCTGCGCTCCGCCGCATCGGGATCGCCGAGAGCGAGATGCCACTGCGCCAGGCTGGCCAGGGTGTACTTGGTCGCGACCGACGGCTGGCCGCCGCGATCGTCGACGAGCCGGCTGGCGAGGCGGATCGCCGCCCGCGCGTCGCCCAGCTTGCCAACGGCGTGGGAGAGGCCGAGCTGCGCCTCGTCGGCGGTCAGGTGGTGACCGATCCGCCGGCTGATCGCGAGGCTGCGGGCGAACGCGTCGCGCCCCTTGCGATGGTTGCCGAGGGCGACCCAGAACTCGCCGAGATGGCGGAGCGAGTCGCTCTCGCCGGCGCGGTCTCCGATCCGCCGCCGCAACTCGAGGCTGCGGGTCTGGTAGCGGAGCGAGAGCAGAGGGTCGCCGGCGGTCCGGCGCAGGAGCGCGACGTTGGAGAGCGCGGTGGCGACGCCGTGCAGGTCGCCCCGGCGCCGGTAGGTCTCGAGGGCGGGGAGATAATAGCCCTCGAGCGGCAGCTCTGCCTCGTTGCCGTACCACCAGCGCACGGCGCCGATGTGGCGGAGGGCGTCCGCCTCGAGCCCGGTCTCGCCGGCCGCGCGGGCCCGGGCGAGGGCCGTCTCGAGGTGGCCGAGCGCCTCCTGCGGCCGGCCCAGGGAGTGATAGAGCACCCGTCCGAGACCGATCGAGGTCCGCAGCTCCAGCTCCAGATCTCCCAGCTCCCGCGCCAGCTCGAGGCTCGCGCGGTGGTGCGCCAGGGCCTGCCGCGGCCGGGCGAGATGGAACTCGTTGACCCCGGCGGCGTCGAGCGCCCGGGCGCGGAGGCGGAGATCGGTCCCGGGGTCGTCGAGCAGCGGCGCCACCAGCCGCTGGGAGCGCAGGAACTCGCCGGCGAGCTGGAGGCACTCGGCGGCGTCCAGCCGCAGCCGGTCCGAGCCCGGGCGAAGGCGCCAGGACCAGAGCAGGCACCGCTGGGCGGACGCGAGCTGCCAGCGCTCCCGCGCCTCGGTTCCCCGCCGGTGGAGATGTCCCGAGAGCGGCGCGGTGAGGGCCAGCGCGGCGACCAGCCCTCCGAGCCCCGCGACCAGGAGCCGGCGGCGGGCGCCGGTCCGGCTCACGGGATGACCCGCGGGAGCGCCTCGGTGGCCGAGGCCAGCCGGGTGCCGTCGGCGAAGCGCGCCTGGACGTACCAGTAGCAGGGCCGGCCGGGCGGTAGAGCCTCGAGATCGACGCGGTGGCCGCGCCGGGAGCCGTCGAGGTCGACCTGCAGCACCACCTCGCCTACGCCGTCGACCACCACCAGCCGGTACGCCGCGGCGCCCGGGGTGGCCGACCAGCGGAGGTCGAGGGAGCCCTCGTCCGCTCGCCACTCGGCGGCGGTGAGCCGCGGTGGAGCGACCGCAGGCTCGAGCGCACGGACCTCTCCAGGCTCCGATGCGCCTCGCGGTGCGAGCCAGGCCGGGAGCCCGACGACGGCGGCGAGCCCAGCCGCCGCCGCGGCCGCCGCCACCAACCGCCGCGCCGGAGTACGGAGCCGCCTGCCGGCCTGGCGCCGCTCGCCCGCGCCGGCCGCGGGCGCCGGAGCGATTCGCCCGGCGGGTGCGGCCAGGGCGACCGCCCGTTCCTTGAGCTGTCGCGGAGTCGTCTCGGTCACGACGATCGACGCTCCGAGATCCTGGCGCTCGGCGAGCCGCCGCCGGCAGCGGCGGCAGCGGCTCAGGTGCTCGACCAGCGCGCTCCGCTCCGCGGCGGTGACCGAGCCCGCGAGCAGCCGGTCGAGCTCGGCGGGACTCCCACAACCGGTCGGACCGCCGAGCCTCGCCGCGGTCTCAGCCATCGGCCAACTCCCTGCGCAGGCGGCGCATCGCGCGCTTGAACAGGCTCCGTACGCGCCGTTCGGGGAGCCCCAGGATCGTCGAGATCTCGCCGGCGGTCAGCGCCTCCTCGAAGCGGAGCTGGAGGGCCAGCCGCTCCTCGGCGCGCAGCCGGTCGAGCGCCGCGGCCAGCCGGGCGGAGCCCTCCTTGCCGATCAGCCGGCGCTCCGGATCGGCGCGCCGGTCGACCGGCTCGAAGCCTGCCGCGGAGCCGTCCTCGCCGGCCTGGATCGGCACCGGGCGGCGCTGGCGGGCGAGCAGGCTCACGTGCCGCCAGATCTTGCGCGAGCCGAGCAGGCGGAGAATCCTCTCCAGCGCGTCGAGGACGTCGAAGAGGCCGAGGCCGGGGTATCCGGAGGTCTCGAGGTGCCGATGGATCTCCGACGGCCCGTATCCCTGCCACATGTAGAGGGCGAAGATCTCCTGGTCGCGGATCGGCAGGCGCTCGACGTCGCGGTTGGGCCGCCGCCGGCCGGCCACCGACCACGCCCAGTTGACCGCCAGGCGGCGGGTGACCTGGGCCAGCCACGGCCTGAGGTCGCCCGCCGGGCCGAGGAACCGGATCGAGCGCAGGCGCCGGAAGTCGTCCTCGACGAGCTTCTCGCAGACGTAGACGAAGCGGTCCATCGCTTCGTCGCGGTCGAGGCCGAGCCCGCGCAGCACCGAGAGGATGAAGTCGGCGTAGCGGTCGAGGAAGGCCGGCCAGGCGCGATGCGGATCGCCCGCGAGGGCGGCCAGGAGCTCCGGGTCGGTCGCCGAGGCGTCCGCCCGCGGCGGCTCCGGCGCCGGCGGCGGGCCGGCGGGCTGTGCGGTACGCCGAAGCGGGTGGGTGGGCGGCATGATCCGAGCCTACCAGTCGTCCCCCGGCCACTGCGCCCCGCCCGGTTGACACCCGCGCCGCCGAGCGCCGATCATCCTCGCCGGAGACTCCGCCGTGAACGAGCCCCGCCAGCTGCGCGACCGCATCGTCATCAAGGACCTGCTCGTCCGCGGCATCGTCGGAGTCAACGACTGGGAGCGCGAGCAGGAGCAGGACGTCCTGGTCAACCTCGAGGTGTTCGCCGACACGCGGGCCGCCGGGCGGTCGGACGACGTCGCCGACACCCTCAACTACCGCACCCTGGCCAAGGCGGTGATCGCGCACGTCGAGTCGGCGCGGCCGTACCTGATCGAGGCCTTGGCCGAGGCGATCGCGCGGATCGCGGTCGAGCACGGCGCCGAGCGCGTGCGGGTGCGGGTGGAGAAGCCCGGGGCGCTGCGCTTCGCCGCCTCGGTGGGGGTGGAGATCGAGCGTGAGCGCGCCGACTTCGAATGACGAGTCGGGTGCCGGGCGGCGGGTGCTGATCGCGCTCGGCTCGAACATCGACCCCGCCGCCAACCTCCCGCGCGCGGCGCGCCGGCTCGCCGAGCGCTTTCCCGGCCTCGCCGCCTCGCGCCTCTACGCCACCGCGCCGGTCGGCGCGCCCGGGGCGCCGCCGTTCCTCAACGCGGCGGTGGCGGTGGTCACTGCGCTGCCGCCGGTCGAGCTGCGCGACGGCGTGCTGCGGCCGCTCGAGGCCGAGCTGGGTCGGGTGCGCGGACCCGACCGCAACGCGCCGCGGCCGATCGACCTGGACGTCGCGTTCGCGGGCGACCTGGTGGTGCGCGACCCGGCCGCCGACCTCGAGGTGCCGGACCCGGGGATCGTCGCCCATGCCCACCTCGCGCTGCCGCTCGCCGACCTCGCGCCGGACGCCGTGCACCCGCTGGACGGCCGCACGCTCGGCGCGATCGCCGCCGGGTTCACCGGCGCGCCCGGCGTGCGAGTGGTCGGCGGTCCGGAGGCCCTGCTCGGCGGGTGACGCCGGCCGATCGGCGAGGCCGAGAGCGGCGATGAGCGCTCTCCGGCGGTCCCCCGGGCGCAACCGATCCCGCCCTCGCCTCGTCCAACGGGTGGACGACGTGGATCTCTCGCCGGACCGCGTCCAACCCCGGAAGGGAGGCCGCCCGTGATCGTCGCCAGCGCCCGGAGTCGGGGGATCCTGCTCACGCTCCTCTCCGTCGCGGTCGTTTCGCCCGCGTCGGCCGCACCGTCGCTCGCCCGTTCGCTGACCGGCTGCGAGCTGCCCGGTCTCGACCGGCCGGCCCGGTGCGGCTCGTTCGAGGTCGCGGAGGACCCGCGGAAGCCGGCCGGCCGCCGGATCGCCCTCCGCTTCGCGGTGCTGCCGGCGCGCGGCGGAGCGCCGCTGCCCGAGCCCGTGGTCTACCTCGCCGGCGGTCCCGGTCTCGGCGCCCTCGGCAGCGCCGCGCTGTTCGGCGACGGCTTCACCGCCCTCCAGGAACGCCACGAGGTGGTGCTGGTCGATCTCCGCGGGACCGGCGGTTCCGGCGCCCTACGCTGCGATTGGGAGAGCCCGGCGCAGGCGGCCGGGGCGCTCCTCGCGGGGGAGTTCGAGGCCTCCTGGCTGCACCGGTGCCTCGAGCGGCTGGACGCCGACCCGCGGTTCTACACCACCCCGCTCGCGGCCGACGACCTGGATCGTCTCCTCGAGGCGCTCGGCTACCCGCGAGTCCACCTGCTGGCGGCCTCCTTCGGCACCCGGGTCGCCCTCGAGGTGCTGCGGCGGCACCCGGGCCGGGTGGCCACCGCCACCCTGCGCGCCGCGTCGCCGGGCTTCAAGCTGCTGCACCGGGTCGGCGACGGCGCCGCCGCGGCGCTGCAGGCGGCGTTCGACCGCTGTGCCGCGAGCGTCGAGTGTCGCTCCGCGGTGCCGGACCCGCCGGGGGATTTCGCCGCTCTGCTCGCGCGGCTCGACGAGGAGCCGGTGCCCCTCGCCGTTCCCGGCCCGGGCGGCACGCGCGTGGAGCTGGCCCTCGACCGGGAGCTGTTCGCCGGGATCGTCTTCCGGATGCTCTACGACCGCGCGTTCGCCGATCGGCTGCCGCGCCTGGTCCGGGCCACGCTCGACGGCGACGCCCGCGAGCTGGGAGAGCTCGCCGTGAGGCTCGCGGGGGGGATCGCCGGGCTCGACGTCGGCGCCTACCTGTCGGTGGTCTGTTCCGAGGACGTTCCGTTCGCGAGTGTGGAGCCGAGCCGCGGGGAGGGCTGGCACGACTTCCTCGGGACCCGGATCTCGTCGCGCCTGGAGGCCGCCTGCCGGGTCTGGCCGCGGGGAACGGTTCCCGCGGACTTCAAGCGGCCGGTGTCCGCGCCGACCCCGGTCCTCCTCCTTTCGGGCGCGCTCGACCCGACCACGCCGCCGGGGTTGGGGGAGCGGGCCGCCGCGACCCTTCCGGCGAGCACCCACATGGTCGACCGGGAGCTGTCCCATTTGCCGACCTGGACCGGCTGCTTCGCCGATGCGGTCGCCCGATTCGTCGCGCTGGGAGCGCTGCCGGAGCTGTCCGCGAGCTGCAGCGATCGGGTCGTCGTCATCCGCCGCGGCGGGTCCGGGCCCACCGCCGCGGCGTCCGAGGACGTACAGTAGAGAGCCGGATCCCAAGGAGCACGACCATGGAGCGCGACACCCTCGTCCTGATCCTCGCCACCCTCGTGGTGCTCGGATTCCTCGCCGCCGGCGTCCTGCGCCGCTACCTCCAAGCCAGGCAGCTCCTCG
>Ga0302046_10005542_pt1 | contig 11104 bp, 7 predicted proteins | sample RVTome_11_FD_200261 | JGI IMG/M metagenome (GOLD analysis project Ga0302046, IMG submission 200261) | Soil microbial communities from uranium-contaminated site in the Upper Colorado River Basin, Wyoming, United States - RVT147D111 (version 2) ... | reverse complement strand
TTCCCCGATGAACTCAAAGGCGCTTTCAACGGCATGGAACGGAACGGCAACCCCTGGCAGATGGCCGAAGATCGCCTGGCCTGGGCTAAATCGCTCGATATTCCGGTGCCAACGGTCGAAGAAAACCCCGATTTCGAGGTCCTCTACTGGGTCGGCTGCGCCGGCTCGTTTGATCCCAACGCCCAGGCCATGGCCCGGGCCATGGCCACCGTGCTCCACGCCGCCGGCGTCAGCTTTGCCGTGCTGGGCAACAACGAAACCTGTACCGGCGATGTCGCCCGCCGCGCCGGAAACGAGTATCTGTTCTTCGCCATGGCTGAAACGAACATCGAAACGCTCAAGGCCGTGGGCGCCGACCAGAAAAAGATCGTGACCGGCTGTCCCCACTGTTTGCATACCCTGGGCAAAGAGTACGCCGATTACGGCGCGAACTTCACCGTCCTGCACCACACCCAACTGATCACCGAGTTGATCGGCCAGGGCCGGCTCAAGCTCAACGGCAGCAAGCTGGAACAGGTCACCTTCCACGATCCCTGCTACCTGGGCCGCCACAACGGCGAATACCAGGCCCCCCGCGAGGCCCTGGCCAAAGCCGGCATGACCTTGCTCGAGATGGATCGCTCCAAAAGCAACTCCTTCTGCTGCGGGGCCGGCGGCGCCCAGGTCTGGAAAGAAGAGGAAGCAGGCACCCAGGCCGTCAACGACAACCGCTTTGCCGAGGCTCGCGCCACCGGGGCGCAAACCCTGGCTATCGGCTGCCCCTTCTGCGCCCGCATGCTGAATGACGCCAACAACGCCGCCGGCGCTCCGATGCAAGTCAAGGACGTGGCCGAGGTGGTGGCGGGGGCGCTTTGAGGAATCAAGTGTCACATGTCAGGTGTCAAAGCCAATGAAATCTGCGTAAATATGTTACCCAGTAGAACAAAAGGGCTATACTTTGACTTACCTTGAAAAAGCTGTACAATCGACCTCAGAAATAATATTTGAGGAATGAAAGGTGATTTATCGTGTATCAAGTGGACCAAGTACAGCCAGTCACTAAAAACCTTCCAATTAACACCATTCTGGAAGGGAACTGTATTGAAATTCTTAGTTCATTGCCCGAAAAATCAGTTGACTCGATTTTTGCCGACCCCCCCTATAATCTCCAACTCCAAAATGAACTAATCCGGCCAAATCAAACAGTAGTTGATGCTGTCAATGATAAATGGGATCAGTTTGATAATTTTGCCGAATACGACCAATTTACTCGAGATTGGTTAATTGGTTGTCGTCGGGTGTTAAAAGATGAGGGAACAATTTGGGTTATTGGCTCATATCATAACATTTTCAGGGTTGGAAGTATTATGATGGATTTGGGGTATTGGATTTTGAATGATGTGGTTTGGCACAAAACTAACCCAATGCCCAATTTTCGGGGTACAAGATTTACTAATGCAACAGAAACACTAATTTGGGCTAAGAAATCCTCTACTCAGAAAAAATATACATTCAACTATCAGGCAATGAAAAATTTGAATGAAGAAAAACAAATGCAGAATGTATGGTATATTCCTTTATGTACTGGCGCTGAAAGAATAAAAATAAATGGCAAAAAAGCACATTCTACCCAAAAACCAGAGGCATTATTGTATCGGGTCATTTTAGCTTCAAGTAATCCCGATGACATCGTGCTTGACCCATTTTTCGGTTCTGGTACTACTGGTGCGGTAGCAAAGAAACTAAAACGAAATTTTATTGGCATTGAGATGGAACCAAAATATATAGAAGTCGCAAAACAACGTATTGCAAGCACCCCTCACCCATTATTTGAGTCAGATTTGCTTGTTACGTTCTCAAAAAGGAATTTGCCGCGTGTAAGTTTCGGGCAATTGCTAGAGGCTCAATACTTGGAAGTAGGCCAAACCTTATTTTCTAAATCACGTGAATATTCTGCTACAATCAAAGCTGATTCGCAGTTAAAAATGGAAAATCACATTGGTTCTATACATAAAGTTGCAGCGAAGGTGTTAGAAAAGTCAGCTCACAATGGCTGGGACTTCTGGTACTATGAAGATGAGGAAGGCCAACTCGTTTGTATCGATGCACTTCGCAACAAATACCGCAATGACCACAACTTAGTGTAAATATGGATAATAATGTAAAGCAGTTGGTACGAAGTGCTATTCTTGAAATTATTCAAGGCACAATTTCTGAAAAAAATATTCGCAAAAGCTTCGTAATACACCAAGCAAAAATTCATTTTGTGCCGATTAAATATCGAGTTCTTGGTGGTTTGCTACAATCGCTCAACATAAAATTTGGAAACTTCATCGAAAAACTGATCGAGTTGGTTGTTGAGCAAGACAATAATGTAAAAGCTCTTCCTGTTTCTGGAAAGAAGATTAGACTATCAATGACAGCTAGAACCGATGCCCTGATTGATCAGTATATAACAAATCGACAATTACCAAACAGCCCTGACGAGTGTGATGAACTGTTTCAAGAGTTGCTCAACCAAATTGTAGCAATTGAGCGAACTACGGGTGATGCAAAACAAACTATCAGGAAAGATGTAGATGCGCTCTTTTCTACGAATTCTGGTGAGATTGTCTATTTGGAAATTAAATATAATGACGATCACGACACAGGAAAGTTTGTAGACATTAACAGGAAATTTATTAAAACCTACGCTGGATTAGTTAACCATCTTGAGATCAACGATCCTTCCGAGATCAAACCAGTTTTATATTATTTCAATCCTGTAAAACGATGGGGCCCAATCTATACTCCCTCTCGAAATATTTATCGAGGTTCACAGCTTTTTGACGAACATTTTGAAATAGAATTTGCTGATATTGATGGGTATTTACAGAATCTGGGTGATGATGAAGAAATCATCGGTATCTTTGATGATCTTTACACGAGAATAAGATACGGGTCGGATACCAAGCGGCTTATATGATCGTATTTTCATCTATCCCAGAACAGAAAAAACTTGTACCTAACTCAGCCATTGCTAATTGGAACTAAGAAGCTGTTTGTTTTAACCTCGTCACCGGGCTCCCCATTTATCCAATCCTTCCCCCCATTTTCTTGATTGCCACCCTTGAGCATGTTATAATCCTTTGTTGACTTCTATTGTTAGTCTGAGCCGGAGAAATTTTAATGCACGTCCTACATGCCCACTGGCATTTTCCTACCAAGCCGACCGAGCAAGGGGGGATGCTGTTCTGGGCTGAAGATTCTGAAACATCGAAACCACCCTCGCGCAAAAAGGGCAAACAGGACAAATCAGCCAAGCCCCATCCCTTTTGTGCGGCTCCCGGAACCGTTCAGGAATTTCTGGGAACCTATGACCCGGATGCTGGCGATAGCCAGATCAACTGGATCACGCTGCTACTGCCGTCTGATCAGGCGGCTCCCCGGCCCTCGCCGCAGCTCGTACACGATTGGGACATTGAAGAAAATGGCGCCCCGGCCCTGACCCCGTGGGTTGTGACCGGAGCCTGGTTGAAGCCGGTCGAGGCGTTTCATTTGCTGACGACCCTGGCGGGTGCGGATGATCTGCCGGCCCAGTGGATTTTGGGGCGTGATATCCGCTACTGGCAGCTTACCACCAGTCTCATCCTGGAAACGCTGGCTATGCAAAAACTGCTGCCGGTGCTGGCGCAGCCCGATGCGGACCGGGCTGTTTTTCACGCCCGCTGGCTGCCAGTGCTCGATGGTTCCCAGGATGGTCCTCGCATCGGTCGTCTGCTGGAAGGGATGCCGCCGCTGTGCCGGGCCGAGGCCGATACATCCGATCAAGCCCCACCCCCCCGGGCCGTTCTGGAGACCTTTCTCAACACCGTCATCGATAGTCTGGCCCGCCAATGGGGCCGCCCTGGCCGGCCGAGCTTTTTGAGCAGAGCAGCCGACCCGGCCCACGACTGGCTGAATGCTTTGTTCGAGCCCGATCCGCAGGTTGGCGCGTCCGCCGCCCAGCTCAAACACCTGCACAAAGGCCACCAGCTCTGGCTGCGCAATCTGCACCTGGCCGGCGATAAGGCCTTTCGTATCGCTTTTCGGCTGGAAGCGCCGATGCAGCAGGGTGACACGGCCCAGGAGAAAAACTGGCTGCTTCATTTTCTCCTGCAGGCACGGGAGGACCCCAGCCTGCTGGTGCCGGCTCAACAGGTCTGGCAGACCAAAGGCAAGGCCCTGACCGCCCTGAATCACCGCTTCGAGCAGCCCCAGGAGAAGCTGCTGGCCGGACTGGGTTTCGCCGCCCGCCTGTTCGAGCCGCTGCGCGACGGGCTCAAAACCAGCAATCCGACTGCTCTGGCTCTGAGTACGGCGCAAGCGTTTGACTTTCTGCGTGAAATCGCCGTGCTGCTCGAGTCGAGCGGCTTTGGTGTCCTGGTGCCGCCCTGGTGGAACAAACCGGGTACCCGGCTGGGTGTCCGGCTCAAGATGTCCGGCCGGAGCAAGGGCCCCGGCGCTGACGTCATCCCCAAAAGCAAGATGACGTTTGACAATCTAATTCGCTACAAGTGGGAACTATCGCTGGGAGGGCAAAGCCTGTCCGAGCAGGAGTTCCGCGCCCTGGTGGCCCTCAAAGCCCCGCTGGTACAGATTCGGGGGCAGTGGGTGCAGCTCGACCCGGAGCAAATCGAAGCCGCCATCCGCTTCTGGGAGAAGCAAGACCTCGAAGCCGAGGTCGATCTGCAGGAAGCCTTGCAGTTGGGTCTTGGAGCCACGGACGAGGTGGAGGGCCTGCCAATCGAAGGGGTTGAGTTCGAAGGCTGGCTCGACGACTGGATGAAGCGCTTTACCGGCGGCCAGCAGCTAACGACCTTGCCTGCCCCGGAAAAGCTGCAAGCCAAATTGCGACCCTACCAGCAATACGGCTACTCCTGGCTCGAATTTCTCCAGCAGTGGGGGATGGGGGCCTGTCTGGCCGACGACATGGGCCTGGGCAAGACGCTTCAGACCATCGCCCTGATTTTGCGTCACAAGGAAAAACATGAATCTTTGCCCGGCCCGGTGCTGGTGGTGTGCCCAACTTCGGTCGTCGCCAACTGGGTCAAGGAGATCGAACGTTTCGCTCCGGCCCTGACGACGATGATGCATCAGGGGCCGGACCGGCTGCGCGACGCGGCTTTCGTCGAGCAAGCCAAAGCGGTCGATATCGTGCTGGCCGGTTACGCCGTAGTCCGGCGCGATGCCGATGTCATGCAGGCCATCGACTGGTTCGGCGTGGTGCTGGACGAGGCCCAAAATATCAAAAACCCCCAGGCCAAGCAGACCCGGATCATTCGCCAACTACCGACCCAATTTCGGCTGGCCTTGACTGGCACGCCCGTTGAGAACCGCTTGTCGGAGCTGTGGTCGATTATGCACTTTCTCAATCCCGGCTTTCTCGGCTCGCGCCAGAACTTCAAACAAAACTTCGCGCTGCCTATCGAGCGTTATGGCGACGAGCCCGCGACCAACCGTCTCAAAAAGATGGTCGGCCCCTTCATTTTACGACGCATGAAGACCGATCCATCCGTCATCCAGGATTTGCCGGAGAAGCAGGAGATGAAGGTCTACTGTAATCTCAGTGAAGAGCAGGCCACCCTGTACGAGTCGGTGGTTCAGAGCGCTCTCCAACAGTTGGCCGAGGCGGAGGGCATCGAGCGCAAAGGTCTGGTGTTGAGCATGCTGATGAAGCTCAAACAGGTCTGCAACCACCCGGCCCAATTCTTGCACCAGATCGGCAACGGCCACAACCTCGACCTGGCCAAAGAAACGGAGCGCAGTGGCAAACTGGCCCGCCTGACCGAGATGTTGGAAGAGGCGATCTCGGTGGGCGACCGGGTGCTGATCTTTAGCCAGTTTTCCGAAATGGGCCAATTCCTCAAAAGCCATTTGCAGGAGCGTCTGGGCGTCCAGGTTCTGTTTCTGCATGGCGGCACCCGGGCCGACAAACGGCCGGCCATGATCCGCCGCTTTCAAGAAGATCCAACCGGCCCGCCCATCTTTGTGTTATCGCTAAAGGCGGGCGGCACCGGCCTCAACTTGACCCGGGCCAACCACGTCTTTCATTTCGACCGCTGGTGGAACCCGGCCGTCGAGGATCAGGCCACCGACCGGGCCTTCCGGATCGGCCAGACGCGCAACGTACAGGTCCATAAGTTTGTCTGCGTCGGCACGTTGGAAGAGCAGATCGACGAGATGATCGAAAGCAAGAAGGCCCTGGCCCGGAGCGTGGTCGGCAGCGGCGAAAATTGGCTGACCGAACTATCGACCAACGACCTGCGCGATCTGGTTACGCTGCGTAAGAAGGTGATCAAATGAGCCGCTATTACGATTATTACAGTCATTTTACGGCCAAGCCGCCGGTCGAGACGGACGAAGGCATCAAGGCCAAGAGCAAAAAGGGCAAGTTTGCCAAAAACTGGTGGGCCAACCGCTGGATCACGGCCCTGGAGCGGCTGCTCGATGCCGGCCGGCTGCGGCGCGGAAAATCCTACGCCCGCAAAGGCCAGGTCCTGTCGATTGAGGAATCCAAGAGCGGGATCGCCGCCAAGGTCCAGGGCTCGCGCAAAACGCCCTACAAAATCTCGATCAGCGTCGATACGCTCAGTGATGCCCAATGGGAAAAAGTGATCGAGGTGCTGGCCAGCCAGGCCATCTTTACCGCTCAACTGCTGGCCGGCGAAATGCCGGCGGAGATCGAGGAGGCCTTTGCCGAAGCCGGAGTCAGCCTCTTTCCCGAAAAGCGAAATGAGTTAGTCACCGACTGCAGCTGTCCCGACTATGCCAACCCCTGCAAACACGTCGCCGCCGTGCATTATATCCTGGGCGAGCAGTTCGACGAGGACCCCTTTCTCCTCTTCCGGCTGCGAGGCCGGACCCAGGAGCAGATTCTGGAGGCGCTGCGGGCGCGTCGAGCCGAGTCCGCCGGGGCGCAGGCTGATGAGGATGTGGAGGAAGTGGTCACGCCCCTGGCGGACAGCCTCGCTCAGTTCTGGGAGATGGGGACCGGCCTGACTCGCTTTCGAACCGGCATCAAGCCCCCCGTCACCGAACTGCCCATCCTCAAGCGGCTGGGCCAGCCTTCGTTCTTGAACGAAGACCTGCTCAAACTGCTCGGCCCGGCCTACCAGGCCATCACCAAACAGGCTCTGGCCACGGCCTATGGCGCTGAGGTGAAAGATGATGAAGCGGATGAGATCGATAAGAATGGAAGCTAGAGGCGACATCAAGACCCTGTATCACTACTCGTGAAACGTGATGCGTGAATGGAACTCTCCGAAATACTCTATCAAAAAACCAATGATGTCCTGAAACAATACGCCCGGCTGTGTGGCGGCTGCTCGAGCGCCAGCCGTAAGGATGATCTGGTACGCTGCATTCAGCGCACCCTCATGACGCCGGAGTCGCTGCGTGAAGTGTGGTCCCAATTGGATACGCTGTCCAAAAAGGCGGTGGCGATGGCTTACCACAACGACGGCCATTTCAATGCCGTGGCCTTCGCCGCCCAGTACGGTCACCTGCCGGAACGACCTCAAACTCGCTGGTTCTGGCACCAGCAGCCGATTCTGGTCGATTTGTTTATCTACGAAGGCCAACTCCCGTCCGATCTAATGCCTTTGCTGGAGCCGCTGGTCTCGCCGCCGGAGCGATTTCAGCTCGAGGGGTTGGCCACCGCGCCAACGTTCATCTTGTCCCCCTATGGCGGCTCGACCTCGCTGATTCGGGCCGACACCGAACAGGCCGGGCTGCACGATCTGGCCGCTTACCTGCGCCTGGTCGACCAGGGTCAGATCAAGATCAGCGCCACGACGTCCCGGGCGACTCTGGGCAGTATCAAAAAAGTCAAGGCCAATTTGCTCGACGATGAATTTCTACCGCTCTCGGAAAATTTTCGCGCAACCGATACCCTCCGCTCTTTTGGGCTGGATGTCTTCGCCCAGGAGGCCGGTCTGGCCGCCAAAGCGCGAGGCCACAACGAATTGAAGTTGACCCCGGCCGGACAGGCCTATTACCAAACCGGGGAACCTGAGCCACTCCTCGAAGCGTTTGAAACCTGGACCGAGGCCGGCAGCTTCGACGAGCTGAGCCGGATCTCGGCCATCAAGGGGCAGCGGGCCAGGGGGACCAATTTGACCCCTCCGGCTGGCCGCCGCGAGGCCGTGATCGAAGCCCTGTCCTGGTGTCCGGTGAACGTCTGGCTCGACATCAACGACTTTTACCGGGCGCTCAAGATCTGGCACTTTGATTTCGAGGTCGAACGCAGCCATTTCAACAATTTATACCTCGAGTCGCCGGAGTATGGCGCCCTGCATGGTGAAAGCTACTGGCTCGTCGTCAAGGGCCTATATGTCAATGCCATCCTGTGGGAATATCTGAGCTCGGTCGGAGCACTCGATCTGTTGTACACCCTCCCGGACGAGGCCGACCTCGATGTCTACTCCCAGATCTACACCGACGAGCTGCCGCTGAGTCCCTACGATGGCCTGAAGTATTTTCGCATCAACAATTTGGGGGCCTATCTGCTGGGCCAGGCCGATGCCTATATCCCCGCGAAACCGCCCGACCGGACCCTGTTCTCCATTTCCGCCGATCTTAAGGTTACCCTGACCCGGCCCGATGACTTGACGCCCAACGATCAACACCTCTTGGAACAGGTCGCCGTATCCACGCGCAAGAACACCTACCGGCTCGATAGCCAGCGCCTCCTCACGTCGCTCGAAGAGGGGCATGATCTGGACCAACTGGCCGATTTCTTGAGCAGCAAACATACCGGCCCACTGCCGGCCGAGGTGTTGAGCTGGCTGGAGCAGATCAAAGACAACAGCCGGGGTTTTAGCGTCAGCGACCAGGCTCTCATCATCAAGGCCCAAACGCCCGAACTGGTCGAGCTGATCATGGCCGACCGCGTCCTGCAAAAGTTCTGTTACCGGCTCGATAAAAAAACGCTTGTTGTTCCGGCCAATAAAGAGAAGGTCTTCCGCACGCGGCTAAAAGAGCTGGAATATATCCTCTTGTAAAGAGTTGTCTGGCTGTTCTCAATTTTGAAGAATCAGTAAGCTGCAGTATTATCGGGTCCGGGTAATCCTTCGCCAATCGGCAGTACTTCCCTGAATGTCCAACTGGATTTTGAAACTAACCATCTTACTTCGGAGGTTTTCATGCTTGATCAAACTACTTTAGTTGAAAAAGATCGTAAACATTTGCTCCATCCCCTGCATCACCCAAGCGCGCATGAAGCGCCGCTGGTCATCGAGTCGGGCCACGGGGTCTGGCTGCGGACGGTGGACGGCAAGGAGTACATCGATGGCCTGGCCGGCTTGTGGAACGTGCTGGTCGGTCACGGCAACACCGAGCTGGCCGAGGCGGCTCGCGAACAGATGACGAACCTGGCCTATACCTCGAACTACATCGGGGCGGCCAACATTCCGGCCATCGAGCTGGCTGATAAGCTGGCCGGCTTTGCCTACCCCAATCTGAACACGACCTATTTCACCTCCGGCGGAGCCGAGTCGAACGAAAGCGCCTTCAAAACCGTGCGCTTCTATTGGAAGCGCCAGGGCCGGCCCAACAAAGTCAAAATCATCGCCCGCCAGCATGCCTATCACGGCGTGACCCTGGCCACGATGAGCGCGACCGGCCTGACCGCTTATTGGAAAATGTTCGAGCCGCGCGTGCCCAACTTCCTTCATGTGCCGGCCCCCTATCCCTTCCGCTTCGAAGGCGATATCAAACCGGGCGAGACCATCGGCCAGGCGGCGGCTCGCGCCCTGGAAGAAGCCATCGTGCGCGAAGGGGCGGATACGGTCGGGGCCTTCATCGCCGAGCCGGTCCAGGGTGCCGGCGGCGTCATCGTGCCCCCGGACGACTACTTTCCCCTGGTGCGAGAAATCTGCGACCGGTATGATGTGCTGCTGATTGCCGACGAGGTCATCACCGGCTTTGGCCGTACCGGCGAATGGTTTGCCCTGGACCGCTGGGGCGTGCAGCCGGATATCATGTCATTCGCCAAAGGCATCACCAGCGGCTATCTGCCCCTGGGCGGTATCCAGGTGTCCGACGAAATCCACGACGTGATCCTCAACGCCCCGCCGACCGAGCGTTGGATGCACGCCTACACCTATTCGGGCCATCCGACTTGCTGCGCCGTGGCCCTCAAAAACCTGGAAATTTTGGAACGGGACGGCCTGGTCGAGCGCGCCGGCCAGATGGGCGCCCGGCTGCTCGATGGGTTGAAAACCCTCATGGAATTCCCGCAAGTGGGCGAGGTCCGGGGCCTGGGCCTGATGGGCGCGGTTGAGTTCGCCGACCGGGAAACGAAAGCGCCGGCCGGGATCGGCCCTAAAGTACAGCAAGCCTGCCTGGAACGGGGGCTGTTCATTCGAGCGTTGGGCGATATTCTTGAGATCGCTCCACCGCTGATCATCAGCGAAGCGGAAGTCGATCAAATGGTCGATATTCTGGCCCAAGCCATCATCGCGGTGACAGGTGAGTAAATGTTCGATTCGACGCGACGCTTCTCAAACCGGGTTGACAATTATATCAAATATCGTCCCCGCTATCCCGTTCAGGTTTTGACTTTTCTGCGCGAGGAATTGAACCTGCAGCCGACCAACATCATCGCCGATGTCGGTTCGGGCACGGGGATTCTGTCGGAACTGTTCTTGCAGAACGGGAACGTCGTCTATGGGGTCGAGCCAAACCGGGAGATGAGAGAGGCCTCGATCAGGCTGCTCTCGGCCTACGACCATTTCAAACCCGTCGACGGGACTGCCGAGGCGACGACGCTGGCCGATAACTCGGTCGATTTTATCACCGCTGGCCAGGCCTTTCACTGGTTTGATCCGCAGAAAACCCGGATCGAGTTCAGCCGGATCATCAAAGCGGGTGGTTACGTCATCCTGGTCTGGAACACGAGATGGTCAGAGGGCTCGCCCTTTTTGATAGAATATGAAGAGCTCATTACCCACTATGCGACCGAGTATCGAGATGTGTGCCATAAAAACGTGGACGATGAAGCGTTTGAGCAGTTATACGGGGGAAATAAATTTCACCTTGAGACGTTTAGTAATCACCAGCTTCTTGACCTCGAGAGCCTGAAAGGACGGCTGCTGTCCTCCTC
>Ga0302046_10005540_pt1 | contig 11106 bp, 11 predicted proteins | sample RVTome_11_FD_200261 | JGI IMG/M metagenome (GOLD analysis project Ga0302046, IMG submission 200261) | Soil microbial communities from uranium-contaminated site in the Upper Colorado River Basin, Wyoming, United States - RVT147D111 (version 2) ... | reverse complement strand
TTCATCTTTCTCCCCACCACGCTGTTCTGGTACACGGCGGTGCAGCACTGGTTCGCGGGCCAATGGACGGTGATTCCCGTCATCGGCATCGTCATCGCATTGGCCACCGACCTCTCCCCGGCGACGGGAAGTAGGCGCCGGGCAGAGGGATGAACGCCTACGGACTCGCTCGGCAAACGGCCAGGGTGAGCCACGCGACACGATACTCTCCGTCCTGAAGCACAAAGGCAAGCCGGATGCGGTCCGGCTCGCCGGGTGGCCTGCAACTCGAATGCGTAGTCCGCAGGCCGACGAGAACCGTGTCTCCCTCGCGTTGCGCCCGCTCCACTGTCAACGACGACGCGGCCGCTCGGACCAGCGCGGGCCTGCGACTTCGCAATGCCAACATCTGGTGCAACAGCATTGAGTCCGCGGACTGACTTCGCAACGTCGCGGTGTCCATCCGTTCCACGGCCGCCATGAAACGCGTGGCCCGTTGCGTGAACGGATACCACCGCGCTCGAGTGATGATACCCGGCACGGCGATGACGACAGCGGCACCGGCCGCGATCAGCACGAGCCCGAGAACGGTCTTGCCGACGATCTTCACGATTTACCCCGCGTACCGTCTCAGGTCTGCTCGGCCTGCAGGGCCTTCAGGACCTGCTCCGGATGCTTCTCCGCATTCGCGACACGCCGCCAGTGTTGGCGCACCGTGCCGTCCGGACCGACCCAGACGGTGGATCGGATGACGCCCGTCGTCTTCTTGCCGTACAAGGTTTTTTCGCCGTAGGCGCCATACTTGGTCATCACCGTCTTCTTGGGATCCGAGAGGAGTGCAAAGGGCAAGCGATATTTCGCCGAGAATTTGGCATGCGAGTCTGCGCCATCGGGCGAGATGCCCAGCACCACCGCGTTGGCTCCTTCGATCTTCTTCAAGAGATCACGAAACGCCTGGGCTTCCTTGGTGCACCCCGGTGTATCATCGCGGGGGTAGAAGTAGACGATCACATTGCGTCCCAGAAAGTCGTCGAGGTTCACCTCGTTGCCATCGGCATCCGGCAGCGTGAATTTGGGAGCCGCCTTTCCTTCCGTTACGTGCACCGCGCCTCCTCCTAGGTGGTGGGTCTGCGTTGGTCCTGCTGTTCGAGTGGCCATCATGTGCGAGCCGTCGTAAAGATCCAACGGCTTCAGTTGAGACGCCAGGGGACTCGCGCATTGACCTGTTTCACACCGCATGTACTTTCCGGCAGCCGGATCGGGTCACGCCGCGCCGCGTCGCATCGCGCCGCCCGGCGGTTCGGGGAGGACGCCACAGGCATGGAATCGGACGGAAGCTTGTCACTCGTTGCGCTGGCCCTCGCGACCCTTGCGGGCGGCCTGGTGGGTTCGTTCGGGATCAACGCGTTCATCAAGAGCGCTCTCGGGCGCCGTTTGGTCGCCAAGTGGCGTGTGTGGGCACTGTTCGTCTACGCGGCGGTCGTCCTGGGCGTCGTAGCGGTCGGCGTGACGTGGATCTTCCAGCGCATGGTCACTGCGGATGACGCGCAGCGCATGCTCTCCTCCCCGTGGCCGTTCCTGATGTTCGGGTTTCTGGGCGGCCTGCCGTTTACCATCCCCAACCTGATCACGGTGTGGCGGGCGCAACGCGCGCTGCCTGTCACGGAGAAAGCCCGCAGGGCGACGGTGGAGGACCGCGTGACGTTTGCCAAGGATCTCGAGCGGCAGATTCGGGAGTTCGTGGAGGACGGCCGGGAGATACGGGTCGAGCTGGGTGGCGAAAAACGGCGTACCCTATTCCTTCATGGGGACATCGCGCGGCACCAGGCCGAGCGTCTGGTCCGCGCGCTGCGCGCGGACATGCAGGCGGCGGATTTCACCCGGGTCGAAGGTGACGGGGGCGCCAAGGGTGGCAAGTGGTGGGTGCGGGTATGAGCGGCATCGTCTGGCTCGTCGCGTTCGCCTTCATCGTGGGCTGCGTTGCCCAGCTTTGGAAGGGGAGGCTCGGTGCGCTCTGGATGCTGCTGTCCCTGGCCGTGGTCGGAGCCGGCGGACAGTGGCTCATGGGTGTCATTGCCAACCGGTATGAGCCCGAGCGGTGGGCGCAGGCTCGGGTGCGGCGGACGATGTATGTTGCTGCCCATGCGCTGCCAGCGGTTGTGGTGCTGCTGGCGATCGTGGCGGTGCCCAAGACGCAACCGCGCGAGCAGCCGTCGACGTTTCCAACAGACGACCGGTTGCGCAGAAAATGCCCACATTGTGCCGAGATGATTCTTGCCGAGGCCCGGGTGTGCCAGCATTGTGGGGGACGCGTGCGTCCGATCCTCGAAGGCCCGGATCTTCCGACGCTGCCCTCTGGCCCGCCCACGCCACCGCCGCCGAAGGCGGACAGATGATCGTGCGCCCACCGGTCCGCCATTCCTCAGGAAGCTCTGCATAAATCTGCGGCAGGTCACTCCGGCCGCTGCAGTGAGCAGGACACAGCCAGTGGCGTACACGACCTCATGGCCTCACTGACGCGGCCTTCGCGACCCCCCGCCGACTTGTGCAGAGGTTCCCGAACCCGCTCATACCCGTCGGTACGCACCAACTGCCCGCCGGACTGACGGTCCGGCTATCCAGCTATTTGGCAAGCACGTTGTGCAGGGTATCGACCAGATCATTCGGGTTGAACGGCTTATGGACGAATGCGGCGATATTGCCGCCGGCGGCGGATCGGGCGTGCGCCTCACCGTATCCGCTGACGAGGACGACGGGTAGATCCGCGTGGTGGCGTCGCAGCTGCAGCAGCACGTCGGAGCCGTGAATGCCGGACATGGTGAGGTCCAGCACGACGGCGCGGATTCCCGCGGTGTTCTTCTCCAGGAGCGCCAGGCCTTCGGAACCGTTGCGGGCCTGCACGACCTGAAACCCCTGGCGTTGGAGAATCGTTGCAATGACCCGGCGCACGGAACGCTCCTCTTCGATGACGAGGATCGGGCCTTCCACGGACCTGCCACGGTCGCGTTGGGAGGTCGCGGACTGATCCTCGCCAGGGTCCCTGCTCATTGGCAGCAATACGGTGATCGTGGTTCCTCGGCGCGGGGCGCTGTCGACCTGGATGGAGCCGCGGTGGCTGCGGACGATGCCAAGGGCCGCTGCCAATCCCAGGCCGCCTTCCGGCCGCCGGGTCGAGAAAAACGGATCGAAGAGCTTGAAGCGTTGCGCTTCATCCATGCCCTCCCCCGTATCGGACACCTGGATGAAGACGTACGTGCCTTCCGCCAGCTCTTCGGCGAGGAACGCGCTCGACAGGAAGACGCCGTCCACGTGCAGCGTGCCGGTTCGCACCGTGACGGTGCCGCCCTCGTGGCCGAGGGCCTCGGAGGCGTTCGCCATCAGGTTCATGATGACCTGTCGGATCTGTCCGGGATCGACGCTGATGGCGGGCAGGTCGTCTTCCAGCTCATACGAGATCTCCGTAGCGGACGACACGACGGCCTCGTGGAGATGGTGCATTTCCATCAGCAGCTGATTCATGTCGATCTGCTGCGGGGCGATCTTGCCCTTGCCGGCGTACGCCAGGAGTTGCTCGGTCAGCTGGGACGCACGCTCGGCGTTGTCCTGGATTTCCGACAGCATCTCCCGGATGGGCGATGCCGGCTCGAGATCCATGAGGGCCAGGCCGGCGTTGCCGAGAATGGCGGCGAGATAGTTGTTGAAGTCGTGCGCGATACCGCCGGCCAGCACCCCCACGCTCTCCAGGCTCCGCGTCTGCTGAATCTGTGCCTCGAGCCGACGGCGCTGCTGCTCCTCACGACGGCGCACCGCCATCTCTCGGGTCAACTCCTCATTCGCGCGCGCCAGCGCGGACGTACGCTCGGCGACGCGCCGTTCGAGTTCGTCATGTGCTCCACGCAACGCATCCTGGGCACGTTTGCGCGCGGTGATATCCGTCGAGATGCCGCACACCGCCCAAAAGCGGCCCGATGCGTCCCGGAGCGGGAACTTGACGGAGAGATAGGTATGCGGGCCGTCGTCGTGCGGGGCCACCTCCTCGAACTCGAGCGCCTGGCCAGCGTCCAGCACGCGGCGATCGTTGTCTCGAAAACTCGCTGCGAGTTCCCCGGGGAAGATCTCCAGGTCGGTGCGTCCCACGAGGCTGTCACGGGTGACGTGGAATAAGTCCTCGAAGCGGTGATTGATCAGCTGATAGCGGCCCTCGAGGTCCTTCACGTACACAACGGCCGGGGAGTTGTCGACGATGTCCTGCAGCAGGTTCTCCGTTTTGGCCAGCTCGTCCTGCACGGCGTCCCGCGTAACCTCCGCACGTTCCAGCTCCGCGATGCGAGTCCGCGCGGCCGCCAGATCCTGAATGAGTTGTGATTGATTCCCTTCCATGATTCGCCAAACCGGCTGAGTAGAGTATGACGTTTACAGCGGGTCGGTCACGGCCACCGGTTCGAGCCCGATATGGTCGGTGCCATCGCCAAGCTGTCCAAAGTCGTTGATGCCCCAGCAGTACAACGTGCCGGAGCGGGTCGCGCCACAGGTGTGATGGCGTCCGGCGCTCACGGACACGAACGTCAGCCCCCCGCGAACCACCTCCGGGGAATTGCGCGTGGTGGCCAGGGAACCGTTTCCCAATTCGCCAAAGCGGTTGCGTCCCCAGCAGACGACGGGACCCTCTTCCGTGTTCCCACAGGTGTGGCCGTCCCCGGCGGACACGGTGATGAACCGGTGGCCACCCGGGACGAGCACGGGTTCCCGGAGGCACGGGTCCGGCGCGCCACTGGTGGCGCAATCGTTTCCCGCCTCGACGCCGAGCTGTCCGTCCCCGTTGCGCCCCCAGCAGTACATCGCGCCGTTGTCGAGGACGCCACATGCGTATGAGTTGCCGGCCGCGACATCCCGAAACGTCGACCCGCCCGAGGTTCGCACGCGGACCGGTGAAGAGGCGCACTCGATGCTTGCGTTCGGGTTGCCACAGAACTCGTTCGTCGATGAACCCACTTCGCCCCGCCAATTGAGCCCCCAACAGTAGACCGCCCCGTCGATGGCGAGGCCACAGGCGAGGTTGTTCGTGCCCGCCTGCACCGATGCGAACGCGACCCCGCCCAGCACTTTGACCGGCGTCGAACTTTGGGTGGCCAATCCGTCACCCAATTGTCCCCAAACGCCCCGACCCCAACAGTACGCGTCGCGATCCTCGGTGATGCCGCACGTGAAGCGCCATCCGGCGCTGATCTGTTGAAACGTGTGGCCCCCACTCACGGGGACCGGGGTGGTCGTGGGGTCGGTGCCGCCGTTGCCCAGCTGGCCGAAGTCGTTCTCGCCCCAGCAGAGGGCTTCTCCGGCCGTTGTGACGGCGCACGCGTGGCGCCCCAGACCGTGGATGCCGAGCGACCGAAAACGCCGATCCCCCGCGATTGGACTGGGTGCATTGTGAAGGAGTTCGCCGCTCGCGTTGCCGAGCTGTCCTACACTGTTGAAGCCCCAGCACCAGCCGCGCCCCTCGGCGTCCAGCGCGCAACTGAAGTCGTTGCCGGCGTGGACGCGCTGGCGACCCGGATCGTTGGGGGCCAGGATACCGTCCCCACAGGCCGCCACGAAACAGGCGGCGAGTACAGCGGTGCAGCGGGAGGGCAAGCTCGGCATCGGGACGGAAGCGACCGATCGGCGAAGGGTTCCTCCCCAACGTACACCCGGATGCGGCCGCGAGCCACCAGCTGCCAGCCGCGAGCTGACACCGTTTGGCGTCACAAGAACGGGAGTTGGCGCGGAAGCCCCATCGGTGATTCAACCGGGCGCGAATAAGCTGATCGCGAGTGTCCGGCAGCTGGCCGCCTCCAAGGGAGCGGCCGGAGTTCGCCAAATAGATGCGCCCGCACGGCACCCGATATCTGAAACGTCACGACCACGCCGAAGCGAAACACGACGGCGCATCCGGGTCCGGCGCGAACCGTGGAGTGAGAGAGCGAGCACGTCACGGTGTCCAGCCCTTTGACGTCAATACCCTCGACGAGGAACGCGGCGTGAACGGTGATCGTCGGGGCGTCGGGAAACAGGGAAGGTGGTGACGTGACCGACTGACTCGGGTTGCATGAGCCGGAGTATATTCGAGCCGCCCACAGTCGCTCAAGTACAGGTACTCGAGGGTCGAAAGTGGGAGAACACCCTTACAGTTTGCGAGACGTCCGGATGAACACCCTGATCGACCTGCCCCCCCTCGTACTGGCCATCCTCATCTTTCTGTCCCGAATGACGGACGTGTCGTTGGGGACCATGCGTACGATCGCCGTGGTGCAGGCGCGGATCCCCCTGGCGATGGTCCTCGGGTTTATCGAGGTCACCATCTGGGTGCTCGCGGTCTCCCAGGTCATCTCCAGGCTTGGCGACCTCCCAATTCTCACGGTCGCCTATGCGGGTGGTTTTGCCGCCGGCAACGCACTGGGGATCACGCTCGAACGTCGACTGGCGATCGGGTCGGCCGCTATCCGGGTGATATCCCGGCACGGCCGTGCCTTGGCCGTTGAATTGAATCGACTGGGCCACGTCGTCGCCTCAATCGACGGCGAAAGTCCCGAAGGTCCCCAGACCCTCGTCTATGCCACCTGCGCGCGGCGCGATCTGCCGTCCATCATCGATCGCGCTCGTGCAATCGACCCGGAGCTGTTCTACGTAGTCGAACGATTTGCCGAGACGAGCCGGCTGGTACCGGTACCGCCCACCACAGGGTGGCGCGCGGTATTAAAGAAGAAGTGATGGGTCACTCCCTCAAATAGTCTCCGTAGACCATAGGTTCGCCGCGCTCCCATGGGCGGTAGCGATCCGCAAATTGCACGCGATCGGCGAGCGGGGGATGTGTCGCACGGAAGAGCCGATAAATGGGTCCGGGATCCGGATGGGTGAGATTATGGCCCTGGAGCGTCAGCCAGGTCGTCGCGGCCGCATGATTGTCCCGGGTCAACTCCAGAGCGAATCGGTCCGCCTCACGTTCGATGGACCGATTGGTTGCGAGTGCCATCGGACTGATCACAAACCCGACGAGGGTGGACGCGAGCACGAGAACCGGGAGATCCGCGGGGTCGCGGAGGTCCGCCGCGGTGGCCGGGCGCATCCGCCTCAGGATCGCGACCGCAGCCAGATGCACTATCGCCAGACTCAGCACCAGCAGCACCGTTCCCACGACCACCAGGCGCCACCGGTGATGGAGCACGTCATGCGCCAGCTCATGAGCGGCCACGAAACGCAGCTCGGCCGGATTCAAGGCGTCGAGCAGGGTATCCCAGAAGACGATGCGCCGCGTGCCACCGAATCCGGCGACGTAGGCGTTGACCATCTCCGTTTTCCCGCGCATTTCGACCACAAAGAGGGAAGGGGAGTCTACGCCGGCGCGAGCGGCCACGTCGAGGATGTCTGTACGGAGTGCTGAATCAGGCATGGGTTCGAACCGATTGAGCAATGGCGCGATCCAGACCGGGAACACCACGCCAATCAGGATGCCGAGGGCGCCGCCCGAGAGGCCACCCCACAGCCACCAGCTGCGGGGCAACTTACGAATGAGCAGGTAGCCGAGCGGTGCAACTACGGCGATGAAGGCGAAGGTGAGCCCGGCCCGTATGGCCCACTCGAGCGCCCACGACGGGATGGTTCGGCTGGTCAATCCCGCCGCGCGCCCGCGGACGTACTCGTCATAAAACGCGATCGGAAACACGGCGGCGAGCGCCATCGCCGCGTACACCGAGGCCAGCGCGGATGCCTGTACGGACCAGTGCAGGCCGGCGAGCCGTCGTTTGACCGCGGGCAGGATGCCCAACGCCATCACCGCGAGCGGGACGGCAAGGGCTAGTACCATCCTCGATCCCCATGCGATCATGCCGCTACGGTAGTGGCGGATGGTTGCTTGATCGGCCTGCGGGACAGGGACCGGTTCGGTGGCCCGTTCCTGGGTCGGTGCTCGAACGGGGTCCTGGAACGCCAACGCCGGAGAAAGGGCGAAGCACTCCAAGAGGAACAGGAACCCGAACAGGTCCCGCACAGATCGTCTGAACGCGCAAGGATCGACTCGCATCATCCTTGTAGGCCGTCCCCATTTTGGTACATTTGAGATGATTGCCGGTCGGATCCGGCCAGACGAGGCGAGCACTCTCTCACTTCCTCCCACGGGTCTTCGGGAGGCTCCAGGATCCCGCCTCCGCATCTCACGTTCCGTATCTAACGTGCTGATTCGCTACCTCGATACCTCTTCAAGGGGCCTACACGCTGATGCGCTTCAAAAAGGAACAGCTCTATCTCCTGATCTTCATTGTCGCGCTTACTCTCGCAATCGTCAAAACACTATCCATTTCGGGCCGCATCGGGTTCATCGATACGTTGCTGCTGCTCGTTGCCGGAATCGGTCTTGGTGCAGGCGCGGTTGGTATTGGTGGCGCCATGGTTCGCGAGCTCACCCGCCCACCCGCGTCGGCCCCGGTCAAGCGCGACCCGAGCGGTCGTCGTACGCCGCAGCGCGACCGGCCACGTGAGAAACCGGCCACGCGTGCAAAGAAGCGCGAGGCGGCGCCAAGCCGGGGGCCTGCGCCGTCGGGCGAACGAAAGACCGGCACCGTCAAGTGGTTCAACAACTCCAAGGGGTTCGGGTTCATCTCGCCCGACAACGGGGACAAGGACTGTTTCGTGCACCGCACCGCCGTTGACGGAGAGGAGACGCTGCCGGAGGGCGCCCGCGTGGAGTATGACCTCGTGCGGGACGACCGCGGCCGGTGGACGGCAGCGAATGTGCGGGCGACCGGTAGCTAATCGGCCATCGTAGCGGAATCGTGACCTCCCGCTGACGGTTCGGACACAGGCGGCGGATACTCCTTGTACGGCGCCCTCGATGAGTCAGCCGATGCAAGAGTCCACGCGAAACCTGTTGCGTTTTCTCCTCGCCGGCCCGCGGCTACTCGGCCCTCGGCCGAGTGAGGCGAGTCGGGACGACCATCGCCCGGAAGGCGCCGCGCGGGAACCGCGCGCCCCCCACGACGGAGGCGGTGTCGCGCCCATGAACTGATGGGCTTCCCGGCATCGTTCACTGTCCGCCTGGCGTTCCGGTCCGGGCCCGCACGGGTGACGGGCTGCATCGGCCCAATTTCATTGTGATTTCACGTTTGCGTGCCTATCATAGGCGGGTCCCCCCCCAGGTACCTGCCGAGGCCCTCACATGCATATCCGATACCCCTGGCTCGCGGCTGTTTGCGTTTCGATCCTCGCCTCCAGCGCTGCTCAGGCGGATGACCGTATCCCCGCGTTCGCCCGCAAGTACGGCCTCACCTGCTTGGCGTGTCACGGTCCGTTTCCCGCGCTCACGCCGTTGGGTGAGGCCTTTGCGGGTAATGGTTTTCGAATGGCTCCAGACGAGGAGCCTCGGGATACGATCAACACGGGAGACCCGCTTCTCCACCTGCCCAGGGACCTCGCGCTGGCGGTCCGCCTCGATGCCTATGCGCAAGCCTACGCAAACGGTCAATCCGCGCTGGATTTCGAGTTGCCGTACAACCTCAAGATCCTCTCCGGCGGCACGATCTCGAAGAAACTGTCCTACTACTTTTACTTCTTCCTCTTCGAACGCGGCGAGATCGGTGGGGTTGAAGACGCCTTCATCCAGGTGAACGATTTGGGTGGCGTCCCTCTCGATGTGGCCGTGGGGCAGTTTCAGATCTCCGACCCGATGTTCAAACGCGAGCTGCGGTTGGAGTATCAGGATTACGCGGTCTATCGAACCCGCGTAGGGCTCCAACCCACGGATCTCACGTACGATCGCGGTATCATAGCGGCCGCGGACGCTGCGGGCTTCACCCTGACCGGTGAGGTCGTCAATGGGAACGGGCGCGGAGCAGCTACGGAGGAGCGGCGGTTCGACAACGACGTGGCCAAGGTCTTCTTCGGACATCTGACCCGGGACATCACGAGCAACGTCCGGCTGGGCGTCATGGGGTTACGCGGGCGGCAACGCGGCACCGCGACCGAGGGTGCGCAGGAGGTAGACAATACGGTCTGGATGGTTGGCGCGGACGCCACGATCTCCGCCGGGCCGCTCGAGCTGAACGCGCAATACATCCATCGGGAAGATGACGCGCCGCTGTTCGATCCGCGGGACGAGCGCGTCAAAACGGACGGCGGCTTCGCCGAGGTGATCGTTCGCCCGCCGGGCAGCCGGTGGTACGGCGTGGCCCTTTACAACTACATCGAAGCGGATCGCCCGGTGCTGGACGTCCGACTGGGTGGACCGGCGAACGTCTCGAGGTATCAGACGATTACCGGCGGCGCCGGCTATCTTATGCGCACAAACTTCCGAGTCCTGGGCGAGTTCACCTGGGATGTCGAGCTCGAAGAAGCGCGCTGGACGCTCGGTCTGATTACGGCGTTCTGAGCGCGTCGTCGGGACCGACGGGCGGCCGGTGCCCATCGCGCCCTTCGGTCCCATCCTATTCGAGCGGTGTGCTGAAGCATGGCGGCCCCTGACGACGAGCTGACGCGCTGGCTGGAGCGATGCCGTTGGGCGCGAACCTGGTAACACGATGATCTGCTTGTAGTTGCTGCGGTCCGGAGTTTTCGCGTAGCCCGTGCGTCAGCTCGGCCCCAACCGCACGGTTTGCACTCTTCAGGAACCTGCTAGAGCGGCCAGTCCCGTAGGATCCGTTCGGTCTCCTCGCTGTGGCCGCTCTCGTCTCTGATCATATCTTCGAGCTGGACCACGAGTCCCTTATCGCCAAACGCCTCGGCGTCCTTGGCGCGCTGCGAGTAGTCTGCCACGGCTCGCCTTTCCGCCTCCAGCACCGCTTCGACCATCGCGCGGTTCGTGTCGGCCTCACCCACCTCACGGGCTTGGGTGGTCGGCTCCCCGCCCAAGGCGACAATCTTATTGGCGAGAAACTGCGCGTGCCCTTGCTCATCGGCGACTTCGCCAAGGAAGAACTGCACCAGCTGCGGCCGAAATGGCCCTGTCACCCTCGCGGCGTAGGTGATGTACTGAATGATGGCGGAGTATTCCCCCGCCAGATCTTCGTTCAAGCGTTTGATCAGTTTCTTCTTTTCCATGACTCTATGATGGGTTGATGGTGATACGGCATTGATCGTAACGATGGTGGATCGCAGATGCGCCTA
>Ga0302046_10005539_pt1 | contig 11106 bp, 10 predicted proteins | sample RVTome_11_FD_200261 | JGI IMG/M metagenome (GOLD analysis project Ga0302046, IMG submission 200261) | Soil microbial communities from uranium-contaminated site in the Upper Colorado River Basin, Wyoming, United States - RVT147D111 (version 2) ... | reverse complement strand
AATGGCCGAGCGTTTCCAGAACGAGGGCTTTCCCGGCAACATCACCGTGGACAGCATCGGCAGCGGCGCTGGTCTTGAACGCTTCTGCGTGGCAGGAGAAACGGATATCGCCAACGCCAGCCGCGCGATCAATGAATCAGAAGTTGAATCCTGCCGCAGCATCGGACGTGAACCTATCGAGATTCGTATTGGCACCGACGCCCTCGCTGTCGTAGTCAACACCGAAAACGATTTCATCTCCAATGCCACTCTTGAAGAAGTGGCTTTGATTTTCTCCACTGCCGAAACCTGGTCGGATGTCAACCCGGATTGGCCAGATGAGCCCATCCAGCGCTTCATTCCAGGCACCGACAGCGGCACTTTCGACTACTTCGTCGAAGAAATATTTGAAGAGAATGAGGAGCCGATCCTCTCCGCTTCCAACACCCAGTTGAGCGAAGATGACAATGTTCTTGTTCAGGGCGTTTTGGGCAGTCCCTACGCCATCGGTTTCTTCGGCTACGCTTACTATTTCGAGAACGCTGGCCAGCTCAATATCCTCTCGATCGAGGGCGTGGAAGCCTCCGCTGAGACCGTTGACAGCGGTGATTATCCCCTGGCTCGACCGCTCTTCATTTACTCAGATGCTGGCATCATGCAACAGAAACCTCAGGTAGCCGCCTTCATCAACTTCTACCTTACGAATGTGGACGAAGAAGTCCGCGCGGTCGGCTACTTCCCGGCCAACCCGGAGGCGATCGAAGCTGCCAAACAAAACTGGCTGGAAGCGATGAAATAACATCAATGGGAGATCAAACCAAAGGCGCAGCTGGTGGTGCCGAACACTTAGGGGAATCGACAACTGGCCAAAAACTTGACCTGCGTAAACGTTTCCGCATAAAGGAGATGCTCATCCAGGTTTTTCTTTTCCTGAGCGGTGCACTCTCTATCCTCACAACAATCGGTATCGTCTATGAGCTCGGGAATGATGCCCTCAATTTCTTTACGCGCAGGTCATGGGAAAACACCAATAAACCTGTTGCAGTATCCATCAGCCCTCAAACAACAACCTTTGATGTAGGCACCGGTGGCGCCACTCTACGAGAAGGACAAACTATCCGCATCCGAAACGAAATCATGGAGATTACCGAGATCGAAGGAACGATGATCTCCGTTGAGCGCGGTCTGGACAACACTGAAGCCGTTTCCCATGATGCCGGTACAACCATCTTTATCGGAACGAATGTTTCCCTGATTGAATTCTTTACCTCCACCAAGTGGAATCCCCAAATCTCCCAGTTTGGCATCCTGCCTCTGGTGAATGCCACTTTAATGACATCAACCATCGCAATGATAGTAGCCCTGCCCCTTGGACTAAGCGTCGCGATTTACTTGAGCGAATACGCCTCAGAACGCGCCAGAGGATTCATAAAGCCTACTCTTGAAGTCCTGGCTGGAATCCCAACTGTGGTATATGGCTATTTTGCCCTCACGTTCATGACGCCAATCCTACGGACCGTTTTTGGTAGAGACGTTGTTTCGATCTACAATACGGCGTCCGCCGGCATCGTCATCGGTATCCTGATTCTGCCTCTGGTTAGCTCCATCAGCGAGGACGCTCTCAGCGCCGTGCCCCGTTCCCTACGGGAAGCTGCTTACGCAATAGGCGCAACTAAGTTAGAGACAGCAGTTAAGGTGGTTCTACCGGCTGCTTTCTCAGGGATCTCTGCCGCCTTCATTGTTGCGATTTCTCGCGCGATTGGGGAGACCATGATCGTAGCCATTGCTTCTGGCGCCAGTCCGAATTTTACTTTTAACCCCTTTAAACCCGCTGAAACGATGACCGGTCACATCGTCCGAATCAGCGGTGGCGACTTGAGCTATGACTCGATTGATTACAACAGCGTCTTCGCAATTGGCCTGATGCTGTTCTTCATGACCCTGATACTGAATATGATCAGTCAGCGGGTCGTCCGGCGCTTTAGGGAGGTCTACGAATGAGTTTGGATTACATCTCAGATCTTGAATCAGAAGCTGAAGAGAAGTTCGAGAGGATTGGAGAGTTCGAATTAAACACCGGAAGAAGACACGGCATCAGTCGCCTCTGGTTTTTCATCTTTCGAGCCTCGACGGTTTTCGGGATCATTGTCTTAGCGGCACTACTTCTGAATATTTCCAATAATGCTTTCGGATATGTTGTCGTCCTCAATCAGGTTGAACCTGAGACCCTGGCCGTTGACGGCGTCCCGTTGGAAGAACTGCCAAAGGAGGCCATGGTTGAGATCTTTGCATCCAATGTATCCAGCGGACTGTACCGTCGCTTTGATAATGAAAAACCGTTTGCCGAGCGTTCCCGGCAGGATGTATTAAACCTCGTCGAGGACTGGGTCATCAATCCGCAGGTAGAAAGGACCTGGTCTCTCTACGAATCTCTGTTTATGCGCCAGCAAATATCGACTGAGTTCGAAAATAATTTCGAGCATGGTGAACTGGTCTTTAGAAGCTGGGTTAGCTCAGAATTTTTCACCTCCCCTCAGTCGGCAGAACCCGAGCAGGCTGGTGTGCGCACCGCAATCCTGGGCTCACTCTGGATGATCACAATAACAATCCTTTTTGCTTTCCCAACAGGCGTGGCCGCAGCAATTTATCTGGAAGAATATGCCTCAGATAACTTTTTTAACCGGATCATACAAACTAATATCAACAACCTTGCGGGAGTACCCTCCATCATCTATGGGCTTCTGGGTTTAGCCATCTTCGTCCGCCTTTTAGAGCCGTTCACCAGCGGAGCCGCTTTCGGTCAAACAATTGATGCCGCTACGGCGAACGGGCGGACAATCCTGTCCGCCGGTCTAACCCTGGGGCTCCTTATTCTTCCGCTGATCATCATTAACGCCCAAGAAGCCATTCGCGCAGTTCCAAGCACCATCAGGCAAGCCAGTTATGGCATAGGAGCAACCAGGTGGCAAACGGTTTGGAATCATGTCTTGCCGAGTGCAATTTCCGGAATCCTTACCGGAACCATTTTGGCAATCTCCCGAGCCGTTGGGGAAACAGCGCCCTTGGTTGTAATTGGCGCTTCCACCTTCATAACTATTGATCCCAGCGGTCCCTTTTCGAAGTTCACCGCCCTTCCCATCCAGGTCTACCAGTGGACTGTCCGCCCTCAGGCCGAGTTCCGCAACATCGCCGCTGCTGCGATCATTGTTCTGCTGATTTTGCTTCTCAGCCTGAATACCTCAGCGGTGTGGTTGAGAAATCGTTTCGGTAGGAGACTCTAATGATAAAGACAAAGATAAATATGCAAGCTCAACCAAACACAATTTCCGCTAATGGAGATTACGCTATTGAAACGCGTCAGCTAAACGTCTATTATGGGTCCTTTCTGGCAGTAAAAGACGCAAACATAAAAATTGAACGCCAAAAGATCACGGCAATCATTGGTCCTTCTGGCTCAGGGAAAAGCACAATTTTACGTTCCTTTAACAGGATGAACGAGCTTGTGCCTACAGCTAGAACGGAAGGTGAAGTGCTGTTTGGTGGTCAAAACATTTATAACCTTGAAGTTGATCCGGTTGAAGTGCGCCGCCGCATCGGCATGGTTTTTCAAAAGCCCAATCCATTCCCCAAGAGCATCTACGAAAACGTCGCCTGGGGCGCCCGCATTAATGGCTTTAAAGGCGATTTGGATGCTCTGGTCGAAGAATCCTTGCGTCGAGCTGCTCTCTGGCGTGAGGTCAATGATAAGCTAAATCAGAGTGGACTTTCGCTATCAGGCGGTCAGCAGCAGCGTCTCTGTATAGCCAGGGCGATCGCCGTCCGGCCTGAAATAATCCTTATGGACGAGCCCGCTTCAGCCCTTGATCCAATCGCAACATTAAAGATTGAGGAATTGATGCGAGACCTGGCCAGAAATTACACGATCATTGTTGTCACCCATAACATGCAGCAAGCCGCACGTGTTTCGGACTTTACGGCCTTCCTGACCATGGACGATGACCGCGCCGGGATATTGGTAGAATTTGGCCAAACCAACCAGATCTTCACCAACCCGCGCGAGCAACGCACAGAAGACTATATTACCGGGCGATTCGGATAAACTCAAACGAGCCCACATCCTTACTTATTTTGTCGTAATGATGTAAAATCCAATTAACGAGATCTTTCCTTATCATTGTGAAAGGTAAATCATGTCATCCATTTCCCCTCGAGAAACCTTAGACCGCCAGATACAAAATTTGCTCGACGATGTCCTCGTGATGGGCAGTATGGTAGAACAGGCGGTTAAGGAATCTGTTGATGCGCTTAAGCGGCGTGATATCGAAGATGCTCGACGGATATACAGGGGCGATCAAGTTGTAAACGAGAAGCGCTACGATATTGAAAATCGCTGCATTACCTTGATTGCCACTCAGCAGCCCATGGCCCGGGATCTGCGAATTATTGCCGCTATTTTGGAAATTATCACGGAATTGGAGCGGATTGGAGACTACGCAAAGGGGATTGCCCGAATTAACATCCTGATGGGCGATGAACCCCTGGTAAAACCGCTTATTGATATCCCCCGCATGGCAGAAATCGCTGTGGACATGCTCCACCGCTCTCTTGGAGCTTTTATTGAGAGAGACGCAGAAACTGCCCGAGCGATCCCAGAAGAAGATGATATGGTCGATTCGCTTTACAACCAGGTTTATCGGGAATTGCTCACCTACATGATCGCTGACCCCTCTACCATTGACCGGGGAAACTACCTCTTATGGGTTGCACATAACCTGGAACGAATGGCCGACCGAGTTACCAATATTTGCGAGCGCATCGTTTTCGTAGTCACTGGCGAGATTCTGGAAATGGACATCTCTGATGACGAAATGAATACGAATCTCCCACCGCCGCAATCAGGAGAATCCTCTGGGCAATAAGCAACGAAAAAGCGCCCAGGAAAAAGATTCTCTTGCTCTACCCTCTGGTCCGCTAGAGGGTTTTTTTTACTTAACATTAACCCTCGATTTAGCGCGGAAAGTCACTTGCCCCTTTTGCATAACCGATGTAAACTATGCGGAGAATGTCCGGGAGGTAACTATGTCGGCTGGAAAAATCATCGCTTACATTATCGCCGCTATCCTGATCTTCTTTGGAGTGTTATTCATTTGGGGCGCTTTCAGCCCACAGGGACAGGTTGGTTGGATACCAGTGGGCATTATTTCCGTTGGCATCGGCTTTGGATTAATTTGGTTTGCCAGCCGGCGTGAACCCGCTGAAGAAAAACCCGCTCAGGTAACTCTCCAAGTTGATTTGCCTGCAGACGTGAACATGGATACCCTCAAGTGCCAGGCCTGCGGCGGCGCGCTGAGCCCCGATGACATCAAAATGGTCGCCGGAGCGCCGGTTGTCACCTGCCCCTACTGTGGAACTACTTACCAGCTCAAAGAAGAGCCCAAGTGGTAACGGATAAGTTTCAATGAAGCCGAAAACAATCCTCATCGCTGTTTTCTTATTGATTCTCCTTGTGATTCCCGTCAGCGCGCTGGCGCAAAATTACTCTTTTCGCCTGGAAAGAGAGACCGTTCACGCGTTTTGGAACGAAGACGGTACGCTGTCATTGGATTACCTGTTTGTATTTAGCAATGAACCCGGCGCTTCACCGATTGATTTCGTCGATGTCGGCCTTCCAAACGACAATTATGATCGAATTACTATCTTCGCAGACGTCGACGGTCGCCCAATTACGGATATCGAGGAGTCTCCTTACGTCACCTATGGCGTCGCGTTGGGACTCGAGAACAATGCCATCCAGCCCGGCGAAACCGGCCGCGTCCACGTGGTGGTCGGGACGATCCGGGAAGTCCTTCATCCCGATAGCCAGGACGATAATTATGCCAGCGCGGTCTTCTCTCCCACCTGGTTCGACTCCGACTTCGTCCATGGCGCCACCGATCTGACCGTCGTTTTTCATCTACCCGCTGGTGTACAGCCAGAGGAACCCCGCTGGCACGAGGCGCCTCCCGGCTTTCCTTCTGCACCAGAGGCTGGAATCGATGACCAGGGTAGGATCATATACACCTGGCACAATCCGAATGCTAATGGCTATACGCAATATACCTTTGGTGCGTCTTTCCCAGCACAATACGTTCCCGCCGATGCAATCGCCCGCCCAAATCCATTTGCCTGGATCAGTAGAATCAGTTTCGAAGCCCTGATCCCCTTCCTCTGCTTCGGTTTCTTTGGCCTAATTTTTATTTTGGGTTTGATCGGCGACCGGCGCAGAAAGATGCAATACCTCCCGCCCAAAATTGCCATTGAGGGACACGGCATCAAGCGCGGTCTGACCGCCATTGAGGCTGCCATTTTAATGGAGCAGCCTATGGATAAAGTTCTCACAATGATCCTCTTCTCGGTGATCAAGAAGAACGCTGCCCGGGTCCTCAAACAGGATCCCCTGGAAATCGAAAAGACTGAGCCTCTTTCCGAGAATCTGCGCACTTACGAAAAGGCCTTCCTGGAGGCATTTGACGAACCGCGCGGCCCTCGCCAACGCAAAGCCCTGCAGAAGATGATGGTGGATTTGATCCGCAGCGTCGGCAAAAAAATGGAGGGGTTCAGCCGGCGCGAATCGGTTGCATACTACCGTGATATTATGGATCGGGCCTGGGCTCAAGTAGAAGCTGCCGATACACCGGAAGTTAAGAGTCAGCTATTTGATGAAGTCATGGAATGGACCATGCTGGATCGTGAATTTGATGACCGCGCTGAGGATGTCTTCCGCACCGGACCGGTTTTCGTTCCGCTCTGGTGGCCGCGTTATGATCCGGGTTATGGTCGTTCTGCTCCCAGCACTTCAACGACCTCCCGAACTCCGACTTCCGGTGGCAGTCCTTCTTTACCTCAGTTACCCGGATCGGACTTTGCCGCGGCTGTAGTTACCGGTGTTCAAAACTTTTCCAGCAATGTAATCGGCAATGTGACCGAATTTACCAGCGGGGTTACCAATGTTACCAACCCGCCACCAAAGACCACCAGCAGCGGGCGTTCCTCCGGTGGCGGGAGCTGCGCCTGCGCTTGTGCCTGCGCCGGCTGCGCCTGTGCTTGTGCTGGTGGCGGCCGCTAGCGCAAGCAAGTGCCAAATACATTATGCGATGAATCTAATTGAGGCCGGACATGACCAGCATTCGCGAATCCATAAAACGGTTGATAGAGCCTGCAAAACCCTTGCAACCGGGCGTCTACCATTATCAGGCGCCACCCGACGACCCGCGCAACTTTCGCTTGCACCTCAGAATCGAATCTGATGGCTCAGCCCTGCTCATTGTTAATGCCTCCACAATCCTTCACTTAAATCGAACCGCAGCAGAATACGCTTATCACCTGGTAAGCCAGACCCCGCAGGATGCAGCCCTAAAAGAGATTGCCTCTCGATACCGCGTAAACCAGTCGAAGGTCAAGCAAGACTATCAAGATTTTGTCGATCGCATCGATCTGCTGGTTTCGACGCCGGATCTGGACCCGATAACTGTGTTGGACCTGGATCGCCAATCACCCTATTCAGGTGATATCTCTGCCCCCTACCGGCTCGACTGCGCTATCACATATCGACTACCAGAGGCTTCAGATCCGAACGCGGCGCCAACAAAACGAGTAACCCGTGAGCTAACTACGGAAGAGTGGAAGACCATATTCGATAAGGCCTGGAGCGCAGGCATTCCGCATATTATTTTTACCGGCGGTGAACCCACCTTACGAGAAGATCTTCCGGAGCTGATCGCCCACGCAGAAAAGAATGGCCAGGTGACTGGTTTACTTACCGATGGTCATAGGTTGGCAGATAAAATTTACCTGAATACGCTGCTCCAAACCGGATTAGATCACCTGCTGATTATTTGGCAGCCGGAGGAGGCCTCAACCTGGAAGGTCCTGGAAAATGCCCTGGCAGAAGATCTATTCACAGCAGTTCACATCACCTTAACAGACGAAAACAGAGACAGGGTTCCTCAAGTGATCGCGCATTTGGCTAAACTGCAGGTAGGAGCTATTTCCTTGAGTGCAGCCCCCGGTCTTCTGGAAGCCCTAACGACCATTCGGGAACAGGTCGCAGAATTGAATGTATCTTTGATTTGGGATCTTCCCGTACCTTATTCACCGATAAATCCAGTATCCATGGAAGTGGAACTTGAGGATAATTCTCAGGGATCGGGCAGAGCCTGGCTGTACGTCGAACCAGACGGTGACGTACTTCCCGCTAAAGGCTTCAATCAGGTCCGGGGCAATTTCCTCACCGATCCGTGGGAAAAGATATGGCGTTAACCGTTGAGCACTGGCGCCAACGTTTCACGCTTCAGGCTGAATGGACGAGAGATTTACGCAACCATATCTATGACCGCATTGACATCTCATCAATCAAGTCAATTTTGGACGTTGGTTGTGGCACCGGCGCTCTCCTGGCGGAGCTCTCGAACCTCGGCCAAGGGCGTGTGCTTGGTCTGGACTTAAATCTCGAATTCCTCCAGTTTGCCCTTCAAAACAATCCCGGCATCGATCTGGTCCACGCTGATGCCCATTGCGTGCCTTTTCCAGGATCTGGCTTTGATTTAACCCTCTGTCATTTTCTCCTTTTGTGGGTTAAACGGCCAGCCGAGGTGCTAAAAGAAATGATGCGAGTAACCCATCCAGGGGGCTCGGTCGTGGCGTTTGCGGAACCGGATTATGGTGGACGAATCGATCACCCGCCAGAGTTTTCTATTCTCGGAGAGTGGCAGCATCGCTCCCTTCAGCGCCAGGGCGCCGACCCTCGGATAGGCCGCAAGTTAATGTCGTTATTTACCCGGGCCGGGCTAAAGGATGTAGAGACAGGTGTATTGGGAGGTCAATGGAAAGCCCGATCTCAGGATGCAGAGCGCTTTTCAGAGTGGCAGATGATAGTCGACGACTTGAATGGGTTACTGCCCGATGAGACAATCAATGTCTTTAGACAATTAGAAGAGGATGCCTGGGAGCGCAACGAACGAGTCTTATTTGTCCCTACCTTCTATGCGATTGGTCGGGTAATTAAATAAAAAGAGCGTGCTGGCGCCAGCACGCTCTTTTTTCACAAACGTTTCTTGCTACCGGACAGTTTGGGAAGATCAGCCAAAACGCTGGTTGAGTAGCGACGAAGGAGCGTATCCCGTTTTGGCGGCAGTTCTTGGTTTCGATACGTTGCAAAGAGCGCAACTACTCAACCAGCGAACTGCCTGTTATACTTCCAAAGGTACACCAACCTGGAGCTCGCCATCCACGACACGTACAGGATATGCCGGAATATCTACGATCGCCGGCAGCGACAGCACTTTTCCCGTCCTCACATCAAATCTGGCCCCATGTCTGGGACAGACAATCTCAAACTCCTGCAAATCCCCGTCGCCGAGCGGGCCATCATCGTGCGAACAGACATCTCCAATGGCATAATACTGGCCGCCAATATTGAAAATCACAATTTGCTCTTCGTCGATCTCAATAAACAATCTCTCGCCATTACCTAATTCATCGGCCGGACCGATGCTGACAAATTCGCATTCTGCAGGATCCAGTTCTTTATAGTTATACATTATCTCCCTTGATAGGGCTGGATTGCTGATGAATTTCGCTCATCCCTTATTCAACCAAATCATCGCTGGCCTCGCCAAGGCCGTAAGCGCCCGCCTTAAGTACCTTCAGTGAGAGCAACGCACATTTCAATCTGACGGGGCCAAGCTGTATCCCAAGCAGGTCCAATACGTCCTCCTTGGTCATTTTTTTTACCTCATCCAAAGGTTTCCCAATGATATCTTCTACCAACAAATCCGCCGAGGCTTGCGAGATTGCGCATCCCCTCCCCGAAAATGCGGCCTCTTGTATGCGATCATTCTCATCGAGCCGAATATCTATACGCAAATGATCCCCACATAAGGGATTATCGTCTTCAAACGTAATATCATTCGGCTCTAATTCCCCGCGAAACAGGGGATTTTGATACCGGTCTATGATAAGTTCTCTATAAATATCGTCCATGAATCGGGATCGGCACTCTAGAATTCGGTTTCAATCTGAAAAAAATTATACCGCACATCATTCCCCCTAATTTTTGAATACCTGTTTGACTTTGTAAATCCCTTCCACCAGTTTATCTACATCCTCAATCGTATTGTAAAGGTAAAAACTGGCTCGGGCCGTTGCAGGCACGCCGAATTTATCATGTAGTGGCATCGCGCAGTGGTGCCCCGCCCGCACTGCAATGCCGTATTGATCTAGAATTTGAGCGACATCATGCGCATGGACACCATTCAAAACAAAAGAAGCCACCCCGCCCTTGGCCTGCGCATCTGGACCGAAAACTTTTACGCCAGGGATTTCTTCCAAGCGCTCAAGCGTGTAGGAGATAATTTCCCTCTCATGTTGGTGAATTAAGTCCATGTCCATGCTTTGCAGGTACCCAGCGGCGGCCCCCAAGCCCACCGCCTCCACGATCGCCGGTGTGCCGGCTTCAAACTTATACGGCAAATCGTTGGGACGAAACGAGCGCAAGTACACGCGCTTAATCATATCTCCGCCACCCAAAAATGGAGGCATGGCTTGTAACAACTCTTTCCGGCCGTAGAGTATACCTATCCCCGTGGGTCCGCACATTTTGTGACCTGAGAAAGCCAGAAAGTCAGCATCCAAATCCTGCACGTCTACTGGCAGATGGGGAACAGATTGGGCCCCATCCACTAGAGTCACCGCTCCAACTTCATGCGCTCGCTTAATAATTTCTTTCGCCGGATTTACCGTTCCCAGCACGTTGGACATGTGACAGAATGCGACCAAGCGGGGCTCCAACCTCAGCAGCCGCTGGTATTCCTCAAGATCCAATAGACCTTCGGAGGATACGGGAATAAATTCCAGCTGAATACTACGCTCGCTTGCCAGAATGTGCCAGGGGACCAGGTTTGAGTGATGCTCCATCTCCGTCAAAATAACGACATCACCGGATATTAAATTCGATCTTCCCCACGAATATGCCACCAGGTTAATCGATTCGGTGGTATTTCTGGTAAAAATGACCTGGCGGGGAGAAGGGGCGTTAATAAATTCCGCGATCCTTTTCCGCGCGGTTTCATACTTCAACGTCGCTTCTTC
>Ga0302046_10005536_pt1 | contig 11112 bp, 10 predicted proteins | sample RVTome_11_FD_200261 | JGI IMG/M metagenome (GOLD analysis project Ga0302046, IMG submission 200261) | Soil microbial communities from uranium-contaminated site in the Upper Colorado River Basin, Wyoming, United States - RVT147D111 (version 2) ... | reverse complement strand
GAAAGTGAGTGAGGCGGGCCCCGTGGCGCCGGTCTGGCGCGAACTCGTCCTGTTCTCGAGCGAACCCGCTCCGGGCGAGCGGGCTCGCCGGCGCCTCCCGCCCGGGACGGGAGCGATCGATCTCGGCACGATCGAGCTCGTCGCGCCCCACCCCGTGTTCGCAGGCCGCGTGCTCGACGAGCTCGATCGACCGATCCCGTCCGCCGTCGTGCAGGCTTCGCATTCCGTCGGTTCGAAGCGAGGACCGGAGCTGCTCCACGGTTCCGTCGCCGCCCGGCACGCGGATGCGGGCGGACGCTTCGAACTGTTCGGGTGGACCGATGGCGTCCCGATGCGGCTGGGGGTGAGTGCAGCGGATCGGGAGCCGACGACGCTGGCAGGGTTGATCACGCCCTCGCTCGACCTCGAGGTGGTCCTGTTTCCCTCGGATGCTGCCTCGCTTTTGGTGCAGATCTCCGTCGACGCGGGCCGCCCGACGCGGATGCTGGCGGTCTGGGTGCGGCGGTCCGACGGGGACGGCCCCGGCGAAGAGCTACGGCTGCGGCACGGGCCGGAGGACGGCTCTCGAACCCTTCGCCCCATCGACCCGGGCGTCTACACGCTGGACGTGCGCCACGCCTGGTCCGGCGATCAGCTCGCGCGGTTCGAAGGCGTCCGAGTCGATGCGCACGCGGAGGTCGACGATCCGCGGCTGCAGCCGATCGACCTGCGCGGATCCAGCGCAGGGCTCCGCGTTCGCTCGGTCGACTCCCACGGGCAGCCGCTGGGGTTCTACAAGATCCCGCTCGTCTCGGAGGAGCGTGCCGGTTCCGAGCTCCTGACCAACGAGTCCGGATGGGCCGAGCTCCCGCTACCGATCGATGCGCCCAACCGCATCGCGATCGATGCCTTCGGAAGGCAGGTCGAGCTGCTCGACGGCGCCGAGGTCGTCGTGCTCATCCGCTGAACCCCCCGCGGTACGTGGATCAAGGAAGATGGTCTTCGATCTCGAGCGCGAGCACGAGAGCAACGGGGTCGTCCACTCGCAGCCAGACCTCGTCGCTCCGGCGGCGCAGACCGTAGTAGCCCCGGGCCCCGTAGGCCCGCCTCAACCGCAGGCGAACGTTGGGCGGCCCCCAGGCCGAGAGCACCAGGGCCGATCGGGGCGGCGCGGGGAAGGGTCGGACCACGTCGGCCGCCAGGACGTCGCGACGTCGGAGGTCGAGCTGCCAGCGCAGGCCCAGGCGCACGCGGACGCGCCGCGGACCGACCATCACGCCCCGCGCGTGGAGCGCACGGTAGTCGCCGAGCAGCCAGACGAGAGCGTAGAGGGAGAGGGCGCTCGACGCCCAGGCCGCGACGGGGCTGACGAGGGAGACGAGGAGATGGACTGGAACGACCTCCACGCACAGAACCAGCGCCATCCCCGCGTGGACCGAGCCTACGCCCGACCGCTGTGCCAGGGTCAGGTCCGGTTTCGCATCGTCGCCGCGCCCGAGGAACGCGAAGCGCAGGAGCGCGACCTCGGTCGTGAGCACGTCGGCCGCGAGGCGGCTGCCGACGCTTCAGCGACCGCGGGGACCTCGTCGAGGGCCGGACGACGATGCTCACCCTCGCCCTGGAGCGACCCTAGACCCCGAACCCCGAGGTCGAGCGCGCTTCGAGTGAAGCCCGCTACGCTCGCGGGCGGCTTCCGTCGCACTCGCTGCGAGGCTACCCGATCGAGTTCACGAGCACTCCGAGGCCCTCGATCTCGACCTCCACTCGGTCGCCGGCCTTCAGCCAGACCGGCGGCTTGCGCGCGAAGCCCACGCCCGGCGGCGTCCCCGTCGCGATGACGTCCCCGGGCTCGAGCGTGAAGGCCTCGGAGAGCGAGGCGATCAGCTCGGGCACGCGGAAGATGAGCTGGTCGGTGCTGGAGTCCTGCATCGTGTCGCCGTTCAGTCGCAGGCGGATCCGCAGCCGGTGCGGGTCGGCGATCTCCTCGCGCGTCGCGACGTACTCGCCCATGGGCGCGAAGGTGTCGCAGGACTTGCCGCGCTGCCACTGGCCGTCCGCGAACTGGAAGTCGCGCGCGCTCACGTCGTTCAGGTTGACGTATCCGAGCACGTGCTCGAGGCCGTCGGCGACGGCCACGTCGCGGGCCCGCTTGCCCACCACGACGCCCAGCTCCGCCTCGTAGTCGAGCTGCTCGCAGCCGCGCGGGATGCGCACCGTGTCGCCGGGACCGCAGACGGAGGTCGGAAACTTGGAGAACACTAGCGGGCGCTCGGGGATCGCCATCTTGCTCTCCGCCGCGTGGTCCCTGTAGTTGAGTCCGATGCAGATCACCTTGCCCGGCCGCGGCACGGGCGCGATCAAGCGGACCGCGCCGCGGGCGACGATCGCCCCGACCGCGCGCATGGACTCGAGCCGGCGCGAGTCCGACCCGAGCGCGTCGGTCAACGCCTGCGCCTCGGCCAGCGCGCTCCCGTCGATGTCGAACCAGTCCAGGTAGCGGTCCGGCGCGGGGATCCCGGCCTCCTCGGACAGGAAGTCGACCACCTCGTTCGTGGCGGAGAGCAGGGCGCCCGGATGCGGCTCGGCCGAGCCGGGGCGGAGGAAGGAGACGAGCTTCAAGGGGCGTCGAGGAGCAGGACGTCGAGTTCGCGTGGACCGTGGACGCCGACCACGAGGGTCAGCTCGATGTCGGCCGTGCGCGAGGGGCCGGTGACGAAGGTGACCGTCCGTCCGGCCAGGCTGCCGTCGTGGACGGCGGCGAGCGCCGCGCCGAGGGTCGGGAGTATACAGCGCGCGTCCAGCAGCGCGACGTGCACCGCGGGGAGCAGCGAAGCGAGCCGCGAGCGCTCGTGGTCCGACAGGAGCACCAGCGTGCCCGTCTCGGCGATCCCCCACTGAGCAGAGGTGACGCCGACCTCCGCGCCCAGGAGCTCGGCGCGATCCGCCGTGCTCGCGAGGACCCGGGCGCCGGACAGAGTGCCAACGAGCCTTCCGGCGGCGGGTGCGTCGGAGACGACGACGCGCGTCGCGCCGAGCTCTCGCACGCGTCGCGCGAGAACTTCGCGCGCCTCGTCCTCGCTGCGCACGATGGTCACGCGTCCGCCGACGCTCTCGAGCAGCTCGCGAAAGCGCGTGACGCACCGCGCCGGGTCCTCGAGGTCGGCCGGCCTTCCCGGCTCGTCCGTGCTCGCGGAGCGCGGAGCGGGAGCAACTCCGGCCAGGTTCGCCCGGACGCGCCCCAGGATCTCCTCGCGCGCGTTCATCGCCCGCGCGACTCCCAGCGTGATCGGAACGAGCGCCGCGCGAAGGGTCGCAGCTCGCGCCCCGCGCGCCAGGCACCGGCGCCCGGAATCCCGATGCCGATCCGCGCGAGGAGCCGCGCGCAGGCCGCGGCGGCGCGATAGCGCAACGGACTGCGCATGGTCCAGCTCCAGAGGCGGAACGCGATCCGCTCGGAGCGCGCGCCGGCCGACACGTCGCGCGCGTGCGGCAGACCCTTGCCGCTCTTGATCTCCGAGCGCAAGTGCAGCAGCAGCTCGGGGATGTCGATCTTCACCGGACACACGTCGCGACAGGCGCCGCACAGGCTGGACGCGAACGGCAGCTTGGCCGCCTTCTCGAGCCCTGCGAGCTGCGGCGTGATCACCGCGCCGATCGGGCCGGGATAGACCGAGCCGTAGGCGTGCCCGCCGATCTGCTGGTACACGGGGCAGGCGTTCAGGCACGCCCCGCAGCGGATGCAGGCGAGCGACTGGCGCGTCACGCGCTCGCGCAGCATGGCCGAGCGACCGTTGTCGAGCAGCACCACGTGCACCTCGTCCGGTCCCTCGCCGTCCGGCGAGCGCTTCGGGCCGGTGATCAGCGATTGGTAGCTGGTCAGGTGTTGGCCCGTCCCGGAGCGCGGCAGCAGGCGCAGGAACACCTCGAGGTCGGCGAAGCGCGGCAGGAGCTTCTCGATCCCCATCACCGCCACGTGCACGCTCGGCAGCGTGGTGCACATGCGCGCGTTGCCCTCGTTCTCGAGCACGAGCACCGTACCGGTCTCGGCGACGGCGAAGTTCACGCCGCTGATCCCCACGTCCGCCTCGGCGAAGTGGCGGCGCAGGACGCGGCGAGCCGCCGCGGTCAACGCCTCGATGTCGCCGGTCCCCTCCTCCACCACCAGCTTCTCGACGAACAGGTCGGCGATCTGCTCCTTCGTCTTGTGGATGGCGGGCGCGATGATGTGCGAGGGGACCTCGCCGGCGAGCTGGATGATCCACTCGCCGAGGTCGGTCTCGACCGGCTCCTCGCCGTTGCGCGCGGCCTCGGCCATGTAGCGGTTCAGCCCGATCTCCTCGGTCGTCATGCTCTTGCTCTTCACGAGCCGACGGCCGTTCGCGTCGCGCGCGATGCCGGCGATCAGCCGACAGGCCTCGTCGCCGTCGCGAGCCCAATGCACGCGCGCGCCGGCCGCCTCGGCCTTCGCGCTGAAATCCTCCAGGTAGCGGTCGAGGTCCGCGAGCACCTCGGCCTTGATCTCGCGCGCGCGCTCGCGCATCGCCTCCCACTCGGGCATGGCGTCGATCGCGGCCCGGCGCTGGCCCGCGAAGCGGTCGGTCGCGCGCTTGAGCGCGCCGTTCAGCGTCCGGTCGAGGAGCGCGGCGCGCGCGTTCGCATCGAAGGTCTCCATCGGGAGGTGACCGCTCATCGCCCCGCCAGGACCTCCGCCAGGTGCATGGCGCGCGCGCCGCCCCCAGTCCGTGCCAGACGACCGCCGATCTGCATCAGGCAGCTCGCGTCGCCCGAGACGATCGCGTCGACGCCCAGCTCCGCCAGCTCCTCGAGCTTGCGGTCGACCATCGCGACCGAGATCTCCGGGTACTTCACCGAGAAGGTGCCGCCGAAGCCGCAGCAGCTCTCGCTGCGCTGCGCCTCGACCAGCTCGAGCCCGCGCACGCTCGCGAGCAGGCGCCGCGGCTCCGCGCGCAGCCCCAGCTCACGCAGGCCGTGGCAGGCGTCGTGCCAGGTCACGCGGCCGTCGAAGCGCGCGCCGAGGTCCGGGGCGCCGAGCGTGTGCACCAGGAAGGAGGCCAGGTCGTGCGTGCGCGCGGCGATGCTCCGCGCGCGCTCGCGATCGCGCTCGTCCTCGAACAGCTCTGCCATGTGGTGCGTCATGGCCGCGCAGGAGCCCGAGGGCACGACGATCGCGTCGACGCCCTCGTACACGTCGAGGAAGTGCCGCGCGACGGCGCGCGCCTCGACGCGATGGCCGGCGTTGTAGGCCGGCTGGCCGCAACAGGTCTGCCGCGCGTCGAAGAGGACCTCGCAGCCGGCGCGCTCGAGCACGTCCGCCGTCGCCTCGCCCACCGCGGGCCAGAGCTGGTCGACCAGGCAGGTCACGAAGAGCGAGACGCGCATCAGAACGTCACGACTCCCTTCACGTAGCCGGGCCGCCGGTGATCGCCACCGAACGCCTGCGGGACGCGCTCCAGCCCGCGGTAGCGGTCCGTGAGCAAGGGTTCGACGACGACCGTGCGCGTCTCGAGCAGCCCCAGCGCTTCGCGGTAGATGCTGGGGCGTCCGTCGGCGTCGAAGCCGCCCGAGGCGCCGATCGACAACATCAGCGTCGGCTCCTTCCAATGGAGCTGGTTCAGGAGCCCGAGGGCCGCCCGCCCGTGCCCGACGCCGTACTGGAGCACGGTCGCCTGCTTGCGGACGAGCTGCGGCAGCACCTCGTGGACGACGCCGGACCCGGTCGCCTCGACCAGGTACTCCGCCAGGCGACCGCTCGAGCGCTCGCGCACGACCTGCGCCAGGTCCTCGGTGCCCGGATCGACCGTCTCCGCCCCGAAGGTCTCCGCCAGCGCGCGCTTCGCCGGATCGGGCTCGCTGACGAGCACGCACCCGTCGAAGCCGTCCACGCGGCGCAGGTGCTGCACGAAGAGCAGCCCCGCCGGTCCGGCGCCGAGGACGACCGCGGTGCGCACGGCGCGCGCGGGCTCCGTCGCGCGCAGCGCGTAGCGCGCCTTCGCCGCGGCGGCGCGCCGCGAGCTGTGCAGCACGCAGGCCAGCGACTCGGTCAGCGCGACCTCGGCCGGCGTCAGGTCGGACGCGACGCGCACGCAGTTCACGGCCGGGACGGCGACGAGCTCCGCCAAGGCGCCCTGCAACCCGGTGATCCCGTGCTCGACGTAGTGCTCGCACTGGTGCGAGTCGCCGGTCGCGCAGTACTCGCAGGCCGGCGTGCGCGCCGCGCTGCGGCAGTTGACCCCTTGGTCCACCACGACGCGCTCGCCCTCGGCCAGGTCGCGGACCTCGCGCCCGAGCTCGCGCACGACGCCGGTGAACTCGTGACCGAGCACCTGCGGCGCCGCGGCCAGTGGAATCGGCCTTCCGTTCCGGTCGAGGTTGTAGTTCGCCTCGCCTCCGAAGATGTGGAAGTCGGTCCCGCACAGGCCGACCGCGCTCACCTCGAGCAGCACGTCGCGCGGTCCGGGCTCGGGGCGCGGGAGCTCGCGCAGCTCCATGCGCGCCACGTCGACCAGGACGCTCGCTCGCATGCTCGCCCTCACGCGTCCAGGTCCCGCGTGTCGAGGCGCCCGCGCTCGTGCAGTTCGCGGAAGCGCCGCATCGTCTCGCGCACGCCGGCCTCGAGGCTCGTGGTCGAGAGGCCGCCGACGGCGCGGTGGATCGCGGCGCCGTCGAGCTCGGGCGGGATCGGGATCGCTCCGCCGTCGATCGTGATCCTGCCCCGCGAGGCGGGCTCGTTCTCGGCGATCAGCTCGACCACGCGCGCGACCGGGGCCGTCACGCCGTGCAGGTTGTAGAGCTGCGCTCCCTCCGGACCGCGGTCGGCGCAGGCGACGAAGGCGGCGGCCGTGTCCGCCACGTAGTGGAAGTCGGTCGCGCCTCCGAAGCGGATCGTGAAGGGGCGGCCGAGCACCGCGGCCTTCATCGCGCTGGTCGTTCCGCTGGTCATGCCCTGGTCGCGGCCGACGCCGTAGACCGTCAGGGGACGCAGGCCGGCGCTCGAGAGCCCGTCGTCCCGGTAGTAGACGCGCGCGCTGCCCTCGTTCGCGCGCTTGTAGACGCCGTAGTGCGTCGCCGGGTCGAGCGCGGCGCTCTCGTCCGGCGCGCCGGCGTCCTCCTCGTAGCCGTAGACGGCGGCCGAGCTGGCGTAGGCCACGCGCTCCGCTCCGACCGCCTTCGCCGCCTCGAACACGTGGATCGTCCCGAGCACGTTGACGCGCGCGCCGAGCGCGGGATCCGCCCGGCAGAACGGCACCTGGAGCCCGGCCAGGTGGATGAGCCGCTTCGCGCCGCTCTCCTCGACCGCGCGCAGCACCTGTACCGCGTCGGTGACGTCGCCGGCGACGAAGCGCACGCGCGCCAGGTCCTCCTCGGCGATCACGTCCGCGAGCCGTCGCCGGTCGGTGCCCAGGTCGAAGACCACCGGCACGTCGCCGCGCTCGACGATCGTCTTCGTCACCCAGGCGCCGATGCAGCCGAGCGCCCCGGTCAGGAAGTAGGTCTGGCTCATGACAGGTAGAACCGGGCGGCGTTCCCGCCGAAGAGCGCCGCGCGTTCGTCCACGCTCAGGCGACCAGCATAGTCGTCCAGCACGCCCTTCACCGCCGCGTAGTCCGGCGCGGACAAGAGGCACACCGGCCAGTCGGATCCGAACATGACGCGCTCGGCGCCGAAGCACTCCAGCGCCACGTCGAGGTAGGGCGTGAGGTCGCGCGGCCTCCAGTCGTTCCAGCGCGCCTCGGTGACGAGGCCGGAGAGCTTGCACCAGAGGTTCTCGTGCTCCGCCAGCTCGCGCAGCTCCTGCGCCCAGGGCGTGAGCTCGCCGCTGCGCACGGGCGGCTTCGCGAGGTGGTCGAGCACGAAGCGCTGCTCCGGGTGGCGCGCGACGAAGGTCCGCGCCGCGCGCAGGTGCCGCGGACGGATCAGCAGGTCGTAGGCGAGGTCGCGCGCCGTCAGGCGCTCGATGCCGCGGGCGAAGTCCGCGCGCAGCAGGAACTCGTCGTCCGGCTCGTCCTGGACGACGTGGCGAACGCCCACGACCGCCGACTCCGGGCCGGCGAGCTCGTCGAGCTGCGCCTCGACCTCCGGCGAGCACAGATCGACCCAGCCGACCACTCCCGCGATGCGGCCGGACGACGACGCGAGCTCGAGCAGGAAGCGCGTCTCCTCCAGCGAGTGCCGCGCCTGGACCGCGATCGCCACGTCGACGCGGCTCCCGTGCAGCTCCGGCACGAGGTGCTGCGGCAGGAAGTCGCGCTTCAGCACGCCCATCTCGTCCGAGATCCAGCCGTACTCCGCCGGCTCGTAACGCCAGAAGTGCTGGTGCGCGTCGATCGTGCGCGTCACGAGCGTGCTCCACGTGCGCGCCAAACCGGCCCGTCGGGGAAGGCGAACTCGGCGAGCGACGCCGGCTTCATCGCGATCGAGTAGCCCGGCGCCGCCGGCAGCACGTAGGCGGCGTCCCTCACGACGCAAGGATCGAGGAAGTGCTCGTGCAGGTGGTCGACGTACTCCGCCACGCGGCCCTCGAGGCTCGCGCCGATGCAGGCGTAGTCGATCATCACCAGGTGGCTCACGTGCTCGCACAGGCCCACGCCGCCCGCGTGCGGACACACGGGCACGCCGAACTTCCGCGCGAGCAGCAGCACGGCCAGCACCTCGTTCACGCCGCCCAGCCGGCACGAGTCGATCTGGCAATAGCGAATGGCCTTCGCCTGGAGGAGCTGCTTGAAGAGCACGCGGTTCTGGCACTGCTCGCCGGTCGCGACGCCGATCGGCGCCACGGCGGCGGCGATGCGCGCGTGCCCGAGCACGTCGTCGGGCGAGGTCGGCTCCTCGATCCACAGCGGCCGGAACTCCGCCAGAGGCTCCATCCAGCGGATCGCCTGGTCGACGTCCCAGCGCTGGTTCGCGTCCATCATCAGGTGCCGGTCGGGCCCGATCTCTTCTCGTAGAAGGCGCGCGCGGCGCAGGTCGTCCTCGAGGTCCGCGCCCACCTTCATCTTGAAGTGCGTCCAACCCGCGGCGAGACCCTCGCGCACGAGGCGGCGCAGCTTCTCGTCCGAGTAGCCCAACCAGGCGGTCGAGGTCGTGTAGGCCGGGAAGCCACGCTGGGCCAACTCGGCGATGCGCCGCTCCTTGGTCGGCGCGTTCGCCTCGAGCAGCTCGAGCGCTTCCGCGGGCGTCAACGCGTCGGTGATGTAGCGGAAGTCGATCGCCGCCACGACCTCGCGCGGCGTCATGTCGCACACGAAGCGCCACAGCGGCTTCTCCGCCGCCTTTGCCGCGAGGTCCCAGACCGCGTTCACGACGGCCGCCGTGGCGAGGTGCAGCACGCCCTTCTCCGGACCGACCCAGCGGAGCTGCGACTCGCTCGTCAGCTCGCGCCACATCCCGCCCAGGTCCGCGACGAGCGCGGAGAGCGAGCGGCCGACGAACATCGGCGCCAGCGCGCGGATCGCAGCCACGCACAGCTCCGTGCCGCGGCCGATCGTGAAGGTGAGCCCGTGCCCCTCCAGCCCGGCCGCGTCCGTGCGCAGCACGACGTAGGCGGCCGAGTAGTCCGGGTCCGCGTGCATCGCGTCGGAGCCGTCCCCGGAGTCCGAGGTCGGGAAGCGGACGTCGTGCACGTCGAAGCCGAGGATGCGTGCCTCGCGCATGGCGCCCGGTAGACTACCGTCCGCTCCCGACCTCCACGCGACCGACATGCGACGAATCCCGGTGCTCCTGTGCCTCGCGCTCCTCACGACCGGGTGTGCCGAGGAGGCGGCCGGCGGAGCGCGACTCCGCATCGCGATGGTCCCGAAGGGGACGACGCACACCTTCTGGAACACGGTGAGGGAGGGCGCGGAGCGCGCCGCGCGCGAGCTCGACGTCGAGCTGATCTGGAAGGGCCCGCTCGAGGAGAACGACCGCGCGCAGCAGATCCAGGTCGTGCAGCAGTTCGTCTCCCAGGGCGTCGACGGACTCCTGCTGGCGCCGCTCGACCACCGAGCGCTCGTGCAACCGGTCCGGCAGGCGAAGGCCAAGGGCATCCCGGTCCTCATCTTCGACTCGGGTCTGGACGGGACGCCGGGCGAGGACTTCCTCTCCTTCGTCGCGACGGACAACCAGGTCGGCGGCCGGCTGGCGGGCGAGCACCTCGCCGGGCTGGTCGGCGCCGGCGGGAAGGCCGTGCTGCTGCGCTACATGGTCGGATCCGCCAGCACCGACGAGCGCGAGCGCGGCTTCCTCGCCGCGGCCGAGCAGCGCGGCGTCGAGATCCTGGTCGACAACCGCTACGCCGGAGCGACCGTCGGCGACACGAAGACCACCGTGCTCAACATGATCGACTCCCTGCGCGCGGCGGACGGCGTGTTCGCCTCGAACGAGTCGGCCACGCACGGGCTGCTGCTCGCGCTGCGCCAGGAGGAGCTGCTCGGGGACCTGGCCTTCGTCGGCTTCGACGCCTCGCCCCCGCTGGTCCAGGCGCTGCGCGAGGGCGAGCTCGACGCGCTGGTCCTCCAGGACCCGCGCCGCATGGGCTACCTCTCCGTGCAGACGATGGTCGCGCACCTGCGCGGCGAGCCGGTGGAGCCGGTCGTCGACACCGGCGTCGTGCTCGTCACGCGCGAGACCATGGACCAGCCGGAGCTGCGGAAGCTGCTCGAGTGACCGGCCCCGCCCTCCGGATGGCCGGCGTCGGCAAGCGCTTCGGCGCGACGCACGCCCTGCGCGGCGTCGACCTCTCGGTGCTCGCCGGCGAGGTGCACGGTCTCGTAGGAGAGAACGGCGCCGGGAAGTCCACCCTGATGAAGGTCCTCTCGGGCGCGCTCGCGCGAGATACGGGAACGATGGAGCTCCAGGGCGAGCCCTACGATCCGCGCTCGCCGCTCGACGGACGGAAGCGCGGGATCGCCATGATCTACCAGGAGCTGTCGCTCGCGCCGCACCTCAGCGCCCTGGAGAACGTCGTGCTCGGCGCCGAGCCGGCGCGCGGGCCGTTCCTCGACCGGCGCGAGGCGCGCCGGCGCGCGCGCGAGGCCCTGCGAGCCGTCGGCCGGCCGGACCTCCCGCTCGACGTCCCCGTGCGGCGGCTCTCGATCGCCGAGCAGCAGTTGGTCGAGATCGCGCGCTCCCTCG
>Ga0302046_10005535_pt1 | contig 11113 bp, 11 predicted proteins | sample RVTome_11_FD_200261 | JGI IMG/M metagenome (GOLD analysis project Ga0302046, IMG submission 200261) | Soil microbial communities from uranium-contaminated site in the Upper Colorado River Basin, Wyoming, United States - RVT147D111 (version 2) ... | reverse complement strand
AGCAGCTCACCCCGGAAGGTCTCCAGCAGGCGCCCGTCGTGCACCGCGTTGGCGAACCGATCGGGGTTGTAGAGCTTCAGATCGGACAGCATGATGCGCGCCAGGCGTTGAATCTCGGCCGCCGGGTCGAGCGCATCGCGGGGGTCGATCACCTTCGCCGCCGCGCGCCGGGGCGGTTCCGGGACGGCAACGGGAGGACCGGCCTCCCTCGCCCTGGCGGCCGGGGCGACCGACTTTCCGGCGGGGGCGACCGGACCACGCTCCGGCGGCGCGGATGAAGCATTGTCGACCGGAGATGGAGGCCGCGGTGCGGCCTGAATCGGGACCGGCCCGCCAGGCTGGCGCGCCGGTTCTTCTGTCGCATGCCCCAGCTGATGCGCCAGACGAATCTGCAGTTCCCGTTCGTCGATCGTGTCCTCGAGATGATCGTCGGGTTCGAACCCCGCCCGCACCGCCTCGCCCGCGGTCGGCGGATGGATGGTCGAACTGACCAGAACGACCTTGATCGACCGGAGATGCGGGCTCCCCTTCACCCCTTCGCAGACGGCGGTTCCGGACAGTCCCGGCAGACGGGTGTTCAACAGCAGGAGCGCCGGCCGGCGATTGACGGCGGCGCGGAACACCGCTGCTCCCTGCTCGGATGTCTCGACGCGGCATCCGAGGGTCTCCAGAGCCCTTTGCGCCGCGCTCCGGAACTGACGATTGACATCCCCGATCAGCACCAGCGGGCGGCCATCCCCCGAGGCTGACGGAGCGGATGGCGGCGGAGCAGCGGGCGCCGCCGCCGCAGGGGCAGCTCGCGATCCCGCCGTTGGTGCCGGCCGGCGCGAATCAAACACCTGCCGGCAGCCGCTGCAGCGCAGCCGCACGCCGGCCTCCAGCCGCGACCGATCAATGCGGTAACGACGGCCGCACGCCGGACAGACGATGATCATGTCGGCACCTTCATCCCGCCGAACGCGCCGGACTCACCATCCGCGCCGATCGAGGCGAGGTGGCGTTTGAGGAGCCCGTTCTGCAGGGCGATCCCAGCCTGGCTGAGAAAGATCTCCAGCCCCCGCAGATCGCCGATCGGCCGGCGGCTGGCGGCATTGTCACCGTAGAGCAGTCCGACCACATCCCGCCCGCTCGCCAGCGGCAGGATCGACACCTCCGCCGGGATGGGGGAACCGAGCGTGTCGAGCAGTGGCTGGTTGGCGGCGATCGGCTCGAGCGGGCCGACCAACCCCCGCCGCGTGCGCACCACCGTTTCCAGCGCCGAGTCGGGCACGAACGCCAGCACGGCGCCGCGAATCCGCTGCTCCAGGCCGCCGGCACCCTGGGCGTCCGGCCCGAATGCTCCGGTGCAGCAGGCACCGGAGCCCTGCACCGAGAACAGGACGCCCCGTTCGAAATACTCGACGGCGAGCCTCAGGATGAGCAGCGGGATCTCCGCCTCTCCTTCCGTCTCCAACTCGGAGATCAGCCCGCGCAGCAACGACAGCGAATCGACCACGCGGATCGAATCCCGGCGCTCGCGCTGCCCGCTGCAAGACGCCGCCTCGTCGCCGCGGAGGATCGCCCGCAGGGTCGCGCAGAAGCGCCGCAGCGCCTCGCCGTCGGCCTGCCTCCCCTCTTCCGACGGCTGCGGCAGCGGCAGATAGGCGAGCGCGCCGACCGTCCCGGTCGCGACCGCCGGACCCGACTCGCGCAACTCCCCGAAGATCACCGCCTTCAGGTCGGGTCTGAGCTCACGCATCTCCCGCACCAGGTCGAGCCCGCCATGCCCCGGGTGATCGCGACCGTCGGGCAGAATGAGATCGCAGACGAGGGAAAAACCGGCCCCGTTCGGGATCAGGGCGGCGGCCGCCTCCCGGGCCGACGTCGCGCCGCTCGCCTCCACCACCTCGCACCCCTGCCGGGTCAACTGATCCCGCAGGGCGGCGCGGAGTGTGGTCCGATCGGTGACCAGCAGAATACGAGAGGCACCTCCCGACGGCATCATGGCCGCGTCGTTCCATGCCTCGACCGCCGCGAACGGCTGCGGCGTGGACAGCCCATCGAGCAGCGACCCCGGGTCGAGGCCATCCTGCAGGCGGATTCCCGCCGGCTCGGGCTGCGGTCCGCAATCGAGATCGAAGCGGAAGTCTCCCTGCTGCAACAGGACGAGGTCGCGGATCGTCGAGCGGATTTCATCGCGCACCACCCGCTCCACCGTCGCCTGCGACACCGCGCCGAGGGCGATGAGAGCGCCGGCCAGCGGCTCGCCGCTCTGCGCCATGCGCGCGCGCGCCGGTGGCAGAGCCGCGGGAGAGACCAGCCCCCTGCTGACCAGCAGATCTTCCAGCTCGGGACCACCTTCTCCGAGGGTCGCCCCGCAGACCAGACCGTTCCTGAAGCGCACCCGGCGTTCCCCCTGCGCATCGATCAAAACGAGCGTACCGGTCTGTCTGCTGAGGTGGATGACCTGCAGGATGTCCGGAAAGGAAACATCTTCCAGGCTGCCGATCAGGCTCACGATCACCCCGGCCGGCAAGAGTCATCCGCCTCCAGGCCGGGAGCCCGGCGGATCGACCTGCCGACATGGGGAAAATCTAGGGTTTCGACGGCGCAATCGCCACTCCGCGGCGCGATTACGAAACGGTGATTACGAAACGGGGATTCGGTTCAGAGGGCGGGCACCGCCTCAATTTTTTTGCGCAGTGCGTCGAGGATGCCGTTGACGAACTGGCCCGATTCCTCCCCACCGAACCGTTTTGCCAGCTCGATCGCCTCGTTGATGATGACGATCCGGGGCGTATCCGGCTCGTGCAGAAACTCGAACACCGCCAGGCGCAGCACGCTGCGGTCGACGATCCCGAGACGCTCGAGGCGCCAGTGGGCGAGATGTTCGCGCAACAGGGGGTCGACCTCCGCCAGGCTGTCGGAGGTGCCGATGGCGAGGCGTTCGGCGAACCGGCGCACCTCGGGAGGCACTCCGGGCTTGCGCCAGAACTGCGGGACGACTTCCCCGGCGGATGTGCCGGTCGCCTCCGCCTGGTACAGGATCTGCAGCGCGTACTCGCGAGCTTTGTGGCGCGACGCCATCCTTACTCCATCGCCTTGAACAGGGAGACCATCTCGATCGCCGCCAGGGCGGCGTCCCATCCCCTGTTCGATCCCTTGGCGCCCGCCCGTTCGAGTGCCTGCTGCAGGTTGTCGACGGTGACAACCCCGAAGGTGATCGGCAGACCACTGTCGAGCGCCGCCGAACCGACTCCGCGCGTCACCTCCGCGCACACCTGATCGTAGTGCGCGGTCTCACCGCGGATCACGCAGCCGACGCAGATGATGGCGTCGTAGCGTCCCGAGCGCGCCATGCGCTGCGCCGTGACCGGGATCTCCATGGCGCCCGGCACGCGGGCGACGGTCAGGTCATCCTCCGCGACACCGTGACGCAGCAGGCAGTCGATCGCGCCCTGCTGCAGGCGCTCGCAGATGAAATCGTTGAAGCGACTGACGACCAGCCCGATGCGCAGTCCCTTGCCGTCCAGCTTGCCGACTACGTTGCGCCCTGACATGGTGCCGGGACCCCCGCGTGAATCAACTCAGATCGTCCTGAGCTGTAATGAATTACGTCGATCCTAGCGAGGGGTTGAGGCAGCTGTCAAGCGGCCGCCGACGGGATCCGCCGCCGCTCAGGTGCCCGATCCATCGAGGCTCATGAATCCGCGCAGATCGGCGCAGCGCGCCTCGATCGCCTGCGGGGTGACCAGGGCGAAGCGCCGAATGCTGAAATCCTCCACCGAGAACGAGCCCAGCACGGCCCCGTAGACCATGGCCTGCCGCAGCGTCGCCGCGTCATCGCGCCCGGTGCGCGCCAGATGCCCCATGAAACCCCCGGCGAAGCTGTCTCCCGCTCCGGTCGGATCGATCGGTTTCTCCACCGGGTAGGCAGGGACGGCGAAGTACCGTCCCCCGACGAACAGGGCCGCCCCATACTGACCTCGCTTGACCACCAGAAAGCGCAGTCCGAGATCGAGAATGCGCCGTGCCGCCACGAACATGTTCGGCTCTCCGGCCAGCAGTCGAACCTCCGATTCGTTGACCAGCAGACCGCTGACCGCCGGCAGCAATCGCTTGATGCTGTCGATCTTCTGCTCGATCCAGAAATTCATCGTATCGCAGGCGGACAGCGCCGGCTTCGTCTCGTTCAGCGCGAAGCGCTGCAGGTCAGGGTCGACATTGCCGAGAAACAGGTGGGAGACGTTGCGATCCCCCGGCTCGAACCGCGGCCGGAACGATTCGAACACGTTCAGGTGTGTCGCGATGGTGGATCGCTGGTTCAGATCGTCCGAGTACTCGCCGCTCCAGCGGAAGGTCCGGCCGGCTGCGACCTGCAGGCCGGACAGGTCGATTCCCCGGGCGCGCAGCTGCGACAGCGGTCCCTCGCCGAAGTCCTCCCCGACGACCGCGATCATGCGCACGGCGGTCAGGAACGATGCGGCGACGGCGAAATAGACCGCCGATCCCCCCAGCACCTCGCGCGCCTCGCCGTGCGGGGTTCTGATGGTGTCGAGGGCGACCGAGCCGATGACGAGGAGGGACATCGTTCAGTCCAGGTACCTGCCGACCAGCAGCTCGAGGCGTTCGCGCGCCTGCGGGCCGATCTTCCTGCGGTCGGTGAGGATGGCGTTCTGCAGCGCGGCACCGCAGCGGCAGGAACGCTCGGATGAAAGACCGGCGGCGAGGCGCGCCACCACCTCCTGGGCGGTGGCGGCATTCTCGTTGAGGCGCTCGATGACCGCCTGGATGGAGACCGCCTCCTCTTCCTCGTGCCAGCAATCGTAGTCGGTCACCATCGCCATGCTCGCATAGCAGATCTCCGCCTCGCGCGCGAGCCTGACCTCGGTCGCGTTGGTCATGCCGATGACGTCGACATTCCAGGAGCGGTAGAGATTCGCTTCGGCGCGGGTGGAAAACTGCGGCCCCTCGATACAGATATAGATCCCCCCGCGGTGCAGCGTCGCCCCGTTGTCGCGCACCGCCTGCGCGAGCTCCCCCTGGAGGGAAGCGCAGATCGGATCGGCGAGCGAGACATGGGCCGCGATCCCGTCACCGAAGAAGGTCCCGTGACGCTGCCTGGTCCAGTCGATGAACTGATCGGGCAGCACGATGTCGAGGGGGCGCAACCCCTCCTTCATGCTGCCGACGGCGCTGACCGAGACCAGCCTGTCCACTCCGAGGGCCTTGAATCCGTAGATGTTGGCGCGGTAGTTGATCTCGGACGGCAACAGGCGGTGCCCCCGTCCGTGCCGGGCCAGAAAGGCGACCTCGCGCCCCTCGATCGTCCCGAGCCGGTAGCGATCGGACGGATCGCCGAACGGAGTCGAAACCTCCTCATCCCGAGGCGCCTCGAGTCCGCTCATGCCGTACAGGCCGCTCCCGCCGATGACGCCGAGCATGCCGATGGATGTCCTCCAGAGAGCGGGCGACGCGGCAACCCTTGTCGACGCGACGGCCGCCCGGGTCGTGATGTCGAGCAGGGACATTAGCGTCCCGAGTCAAAGGTTCGTCACCCATTTCGCCGGCCATGACCGCCGCTGGCGGCGTTGGGCCTCCTCGGAATATTCCCGATATTCCGTCGTCGGCCTGCCTTGCCAGCGGCGCTCATGGCTCGCCGGAATCTGTAACGAACCTCTGACCCGGGACACTAGCACCCGTTCCCGCGGGGTGTCAAGAAAACTGCTACCATCGGCGTATGTCCGATCCCGACATCCTGCAGCGCTTCCAGGTCGTGCTGTGGCGGCCGAAGAGCCCCGGCAACGTCGGCTCGGTGGCGCGGGCAATGAAGAACATGGGCTTCGCCGACCTGCGTCTCGCCGATCCGATCGCCTACGATGACCCCGGCTATTTCGAACGCGAGGCGAACCGCCTGGCCTGGAGCGCGTCTGATCTCCTGCGACGCCGTGCCGAGCATCCATCGATCGCCGCGGCGGTCGCGGACGCGACCCTGCTGGCCGGCTTCAGCGTCCGCCGCGCTCCGGACCGCCGCAGCGCTTCCCCCCGCGCTCTCGCACCGCGACTGCTGCAGGCGGCACAGCACGGCCCGGTTGCCCTGCTCTTCGGCCAGGAGGACATCGGGCTGACCGACGATCTCCTGGCGCGCTGCCAGGTGCTCGGCACGATCCCCTCGTCGGCGCAGTACGCATCACTGAACCTGGCGCAGGCGGTTCTGCTGGTTCTCTACGAGATCCGCCTCGCGGCGCTTCCCGCCGCAGACGGCGCGCTGGGTGCATCCGCCGCGGGCGATGAGGTCCCGAGCCAGAAGGAGATCGATGCCTGCTTCGGCCGTCTGTCGCGAGCGCTCGACCATGTCGGCTATTTCGCCGGGACCGGCCGCGACCATATGGAGCGTGAAGTAAGAATCGCGCTGCGGGACGTGGTGTCGAGCCGCCGCGGCCTCACCTTAATCGAAGGGATCGCACATCGCATACGGTTGGGACGCCGACGCGCGTGACCGCGGTCACCTGCGGGGGCGGGAGCCGGCTGGCGACGCGGCCGACCGGGAGCGGGAGCTTAACGCTTGACCAGGAGGAGGCTCGCCGCGCGGCTCGACCCCCGGCGCAGGACCACCTCCAGATTCCTCACCCGCCGGGTCAGGACGAAGTCGAGCGTGGCGTGATCGCGTCGCCCTGCCTTTGCCGCGGTGCGCAGCAACGCCTTCGAACGCTCCTCCACGACGCGCGCCTTGCGACGCGCATCGAGCGCCTTCACTCCGTTCTGGCGGAGGAAATGAAGGGTCGCCAACCGCGTCAGCCTCGCCAGGCCAGGATCGGGGGGAAGCGACAGAATCAGCTTTTCCTGTGGCACCGACGCCAATTGGGCACCTCGACGAGCGATCATCTTAGGGCGGCCCTCAAGCGAGTGTCAACCGCAGGCCGCGCCGCGGGCCCCCGCCGGGCGCCTTGCGCCCCGCCCGGCTGACACCTAAATTGACCCCGGAGGACCGCTTATAAAAAGAGATCTGCCCGTGGCACGAAGCGACGCGCCCCCCGACAGACACGACAGGAGATTCCGCACCTTTGCGATCGGCCTCGGTGCGATCTCCCTCCTCGTGGTCAGCCTGCAGCTCACCCGGGCCCACGAACTGGTGGGGCGCGAACTCCTGCCGATTCTCATCTTCTCGTTGCTCATCGGATTCGCCTGGTTTTTCAGCTTCTCCATCTTTCCCCGGGCCCATCTGTCGATCTCCCTCGACATGGCCTACATGATGACCGCCCTCTGCGTTCTGCCCCGGCCTCTTCCCCTCGCGGTGGCGGTGCTCGGATCGATCATCGGGATGGCGCTGCGCACCCGCGACACGGAGGCCCGCGTGCGGCCGATCATCCCGGTTTTCTGCCTGAACATGGGGGGGCTGGTGGTGACCGTTCTGGCCGGTCAGCTGCTGTCACTCTATCTGGCGCCGCAGTGGCAGTTCGGCGTCCTGCGCTGGGGAACGCTCGTTGCCATCGTCGCGCTGTTCGTCGCCTACAACCTGACCAACCTGATCGTCATGAGCGTCGCCGTGGTATTGAAGGGGGACCCGCTGCTCCCCTATCTGTGGCGCTATCTGCGCTACATGCCCTCGCTCGAGATCTTCACCATTCCGCTCTGCCTGGGGCTCTCCCTGCTGTATGCGTCGGCCGGGGTGTGGGGGTTCACGCCTCTGGCCGGCACCATTCTGGTCGCCAGCGGGCTGCTCAAGAAGCTGCACCGGGCGCGTTCGGAGCTCAGCCAGACCAACGAACAGCTGCAGGACCGCTCGCGGGAGCTGCGCACCCTCTACACGATCGGCAACCAGATCACCGCCAGCCTCGATCCTCAGGTGGTGTTCAGCCAGATCAGCGTCAACGTGCAGCGCATCATTGATTCGCCGTTCCTGATTCTCGCCCTCAAGCAGCGCTGGCCCAACGAGGGCTACGCCGAGTACCTCAGCCGGCACGGCGTCGTCCAGCCCCCTCCCGACCGCCCTCTCGGCGAGGGATTCACCAACTGGATAGTGGAGACCCGGCGACCCCTGCTGCTCGCCGATCTGCAGACCGACCGGGACTCGCTGCCATGCGCGCCGGTCATCCTCGATCGATCGGTGCGCTCGATCCTGGCGGCGCCGCTGATCGTCACGCACGGCGCCATCGGCGTTCTCTGCGTCGAGAGCCCGCGCCCCAATGCCTATACGCTCGATCAGCTGTCGGTGCTGACGACTATCGCGCAGCAGGCCGCGATCGCCATCGAGAACGCGCGCAACTTCCAGATGGCGACCGTCGACCAGCTCACGCTGCTCTATCTGCGTGACTACTTTTTTCGCAAGGTGACGGAGGAACAGACGCGGGCGCGACGCTACGGCAGCACCTTCGCCGTCCTCATGCTCGATCTCGACTCCTTCAAGGATCTCAACGACCAGCTCGGCCATGTGGCCGGCGATCGCTATCTGCAGAAGGTGGGCGAGGTCATCCGCGCATCGATGCGCGCGCCCGACGTTCCATGCCGGTTCGGGGGAGAGGAATTCTGCGTCCTGCTGCCGGAGGCCGACGCCGAAGGGGCGCGCGCCATCGCCGAGCGGATCCGCACGCGAGTGGCGGAGCTCGAGGTGAAGGTCGGAGATCAGCCGATGTCGGCCACCGTCAGTATCGGCATCGCCTGCTACCCCGCCGATTACACCGACAGCATCGACGGGCTCATCGACGGCGCCGACAGGGCGATGTACGTCGCCAAGAAGGCCGGCCGCAATCGCACCGCTCTGGCCGGCGGCAACAAGGAAGGCGGCGACCGGCGCGGGGCGGGAGTCGCTGCCCCCGCGAACAGGTCGGGTGGCCTCTCCTGATCACGCTGCGCCGGAACCGGCGGGGGGGCCGGGTGCCGGCCGGGCGCAGCGTCAGGAACCGCCACCCAGGTACTCGCTGACCGTCCGTCCGACGCGCCTGGCGAACTGGTCGGCGAGCGACGGGGCCGCACCGCTCGGGGCATCGACCAGGACCTTCTCGACCCGCAGCATCGGGAAGAAGACCATCGTGGCGCTCGCCTCGTCCCCCGCCGTGATCTGGCCGACCCACGCATCGAACGACTCCAGCTCGACACCCTCGATGACGATTCCCGTCGCGTCGAGGGCGCGAACGACGCCCCAGAACCGTTCCCGCGGGTTCTGCAGATAGAGGACCGCCGCCGCCGGCGGCCTGAGAAACGGCAGGATCATCGCCTGTACCCGGCCCCGTTCATCAGTCCCCCGGCATCGGCCGAACCCCGGCGGGGTCGACCGTGAGTCGTGCCTCGGTCGCCGCGATCACGGCGTCGACGGTCGTGCCCGGAGCGATCTCCCGCAGCATCAGGCCGCTGTCGGTCACGTCGATGACCGCCTGCTCGGTGATGATGCGATCGACCACGCCGACGCCGGTCAGGGGCAGCCGGCAACTGCGGAGGATCTTCGCGTCACCGTCCTTGGTGGTGTGCGTCATCATGACGATGACCCGCCGCGCGCCGGCCACGAGATCCATCGCCCCGCCCATTCCCTTCACCATCTTGCCGGGGACCATCCAGTTGGCGAGGCTCCCCGCTTCATCGACCTCCATCCCGCCGAGCACGGTGAGATCGACATGTCCGCCGCGGATCATGCCGAACGAATCGGCGCTGCTGAAGTAGGAGCATCCGGGCGTCTCGCTCACCGTCTGTTTGCCGGCGTTGATCAGGTCGGGATCCTCCTGTCCCCCGATCGGAAAAGGACCGACGCCGAGCATGCCGTTCTCCGTCTGGAACACGACATCCATTCCCGGCGGCACGTGGTTGGCGACCAGCGTCGGCATGCCGATTCCCAGGTTGACGTAGAAACCGTCCCGCAGCTCAGCCGCGGTTCGCAGGACGAGTCGTTCTTTGCTCGATACGCTTTTCATAGTCGGTCCCCCGCAGCACCCGCTTGACGAAGATCCCCGGCGTGTGAACGGCGTCGGGCTCGATGCCTCCCGGCTCGACCAGCTCCTCCACCTCGGCGATGGTGACCCGCCCCGCCGTCGCCATCATCGGGTTGAAATTGCGCGCCGTCTTGCGATAGACGAGATTGCCCAGGTGGTCGCCGCGGAACGCCTTGACGAAGGCGAAATCGGCGGTGATGGCCTGTTCCAGAACGCACTGGCGGTCGCCGAAGGCGCGCGTCTCCTTGCCTTCGGCCACTCTGGTGCCGAAACCGGTCGGCGTATAGAACGCCGGGATGCCCGCTCCGCCCGCCCGGATACGCTCCGCGAAGGTCCCCTGCGGCACCAGCTCGACCTCCAGCTCGCCCGACAGAAACTGTTTCTCGAACAGGTCGTTTTCGCCGACATAGGTCGAAATCATCTTGCGCACCTGCCGCGTCTGCAGGAGCAGACCGATGCCGTAATCGGAGACCCCGGCATTATTGCTGATCACGGTGAGATCCCTGGTCCCGCGTCGCACCAGCGCCTTGATGAGGTTCTCCGGGATGCCGCACAGGCCGAATCCCCCCATCAGGAGGGAGGCGCCGTCCTCGATGTCGCGGATCGCTTCATCCGCGCCGCCCACAATCTTGTTCATGAACCAGCCTCCCTGCTCCGGAGCTCGACGAGAATCCCGCCCGTGCCGCGCGGATGAAGGAATGCGACGCGCGAGCCCTCCGCGCCCGGTCTCCCCTCCGTTCCGGCCGTGGCGAATCCCGCCTTCTTGAAGCGCTGCAAGGTTCCGTCGAAATCCTCCACTTCGAAGCAGACATGGTGGATGCCTTCGCCGCGCTTGTCGAGAAACCGCCCCACCGCTGTCTCCCGGCCGGTCGGCTCGACCAGCTCGATCCGGGTGCGCCCGGCGGGAAGCATCGCCACCCGAACCCCCTCGCTCGGGACCGTCTCGATGCCATCCAGCGGCAGGCCGAGAAGATCGCGATACATCCCGACCCGCTCGTCGATCGAACGCACCGCCACCCCAAGATGGTCGAGGACCGCCGTCCCGCGCCCTCCGCCCGCAGCACGATCGGCGAGCAGCTGGCGCGCCGCGCTGTAGGGATCGATCTGCCGTCGCTCGATGCGCCGGGCGCACGCGCTGATCTGCTCCTCGCCCAGCGCTCCGCCCATCAGCCCCGCCACCAGCCGCTCGCGCACGATCTCCAGCAGCCGCTGCT
>Ga0302046_10005534_pt1 | contig 11113 bp, 8 predicted proteins | sample RVTome_11_FD_200261 | JGI IMG/M metagenome (GOLD analysis project Ga0302046, IMG submission 200261) | Soil microbial communities from uranium-contaminated site in the Upper Colorado River Basin, Wyoming, United States - RVT147D111 (version 2) ... | reverse complement strand
CGGTGCTTTGGCTGTACGGAGGGTTGCGACACGTCGTGGTGCCCGATCCCCCGCGGCGGGCCGTGACGATGCCGGACATGGACGTGCAGGCTTCTGAGTTGACGCCTGCCGAACCGGTGGCAGCCATTCTGAGGGGTGGGCCGGCTTCGGTGACCATCGAGCGGGCCCCCCGCGGTCCCCTGCTTCCCGGTGCTTCCATGAGGTTGACGGCCGAGGTTCGTGACCGTGCTGGACGGGCCGTGCCTGGTTCCACGGGCGTAAGCTGGTCGTCGACCAATACCGGCGTCCTGCAGGTTGACTCGGCAAGTGGATGGATCCGCGCAGTTGGTCCCGGCCGAGCGCGGGTGGTGGCCGCCACCGGCGAGTGGCGGGCCAGCGTGCCGGTCGTGGTGCGGCCTCCCCCAGCTGAACCGCCGGCTGCGGCCTCTGTGTCCATTTCTCCGCAGGGCTCGCTGCTGGTTGGCGACGCAGTGACGCTGGCTGCCACCGTACTCGATGGAAAGGGGGCTCGGCTGACCGGCGCGGAAGTCACCTGGAGCTCGAGTGAGCCTCGCCTTGCTACTGTTGACGCCCAAACTGGGCAGGTGCGGGGGTATGCTCCCGGCACCGTCATCATTAGCGCCACTAGCGGGTCGAAAACGGCGACATCTCGACTGACCGTGCTCCCGGCAGCAGTGATCGCGGAGACACTCACCGCTCAGGCATACGAGTTGGGGCCCGGTTCTCCCGGGGACCCGGAAGAGGCCACGGCCCAGCCGGCCGCTAGGCCCCCTGAAGATCGTGACGCGGAGCGGCGTCGCCTCGATGCCGCGATTTTAGCGGGAGTGCAGCAATGCTACGACGCGCTCCGGTCCAAGAACGTCGCTCGCGTGGCAGAGCTGTACCGGCCAACGGAAAAGTCGGACAAGGACAAGCTGAACAAGCTGACGCGCATTCTCGGGACGGAGGAGTGGAACGCTGCCGTGGGTGATCGGGTCGATGGTGCTCGACAGCTTGGCACCGAGAGAGCGGCGGTCGACTTCAGCTTCCAACTGGTGTGGAAAGACGCGTTCGGCGGCCGGCTGACCAGCCGCCCGGTGTTCCGCACTGAGTTCGCCAAAAACGGGAATGAGTGGGAGACCGCCAGCTGCCGGATCGTGGGATCGCCCAAGCTCTAGGAGTCAGTCATTGCGAGGCGGCGCAGCCGCCGAAGCAATCCCGTGGGTCCGCTGGATTGCTTCGGGCGCGGAGCTTGTCCTGAGCCAGGCGAAGGGCGCCCTCGCAATGACTCACCGGCCAGCCCCGTCAGTCGCGGAGTCCAATCGCCATTCCCAGCCGGATAACGATATTTGAGCCGGAGCTCGATTCTACCGGTACCGAGGCGCCGCTCGATTCGCGGGTGAGGGTGCCATTTCCCAACCGGTTATACCCGAAGGTAGCTCCGAAGTCGAGATTGAGCCGCGAAGCCAACCGTACGAGGATCCCACCTCCGCCGTTCAGCTGCATGAAGGTGGAGGACAGCGAGAGGTCTCCCCCGGAAAAGCCGACTTTCAGCACTGAGAACCGCACCGAAACGTAGGGTGCCACTTCGTTGCTGCCCACGTGGATCCGGTGTCGCGGCTCGATGAACCCTCCGTAGAGCCGGGTGTTTTCCATCCGCCCTTCCAGTTCATGGATCGTGAACTGGAAGCCTGCGCCGATTGACAGTGCTCCGGGCGTGTAACGAAACTGTGCTTCCCCGCCCAGGCCATCCTTCAGTCCGGTGAATACGTCCCCAAACACCCCGTTAACCAGCGCCGATGCCTGGAGCGAGAACGGTTGCGCCGATTGAGCCTCGAGGTCGCCGCACAGCGTTCCGATCGCGATGCACGGCACTACCCACGGGTAGGCCCTCGCCATGTGGACCCCTGCTAGCGGGAGGAGGAGCGGTGCATGTTCGCCGACTTCTGACTCGCGGACGTCGGCGGCTTCGCCCGCAGCTGTCCACTGGATGGGGCGGTTACCGGCGCGGTGCCCGGCTCCACGGTATAGGAGAACTGCACCGGCGAGTCGGCCAGAACCGGGGTCCTAGCCATAGCGCAGAAGTCGCCTGGTGTTGGGCCTGTTGGCTGGAAAGCGCTCGCGTACCCCTCGACGTCTGTGAACGTGTCGTAATCGCCAATATCGTCGCACGTCCTCCACTGGACCGTTACGCCAGTCACGCCGTTGCCATACTGGTCCACCACCCGGACCACCAGCGGCTCAGGGAGCTCATCATTGACAGGAGCCGATTGACCGTCGCCGGAGATCTTCTGGAGACTGGACGGAGCATCGGCTACGGCTTCGACGTTGACGCGCGAGACTATTCCGCCCGGCACCTGGAGCTCAACGTACTGGCTGCCGGTTGTCTGCGAGACCGTCCAGGACGGTGGCTGTACGACGCCGTTGGGGTCGCTCACGCTCACCGGCTCCGCTGAGCCGCCGGTTGAAACCGAAATCACGACCGGGGCATCCGCGACGGGCTGATTGGCAAGGTCGGTGAGCTTCCAGGATACCGGGGCGGTCAGCCGGGTGCCGACAACGACCGAGCTCGGTGGAGCAGTGAGAAGGGTGATGGCTGCCACGCTCGGGAGCGTGATCGTTGCAGAAAGCACCTCGCTTGCCGGGCTCGTGCTGGCGAACCGCAGCGTACGGTCGCCGGGGCTGCCGATGATGGCAAGATCCGCGTAGTCCGCCCGGCCGTTGCCGTTGGTAGCAGCACTCGTTTGACCGCCGAGCGTGCCTTCTCCTGACGCAAGAGATGCACGAACCTCGACGCCGGCCTGCGCCACCGGGTTGCCACTCGCATCCTGAAGTTGGACCGAGGGCTGCGTCTCGAGCGGCACTCTGCTTCGCGCCGCTGGCGGGGGCAACGCAACCAGGGCGAGTCGGGCCGCTGGTCCGGCCGCAACCGAGATCAGATCGGAAGCCACCCCGGTGAGGGCCGGCGCGCTGAACGACAATCTGTAATCGCCAACCAGGCCCGTGAGCGAGAGATCGCTGAAGCTAGCCAGACCCGACGTATTCGTCGTTGCAGAGGCGTGTTGGAGCGTTCCCCCTGGACCGGACGAGAGCGTTGCCGTGATCTCAAGACCGGCCTGAGGGGCCGGGTTGCCGAGATCGTCCGTCACCTGGATGACGGGCTGGCGGCTGAAGGGCACACCGCTCTGGGCCGTGGGACTTGGCTGCACCTCGATCTCCAGCTTGCCGGCCGTTCCCGCTTGCGCCATGGCAGAAAAGACGACGGGACCGTTCCCGGCGGACTGGATCCGGGCCGTGAGGGTATACCGGACCCCGGCGGATCTTCCGAGGGTCCAACTGGTCACCTGAGCTACTCCCAACTCATTAGTGATCACGGTGGACGGAGACACCGAGCCATCGCGATCCGCTCCAAAGGTGATGGCCACTTCGGGAACGGGGTTGCCGGCTCCGTCGCGTACGAGCACCGAAGGCGCGGGACTGACCGGAGAATTTACGGTGCCCTGGTAGGTGAGCGGCTCGTTGCCCACCATGGCGGTAGCGGCTCCGGCTCCCACCTCGACGGGCGCAGTGACGATCTCCAGAAGCGGATCCGACACGCTAAACCGGAGTGTCCGCGCGCCTACTGCCCCCTGAATCGATAGATCGCCGTAGGTCGCTCGTCCCTCGGCATCTGTGGAGACGATCGTCGTTCCGGTCAGCATCCCGGCGCCCGACGCTATGGAGGCCGAGACGTCGACTTCAGCGACCGGTTGGTTCTCGGAATCGAGAATTCCAACAACCGGCTGCCGGTCGAAAAGCACTCCGTTCTGCACCAGTGTGGGCGGAGCCCGCAGGAGGAGGATTCTGGCTGGCCTAGGCCTGGCCGCCTCCGCCGAGAAGGTCAGAGGCGAGCCATCCAGGGGAGACCCGGAGGAATTGGCCGCGACCGCTTGGACCGACTGGGCACCGGGCTCGGGGCCCAGCGTCCACTTCACCTGCACCTTGCCAGCGCGGTCCGATCGGGCCGCCGGTTTCGAGACGGTGCCGCCGACCTGACCCAGGACCGTGAAACCGACCTCCACATCGGGTATGGGACGGTTGTCGTCGTCGGTCACGACGACTTCCAGAGGCAGGGGGAGCTCGCGTCCGGGCGCACCAGTCTGCCCGTCGCCGATCCCTACTCGCAGCTTGGTGGCCTCCTGACGCCCGGGCGGGGTAACGCAGAAAGGGCCGCCGCACAGATCTTCGCCTCCGCCGCAACCCTGGAGCGAGAGCGCCGCGACGATCCCCACTATGGATGGCGAGAGTCGCGACCGCCGACCCGGAAGGGCGTACCAGTGAAACATGATTCCAGTATCCCTCGGCAGGCGTGGCTGTCAAGCAGCGGCAGGCGCTTACCAGGGCGCAGTGGTGAAGCGGACGGCCTCTTGTTTGAGCCTGTAGGAAACCGGGTCCCTGCGAATAGTGTGGACATCGATCATCCCGGTCCGCTCATGAAGGACCAGCTGAGCGATCATCGCCCCCAGCCTGCCATTATCGGCTGCTGGGACGCCGGCAAACGAAAGGACCAGCCGGCGCCGTCCCGGGGCTCCACGCACCTCATACCCCACCTTACTCCGGCCGAAGGGGCAGGCATCAGTCCACCCGAGCGCGATGAAGTTGTTGAGATCGTTGCTTAGAGGGATGAAGCGGCCTTTCGGGTCGGTGCCGAACGTCATGAACCCGTCCGATGAGAGGTCGAACCAGGTGTACCGCACCCCGAAGAGCTCGAACTCGAAGCCAAGCGGCAGCGGGCCGGTCGCCTGGTCTTCGCTCAGGTCCACAAGGTTGGCCGTCGGGTCTGGTTCCGGCGCGAACTGGATACCCATAGCTGTAGGGCTCGGGGCCAGGAGCCGGCCGGCGGGTCCTAACGTCCGAGCCATAGTTAGCCGCTCTGCTCCCCTGGGGGTGCCGACGAGGGCAAGGGCCGCGATAGAGCTGTCGAAGAGCAGTCGGCGCTGGCTTGGCATGCAGACTCCTGGCTGGAGTATCCGGGCGTGCCTCTCGACCTTGATGCTGCGCCCTCGGGGTCAAGCCAACGTCAAGTGCATTCTCCCGCATTGACAAGCAGCAGCCCTCACGGGACCTTCTCACATCTCGCCCTCCGGTTCTCACCTGGGGAGCTCATGATTCTTTGCCGCACCCTGGGGCCAGTCGAACTGACCGTGGACGGGGGTCCTGCGCCTCCGGAGCTCCTCTGGCGGAAGCATCTCGCCCTCCTGATCTATCTAGCTCGTTCGCCACGTCGCGGCCGAAGTCGCGAGCACCTCATCGGGCTGCTTTGGGGCGACCGGACCGAGGCCGCGGCCCGGCACTCCCTCAGTGAGGCGTTGAGGGTTATCCGCCATCACGCCGGCGAGGGATCTGTGGACGTGGCCGTGGGACAGGTCCGCCTGGAGTCCGGCTCGGTGCAGCTGGATGTGGACCGGCTGGAGGAGCTCGCGGCAACGGGCGATTGGGCGGCCGCGGCTGAGCTGGTATCGGGGGAGTTTCTCGAGGGGTTTGCACTGGCCGAAGCCTCGGAGTTCGAGGACTGGCTCGCGGCGGAGCGTGAGCTATGGGGCCGGCGGGGTGTGGAAGTGCTGCTGAGTTGCGCGGAAGCGCACGCGCAAGTCGGAAAGGTGGAGGAAGCCTTCGGGTGTGCGGGGCGTGCGCTTGCCCTACAGCCGACATCGGAATCGGCCCTCCGATGCGCGCTCCGCTGCCGGTCCTTGGCAGGCGACCGAGCCGGGGCGTTGGCGCTCTTCGAGCGCTTCCATGACCGCCTGTTGGAGGAAGTGGGCGTCGAGCCCAGTGCGGAGACCCAGGCCTTGATCGAGCGGGTGCGGCGTGAGCGCGCTCCCCGTGCCGGGACTCTGGCGGCGCAGGGGGACGGCTTGCCCGTGGTGCGGCCGCCGCTGGAAGGGCGAGGACCGGAGCTTCGACGTCTGCTCGAGGCGGCGGCCGGCTCAGCGCGCGCCCCGCGCGCGGGCCTTCTCGTCGTCGAGGGGGACGGAGGGATGGGTAAGACCCGGTTGTTAGACGAGTTGCTCACCCGGCTCCGACTCGACGGGACCTCAGTACTGGCGGCCCGGGCGGTAGAGGCAGACCGGGCAGAGCCGTGGAGCGGCGTGCTGGCGCTCGCGCGCGGTGGACTGCTCGAGGCTCCAGGCGTTAGCGCCGCACCCCCAGCAGCACTGGCCGCCTTTGCCGGGGTGCTGCCCGAATGGCAGGAGAGATTCAGGGGAGCGACGCTTCCAGGGGCACCGCACCTGGGCCGGGCATTCGCGGATGCGGTTCGCGCGGCAGTGGAAGAACAGCCAGTAGCCATCGCGGTGGACGACGCGCAGTGGCTCGACCAGGACTCGGCCCTTTTGCTCGGCGCAATCCTTCGGGACCTCGCAGCCATGCCGCTCACCCTGGTCCTCGCGATCGCGCCTTACCCGCCGAGACCCGAGCTCGACGAGCTCCGCGCCAAGGTCGGCCGCGAGCTCGGGGGAGACACGGTACGGCTCCGGGTGCTGGACCGGGCGGCGATCCGCCGCCTGGCCGAGCGAATGCTGCCAGGTTACGACCCCGTAGCGATCGACCGCGTGGTGCGCCGGGTTGCCACCGACTCCGCTGGATTGCCGCTTCTGGTGGTTGAGCTCGTGCGCGCAGTCGCGCTCGGACTCGACCTCGGAACTATCTCCGGGACCTGGCCGGAGCCGTACCGTACGCTCGACCAGAGCCTCCCCGGCCATCTCCCTGACGCGGTGGTCGCCGCCATCCGCATCGGAGTCAGGCGGCTGAGCCCGCCGGCCCAGCGCGTGCTCGTAGCCACCGCGGTGCTAGGGGAACTGGTGTCTCCGGCCTTGCTCGAGCGGGCTCTCTCGTTGGACGCGGAGGACGTGGCCCGGTCACTGGACGAGCTGGAGTGGCATCGTTGGTTGGTGGCAGAGCCGCGGGGATACTCGTTCGTCGCGCGGATCGTGCGGCAGGTAGTCGAGCGGGATATCCTGACGCCGGGACAGCGTCGGCGGGTGCTGGAAGGAGTCGACCGGGTACCCGGTTCTCTTGGAGCCTCCGCCCCATCGAGACGCAGACTACCTCGGTAATTCCTCAGGTCTGTCTTTTGCCATTCTTCAAGTCACCTATGGCACATAAGGTTAGGACTCCTGGTCGCGTTCAGCCGACTCTCCACGGCGATTTATCCGCCACCCTTCCGACCGTTCCGCGGGAGAGAGATTTGGCCGGTACATGATCACCCGCGCGCGCTCGAGGGTAATGAGCCCGCCACCGATCATGTCATCCAGCTCTGGCAGAACGGCCTGAATCTTCTCCTCTGTCTCAACGACTTCAATTACAATGGGGAGATCCAGCGAGAGAACCTCAATCCTGTCGGTGCGGACTCTCGCGCTTGCACCGAAGCCGGTCATGGCTCGGAAAACCGTAGCACCCGCGTAATGCCGCTGCCGCAGGAGCTCCACGATGGCCTTGTAAAGAGGCTTACCCTGGTACTTGTCTGATTCTCCGATATGGATGCGCATCAGCGTGCGCTCTCCCTTGAACCCGTGCATATCGGCCTCCCCAGCCCTAGAGCGCCTGCCGGATACCGAGCACTTGGCGCGCACCCGCGATTCCCAGCATCACGCCAAGGATGGACCCTGCAACACTGAGCCCAACATACAGCGCTGCTCGCTGCCAGTCTCCGTCCTCAATGAGTGCGACGGTTTCGTAGCCAAAGGTTGAAAAGGTGGTATAGCCCCCACACAAACCAGTCGTGAGGAGCGCCCGGACTTCGGGTGTGATTGCCGATGTCTCGAGGGCATAGCGGATGAGGAAGCCAAGGAGAAGCGATCCGCTGACGTTGATGATCAGGGTCGCAATCGGGAAATCGAGGCCGCTCCGGCCTTGCACTGCGACACCTACGAGATAGCGGGTCACACTACCCACCGCGCCGCCGAGGGCGACGTACCAAAGCAATTGCATATTGCCTCGTGTCAGGGTTCGCGAGCGGGAAGACAAAAAAGGCTCCTACGCGAGAGATCACGTAGGAGCCATCAGCCGCCAGTAATCACGGCAGTTTAGGGTGAGCCCCATCACCCGATCAGTGCCTTAGCCCAAAGGTACTCGAACCTCCGGGTGGACGTCAATCTAACCTGACTCGTGAAACCACCGCAGCTTTGTCCTCCGTTATCCCCGCATCGCTGCCGCTACCACTCCCGGTACCTTCGACCAGCTGGCCCGCTCTTCCAGTCGGGTGATCCGCTGCATGAGCGTGTGGGCGGTGCGGTGGCTGGGGAACGTGGCCGGCTTCGGCACGATGGTGAGCGGATGCCGGAGCACCGCCTTCTCGATCCCCTCGAGCATCGCCGTGTTGTGCACCCACGCGTTCCCGCTCTGGATGTCGGCGGGGGTCGAGCCGGGGTAGGCGCCCCATGGTGGCGAACCGAACGCGAAGATGAAGCCGGTCCAGCTGTTGACTGTTACGGCACCATAGCGCAACCGGGCTATCGCCCGCTCCAGGGCCTCGGCCACCCGCGGGTCCTTCAGGCTCTTGGGATGGACCACGATGTCTGCCGATAGCGTGCCCCACAGCCGGTTGTTGGCGAAGTCCACCGCCCGATCGAGGAACTCCACCGGGTCGTCACTCCCGACTTCCGTCTCGGACAGAATCGAGCAGAAGGGTTCGGTCGTAAACGCCGGCTCGCTCGCGTCCGCGGCATCGAGACCGGACAGAATCGTCCACGGGAGCTCTCCTTGACTCGCGGTACCGATCGTGCGAGCTCGGGCCCGTCCCTCGGTGAGGCGTTGCCAGCGCCCTTCCGCCCCAGGATAATAGGCCTTCCGGGCCGGCACCTTGGCAAGGACCCGCTCGATGGCGGCCAACAGTGGCGGCCGCTGGTCCCACCCCTTCGGCGTCACCAGCATCTTGGCCGAGTTGCAGAGGAAGGAGGCGTTACAGGTCACCGCTCCGGCGATGTTTTCCGCCCGGAAGGCCATTTCCTTGTCGCTATAGGGTCCCGGGACCACGAGCACCGGCGAGATGTTGCCCAACTCCGCAGTCACCGGCTTGGTCACTACCGGGTTGTTCCGCGCCTTCCTCGCATCTCGATCCGGCCCGGGAGGTCCCCAGACGATGCTGTCGTAGGTCGCCGCAGACCCGGTGAGATGGATCTCATCGATGCCGGCATGCTGAGCCAGGTAGGCTCCTTCTTCGGCCCCTCCGTACGACACCGCCAAGAAGCTGCGTGCGATTGCATCGGCGAATGCCTCCTCGATGAATGGCCCGAGGTACGCGTTCACCGGATTCATCTTGAGCACGCAGACCGAGCCCTCGTTGAACAGCTTGGTGACGACGTCCATCGCCGGAATCGCGGCGATGTTGCCCGCGCCGAGCACCAGGACGGTACGTCCGTCGTGCTTGCCCTCCTGGTAGAAGGAGGCTCGCGAGGCATCGAGCGAGTCCTCGTTGACGCCGGGCTGCATGTGCACATCCACCGTGATCCCGGAGAACAGTACTCCGTCGATCCGGTTGGTGGGAAACACCCGGACCGTGAGCCGCCCGTCGGCGTTGCGGCCGATGCGGCCGACTGGCGTAGTACCGGTTCGTTGGATTGCCCGCAGCGACTCGGTGACCAGCCGCAGGTGGCGCACGACCGACCACGGGCCGGTTGCCCACTCCTCGGCCGCTACCGGACTGTCGGCAGAAATGCCCTTGGCGGCACAGGCCGCCTCGACGCTGCGCCGGGCAATCCGCAGGTACCCGGCCTGCATGGACTGGGCGAGGGCGATGCGGTCGCTCATCGGGAGCCGCACGAACGCCGGTGCCGCGCCCCGAAGGCGGGCAACCATCTCATCGAGTTGCCTTGGGCTGCTTGGCCGCCTGGCGGCCGATGTTGCAGGCTTTGCGCTTGGGGCACCGGCCGGCGGGCTCAGGATCGTCATAGTTAGCTCCTTTTCAAGGTTGCGACTCACCGCTCCGCCAAACGCTCCCGGGAGATCTCCCCACTCCAGTCAACCGTGTACTCGGTCTGGGAGGTGAAGCGGCCCTTGTAGGCGCCTTTTCCGGTGACGTCCGCGTAGCGCCCGGCACCTTTCACCTTCGTCCAGGTCCCCTCGAAGGTGGTAATCGGAGTCTTCTGGGGCGAGAGGGTGGTGGTGACCTTCCCGCTCCACTTCGAGATCATCGTGTCCGCACCCTGGCTCATCGAGATATAGCCTTGCTGGGGCCCGTTGCCCTGAGTCAGGTCGGCAGACTCGAAGTTGGTCACGTCGCCCTTATCCATGTAGGGTGTGGGTCCGGTGCTGCGGTTTACCCCTTGTGCGCGGGCGAGCACCAGCGCGTGGCCTGCCGCATCGGGCACCGGCAGGGGGTGCTGCTCGGCATACTTGGCGCTGAACGTTCCGGCAATCCTGGACGGGGCCGGGTCGGGAGACCAGCCCAGCAGGGCCACAGCGGCGAGCGGAAGAGACGCCGCTACCACTGCGCTGAGAGTTGTTTGTCGAGACATGACATTACCCTCCGTTTCACGGGTGATCTGCCTTGCTCCCCAAGGTTACGGGGCCTACAATACCGTGAGGGGGTCAGAGACAGATCAGCCTCCTATCAGATTCCCATCAGCCAGGTAAGCATGTTGAGGCTCAGGGCATTCGGCGGCCTGGCGCTCGAGGACGGGCGCCCGAACCCCGCCGGCGCCATCACCCAGCCCAAGTCCCTGGCGCTCCTCGCGCTGCTCGCCAACGCCGGGGAACGTCCCCTTAGCCGCGACAAGGTACTGGCATACCTCTGGCCGGAGACCGAACCGGCCAAGGCAGCCCACTGCCTCGCCCAGTCGCTCTACGCGCTTCGCCACGATCTCAGGCTCGAGTCGCTCTTGAGAGCGTCGAATGACCTCCGTCTGAACCCGCGAGTCATCGGGTCCGATCTCCAGGATTTCACCGACGCGCTGGAGCGAGGGGACCTGCGGCGGGCGGTCGATATTTACCAGGGCCCGTTTCTGGACGGGTTCTACCTCGGCGGGGCGGCCGAGTTCGAGCGCTGGGTGGAGGCCGAGCGCGGGGAGTACTCTCGGAAGTACCGGGCCGCACTGGAGGCGCTCGCCCTGGCCGATGGGCAGCGGGGCGACGCGAACGGATCGGCCGAGTGGTGGCG
>Ga0302046_10005533_pt1 | contig 11116 bp, 7 predicted proteins | sample RVTome_11_FD_200261 | JGI IMG/M metagenome (GOLD analysis project Ga0302046, IMG submission 200261) | Soil microbial communities from uranium-contaminated site in the Upper Colorado River Basin, Wyoming, United States - RVT147D111 (version 2) ... | reverse complement strand
GAGCTGGTCAATCTCATCCGAAAATGTATCGAGGTTGTCCGGCCTGAAACGGCCAGAGAAGAAGCCACCAGCCAGGCTGGACCAGGTGAGGAGAGGCATCTGCATTTTCTGGTACCAGTCCCGGGCGGCCGCACCGGCCGGGCCGCTGATGCTGATGCATCCCGGCCAGGGCTCCTGCATGGGCACAGCCAGGCTGAACTGTGGACTGCTGGCTACGAACGGCGCCAGCCCATGGCCAGCTGCGTACTCGTTGGCGGCCTGGATGCGCTCGTGGCTCCAGTTTGAGGCGCCGAAAGCGTCGATCCGCCCAGCCTGTTGGTGCTCATTCAAAATCTCCATGATTGGACCTACGGATACGCTGGGATCGTCGCGGTGCAGCAGATATAGGTCGATGGCTTCGATTTGCAAACGAGCCAATGAGTCAAACAGATCAGCCGTGATATCAAACGGGGTCACCCGAATTCGATCGACGTTTGGGTGGGCCCCTTTGCTGATAATAACTACTCTATCGCGTAAGCCGCGCTCATCCACCCACCGGCCCAACTTGCGCTCGCAGTCTCCGTCCCCGTAACTATGCGCGGTGTCAAAGGCGTTGCCACCGGATGCATACACTGCATCCAGCAGGTCGTTGGCCTGTTCCATCTCGAGGGAGCTGAGCATAGCCGTTCCCTGGACGATATTGGCGATGGGTTTGTCAATGTAGGGAATAGATCGATATTGCATCTCGTCCGGGTCCTCTCCAGGTGCTCTGATCAAGTGGTATGGATTTTACCGGAGTTTCGGCTTATTTCGAAATCAACCACAGATGCACATAGATTCCCACAGATAATGGCTGATTCGAAGCAGATTTTTGATACAAGCAATAAGCCATCAGTCTTCAGCGCCGCAGCGCTTTGCGCCGATTATCGCTGATCGCTTACTGCTTATTGCCATGTCTATCTATGGTTTCAAACCCCAAAATCAGAATTGGCGAAGGTCCAGGATTTTATCAAAAACTGGCCAGCAAGAGATAATTTGATATGATAGGATCATTCTTACTCCCATTTCATAGCCCCTCTCCTGAAAGTTCAGTGTGCGGTACGAATACTACCTTTGTTAGAAAGGCAAGATCTCCATGACGACCCCTATTGAAACGGTCCATACGATTTTTAAGACCCACTTAGATGTGGGGTTCACCGACCTGGCCGGCAATGTGGTGGCCAAATACTTTAGCGAGTATTTTCCCCAGGCGATCGCCACCTCTGAAAGCTTGCGCCGGTCGGGCAGGGAGGAGCGCTTTATCTGGACGACTGGCTCCTGGTTGCTCTATGAGTATCTCGAGCAGGCCTCTTCGCAGGATAGGATGCGCATGGAGAGAGCGATTGAAAGCGGGGATATCACCTGGCATGGCCTGCCCTTTACCACGCACAGCGAGTTGGCGGATGCCTCCCTTTTCAAGTACGGTCTGGGCCTTTCCCAGAAACTCGACCAACGCTTTGGCAAGAAAACCATCGCGGCCAAGATGACGGACGTTCCCGGGCACACGCGCGCCATTGTTCCGCTGTTAGCGCAGGCCGGCATCCGGTTCCTGCATATTGGAGTCAACGAAGGCTCCACCATGCCAGAGGTGCCTCCCGTGTTCGTCTGGCGAGATGGGGTTGAAGACAACCTCGTTGAAGACAACCTCGGCGGAGGCGAGGTGATCGTCATGTACCAGCACTCTTATGGCAAGCTCGCGGTTGTGCCAGGCGCTACGGAAGCCATTGCCTTTGCCCATACCATCGATAACCTGGGTCCGCAGACGGCCGAACAGGTCACCCAGGTCTTCCGTGACTTGCGACGGGCATTTCCAGGGGCAAAGGTGATCGCCTCGAATTTGGACGCCTATGCCTTGGTGCTGCTGAAGATGAAATCCCAACTCCCGGTAATCACCCAGGAAATCGGCGATACGTGGATTCACGGGGTGGGCTCAGATCCGAGAAAAGTTAGCCAATTTCGTGAGCTGAGCCGCCTGCGCAACCGCTGGCTCGAGCATCCGGAAAGGCATCCAGATGAACAGGACATGGACAGTTTCTCGCGCTTTTTGCTTCTGGTGGTCGAACACACCTGGGGCATGGACATTAAAGCGCATCTGGCCGATTTTGAAAATTACAGCCGGGAGCGGTTTGATTCCGTCAGAGCGCAGGATAACTTCAAAAAAGTCGCTACTTCCTGGGCGGAAAAACGTGATTATATCAGCGGCGCTGTCCAAAGCCTGCGCGATTCACAATTTGCCGGAGAAGCCCGCCGGCGGTTAGCAACCATAGAACCGGCGATACCCAACAAAGACGGGTTCGAAACAGTGGAGGATGTTTCCCGGTCGTTTGAAACGGAGCATTTTACGATCCGTTTCGACGAGGTCAGCGGCGCCATCGTTTACCTGCTGGAGAAGGCGACGGGGCAACCATGGGCTACCCGTGATCATTTGCTAGGACTGGCCCGTTACCAAACCTTTTCGGACCAGGATTACCGGCGCTTTTTCAGGCAATTCCTGGTCGATAAATCAGAGTGGGCCGTGCTGGATTATTCCAAACCTGGGCTGGAAGAGGCCGGTGCGGAAAGCAAGTGGTGGCAGCCCGCTTTGTCGGGGTTGTTTTGGCGGAGAGACGAGCAGGGACACCATCTTATCTTGGAATTGAAATTACCTGAAGAATGCACCACCCGCTATGGTGGCCCGGCCCTCATCACGCTGGCGCTGCTCCAACCAGATCGAGAACCCAGCCTGTTCGTGGAACTGCAATGGTTCCGGAAACCCGCCAATCGCCAGCCGGAAGCCTTTTGGTTTTCCTTTTGTCCCAAAGTTCCCGAGGCAGCGGGCTGGAGGATGGAGAAGATGGGGAAGTGGATTTCACCGCTGGAGGTGGTTCGCAACGGCAACCGTAAGCTGCACGCGGTTGGCAGGGGCATGTTTTACCGAGACGACGAGCGCGAACTGGCCATCGAAACGTTGGATGCCCCTCTGGTGGCTCCAGGCGAACCTTCGCTTTTGGACTTCAACAACCGCCCACCGCCCCTGGAGAAGGGGTGGCATTTCAACCTGTATAACAATGTCTGGGGAACAAACTTTCCCATGTGGTACGAGGAGGATGCGCGATTTCGCTTTATCCTACGCTTTGGCCGACGGGAGCAGGGTGGGACGCAGACGAGCGCAGGATGACGCGGATTTTTTAACACTAAGGGCACGAAGGAGGAAGAAAAGGACACGAAGGTTCTTTTTTTAAGCTGAGTCGTTACAGCGACTGGACATAAATTGGATTGGAGATGGCAAAGCGCCAGGCGCGCAAATTGAGCCCGGGTGGTGCATCCGCTGGTAGCAGGTCTGGCGACAGATCGCCGACTAATTCGGCGCGGAGGTAGAGTTGTGCCGGTGCATTCACTTGAACCGTTTCGGGGCTTGTTGTGATCGTGGTTTCCTGGATCACCCCCGCTTCTGAGAGCAGCCTCAGGGAGTACCCCGCCGCGTTGATTGTCTCAACGCTCACCTGGACAGATTCGGCCAGGTGTAAAGGCAGCACACCCCCCATTTCGGCCGACGAGCTGGAGGTGGTGGCATAGATATCCAGCCTGGGGCCATCCGGGAATGCGCTTATGCACGCCCGGCCGGCACGAATGGCATCCAGGATCCCTGCTATGCTGCGCGCTCCCGCCTTGACCCAGGTCGTCGGCTGGCCCAGGCGCACAAAACCCACCTCTTCACCATCCGGACAATGATAATCGCTGCCGCCCACCGCGGGTATCTGGCGACCGCCCTTGAGCAGTTGATCCCATAACGCCAGGTTTTCCGTGTTGTGGTTGGGCCAGGGTCCATTCCAGACCTCAAAAGAATCCACCCGCAGATCGGTGCTATAGTTCCAGGCAAGGTCGCCACCACCTGGGTGGTTGATCGAGCAAAGAGCGCCACTCTTGTGAGCCAAATCGATCACCGCCGCCATCTCGGCATCCCTCCGGCAGCGGAAATCGCACCAGCGGCTCGTCCCCCAGACGTTGAGGTGTCCGTAATAGCTGGTCACCTCTTGTCCGGGAATGAGCACCAAATCACCGGTTCGCTGAGCGGGAAAGAGGGCGTGAGCGCTGATCGTGTTGTGGTCGGTGATGGCCACAAAATCCAGGCCTACAGTCCGGGCCTTAGAAACCAGGAGGTCCAAGGGACCCTTGCCGTCGCTGTGGTGGGTGTGAGTCTGCAGGTCGCCTTTCAACCAGATAGGCGGCCTGGATTTTTGAGCCTGCGCCTCCCGCTTTATCAGAGTGGGGGTTGAGAAGGCAGGGGGGTCGCCGGCAGCGTTCGCCGGTTCGGGTTCAGCCTCCGCCTCGATCTGAATTTCGTAATCGGCGCCCCCAGGCCAGATGCGGTAAAGCCCGAGGATGATTTGGTAGCGTCCCGCGGGAAGGGGGCCAGCGAGATACCCAGGGGTAGCCTGGCTGGTTGCGATCGTAAATGCTTGCCGGTTGGAACCGCTCCAACCGCGAAAACCCTGGCCACCAGGGAAGGCGATCCCGCGTGGATCGAAGATCCCGATGTCGATCACGTTACCACCTTCAGTCTTATCAGCGCTGATGCGATCCGAGTAGCGGTACTGCACACTCAACCGGCGCGCAGGCACAGGCAAATCAAAGGGCACGTAGAAGTAATCGCTGCGAGCCTTATCTTCGGGTGTAATATGACCGGTAAACGTGAATTTCAAAGGCACCGCTCATGCTTCCTGGCGACGCAGCCGGGGATTGCTCACTTCCTCCAGGCCGATGTGGATCAGATATAGGGCCAGGAAGAGGGCGATGAGTGTGAAGACCGGTGTTACCCACCACCACCATAAGTTCTGCAGGATGGCCCCGTAACTGAGCGACCAGTAGATCATCATTCCCAGGGTCATCTCTTGCTGGGGGCCCAGGCCCAAGATAGACAGGCCCGACTCGGCCAGGACGGCTGCGATAAAGGCGTTGACGAAGTTTGCTCCCAGCCACGGGAGCATATGAGGCATCAACTCACGGAAGATGATTTCCAGTCCGGACATGCCCGAGAGACGGGCGATTTGGACGAAGGCCCGTTCTTTCAGACTCAGGACTTGAGCCCGGACCTGACGCGCTGGCCAGGCCCAGGCGAAGAGACCGATGATCAACGCCATGGTCTGGACTCCTACCCCTCTCAGCACGGACGCGATTAAGATCAGGAAAAGGAGGGAAGGCACCGAGAGAAAGACGTCAATCAAGACCCGCAAGAGAGCGTCTACTGCCTTGCCAAAATAGCCGCTGGCGAAACCGACCAGAGCGCCGATCAGGGTGCCCAGAGAGGCAGCAATCAAGCCGATCTGGAGCGAATTGGGCATGGCTTCACTCATTTGAGATGCGATGCTGCGCCCAAGAGCGTCGGTTCCAAGGAGCATTCCCTCCCCCGGCGGTTGGCGGGCAGGCAGGCTGCCGCTGGTGCGTCCTCCCGTTTCCAGCCAATAAGTTCCCACTGCGGACAGCACAATCAGCGTCAAAACGATGATCATGCCCGTGAGGAACTTGCGGTTCTCCAGGAGCAAGCTGCGATATCTTCTAGGCTCGGGCTGTTCAGCCGCTATAACCGTCATCTTCCCTTACCTCCCCGCCCGCTCGTACCGGATTCTCGGGTCGATCAGGGGATAGGCGATGTCAATGACAAAGTTCGCCAGGGCGACTGAGAAGATGATGAGCAGGATGCCACCCTGGATGACCGGAAAGTCAAGGCCCTTGATGGCGTTGAAGATCAACCAGCCGAGACCCGGGTAAGCAAATATGACCTCGGTTACCAGCGCTCCGCTGACGATGTGGCCAAAGGAGATGGCCAGTCCGGTCGCCTGGGGCAGCAGCGCATTCCGGAAAGCGTAGCCCCACAGGATGCGGCGCTCTTTGAGCCCCATAGCCTCCGCGTATTGGATGTAGTCCTCGCCCTTCAGGGTTGTGATGAGACTGCGCATGCTCAGAAACCACCAGCCCAGCGAGACCAGCACGATGCTCAAGCCAGGCAGGGCAGCATGACGAAGGATGTCCATGGCAAAACTGAGAGAGAATTCTCGGACGACCCCTACCGAGAAGGCTCCGGATAGCGGGAAAATTCGCCAATAAAATGCGAAAAGGAAAACCAGGATAAGAGCCAGGATGTAATACGGGATGGTATACACCACCAGCGCAACCGGCACAAGCATCTGAAGAACGCGCGATTTCCGGCCCCGCCACCCCACCACAGCGCCGAGGATCGATCCCAACACCCAGCTGATGATGGTTGTGACCGTCAGGAGTCCGAGGGTCCACGGGAGGGAAATGCGGAGCAGGTCGGTCACATGAGAAGGAAAGCTGGCAATGGAATACCCAAGGTTTCCCCGGAGCAGCTCTCGGAGGAAGCTCACATACTGGTCCCACAGGCTTTGATCCAGGCCAAAAATCCTCCTGTATTCGGCAACGAGGAGAGGGGCGCCCCGGCTGCCTCCGACGGAGACGAGCCTCATAAAGATCGCGGTCACTGGGTCACCAGGCACGAGCCGGGGAACGAAGAAGACAACGGTGACGGAGATAAACACCGTCGCCACGAGAATGGCAAACCTTTCTCCTAGAAATTTGAGATATGCTTTCATTAGTTCCAAACCATATTGCATTGCCCAGGCAAGTGGGAGGAATTTTATTGAAGTGGGGCGACCAACAGCCGGATCGCCCCAAACTTCACTAAAGCATGCTGGTTCGTTGCTACCCGCCGGCCGGGCGGATGCCGCCTATCCATTCGCCGGTGTCGGGCGAAGGATAGCCGTTGATCACCAGGTTAAACGTTGCCCACCAGCTCACCGGCATGTTCCACGCGTCATCTGCCGTCGGCCAGCCCTCCCAATAGGTGCTGGTAAAGGGAACCAGGGCAGGCGCCTGAAACATCGGGATGACCGGCAGATCCTCGAACCAGATGGCCATGGCCTCCTGGTATTGCTGGATTAAGGCGGCTTCATCGTCGGGTGGAGTCTGAGCCATCTCGTCCACAATGGCGTCCAGCTCAGCGTTTTGGTAGCGGAAGGAGTTCCGCTCAAACCACGGCGCCCGTTCACCAAGCGGCACGGAGAACGAGCTGTGGAACAGCTCGAGGTTGTCGAAGATGAAGCCGGGGCACATGGCCTGAAGCGCGATGTCGTATTGGCCTAGCAGACGGGCATCCTCCTGCGGCGGGCCGCTCAGAGGCTGGACGTTTACCTGCAGCCCGGCGGCCTCCAGCTGGTCAGCCAGCACCGCAGAGACCTTCATCTCCTCGCCCGAATCCGCGTTCACCAGATAAGTCAGCTGGAGGGGAGATCCGTTCATTGTCCAGGCACCATCGGCGTTCTTTGACAAACCGATGGAAGTCAACAGTTCCTCTGCTTGCGCCAGATCCTGGGTGTTCGTCGGGTACTGATCACGGAGGTCGGCAATGGCGTCGAAGAAAGGATCAAGACCGTCATAGAAGGGCCAGATACCCCAGCTAGGTACGGTGGTGCCCTCGTAAGCCAGTTCGACGATCTGATCCCGGTCGATCATGTAGGAAAGGGCCCAACGCGCCTCCTTTTGATCCCAGGGCGGTGTGGCGTTCTGGACCATCAAGGCGCGCGGGCAGGGATCAAGCCAGGCATACGGTGCGCCGTCAGACCAGGCTTCGAGGTTCGGATTTCTGTCCTTCACCGACAAGAAGTCGGCCAGGGAGAGGATACCGATATTGGGGGAGTCCAGCTCATCGGCCGCCAGGGCCAGAGCGACGCTGGTCGAGGGACCGACGTACATGAAGTTGATGAATTTGGGCGCCGGCTGCACGCCAAAGACCTCCGTCCCCCACCAATCGTCTCTTCGCTCATAGGTCATCACGTTCTGGGAAGCGTTAGCCAAGCGGTAAGGTCCGGTCGAGATGGGAGGGTTATTCTTAAAGGTGAGCGGGTCCTCGCCTTCCCACACGTGCTGAGGCAGGATCGTAATGCCGCCCCAGATTCCAACTGCGGGGAAGGCCTCGCGGATCAGGTGGTAGCGAGGGTTGGCTTCCGTGAGATGGAAGGTGATGGTGAGGTCGTCGACCTTCTCCACCGATTCCACCCACCTGTTGGCTTCCTCCGACCACACCATGCCTGGGTTATCGCGCAGGAGGTCGTAGGTGAAGACAACATCGTCGGCGTTAAAGGCTTCGCCATCGCTCCACGTGACGCCCTCCCGCAGGTTGACCGTGATGCTGGTGAAATCCTCATTGTAGGCGTAGTCCGTCGCCAGCCAGGGGATGAATTCTCCGGTCTGCAGGTTGTTGTAGAAGAAGTATTCGTAGATCACTTGATGAAGACCGGTGTTGGAACGGCTTACTCCTGGTGCGTACAGGTTCAGGTTGGTCGGATCGGCGATCGGGCCGTTGATGGCGATGTTGAGTTGTTCCGCGCGGGTCTGGTCTTGGGCTGGAGCCTGAGGCGTCACCTCCACGACTACCGTCTCAACAACCGTCTCGCCCTCAACGATCTGTGTAACGACCCTCTCCACGACCTGAGTCACCACTACCGGCTCTGGGGTAGCGCCCGCGCAAGCAGCGGCGACTAAAGCCAACAACACGAGCAGGATACCTGCTCGGGCACGGCTTTTTGCGTTCATCTCATCTCTCCTTTTTTGAAAAATAATCGTGGTTAAAAGTGGACAATAGTCTGCGTGAACAAATGGTAGCGCAACTACCCGCAAAATTACTTCCCTGACATAATATCACCTCCTCCTTCGCATGAAGCACCGATGAACTTTCCCGGCAGGGCTCCTTTTGGGCTGTTATGTTGCCACTGCCATCATGATTGGGCGCAGCTTCCACGTGCGCCCGACAATTTACGCGTGTATAAAAACGCTGTCCATTTCTTCGGCCCGCAGCGGGGCATGCTCCGGGAAAAGGTAGCAGGCCGCCGACCGGTGAGAATCGGTCAGGTATAGGGGCGGTGCGATTTCAAGACATTGCTCAAAAGCATGGGGACAGCGCGGTGCAAATAGGCAGCCGGCGCCATCTTTCGCCTGCCTTCCGATCTCCGATGGAGCGGTTTCGCCAGTCCACGGCCGGTCTGGATCGGGCAGCGGGATCGAGCCGATGAGCAACTGTGTATAAGGGTGCCGGGGTTGCTTGACTACCAGGCGAACATCACCTGCCTCGGCAACGGAACCCCGATAAAGCACGATAATGTTGTCGCTGATCTGGTAGGCCGTGGTCAGGTCATGGGTAATGTAAATGAGAGAGATGCCGAAGTCCTCATTGAGTTTGCGCAGGTTGTCAAGGACGCTGGCCCGCAGGGAAGCGTCAATCATGGATACGGGTTCGTCGGCGATGATCAGTTTTGGCTTCACGAGAAGCGCCCGCGCCACCATGACGCGCTGGCGTTGGCCTCCGCTCAGCTCATGCGGGTAGCGCCCCAGGGTTTCCCCTGGGCGTAAGCCAACAGCTTGCAGGACTTGCTCCATCAACATCTGCGCCTCGCGCCTTGAACTGGCCAGGCGAAATTTAGCAATCGGTACTTCTAAAACGTGGTCAACCCTGTAAAAAGGATTATAGACCTCAAACGGGTCCTGGAAAACAGCCTGAACGTCGCGCCGGAACTGTAACCACTCATCGCGCCCTAGCTTGCGTAAGTCCTTTCCCCGGTAGGACACCTCTCCCTCCGTAGGTGATTCCAAACCAAGCAGGAGGCGAGCCATGGTGGTCTTGCCGCTCCCACTCTCGCCAACCACACCGATAATGGATGGCTGTTCGGTGCTGATGGCCAGCGAAAAATCCTTCAAGGCAGCGGTTTTGCTTCTGGAAATTAAACCGCCGCCAAAGACCTTGGTGACATGTTGTGCTCTAAGCAATGCCGTCATGACTCTCTTTTTTCCTGGGCTTCTGCCTCAACCTGGCCGTTATCCAGCAGGTGACAGGCCGCCTGATGTCCGCTCCACGTCGTCTGCAGAATCGGTTCTTCAATCGTGCACCGCTCCATTTTGTACGGGCAGCGAGGATGGAAAACACAACCGGTTGGCAGATCCAACAAAGAAGGTGGCGCGCCACGCGCCAGCTGAAAAATACCTTTTTCCTCCAGCGTGGGGAGGCTGGTCATTAATAGCTGCGTGTAGGGATGTTGCGGTTTTGAGAAGAGATCGCCCACCTTGCCTTCTTCAACCAGTCTGCCAGCATACATGACCCCTACGCGGTCAGTGAATTGGGCCATAAGGCCCATGTCATGACCGATCAAGATTACGGAAGCGCCCAACTCCTCCTGTACCCTTCGCAACGTTTCCATCACCCGCCGCTGCACTACCACATCCAGGGCGCTGGTAGGTTCATCGGCGATGATGAGCTTTGGCCGCAAGCTGACGGCGATGGCAATGCAAACCCGCTGTTTCATGCCTCCGCTCAACTGGTGAGGGTATAAGTTGGCCACTTCCGGGCGCAGACCAACGCGCCACAGCAGGCCGGCGATGAAGTCGTCCAGGGCTTGCCCATTCATGCGCACGCTATGATTGCGCAAACCGTCCGCAATCTGGATTTTGATGCGAATCACCGGGTTAAGCGAGTTCATTGCCCCCTGAGTGACCAGTGCAATCTGGGCGAGGCGAATTTGCCGCATCTGTTCCTCGGAGCGTTCCAGCACATTAACGCCGTCCAGTGAGATATGTCCCGATTCGATCCGGCCGGGGGGCTTGATCATACGCATCAATGAGAGGGCGATTGTCGACTTGCCCGAACCAGACTCGCCGATCAGGCCGTATCTCTCCCTTGCCTCGATGCTGAAACTGATCCCATCCACGGCCTTTACCGGGCCGTGGCTGGTGTGATAGTAAACTCGCAAGTTTTGAACGTCGAGAAGCGGCGGCATGAAATTAGATATCTTGTTGACTCAAAAGGAACTCCAATTCGATGCTGGCTTGAAAGGCTGTCATCTTCTCAATCCTGAGCGGCGGCGCCCCTTTTTTGAGAAGATACCGTAATTGTACCAAAGTTTGTCATAATTCTCGGATCACGACGAATTTTTCAGAGGTACATAGCACACGTGTGCAATAACAGTCTAGCGTATATAGTAAGCTGAGTCAAGTATTTTTGTGGCGGCGCCAAATCCGAAAGCCCCACAGCCGTACCTACGCGACTATAATTCAA
>Ga0302046_10005532_pt1 | contig 11116 bp, 8 predicted proteins | sample RVTome_11_FD_200261 | JGI IMG/M metagenome (GOLD analysis project Ga0302046, IMG submission 200261) | Soil microbial communities from uranium-contaminated site in the Upper Colorado River Basin, Wyoming, United States - RVT147D111 (version 2) ... | reverse complement strand
GCCCTTGGCCACGTCGATAAGCACCACCGGCAGCGCAGCCCTCCAACCCAGCACTCGGAAGGCGTTCGTGGCTCCGAGATTGCCTGAGCCATGTGCACGTAAGTCAATGCCGTGCACGGCCTTGCCGATCCAGAAGCTCGTGGCTGTAGCCCCTATCAGATAGGAGAGTGCGACCAGGGCGTAATGCACAGGCTAATCCTTGCCACCGCGAACGCGGATGCGGAGCGGCGTGCCCATGAACGTCCACGCTTCACGGAAGCCGTTGTGGAGATAGCGAATGTAGTGTGCGGGAATCGCCTTCGGGAAGTTCGCGAACAGCGCGAACGTGGGTGGCGCGACCGATACCTGCGTGCCGTACTTGATCTTGACCGGCCTGCCCCGGTGATGCGGAGGGGGCTGGCGCTCGACCAGCGCGCGCAGCACCTCGTTCACGTCGTGCGTCTCGAGTCGGCGCTGACGCGCGGCCTCCACCTCCAGCACGAGGTCCAGGCACCTGCGCACTCGCTGCCCGCTCAACGCCGACGTGAAGACGATCGGCACCCACTGCAGGAACGGGATCCGCTCACGCACCTTCTTCTCCCAGCTCGGCGCCGTCATGGTGTCCTTCTCCACCAGGTCCCATTTGTTCGCGACCAGGATCACGCCGCGCCCGGCGTCCCACGCCGTTTGCGCGATCCGTATGTCCTGCGCGTGCAGCTCCTCCTCGCTGGCGTCGACCATGACGATGCACACGTCGGCCGCGTGCACGACGCGCTCCGTGCGCAGCGCGCTGTAGTACTCCAGGCTGTCCTTGACCTTCGCCTGGCGGCGGAGCCCTGCCGTGTCCACCAACACCAGCGTCCTTCCCTCGTATTGCAGCGGCGTGTCGACCGGATCGCGGGTGGTGCCCGCCTCCTCGGCGACGACGACGCGCTCCTCGCCCAGCAGCCGGTTGACGAAGCTCGACTTGCCGACGTTCGGCTTCCCTACCACGGCCACGCGCAGTGTATCCGCGCCCACGGGCGCGTCGGGTGCGTCCGGCAGCTCGGCCACGACCCTATCCAGCAGGTCGCCCGAGCCCTTGCCGGACAGCGCGCTCACGGGTACGGGCTCGCCCATGCCGAGCGTCCAGAAGTCGTGATGACCCTGGTCGGTGGGCAGATTGTCGAGCTTGTTCGCCACCAGGACGACCGGCTTGCCCGCCTTGTGCAGCACGCCCGCGAGCCGCTCGTCCAGCGGATGGACGCCCTCACGCGCGTCGACCACGAAGAGGATGACGTCCGCCTGCTCGACCGCGGCCAGCGCCTGCGCGCGAACGGCTCGCTCGAGCCCGTCGTCGCTGCCCTCCACCATGCCGCCCGTGTCCACGATGAAGAACTCGCGGCCGGCCCAGTCGGCCCGGGCGAAGTTGCGGTCGCGGGTGACGCCGGGCCGGTCGTCGACGATGGCGACCCGCCGGCCGATTACCCGGTTGAAGAACGTGGACTTGCCCACGTTCGGCCGGCCGACAACGGCGACGACCGGGAGCCGCCCGCTCATGCGTCCCGCAGCGCCTCGGTGACCTCGTGTCCGGTCCGCACCTCCGCCGGGTGGAGCCGCGCGCGGAGCTCGGCGAGCGGCACGCTGTCGATGAAGACGTCCTCGGCATTCAGCGACTCCGCCGGTAGCACCACGAGGTCGCCCTGCCTGCCCTCCCCGAGCGCCGCCAGGATGTCACTGCCGCCGAGGAGCCCGGCCACCCTGACCGTGTCACCGAAGTACCGGTTCGTGACGATGACGACCTCCACCTCCGCCGAGCAAGCGCTCGCCAGCCGAGGCGCGCGCTCCGTCAGGAAGGGCGCGAGGGAGCGCCCCGTCACCAGGCGCACGCGCCTGCCGCCCAGCGGCGGCACGGACGCGAGTCCTTCGTCGAAGCGATCCACGAAGCGGCGCACGGCGCCGACGCCGTTCTCGTACAGCGCGCCGTCGTCGTAGTAGGAAGCGTCCGGAATGCGGCGCCCCGCAGTCAGGTACGTCTCGTCCGCGGCGTAGCACCACCCGAACGACCGCTCCCTCGCCGCCCGGGCGCGCGCCTCGTCGACACGGTCGATCGCGAGCGCCGCCTCCGTGGGCGTCAGCAGCCGAACGGGCCGGTTCAGGTTGTAGCGCGTGAGGCCCACCGGCACGATCGACAGCGAGCGGATCGACGGTCCCAATCCCCACAAGTCCTCGATGGTCAGGTCCAGGTGCGCGCCGTCGTTCCAGCCGGGGCACAGCACGACCTGCGCGTGCACCTCGAGCCCCCCGGCGATCAGCTCCTCGAGCTGGTCCATGATCATGCCGGCGCGGCGGTTCACGAGCAGTCGCTCGCGCACCTCGGGCTCGGTGGCGTGCACGCTCACGTAGAGCGGCGAGATGCGCTGCTCGACGAGCCGCGCCAGGCCTTTGGGACCCAGGTTCGTGAGCGTGACGTAGCTGCCGTACGTGAACGACAGCCGGAAGTCGTCGTCGCGCAGCCAGAGCGTGGGCCGCGCGCCCTCGGGGTTGCCGTCGATGAAGCAGAACACGCACTTGTTCGCGCACTCGCGGATGGCATCCGGCGCGGGCACGATCCCCACCGGCGTCCCCGGCTCTCGCTCCACGTCGTAGATCGTGGTGGCACCCGATGGCGAGACGGTCTCGATCTCGAGCTCGGTGTCGGACAGCAGGAACGTCAGGTCGATACCGTCGCGCACCTGCCGGCCGTTGATGCGCACGACACGCGTGCCGATCTCGAGCTCGAGCTCCTCGGCTATGCTGCCGGCTTCGATTCCTGCGATGCGGACCATGGGTGGGCCTGACGAGAGCGCGGGCGGACGGCGGGTCCGTCGAGCCGAGGAAGCTAACCGGGCGCGGTGCGGGCTTCAATTTCGGCGGCTGGACGGGCGGGTGCTCCGCAACCCGGCCCGGGGCCTCGCCGCGCTCGTCCCGAGCTTGACCGCGCAGAGGGCCGGGCGGCAGCTTTCCAGGGAACCCGACAGCGTGCCGTCGCCTAGAAATCTGGATGAGGGAGCCCGTTTCGGGGCCGGCGCTCCACCCGGCACCCGATGCAAGCAGGCGTCACGACCTCGAGGGGGACGATGAAGGGATTGCGCGCAAAAGAGTCCGCCGCAGTTCTCGCGCTTCTCGCGCTCACGGCCTGTGAAGAGGTGGAGCTGGTCCAGGACCGCTTCCGAGACCTCACGCCCCACGAGGCCTATGAGTCCTCGCTGGCGGCCGCCGGCCTCACTGAGACGGCGCTCGGCCGTGACTGGCTCAGGGCGGGGCGGAGCGCGGTGGAAGCCGCCGCACCCGTCTCGCTCCCGTTCAAGGAACAGGGCTACATCGCGCCGGAAGCCCCTGGTGCGATAGCGTATCGGATGTCGGTCGCGCGGGGCCAGCGGCTGACCGCCGAGGTCACCGTTTCGACCGACGAGGGCACGCGCGTCTTCGTCGACCTGTTCCGCCAGCCCGAGAACGCGGGCGACCGGCCGCGGCCGATCGTGTCGACCGACTCCCTGCCGGGACAGTTCGTTCACGAGCCTTGGCGAGACGGTGAGTTCATCCTGCGACTCCAGCCCGAGCTGCTCAGGGGCGGCCACTACACCGTAAGCCTGAGGCTCGAGGCTCAGCTCGCGTTCCCCGTGGCGGGCTACAACGTGCGCGCGGTGCAGAGCGTGTTCGGGGCGCCGCGGGACGCCGGCCAGCGCAGCCACCACGGCGTCGACATCTTCGCGAGGCGCGGCACCCCCGTGTTGGCCGCCGCGCCCGGCCGCGTGCGCCGCGTGCAAGTCACCGCGCTCGGCGGCAAGGTGGTCTGGCTGCGCGACCCGGTACGCAACACGAACCTCTACTACGCGCACCTCGACAGCCAGGCGGTCGTCGTGGGGCAGGACGTGCAGATCGGCGATACGCTCGGCTTCGTGGGCAACACGGGCAACGCCCGCACCACGCCGCCCCACCTGCACTTCGGTGTTTACGTTCGGGGGCAGGGACCGGTCGATCCGTACCCCTACCTGAATCCACCAAGCAGCGTGATCGCCGAGCTCGAGGCCGACCTGACACGCCTGGGGCAGTGGGTGCGCCTGACGGACGACGCCGTCCGGCTGAGGGCCGCCCCGGGGTCGCGTGCGCCGGTCATCCGCGAGCTGCCAAGGCATACGGCGCTTCGCGTGCTCGGTGGCTCCGGGCAGTACTTCCGGGTTCGGCTCCCCGACGGCGGCAAGGGATACGTGGCGGCTCGCATGACGGAGCCGCTCGACCTGCCCGTCTCCTCGGAGGTGGCCGCCGCGGGCGGGCTCGTCTTCATGAGGCCGGACCAGGCCGCTCCGATCGTCGCGACGCTCGGCGAGGGCGACCAGGTGCCCGTTCTGGGACGCTACGGCGAGTACCTCTACGTGCGCGCACCCAGCGGGTTCGTCGGTTGGATGGACGCCGCCGCGCAGCAGGACTGAGCCAGCCACACCCTGCGTGGGGGCCGTACGCCGGCGACCGGGGCGCGACGCGGCGCCCCGGCCGCCTTCGGCTCAACGCTCCGAGTAGCGCATCCAGCGGCCGGGACCGAGGTTGCCCACGCTCGACAGGGGCCGCCGCTGCAGCTGAGCGAGCAGGCCACCCAGCCGACGCTGCTCCTCCTCCGCGATCCCATCCGGGAAGACGAAGCCGGTGATGGGGATCATCTGACCGCGGCCCGGTGACAGGGCGCTCCGGCGAGCGGTCGCCAGCACCTGCAGCGCCATCGCCAGCGCCTCAGGGTTCGCTTCGTCCGGGTGGAGCAGGACGATCTCCTTACCCGGCTCGCGAAGGACGACCGCCCTCGCGTCGAGGTCGGGGAAGGTGGCGGGCATCGCCAGGAAGACCTGTGCGTCCGCGGGTGCCTGCGCGGCGAGCGCAGAGACGAGACCCATGGCGGCCAGCAGCAGGACCGCGAAGGCGGGCGCGACGGAGTGGGCCACGCCGAGCGAGCGAGCGCGTCCGTTCCGACGTCCGGCACCGAGGGGCGTGACTTCCGAGGTGTTACTCATGGTCGGGTTCTCCAGATGATTAGGGGTCGTGCCGTGGGCGGGGCTCGTGCCCCGATGAGGGCGGCGCTTGCTCAGAGCAGGGTCCCGGAGCTGCAGAACAGCAGCGTGACATCGTAGATCTGCCCCGTGTCCAGGTCGTAGGTGATGAGGTACGTGCACGTCATCCCGCCGCCGGACGAGTCGTAACTGCCGGTCGGGTCGTACGGCGAGTCGCGCCGCGCGCACGGCTCCTGCCGGTCGGGCGGGGCGTCGGAAGTCGCGACGACCTCACCCCACACCGGAGCGGCCACGCCCTGGTAGAACTCCCACCACGCGCTGTGCGACGAACGCCCGTGGGCCTCGAGCCCGCATTGCTTGTCGGTGTAGATCCTGGCGATCGCCCAGATGTGCTTGATCCTGCCGAAGTCGAGCAGGAAGATCTCCGACTGCTGCCTGATGGCGGTCCGCTCGCCGAGATGCTGGCCGCTGAACGCGGCGTCGACGGTGGTCTCGATCCTGCCCTTGTTGCCTGTGTAGCGATGCTCGCCGTACGCGTACGCCGAGATGCCGCTGAGGCCCACCATCGTCCGCGCATCGCGGATGCTCGCCGATGCCGGCAGGTCCTCCCCCCAAGTGTCGGACGCCGCGGGCCCGGGCCCCGTGGGCTCGAGCGTGGTGTGCTCGAAGTCTACGAGCGCTGCCGGATCCAGGTATGCGAACGTGAAGGAGAGGTCCTCCGCTGGCAGGAGGTCGGCCCGTACGGGCGCGGTCGGCTCCTCCGAGCATCCGAGGAGCAGGAGCAGGAGCAGCAGGCGGATGGGGGTGCGGTGGAGTGGTCCGGGGGACATGAGCTTCCTCCTTGTGGAGTGGGGAACGACGCGAGGGGTTGAGGTGGAACGGAGGGTCCGCAGCTCCGGACTACAGGCAGGAAGCTCCGAGATGGGTGAAGAGGCTGCGGACGGTGGGGTGGGCCGGATGCGGGTTGAACTCCGGCCCGACGATGGTGATGCGAGAGCCGAGCGCGGTGGCGGAGAAGTAGCCCGTGTAGGGGTTGGGCAGGGCCCGCCCCGTCACGGGACCGTCGCGTGTGCTCACGACGACCAGCAGCTCGCTGGAGAGCACGCTCGGCAGCTCGCGAGCGACGAGCCACGCGGGCGTCCGCTCGTCCAGGGTGAGCGGGATCACCTGCATGGCGTCGGGATCGAGCAGCACGGGCTCGGGCGCCGACGCACCGTCGACGCCGAGCGCCGCCATGGCGGCGCTCCCGGCCGCGCCCTGCAGCAGCCAGGTCATGGTGAGACCCGTGGAGTCCACGCTCAACTGAGGCGTACGCGCATGCTCGCCCGGCCCCAGCTCGATCACGCGCCGGACGAGCCGCCATTCCTCGTCCCGCCGATACAGCCGAAGCGAATGATGGCCATCGGGGGACTCCGCGTCGGGCCCGGCGACGGCGAGCCAGAGCCCCGACGCCGGGACGTACGCCAGCGCGGCCGCCTCGACCGGGTCCTCGGTGACCACCGTGCGGCTCCAACCGCTCTGGTCCCGCTCGAGCTGGACCAGCATCCACTGGCCGTCAGCCCGCGACACCGGCACGGTCCACACGAGGCGATCCCCGGCCGCGACCAGCTCGGTCGAGCTGAACGACTGGACCGACCCGCCGGGCGGTAGTGGGAGCTCCTCCACCGGGGCCCAGGACCGGCCGTCATGCTCGCCGTACCAGACGCGCTCGACCTCCTGGCTGAAGGGCGCCGAGTCCGCCGGCACCACCGACATGATCGCCCCCCAGCGGCCGTTCGTGAGCGCTGCCGCCCGGACGTGCTCGATGTGCTCGACCCCGGGCGGCGGCTCGATGGTGCGCACGCCGGAATCGTCCACCAGCGCCGCCATGAAGGCGTTCTCCGCCTCCTGCACGGTGCCCCGGGGGGCTGTCACCCTGCGCCACAGGTAGCTCGGCGAGCCCACCAGCAGGGTGCCCGAGTCCGTCGCGATCACGTTCTGGGGCTCGACGTAGGCCTCACGCCCACCCCCCAACAGGAGCGGCTCGCTCCCGAGCGGGGTGAGGGCGCAGGGGCCGCCGTTCGGGAGATCCGCGGGGCCGGAGGCGGTGGAGCCGGACGGACCGGCTGGAGCCGACCGCGTGCGAGCGTTCTCCCGTGTGCGAGCGTCGTCCCGCGTGCGGGCGTCCTCACCGCCGCAGGCCGCCAGGACCAGCGCCCCGGCGGCCGCCGCCAGGCAGCGCGGCACGGCTCGGTGGGTCCCGCCAAGCGCCATCGAAGCCCTCCTTGCGAGTGGATCGTCCGATGTACGATCACCCGAAGGAACCACCCACCGGCATGGCTGGATGGGACAGCTTGGCGGGCTCGACCCTCAGAGCGGGAGACGGGGCTCGAACCCGCGACCCTCAGCTTGGGAAGCTGATGCTCTACCAACTGAGCTACTCCCGCACGCCCGAGCGGAAAGTAACCGGAGGGCCCGGTGGAACGTCAAGACGGGGGACCGGGCCCTGGCGCTAGACGTGGCGCGCCCCCGCGGGGTCGCGTTCACGCCGTCGGATAGGAGGGGCGCCCCGGAAAAGCGGAGCGGCCCGGGCGTGACACGCCCCGGGCCGCCCGAAGCGACCAGCCGCGCGCGGAGTGGCTCCCTCAGCCCACGGTCAGGTCGTATCCGTAGCCGCCCACCGGCTGGGCCGAGTCGAACTCCACGCGGAAGATCTCGCTCATGCCCTCACCACCGACGGACACGTTCGCCGTCGCGGTGCCCATCGGGCTGCCGCTCTCACCGTAGAACGTGAACTCGAGCGTCACCGCGGTGCCGGGCTCGAGGGTCTTGTTCGACACCGATCCAGACACCTCGGCGCCGCCACCGTCGAACCGGCTGATCTGGAGGTCGGTCACCTGAACCTGGAGCTCGTCGATGCGCTGGATGGCCTCGCGGGCGCGCGTCTGATCACCCAGCTGGTTGACGGCCTGGGCGAGGATCAGATACGCGTTCTGGCTGTAGGGATCGAGCTCGATCCACCGATCCGCGACAGGCGGGACCTCCGCGAACGCCGAGTCGAGCTGCAGCGAGCGGGCCCACATCTCCAGGGCGTCGCGGTCCTGCGGCAGCTCCTCCGCTGCCTGGCCGAAGGCTTCGGCCGCCCTCTCGTAGGCGTCGCCCTGATAGAAGCCGATGCCGATGTTGTAGTAGTCCTCGTGCGCCAGCTCGGGACGGGCGAGGAGCGAGTCGTAGACCTCGAACGCGCCCGCGGTGTCACCGCTCTGCAGGAGCAGCCCGGCGAGCGCCCGCCGTGCGCCCACGTCCTCGGGATCGTCGGCGGCGATCCCCCGGAACGCGGTCACGGCCTCCTCGAACCGTCCAGCGTCGGCCAGGATCTGCGCGCGCAGGAGGGGAAGCTCCTCCCGTTGCTCCTGCCAGCTGGCGACCGTGGCGGAGTCCAGCTCCTCCACGCTCGCGCTGTCGATGATCGCTAGCGCCTGGTCCAGGTTCTCGAGCGCCCGGTCGTGATCGCGCATCTGCGCGTAGATCTGGCCGAGGGTGATCATGGCCTCCGGCCGATCGGAGTAGATCGTGTTGGCGTCCTCGAAGATCGCGGCCGCACCCTCGTAGTCGCCCTGCTGCACGAGCGGGGCCGCCTGCTGGTAGAGATCGATCCACACGCGCTCCCGCACGCCCTGATCTTCGAACTCGTAGAGGGGCCGCAGCTCCGCGGCGGTGTCGAACGCCTCCGCGGCGGCCTCGTAGTTCTCGAGCCCCAGGTTCGCCAGCGCCGCCTGACGGTGCGCCAGCGGATTACGCGGGTCCTCCGCGACGGCCGCCTCGGCGCTCGCCAACGCCTGCTCGTAGTGCATCTGCGCGGTTGCGTCGTCCGCGGCCCCCCCGGCGAGCTCCAGGTGCTCCGCGGCCGCTCGAGTGTTCTCGGTTTCCCGCGGGTTCTCGCCGATGAGCCCGCCGCCCGCCCCACCTATTTCGTCCGTGGCGCCGCCACCACCCGTTCCGCCCCCACCCGACGCGCACCCGGCGGCGCCCAGGCCGATCGCCAGCGCCAGAGCGAATTCGAAGCGGATCTTCATCCGAGGATCCTCCAGTCGTGTCGTGATTCCTGGACAGACCGGATAACTTAGGCTGGCCCCAAAAATCCGCAAAGGGCCTGGCTCCCGCCTTCCAGGTTTATCGCTTGCCGAGTGCCTCGTCCATGCGACGCAAAGCCTCGGATCTTCCTATCGCTGCAAGGATCTTGCCGAGATCCGGACCGCTCTCGCTTCCGATCAGGGCGGCGCGGACCGGATGGAAGAGCTCGGCGCCCCGAGCGCCCGCGTCGCGGCCCGCCTCGCGCACCATCCGGTCCAGCGCCTCGGCGGTCCACTCCTCCACGTCCCCCAGCCGCGCGCGCACGGCGCCCAGCACCCCGCGGGCCGCGCCCCCCGACGCCATCGAGCGACCGACCGCGGCGGCGGCCTCGTCGGGAAACAGCAAGCTGAGGTGTTCGTTCACGTCCCCGTACGTGGAGAGCCGGCTGCGCAGCGCCTCGACGACCGCCTCGGGGCGGTCGAGGGCCGCGGGGAACCGCTCCGCGTCGATGAACGGGAGCACGTGCGCCGCGAGCGTGGCCGAGTCCTCCGCCGCGAGGTGCTGCGAGGACACCCATCTGAGCTTCTCCGGGTCCATGCGCGTATCGCTTCGGCCGACGCGCCCCAGGCTGATGGCCTCGACGAGCTCGGCGCGCCCGAGCACCTCCAACTCCTCGGGGTGCGACCATCCGAGCAGCGACAGGTAGTTGAGCACCGCGTCCGGAGGAAATCCCTCGGCGCGCAGGCTCGCCACGGCGGTCGCTCCCTCGCGCTTGGAGAGCTTCCGGCCCTCGGGCCCGAGGACCGTGGGCAGGTGCGCGAAGACGGGGCGCGCTACCGAGAGCGCGTCGAACAGCAGCGCCTGCTTCGCGGTGTTCGAGAGATGGCCCACGCCGCGGACGACGTGGGTGATCGCCATGTCCACGTCGTCCACGACGACCGCGAAGTTGTACGTGGGGCGCCCGTCCGAGCGGCAAAGCACGAAGTCCTCGATGTCGCTTACAGGCACTGATATGGACCCGAACACCTCATCCACCACTTCAGCAACGGCCAGCTCCTCCGGCACGGCGAAGCGAATCACGTGCGGCTCGCCCGACGCCAGGCGGCGCTCGCGCTCCGCTGCCGACAGGCGACGGCACCGGCCCGAGTAGCGGAGCGCGGTCCTGCCCTCCCCGACGACCTCCGCCTCCCCGGCCAGCTCGGCCTCGGTGCAGAAGCATGGGTAGGCCCGCCCGGCGTCCAGGAGCTTCGCCGCACCCCGCTCGTACTTCGCGGCCCGCTCGCTCTGCTTGTACGGCGCGTGCGGCCCCCCGATGTCCGGCCCCTCGTCCCAGTCCAGGCCCAACCACCGCAGGTCCTCGTAGATCGCCTCCTCGCTTCCGGGCACGTTGCGGTCCGCGTCCGTATCCTCGAGGCGGAGCACGAACGCGCCGCCGTGGTGGCGCGCCAGGAGCCAGTTGAAGGCGGCGGCGCGCACGTTGCCCAGATGCAGCCGGCCGGTCGGGCTCGGCGCGAAGCGCGTGCGGACCGTCACGCTCATCGGCCCAGGTAGGTGAGGATCCGGCTCGCCAGCGCCGCGGAGAAGCCCGGGACGCGGGCGATCTCCTCCCTGCTGGCGTCCTTCACTCCGCGCAGCGAGCCGAAGCGACGCAGCAGCGCGGTCTGGCGCCGCGGTCCGATGCCCGGAATGTCGCCCAGGTCGCTGCGGAGCGTGCGCTTGCCGCGGAGCTTTCGGTTGTAGCGCAGCGCGAAGCGATGCGCCTCGTTGCGGATGCGCTGCAGGAGGTGGAGCGCGTGGTGCCGGCGGTCGAGCCGGATCGGCTCGGCGCGGCCGCGCAGGTGGACCTCCTCCTCCCGCTTGGCGAGCGCCACGACGGCCACGTCCGGGAGGCCGAGCGCGCGCAGCGCGGCCCCCGCCGCCCCGAGCTGGCCCTTGCCGCCGTCGATGACGGCCAGGTCCGGAACCGGCTTGCCCTCGTCGCGGCGGCGGCGGAAGTAGCGCGTGACGGCCTCCGCCATGGAGCGGAAGTCGTCGTTGCCCCAGTCGCCCTTGATGCGCATGTGCCG
>Ga0302046_10005531_pt1 | contig 11117 bp, 6 predicted proteins | sample RVTome_11_FD_200261 | JGI IMG/M metagenome (GOLD analysis project Ga0302046, IMG submission 200261) | Soil microbial communities from uranium-contaminated site in the Upper Colorado River Basin, Wyoming, United States - RVT147D111 (version 2) ... | reverse complement strand
CTCGTCGCGTGAGGATGTCGGCGAGGAGCGCGCGCGGACCCGGGACGGGGACGTCCCGGAGGCGCGCCCGTAGCGTGGTCATGAAATCGACCTCTTCACGGCACTCCTCGCACACGGCGAGATGCGAGTTCAGGTCCATCGTCTCGCGAGCCGACAGCTCGCGATCGGCATGACGCGACAGGATCTCGTACTCAGGGTGCGGGCGCCGCCACGGGATCATCTTCATGCTAGCCGTCCTCGTCGAGGGACGAACCGAGGAGGTGTCTCAACGCCTGTCGGGCCCGCATCATTCGCACCCGCGAGGCGGTCGCCGTGATCTGCAGGAACTCTCCGATCTCGGTGTACGGATATCCCTGGATCTCCCTCAGCACGACGACCAGTCGAAGGGTGTCCGGAAGCCGGTTGATCGCCGCCTCGAGATCGAGGCGCTCGTCGACGGGAGGCGTGGATCCCACCAGCCATTCGGGCTCGAGCTTGATCTCGCGACGACGACGCGTCGCCCTCATGTGCGCGAGCGAGGCCCGCACCGTGCATTTCATCAGCCACGGGTGGAAATTCTCCTCCGAGCGCAGCGAGCCGAGGACGTCGGGGAGACCCACGAACAGGTCCTGCACCACGTCCTCCGCGTCGGCCACCGACCCGGTCAAGCTGTACGACAATTGGTAGACCGACTCCGCAAGCGCCTGGTACAGCTCTCCTAGCGCGGCGAGATCGCCCGCGGCGACGCGTCCCAGCAGCTCTCCGGAGGGCTCGGGCCCGAACGCATCCGCCTCGCGGGTCCGCTCGGGACCCTCTACGGATGCGCCGGTCGTGCCGTTCCGGCGTCGGGGCACACGCACCTTCCGATCATAGGATGACATCAACCCCCCGAAACGTAACATCACCGACCGCCGGGACCCACCCCGCGGAATTGTTACAAAGCGCGATGTTACGTTTTGACCCCTTCGTGGCATCTGTATCGTGAAGGCTCGGAGTCGCACCTCACGCGCCGCACGGTCGCGGCTGGGCCCCGAGCGGAGAGCGCCACGCGTTCAGGGCGGCGATCTCCACCGATAGAACCCGACTCGCGATGGGGCGTTTCGAGAACAAGCCGCGGCCCGTTTCCCTCAAATCAGGTCGCCCTCGTTTCGTCCCATCGCATTTTCGTACGACGCTCCCGCCCGGTCGTCCGCGATACGGAGATCACACGGGCGGTGATGCGGCTCCTGTCGCTGGCGTCTGTCGCTCGGGCGCGGCGACGGCACGGCGTGCGGAGGCCGCGGGCCCTCCCGTCGAGCCTCTGTCGGGGGCGACGTGCTCGACAGCGGCGTCCTGAATTCGGCGTACGCCTTACAGCGAGCCCCGGGACCGCCGCTCCGGCCCGCCGACGTGCCTCGCCGGGCCCCGGGGCTCGGGCGAGATATCCGGTCGGGGTCGGGGGACCGTCGGGGTGTGGATCACCGCCCGCCCGCCACCCGATTCCTTCGCCGCGTAGAGGGCGACGTCGGCCGCCTTCAGGAGATCCTCCCAGTGGGTCATTCCGTCTTCGTAGGTCGCGATCCCCACGCTCAGACCCACCCTTTCGTCAGCCTCGAGGCTGTTCAGCTGGCGGAGGATGCGATCGGCGAACGCGAGCGCGCCGCTCGAATCCTCGTCGCCCAGCACGGCGAGGAACTCGTCTCCACCTATCCGACCCGATAGATCGGCGGCTCGCGTGTTGAGGTTCAGGATCCGGGCGATCAGCCGCAGCACCTCGTCGCCGGCGGAATGCCCGCCGCTGTCGTTGTGGTGCTTGAATCCGTCCACGTCGAACAGCGCGATCGAGAGCTGTCGGCCTCGCACGGCGGCCTGGAAGTTCCACTGGAGGAACAGCTCGAGTATCCGCCGGTTCGGCAGACCCGTGAGCGGGTCGGAATGCGCCAGGTTCAGCGCCTGATGCGCCTGGCGGTGCAGTCGATCCGAGATCACGCCCGCGCCGAGGCTGACCGCGATCAGCACGACGATCACGCCGCTCACGACCCACCACCGGATCTCCCGGTTCGCGAGGTAGGAGCCGCCGATCTCGACACCGATCAGAAGCACCATGCCGGCCGCCAGCGCGATCGCTGCCCCCTGCCAGCCCTTGTAGTACGCGAGGAGGAACGGTGGAATGAGCGCCAGGAGCCAGAAGAGCGCGAGCGCCTGGGACAGACCCTCGGGCCACAGGAAGTTCCCCGTGGCGGCGGCCCCCAGCGCGAGCACGCTGACGAACAGGGCGCTGGGCGGCACTTCCTTCCGCTCGTTCAGCCCCGGCCACCGTGCGCCGGCCGTATCCACGTCGTTGCGATTCATTGACATGTAGCCCGTATGTGGTTGCCCACCGTGGCATCGCTCGCCCCTGTCCCTGCACGCCGCGTGCCGGACCGCCGCGACCGCGGCCAGCCGGCTCCGTCCGCCCACCATCGGGCGGCGTGTAGGCAAATGGACCAGATGGCGATTCACCCGATGCCTACAGGCCGGCGACGCGTCTCCCGGTCTCGGCAGGCCCGGGGAACGTCGAGTCTGCCTTGTGGCTCGGCACGAAACGCCCGCTTGCGTGTCGACCCGTGGAACGGGCGACGAAACGGCGATGTTACGTTTCGCCCCCTTCGTGGCATCTGATGGTGGAGGCGCTTCCGGCCCGGTGTCAGGTCGGGGTGCATGTCGGGCGCGTACCAGGCGGAGGAGGGATGGCCCAGATCAGGGATGTCACGCGGTGGAGGCGGCTGCGGCACGGGGCGTGCGGCGGCCCGAGGTCGTCGAAGTGAGACCCGACGTCGATGCCACGCTCGCCGGCACACCGGGCGCGGTCGACCCCCGGGCGGCGTCGTGGTTGGCAGGGGTCCTCGACGCCGCTCAGGAGGGGATCTGCGGGCTCGACGCGAAGGGGTGCGTCGTGTTCGCGAACGCCCGGGCGGCCGAGGTGATGCGCTGCGCCGTATCCGACCTCGTCGGTCGGCGGGGCGCGGAGCTGTGGGATCTCGAGGTACCGGGTACCGGGGCCCGACCCCCGTCGTCGATCGAGTCCCGGCTCGAGCGGCCCGACGGAGTGGTGCTGTCGATTCGCGTGGCGCCCGCGGGAGGCCAGGCGGGTGAGGCTCGAGCCGGGTACGCGGTCAGCCTGCTCGACATCTCCCGGGAGAGCCAGCTCGCGCGGGAAGTCGAACAGCTCGGGTTGTACGATTCTCTGACGGGGCTCCCGAATCGGACACTTCTCGAGAACCGGCTCGATCACGCTCTCGAGCGCCGATCCCGGTTCAGCCTGCCGATCGCCCTCATGCTCGTCGACGTGGATCGGTTCCGGCACGTCAACGAGTCCTTTGGCCACGCGGTGGCCGATACGCTCCTCACCATGGTCGCCCAACGGATCTGCGATCAGGTACGGCCCGAGGATACGATCGCCCGACTCGGCGGCGACGAGTTCGGCATCATCCTCGAGGGCGTACCGGATGTCGCGGCTGCCACCACGGTCGCCGAGCGGGTGATGGGAGCCTTCGCAGAGCCGTTCAGGATCGCGGACACGTCGTTGACTCTGACGGCGAGCGTGGGGATCGCTCTCAACAGTCAGGCCCACCATGCGGCCCAGGATCTGATGCGTTTTGCCGGTGTCGCCCTGTACCGCGCCAAGGATACCGTCGGCCTCGGGTCGGCGGTGTTCGATCCTACGAAGGACTTCGACGCCACGCGCCGCTCGCAGTTCGAGTCCGAGCTCCGCGCCGCGATCGCCGACGGGCAGCTTTGCCTCCACTATCACCCCATCGTCGACCTGGAGACCGGCGTGATCGTCGGGGCCGAGGCGTTGATCCGTTGGAACCACCGCACACGCGGCGTCGTGTACCCGGGCGAGTTCCTGGCGCTGGCCGACGAGGGCGGGATCCTGCCCACGATCGGGAAATGGGTGCTCGAAACGGGGATCGACGATCTTGCACGCTGGATCCGGCGGGGCCTGGTGCACGACTCGTTCACGCTCGACGTCAACGTCTCGGCGTCCGAGCTCCGCCCCGAGCTCGTGTCGGTGATCGGTCAGATTCTCGAGAGCGCCGGGGTGCCCGCAGCGCGGCTCCAGCTCGAAGTCTCGGAAGCGGCTGCCCTGCGGGCCACGCAGGTGATCACGGATCTCCGGGACAGCGGCGTGGCGGTCGCCCTCGACGACATCGGCGGGGGGGCCGCGTCGCTGGGCCACATGGTCAAGCTCAAGGTGGACGCGATCAAGATCGATCGACTGTTCGTCGGGGGGCTCGGATCCGTGTCCCGCGACACGGCGGTCGTCGAGGCGATCCAGCTCATGTCCAATCGGCTCGAGCTCCTGACGATCGCCGAGGGCATCGAGACCGAAGATCAGCTGCGCCGGTTGATCGCCGTGGGCTGCCGGCTCGGCCAGGGCTATCTGTTCGGGAAGCCGTGCGCGCGGGCCCCGTTCCAGAAGGTCCTGGAGCAGAAAATCCTCCTGCCCGCGCGCGAGGTGGCGGGGACGGATCCGATGCGAGGCTGAGCCGGCTGGCCCGCGGTGAAATCAGCCGCCCCCACCGCCTCCCTCCGAGACCGCGGTCTCGACGAGCTCGAGCCCGAATCGACGCCCCTTGTCCACCGCCGAAACGCCCTCGACCATCCACGCCGCGGCGGGGGCGCCCAGCAGATAGTGATCGAAGAACTGCTGCATCCGGATCGCCCAATCCTCCTGATTCGGGCGCCGGGTCAGGCCGTGCGCCTCCCCGTTGTAGTTGAGCATGAACACCGGCTTCGCGAGCCGTCTCATGGCCACGAACATCTCGATCCCCTGATACCAGGGCACGGCGCCGTCCTCATCATTGTGCAGCATGAGAAGCGGCGTCTCGATCTTGTCCGCGAAGAAGACCGGCGAGTTGTGCACGTATCGCCCGCGCGCCTCCCATAGCGTCCCGCCGATACGGCTCTGCGACCGCTCGTACTGGAACATGCGGCTCATCCCGCTCTGCCAGCGGATGCCGCCGTAGGCGCTGGTCATGTTGGAGACGGGGGCGCCCGCCTCGGCGGCCGCGAAGATGTTGGTCTTCGTGATCATGTACGCGATCTGATAGCCACCCCACGAATGACCCTGGACACCGATTCTGTCCTCGTCGACGAACCCCCGGGCAACGAGCGACAGGACGCCGGGCACTACGGCGTCGAGCGCGCTCTCGCCCGGGTACCCGATCTCGTAGGGGATGTCGGGCACGAAGACGAGGTATCCGCGGCTCGCGTAGAACGAGTAGCGGATGGACGCCCGGTTCGGCACGGGCGCCTGGTACGAGTGCAGCCGGTCCGTCTCGCGCTCGTAGAAATACACCATCATGGGGTACTTCCGGGTCGGGTCGAATCCGTCGGGCTTGATGAGGATCCCGTCCAGGGGCACCCGGTCGGCCGAGAGCCAGGTCACGAGCTCCGCCGATCCCCACCGATACTCCGACTGCTGCGGGTTCACGTCGGTGAGCTTCCGGGCACCTTCGAACGAGCCCCCGCTCGACCACAGATCGGGGAACTCCACGAACGACTGCCGGGTCCACACGAGCGTCTCGGCATCTCTCGCCTTCGCGACTCCGCCGAAGCTGGCGTCGGCGGCGACCAGCTCCCGGGGGGGGGCCGGCCGGTCGGACCGGCCTTGCGCGTAGCCCTCCGCCTTGGTCCCGAGGTCGAAATGCGACAGGAGGATCTCGCCGTTCGGGACGGCCGGCTCGTCGGGGTCCAGCCGCACGACACGGTACCGGAGGTTGGAGCCCGGGCCGTCGGTCAGCCTGAGACCGGTCTCGAGCCCCGCGGGATCGGTCCGCCACACGTCGTGCTTGTCGTACACGAGGAGCGCCCGGTCCCCGGCGGTCCAGACCGGGAACCCGTAGGGCGGCGGCCCCTGGGGATGATCGTCGAGCTCGTCGAAGAAGGCGACCGCGAGATCGGCCGTGAGGCTTCGGGGCTCGCCGCCCGCCATGGGCGCCGCCTTCCAGTCGCGACCCGCCTCATCCCACCAGTAGGCGTACGCACCGCCCGGTGACAGGCTGGCGCCGCCGAATCCCCGGATCGCCCGGGCGATCGGGCGTCTTTCTCCCGATCGGATGTCGATCGCGTAGGCATCCTCGAACCGGCCGTCCCACGACAGCTGCTGGCGGTAGGGGACATCCGAGTTTCCGAGCACGAAATCGCCCGCCCCGTCGGGCGTCCGGACGATGTCCGGCACCGCGGGCGTACCGAGCTGGACGATCCCGTCCCTCCCCTCGTGGGCCACCGCCAGATACGTGCGGTTCCGCTCGTCGTCGGCTTCGACGAGCTGCTGGGGCTGGAGGTAGTCGTCGCGCCAGTTCCAGACGTCCACTCTGACGCGGTCCTCATCGAGCACCTCTTCCTCGGGCAGCGGCTCGGGTCGCGGCGACGTCCCGAAGAAGAGCCTGGTCCCGTCGTCCGAGAAGGTGATCGAACCGTGCTCGCTCACCCACCACCCACCGGGCAACCCCGCGGCGCCGGTTCCCGCGACCAGGCGTGGCGGGCCTCCGCCCGATCCGGCCACGTACAGCTCGTAGGCCGGTTGGTCGTCTTCCCAACCCACCCGGTCGGTGAGGAACGCGACCCGTTCTCCGCGCTCGTCCACCGCCAGCTGGCGGTAGTGCCCTTCCCCCGAGGCGATCGGGGTCGCCGTCCCGTCGGTGGGGTCCGCGACGAACACGCCGTCACCACCTTCGTCCTTCGTCCCGGCGGCGAACGCGAGCACCGAGCCGTTCTCGGCGGCCACGTACGTCAGCACGTCGGCGTACCGGTGCTCCTCCCCGCTCTCGAGATCGCGCAGGACAAGGGGGGTCCCGTCCTCCTTCTCGTGCGCCTGCACGTACTGGTCGGAGCGTTCCTCCTCCTCGCCTGGGGACGCCTCCTCCTCGGCTGTCGGCTCATCCTCGGCCCCCTCCCCCTCGGGGTCGTCATCGGGATCGGGGGACAACAGGAACGCGATCCAGACACCACCGTCCTCGGGGATGACGAACGACTTCACGGGGCCGGCGCGCACGACCCCCGCGTCATCCGCCCCGCTGGCGAACGCCGCCGTGAGATCGACCATCGCGAGAGAATCCCCCGGCAGATCGTCGTCCTTCGTGCCCTCGAGCTTCAGCGAGTCGACGACGGCCACCACCGGTGGGACGCGAAACGCCAGGTGCCTCGAGTCGCGGGTGAACCGGGGCGCTTCGCCACGATACCGGCGCTCGTCCGACCCGTCGGACCGGGCGACGACGAGCGTCGGATCACCATCCCACGGCTCGATGACGTACGCGAGCCAGGTTCCGTCCGCCGACAACGCCGGCGATCGGATCTGGTTCCAGCGCTTCGTGTCCTCGTGATCGAGGGCCGGCTTCACGTCCTGGCCCGCGACCGGCGGCGCGACGGGGACCCACCACAGGGTCGCGGCGAGGAGGGGGAGCGCGCGGACGGCGGGGAGTCGTGACGGGCGGAACATGCGTCTCTCCTTTGGCTGGGCGATGCGCCAATCTGGCGAGGGACCGGCCCCGGAGGCCAGAGATCCTACCCGGGCGGCGCCACTCCGCCCTGCCGCGGACCGCCCCGGACCCCGCGCCGAACGCCCGTTGTCGTCTCGTGACCGCTCCGTCACGTTCGCGAATCCGCGCTCCCGCTGTGGATCCTCGTGACGGGAGGCCTCGGCATCGTCCTGGTCTGGCGACCCTCGGCTACCGGGTCATGCAGACGATCGGGACCAGGATCACGGAGCTGACGCCCAGTCGCGGGCTCTGCGCCGAGCTCGCCGCGGCGACGACCGTGTGATCGCCTCGCGTCTCGGGCTCCCGGTGTCGACGACGCACCGGGAAGGTCTCACTTCAGCTGGGGCAGCGTGAACCTCGCGACGCACCCCGGACCGTCCTTCCGGTTGTCGAGGCTCAGGGTGCCGTGGTGGGCCTCGGCGATCTCCCGGCACAGGACGAGCCCGATCCCCGACCCGCTCTTCTTCGTGGTGAAGAACGGGACGAACAGGTTGGCGGTGTCGGCGAGACCGGGCCCGTCGTCCTCGACGCGGACCTCGACCTGACGGCGCTCGAGCCTCCAGCCCACGCGCACCCCTCCGCCTGTCTCCTCGGAGGCGTCGACCGCGTTGTCGACCAGATTGATCAGGAGCTGCTCGAGCTGATCGCCGTCGGCCCTCACCTGCACCGGCGGCCCCTCGAGCAGCTCGATCGACACGCGTGTCTCGAGCCCGATGACCCGGTTCACCCACTGGCCCACGTCGAGCGGCGCGAGCGTGGGTGGGGGCAGCCGGGCGAGCCGCGCGTACGAGGACAGGAACCTCCCGAGCGCCTCCGCTCGGTTGCTGATCACATCCAGCCCCTGCTCGAGGTCCTCCTCCAGCCCTCCCCCGTCGCCGATCGTGGCCCGAGCCCCGACTGAGGAGCGGAGGCTCTGCGCGATCGACCGGATCGGAGCGAGCGAGTTGTTGATCTCGTGGCCCAGCACCCGGACGAGACGCTGCCAGGCCGTGCGCTCCTCGTCGCGCAGGACGCGGCTCAGATCGGCGATCACGAGCAGACGGTGCGGTCGCCCCTCCTGCCGGAAGTGGCTGACGCGGACCTCCCACCGGCTCGCGCCGCCCGGAAAGACCTCGTCTACGACCCTCCGGGATGCGCCGCGTACGAGCTCACCGAGCCCGATCGAGTCGGCCCGGCGCCCGATCATGCTGTCCTCCGATCGCGCGAGCAGGCGCTCGGCGGCGCGGTTGGCGAGGACGAGACGGTCTTCTCCGTCGAAGGCGAACACGGCGACGTCGATCTCGGCCATGACGCGCCGCAGGAGGGCGGTCGCCTCGAGCACCTCGAGCCGCTGCTCGCGCAGCGTCCGTCCGAGGAGGTTCACCTCGTGCGCCACGAGCCCGAGGGAGTCGTCGGGCTCGCCGACGCGCGCCCGCATCGTGTAGTCCCCCTCCTGGAGCGCCGCGATCATGTTCGACATCGTCTGGAGCGGTCGTACCAGCCGTTCGCGGAGCGCGAGCCAGAAGCCGAACCACCCCCCCACGGTGGCGATCGTGAGGGTCCACTGCAGTCGGACCGTGAAGTCGCCGGTCCACACGAGCACGAGGGCGATCACGAGCGCGGGGACGGCGCTCAACAGCGACAGCAGGGGCACGCGCCGCTCGTAGCTCAGGCGCAGGACCCTCGGCCGGCCTCCCCCGCGAGCCCCGGACGCGGTCGGGAGATCCGGTCCGGACCGGCTGTAGCTCTTCGGCACCCCTACACCTCGATCCCGTGCCGCTCCAAACGACGGTAGAGCGCGCTCCGGCTCAGCCCCAGCGCCTCCGCCGCCTGGCTGACGTTGCCGTCGAACCGGCTGAGCGATCGCTGGATCAGGATGCGCTCGGCCTCCTCGAGCGCGAGGTCATCGAAGCGGTCTCCGGTGTCCGGTCCGGGGCGCAGACCGAGATCTTCGACATCGATCGAGTCGCCCTCGGCGAGAAGCGCCGCCCGCTCTACGGCGTGCCTGAGCTCGCGTACGTTGCCCGGCCAGCTGTGGGCGAGAAGCCCCCTCATGGCCGACGAGGACATGGTCGGAGGGGTTTCCGTCCGTCCGGCCGTTCGCGACAGGAAGTGGGCGGCGAGGGCAGGGATGTCGTCGCGCCGCTCCCGGAGAGGCGGGAGGCGGATCTCGACGGAGTTGAGCCGGTACAGGAGGTCCTCTCGAAACCGCTCCTCCGCCACGCGCGCCGGCAGATCGGCATTCGTTGCCGCCAGCACGCGGACGTCCGCCCGCCGGGTCCGTGAGGAGCCGACGCGCTGGAACTCTCCCGTCTCCAGCACCCTGAGGAGCTTGGCCTGCTGGGCCGGGGACAGGTTGCCCACCTCATCGAGAAACAGGGTCCCGCCGCTCGCGAGCTCGAAGAACCCCACCCGGTCGGACTTCGCGTCGGTGAACGCTCCTTTGACGTGTCCGAACATCTCGCTCTCGAACAGCGTCTCCGAGATCCCGCCGGCGTTCACGGCCACGAGCGCTCGATCCGACCGTTTGGATCGCGCATGCAGCCAGCGGGCGACCACTTCCTTGCCGCTCCCCGGCTCACCGCTGATGAGGACGCTGGCATCCGAGGGCCCGACCCGTTCGATCAAACGCAGGACAGGCTGCATCACCCGCGAGGACGCGATGAAATCGGGGACGTCGTGCTCTCGCAGGCGCTGGTTCTCGAGCTCGAGATGGCGCGCCCGCCGAAGCGCGCGCCCGAGCTCGATCTGGGTTCGAAGAGTCGAGAGGAGCCGCTGATTGTCCCACGGCTTCTCGATGTAGTCTCCCGCGCCCTTGCGGATCGCCTCGACCGCTCCGTCGATCGAGCCCCATGCCGTCATCACCACGACGGGCAGGGTCGGCTCGATCGCCTTGATGCGAAGGATCAGATCGAGCCCCTCACGACCCGACGTGGTGTCGCGCGCGTAGTTCAGATCCATGAGGACGCCATCGAAGTCGTGCGTCTCGAGCGCGCTCAGGATCCCCGGGGGAGATGTGGCGGTCTCCAGCTCGAATCCTTCCCCTTTGAGGAGGAGGCGGAGGGCTCGGAGCACGTCCTGCTGGTCGTCCGCGATAAGCACGCGCGGTGGGGAGTTCCGGTTCGGCACGGGATCAAAGATATCGGTCGACCGTTCCCGCGCGGAACCCGGGCCGGCGCGCGAGCGGATCTACCGGTCGGAGCCCACCATCCAGCCATCGGCGAGATCGATCACCCGTCTGCCGTACGCGGCCACCGTGTGGTCATGGGTGACCTGGATGATCGTCGTCCCCGCCTCGTTCAGCCCCTTGAGCATCTCCATGATGACTTCGCCCTGGCTCGAGTGGAGGCTGCCCGTCGGCTCGTCGGCCAGGATCATCTTCGGACTCGAGATCACGGCGCGGGCGACCGCGACCTGCTGCTGCTGCCCACCCGACAGCTGGTTCGGGAACAGATCCTTCTTCCCCACGATGTTGAACCGGTCGAGCGCATCCGCCACGAGGGCCTGACGCTCGGAGCGCTTGACGTCCCGATACGAGAGCGGGATCTCGAGGTTCTCGTACACGGTGAGGTCGTCGATGAGGTGGTATTGCTGGAAGACGAACCCGATGTAGGCCTTGTGGAGCTCGTTCCGGTGCTTCGGCTTGAGCGCGTG
>Ga0302046_10005530_pt1 | contig 11118 bp, 9 predicted proteins | sample RVTome_11_FD_200261 | JGI IMG/M metagenome (GOLD analysis project Ga0302046, IMG submission 200261) | Soil microbial communities from uranium-contaminated site in the Upper Colorado River Basin, Wyoming, United States - RVT147D111 (version 2) ... | reverse complement strand
GTGGATCACCCGCGGCTGGTGGAGCGTCGCCCCGGGCGGAACCGTCACCACCGACGCGATGACCCGCAACGCCTACGTCTACTTTTACGCCGAGAACCTCGCCGAGGGGCGGACCTGGACCGGCGACAGCGTCGAGGAATCGCTGACCCTCGACATCGTCGACAGCCGCTTCGACCACCTCGAGGGCGAGCGCTGGGTCTACGACCCGCCGCGGTCGGTGTCGTTCTTCCGCCGCCACACCGGCGAGGAGTGGACCGAGCACGTCGAGACCTTCGAGTGCCTGCTCGAGGCGCGGCCGGAACCCGGGGACGCCGACGAGGCGGTGCCGGGACACGCCGGGGCGGCGGGGCCGGCGCCGGGTTGAGCCAGCCGGTCCGGTCCGGCGGCGCGCTTGGGACGACGACGGCCTACGGAGCCCGGCCGCCGCTCGCGCCACCGCACACCGCCAGCGCGCCGGGCGCCACCTCGGCCTCGATCCCCGCCTCCCCCACCGGCAGCATCGGCTCGCCGTCGGCGTAGGCGACCATCTCGCGATCGAGCGCGATGCGCGCCCGGCGGGTGGGCACGATCTCGACCGCCGGGTGGCCGACGTGGCGGCCGACGTAGACCTTCGGGAAGACCGTGAGCAGGGTGCGCCGCGGGATCGCGCGCACGATCACCAGGTCGAGCACGCCGTCGTCGTTGCGCGCCGCCGGCGCGATCCGCATGCCGCCGCCGAAGGCCGGCCCGTTGGCGAGCGTGACGAACATCGCCGGGCCGTCGAAGCGGCCGCCGTCGTGCTCGACGGTCAGCCGCGGCGGCCGGAAGTCGGCGAGCGTGGCGAGCACCGCCCAGATGTAAATAGCGTGTCCTGAGAGGACGCGGTGCCCCTGGTGGGCGCGGCGGGCGGTCTCGCTGTCGAAGCCGACGCCGGCGTAGGTCGAGAACCAGACCCAGCCGGGGAACGGGGCCGCCCCGCCGGCGAGACCGGACGGGGGCTCTCCCGCGGCCGGCGCTCCCTCCGGCCAACCGACCGGGGCGGCCGGGGCCGCGGCCGGCGCACGGCGGCCGGCGATGCGCGCCCGGCCGAGGTCGACCCGGCGAATCGGCGCCTCGAGCGCATGGCGCACCGCAGCCTCGGGCTCGAACTGGGCGCCGATCGCGGTCGCGAAGTCGTTGCCGGTGCCGGCGGGGACGACGCCGAGCGCGGTCGCACTCCCCGCCAGCGCCTGCACCGCGAGGTGGACGCTGCCGTCGCCGCCCGCCACCAGGAGCCGCTCGACGCCCTCCGCAGCCGCCCGGCGGGCGCACGCGACGAGGTCGTCGCCGCTCGCCGTCACCTCGACCGGGACGCCGCAGCACCGGCCCAGAGCCCTCAGCAGCTCGACCCGCCGGCGCTGATGGCGCGGACGGCCGGACGCGGGGTTGACCAGGATCCTCGCGGTCATGGCGCGCCCCGCCCGGCGCCGGCGCGCTGATTCCCCGCTCCGGCCGCACGCATCGCTCAGGCCTCCATCACCGCCGCCACGTCGGGGTCGAGCCGCGGCGCCGGCAGACGGCGCACGATGTGCCACCCGGTGACCGCGAAGAGCACGGTGAACGAGCCCGCGAGCGCCACCGCCGACGGCAGGGCGCCGGCCGCGAACGGCAGGCGCAGGCCGGGCAGGGCGCCCTGGCGGGCGAGCAGCTCGAGGCCGAGGTTGAGGACCAGGCCGGTGGCGATCGAGGCGCTGGCGGCGACCGCCGGCACCCGCTTCCAGTTGAGGCCGACTGCCAGCGCCGGGGTCAGCGCGGCGGCGAAGGTGCCGAAGGCGAAGGTGCCGAGGAGCGCGATCAGGTCGTCGTAGAGCAGCGCGCAGACAGCCGCCGCCAGCGCCACCACCAGCGTCGCCCAGCGGCCAGCCGCCAGCTCGTCGTACCGCACCGGCTCCTCTTCGCCACCGCGACGCAGCGCCCGCGGCAGGTCGCGCGCGAGAGCCGCGGCGCCGAGGTTGAGCAGCGAGTCCGCGGTCGACATGATCGCCGCCAGGAGCGCCGCGATCACCAGGCCGGCGAGCGCCTCGGGCAGGAAGCCGAGGACGAACGCCGGGGTGGCGTCGTCCGGGTTGGCGAGCGGCGCCATCCGCCCCTGCGCGACCAGCGCCGGCACCGCGAGGCCGACCCCGAGCCAGAGCAGCAGGCAGACCGACTGCGAGCCGCCGAGCACCAGCGGCAGCCAGCGGAGCTGCCGCGGGTCGCGCAGCATGTAGAGCTTGTGCAGCATGTGCGGCTGGCCGAGCACGCCGACCCCGAAGACGAAGACGAAGCCGAACACGGTCAGCGCCGGGACCGTGCCGAGCGGGTCGAGGAACGCCGGCCCGAAACGCTCGGAGGCGGCGATCGACTCGGTGATCCTCCCCCAGCCGCCGCCGGCCGCGAGCGCGCCGATGAAGACCGCCGCCGCGGCGACCACCATCAGCACCCCCTGGATGAGGTCGGTCCACGCCCCGGCGACCATGCCGCCGGCGATCGAGTAGGCGAGGACGATCGCCAACCCCACCGCCGTCGCCGCCGCCAGGCTCCACTCGCCGAGTGCCTCGCGGGTGCCGAACACCGCCTCGAACGCGCGCCCGAGGGCGAGGAGCTGGGCGCCGAGGTAGCCGACCGCCCCCACCACGACCGCGACCGCCGCCAGCCCGGTCGCGAGCCGGCTGCCGTAGCGCGCCCGGACCGCGTCGGGCACCGTGTAGATCTCGCGCACCCCGGCGAGCAACCGCAGCCGCTTGCCGAGCACCCAGCAGAGCATCGCCGCGGTGAAGCCGACCGGGGCGACGATCATCAGCGAGCCGAGCCCGATGCGGTAGGTCAAACCGGGCCCGCCGAGGAAGACGAACCCCGAAAACGCCGCCGACATCGTCGCCAGCCCGGTGACCACCACCCCGAGCCCCTGCCCGGCGATGTAGAAGTCGCGCGCACTGCGCGTCCGCCGCCACGACCACGCCCCGACCGCCAGCACCACCGCCAGGTAGCCGAGCGCCGCAGCGACGACCCACGGCCGGTCGAGCGCCGGCACGCTCACCCGCCGCCGCCCTCCCGCGGCGCCTCTTGGTCAGCCCGGAACGACGCCGCGTAGGCCCACACGGTGACGATCAGCGGCCACCCCCAGAACGCCCCGAACATCACCCACGCCGACGCCGGGAGGCCTCCGACCTGCCCGCCGCCGGCGAGCCCGAGCATCAGCGCCGCCCCGCCGCCGAGCAGCACCGCCAGCACGACCGCCACCGACCGGGCGCGGCGGCCCCCGGCGAGGGCGATCAGCACCGCCGGGAAGACCGCCGCCGCCAGCGCGAACGCCCACGCCGCACGCTCCACGCCGAGGAGCAGCGCCGCCAGGATCACCGGGCAGAGAACGGCGAGCAGGAACAGGGGAACGCGCTGGGCCAGGGCAGTCTCCTCGCTGCGGCGCTCCGGAATGCGGGAGCGTGGTCGCGGAACGGCGTGCGGATTCTAGCCCGTCCTCCCCGCCGGCCGGGCTAGAATCGCCGCCCATGCCCTACCCCGAGGTCCAGATCCTGGTCTGCACCAACGACCGCGGCCCTGAGGCCGAGAAGCCGTCGTGCGCGCAGCGCGGCGGGCTGGAGGTCTACCGGCGGTTCAAGGACGCGATCCGCGAGCGCGGGGTGCGCGAGCGGGTGTTCGTCACCCGGACCGGGTGCCTCAAGCGGTGCAGCCAGGGGATCACGGTCGGGGTCTGGCCGTGGAACCGCTGGTACCGCGGTGTGACCGTGGACGACGTCGAGGAGATCCTCGACACCACCGCGCTCGGCGGCGGGCGAGTGATCGAGCGGCTGAGATTGCCCGAGGACTCGCCCCTGGAGTGAGAGCCCGAGCGCCCGTCAGGCGACCAGAGCCTCGAGGTCGAGGCGCGCCCACGGGTCGCCGAAGTAGGCGAAGGCGCGCGCGGTCGGGTCGTCGGGCCGCTCGGCGCGTAGCTCCTGCATGGCCTCGCCGATCGCCCTGCCGGCGAGGAGCTTCTTGTACAGCGACAGCGCGAAGCGGGCCGCCCGCTTGTCGTTGATCGGCCAGTACGGGGCGATCACGCCGCTGAAGCCGCCCTCCAGGCAGGCCGCCGCGAAGCCGCCGGCGCGGCCGACGGTGATTCCGATCGACCCCACGCTGCAGGCGTTGAGATAGACGATCGGGCTGCCCTCGGCGCCGAGCCTGGTGCGCGCGATCGCCATCGCGTCGAGGCCGTCGTCCTCGAGCAGGATCTCGCTCAGGTCCGCGTTCGCGGCGTCGAAGGTGCCGTGGCCGCTGAAGTGGAGCAGGCGGACGTCGCCGCGCTTGAGCAGGTCGCTGCGGAACCGCGCCGCCGTCGAGGGACGGAACTGTTCGACTTTCGGGAACAGCCTGGCCAGCGCGGTCACCTCCGCGACGGTCCACGGGAGGTCGTCAGGTTTCGGGTAGGTCGGGTTGAGCACCACGAACTTGTCCACCCGCAGCCGCTGCGGCGACGGCTTCATCCGCAGCGCCGGCAGCCATCGACCGAGGACGTGGTTGACGCCGAGCGGCGGCAGCTCCTCGAAGGTACCGTCGACGTCGGTGGGGATCACCAACTCCCACGGGAAGACCATCTCGTCGGAGTGGACGAGGATCGACCGGGGCGAGACGCCGGCGCGGTGATAGGAGAAGTACTCGTCGCGGAAGCCCTTGGGCAGGAAGGTCCAGAGCTTCTTGCCGAGGTCCTCGAGACCGGTGAGGAACTTCCGGTCCCACTCCGCCAGCTCGGCCTCGAACTCCCGCTCGGTCAGCTCGCCGCGCACCGGATAGAGGCCGATGGTCTTCTCCAGCGCGGTGCGCACGTATTTGCCGAGGTCGTCGCCCGGCAGGTCGAGCAGACCGCAGTCGAGCGAGGCGACCTCGAAGCCCGGAATCTCGCTGCGCAGGCGAACCCGGAACGGCGGCCGGCCCGGCTGATCCCTCCCCTCGATCATCACGATCACGTCGCAGTCCTGCCGCCGCACCGGCGGCAGGGCGAATCCCTCGACCCGCGAGCTTCCGTCGCGCCGGACCGCCGGCGTGGTCCCGAGGCACGACGAAGGTGTAGTGCGTCACCGCCCCGATCAGGGCGTTGCGCAGCCAGAACTCGGCGGTGACCTCGCGGCGCACGGGCTGCGGCCCCGGGTCCCTCGCGGTCAGGGAGAAGCGCACCTCCTCGCTCTCCGGCCGGCGCACTCGGTGGACGGTCATCGGCTTCGCCGCCGCCGAGGGCTCGACGTCGAAGCCGGACGCGTGCAGCCGGACCGTCAGCTCGACGCTCTCCTCCTCGGCGGCGAAGTCGATCGCCATCCGCCCCCCTCCCCCGCCGGCCGCTGCGACGTCGGCCAGGCGCACGACCAGGTTGTTGGTCTGGCCCTCCCGGACCTGCTCGTGGAAGTCGATCTCCGGCCGCCGCTCGATGCGCTCCGGCGTGGTCGCCGGGGCGCGCCTGGAGCGGCGGGTCGGGGGCTGGGGGGCCTCGGCCGCCCGGCGGCGGGACCGGCGAACCCCCGGCCGCCGAGCCGGGGCTCGCCCACCCCGGCCGGCCGCCGCCGCCCGGCGGCGCTCCGGGCCTCCGCCGGCCCGGAAGCCGCCGCCACCGCCGAACCCCAGGCCCCGCGGCGGCTCGGCGACGGTTCCGCCCCTCCGCCCGCCGTTGGTGACCGAGACCTCGTCACCCGCGTCCGCCCCGAGCAGCTCCTCGACCATCTCGTCGAGGTCCGCCTCCTCTTCCTCCGCAGCCGGCTCGTCCGCGTCCACCACCTCCTCCTCGTCCCCGGCCGCCGCCGACAGCTCGAAGCCGCCGCCAAGGTCGACCTCGAAGTGATCGAAGATCGCCTCCAGGGTCCGGCGACGGCGGAAGAAGTCGCTGTGCCAGACGTGCTCGGAGGCGTCGTAGACGACCGGGCCAGCGATCGGGAACAGCGGGTGGCCGTTGGCCGCGAAGACGCCGTCGCGCGGGGTCACCAGGTCGTCGGCGGCCTGGCCGAAGACGCGGTCGATCACCGAGTCCGCCAGCCGGCCGTTGAGCAGGCCGTTGTCGCCGGAGCCGGGCTCGTAGTCGGAGCAGGAGGCGGCGTAGCGGGGAGCCGGATCGGGCGCGGGCGCAGCGTTGAGAACACCGGGGATGTACCCCTCGGTTCCCATGGCGGCGATCCCCGGCAGCCGGGTCTCGGCGGTGTAGGCGATCAGCTTGACGATCGCCAGCACGATCTCGATCGCGTACAGCACCGGGCCGTCGGGGAAGTTGGTGATCAGGTTGGTGAAGACGTCGATCATTTCGACCATGTGCTCGGCGTCGGCGAGCGGCGAGCCGGCGTTGGGCGCGGCGACGAAATAGACGCTGCGGAAGCTGCAGTTGTGGTCCGGCACCAGCGACCGCCCGCGCTCGGCGAGCGTCCGCGAGACCACGCCGCCGCGGCTGTGGCAGAGGACGTCGAACTCGAACCGCCCGTTTGGGCGCGCCTTCTTCACGCCGCGCAGGAAGTCCGCCGCGTTCTGCTCCGGGCTCCGCGACACGGTGATCTGGTCGAGCGCGATCGCCCGGCCGCCGTAGGCGGCGATCAGCCGCTCCATCGCCATCGGCGGGAAGCCGGAGAGCATCCCGTGAGTGGAGCTGAAGATGCCGTGCACGACGAGCAGCGACCGCTTGCCGTCGAGCGACTTCCAGTCGGAGAACGGTTCGGTCACCAGCCGCCGGTAGTCGTCCGCGGTCAGGCGGCGGATCAGCTCCTGGCGTTTCTTGCCTTCGATCCTGCCGACGATCTTCTCCAGCGGCCGCGCGATCACCTTCGACAGCGGCACCATCAGGACTTTGAAGATCTTGCGGCCGAGCTTGACGATCGGCCCGCGCAGGCGGGTCGAGGGCTGGCCGGTCGCGAAGGCCCTGCGCGCCCCGGCGGTGCGCGTGCGGATGGTGAAGGTGGCGCCGTGCGCGGCGCGCCGCACGGACCGTTGGGTGCCCTCCGGGCTCCGGCCCACCTTGGCGCGCTCGAGGAAGCCGTCCGGGAAGTGCCAGCTCACGCCTCCCGACTCGTCCTGGTACCAGATCACCTGCACGGCGTCCCGGCGCGGCGGCGCGGGGCGGATCACCACCCGGTCGGCCGCCGCGGCCTGCCGGCTCATCGAGCGCAGCGCCGCCGTTCCGCCCTCGACGTCGAGGTCGATCGTTTCCTGTTCGACGATCCCCACGTCGGCGAGCGCCGCCGCGAAGTCCGGCGAGACGTCGCGCTCGGCGGCCAGCCGGGCCGTGCGCAGCCCGGGCCCGGCCGGCCGCCACTGGGTCAGGGTCCCCGCGAACGGCCCGGCCTCCACCCGGGTGCCGTTGGTGAACTCGACGACGCGCTGCGATCGGCTCAGGCTGCGGGTCTCTTTCGACATGGGATCCTCATCGGGTCGCGGTCAAGGTCCTCTCTGCTGCTGCCGCCGGCTGACGGATCCTCGCGAGACACTCCGGCACGGGGCCATTGATGGTCCAATGGCGCATATTCGCATAAAAAGTCTCTGAACGGAGGCGCCGCCGGGTGAACGCGCCGGCGGTCCTCCCGGGACCGCCCCCGCGCGCCGCGCCTACGCGACCACCGGCAGCGGCGAGGCGAGCGCCCGGTTCTCGGGCGTCAGAGCGTGGCGGTAGCGGGCGGCCGTGGCCGCGGTGTCGTCGCGGGTGACGAAGCGCTCGTAGAGGTTGGTGCGCTGGCGCGGCCGGTAGCCGGCGGAGCGGATCAGGTGCTCCATCTCCTCCTGGCTCATCTTGTAGGCGGTGCCGGCCGCGGAGACGACGTTCTCCTCGATCATGATCGAGCCCATGTCGTCGGCGCCCCAGGCGAGCGCCGCCTGGCCGATCTTCTTGCCCTGGGTGACCCAGCTCGTCTGCAGGTGGGTGACGTTGTCGAAGAACAGCCGCGTCACGGCCAGCGTGCGCAGGTACTCGTCGGCGAAGGTCTCGGGGACCTCGGCCATCTCGGTGTTCTCGTGCTGGAAGGTCCAGGAGATGAAGGCGGTGAAGCCGCCGGTCTCGTCCTGGAGGTCGCGCACCCGCTGGAGGTGCTCGACCCGCGCCTCCAGCGGCTCGCCCATGCCGTACATCATCGTCGCCGAGGTGCGCAGGCCGTTGGCGTGGGCCTGGCGCATGACGTCGAGCCACTCCTCGGACGAGCACTTCGGGTAGGCGAGCACCTCCTTGCGCACGGCGTCGGAGAGCAGCTCGGCGCCGCCGCCGGGGATCGACATCAGCCCCGCGTCCTTCAGCCGCGCGATCGCGTCATGGAAGCTCATCCGCTCCTTCCTGGCGATGAACTTGACCTCGGGCGGCGAGAAGGCGTGGACGTGGATAGCCGGGTAGGCGGCGCGGATGAAGCGCAGCAGCTCCTCGTAGTAGCCGATCGGCAGGTCGGGGTGGACGCCGCCCTGCATCAGGATGCCGGTGCCGTTCAGCGCCAGGGTCTCCTCGATCTTCCGGCCGATCTCCTCGTGGCTGAGCAGATAGCCCTCGGGGTCGCCGGGCCGGCGGTAGAAGGCGCAGAACCGGCAGCGGTAGACGCAGACGTTGGTGTAGTTGATGTTGCGGTCGACGTTGTAGGTCGCGACCGCCGGGTCGTTGTGGCGGTTGCGCACCTCGCCGGCGACCACGCCGAGGTCGAGCAGGTCGCCCTCGAGCAGCAGGGTGTGGGCGTCGCCGGCCGAGATCCGGCGGCCGGCGAGGGCGTCCTCGTAGATCGCGTTCGGCCGGCGGCCGGAGGGGGCGAGGTCCATGGCGAAACGACTCTACCGGCCGCCGCGGCGTGGCGCAACCGCGCCGGGCTCGTCCGGTGCGGCCGCCGGCGGGTAGCGGTGGCGGCGGCCCTCGGGGTCCTCGATCCAGGTCGCGCCGCCCTCGCGGTGGACGGTTCCGGGGCCGACCGGCGCCTTGCCGTACCCGCCGGGCAGGTCGAGCACGTAGGACGGCTGGCAGATACCGGAGACCCGGGCGCGCAGGGCGCGCACCAGCTCCTGCCCCTCCTCGAGGGTGGTGCGGAAGTGGCCGGTGCCGCGGGCGAGGTCGGCGTGATGGAGGTAGTAGGGCTTGACCCGCAGCTCGACCAGCCGCCGCAGCAGCGCCTCCTGCGCCTCGACGGTGTCGTTGACGCCGCGCAGCAGCACCGACTGGTTGAGCAGCGGGATGCCGCGGTCGGCGAGCCGGTCGATCGCCTCCTCGGCGGCCGGGGTCAGCTCCCGGACGTGGTTGACGTGGAGCACCACCCACACCGGCTTGCGCGGGCCCTCCACACGAGAACTCCGCCTCGGGCCGGCGAGCAGCGCCGCCAGCTCGCCGGTCACCCGCGCCGGCAGCACCGCCGGCACCCGGGTGTGGATCCGCAGGACGCGAACGTGGTCGATCGCGCGCAGCCGGTCGAGGATCTCGCCCAGCCGGCCGTCGGAGAGCACCAGTGGATCACCGCCGGTGAGGATCACCTCCCACAGCTCGGGCGTCCGCTCGACGTAGCCGAGTGCCGCCTCCAGCTCGCCGCGCCGCAGCGTCTGATCGCCCTTGCCGACCGCGTAGCGGCGGAAGCAGAAGCGGCAGTAGACCGCGCAGGCGTAGGTCGGTTTGAGCAGCGCCCGGTCCCGGTGGCGGTGGGTGACGCCGGGCAACGGCGTGTGCGCCTCGTCGCCGATCGGGTCGCCCAGCTCTTCGGCGCGGACGATCAGCTCCTCGGCGGCCGGCACGGCGCTCCGCCACACCGGGTCGGCGGGGCCGCTCTCGACGATCGCGTCGAGGTAGGACGGAGGGATCTGGACGTTGAAGACCGCCCGCACCCGCTCGACGTCGGCGGCTCGCTCCGGCGCGATCAGCCCGGCCGCGGCGAGGTCGCCGCCGGTGCGCAAGGCGGCGCGCAGCTCGGCCTGCCACGAATCGTCTTGAGTGGGTGGAATCACGGCGAGCACCTCGGAATCATATCGACGGACTGACGAATCGGTGGCGAGCGGACTACGCGCGCCTTAAGGGCGCGTGTGCGGGGCCGAAGGCACCGGACTCGGGGGAGGGGCCCCCGCAGGACCGCGCTCCTGCGGGGAGGGGGGTTGGAACAACCCCCCTTGAAAACTCAGGGACGGAATCGCAGCTCCGGCACCGCGTCGATCAGCCCGTGCCGGTGGGCTCTCCGGAAGAACTCGGCCAGGGCCGTGCGCTCCTCGTCGCGCAGGACGAACCGCAGGTGCTCGGTCAGGTAGCCGCGGATGACCGTGGTGTCGAGCCCCAGCTCGGCCGCCGACTCGCGCACCAGGCTGTCGAGCGAGGCCAGGCCGTGGCGCAGGCTGTTCTTGAAATAGACCGAGAGGTCGGGGAACTCGACCCCGGCGCGCACCGCCCAAACCGCGAAGACGAACGGCAGCTTGGTCAGCGCGTGCCACTCCCCCGCCAGGTCGTACACCCGCCAGCGCTCGCGGTCGACCCGGAGCGCCGGGTCGCCGATCACCAGCGCCGCCTCGTGGTCAGCGAGCATGCGCTCGACGTCGGCCGGCTGGACCGTGAACTCCGGCTCGATGCCGAAGCGCTCGGCGCACAGGATCCTCAGCAGCGCCGCCGAGGTCCGGCTGTTGGCGTCGAGCGCCACCCGGCGGACGCGCTCGAGCGGCTCGCGCGAGACCAGCAGCACGCTCCGCACCTCGTGCTCGGCGGCGATGCACAGGTCGGGCAGCACCTCGAGGCCGCCGATCCGCGCCAGCTCGATCGACGGGATCAGCCCGATCTCCAGCTCGCCGGCCGCGAGCATCCGCGCCACCCGCGCCGGCGGGTGCAGCTCGGGCGCGAACAGGTTGGCGTGGTGGCCCTTGAGGAACCCCCAGGCCAGCGGCTTGCTGTTGAGGTAGTCGACGATCCCGACCCGCAGCTTGGGCACGGCCTCCTCTTTTCCCAAGTCCGCAGGCGGGCCGTCAGCGGGACATCGCGTTGAGGAAGTCCTGGTTGGTCTTGGTCTTGGACAGCTTGTCGAGCAGCAGCTCCATCGACTCGACGGTCGACAGCGGGTTGAGCACCTTGCGCAGCACCCAGACCCGGCGCAGCTCGTCCTCCGGCATCAGCAGCTCCTCCTTGCGGGTGCCGCTCTTGTTGATGTCGATCGCCGGGAAGACCCGCTTGTCGAC
>Ga0302046_10005527_pt1 | contig 11120 bp, 7 predicted proteins | sample RVTome_11_FD_200261 | JGI IMG/M metagenome (GOLD analysis project Ga0302046, IMG submission 200261) | Soil microbial communities from uranium-contaminated site in the Upper Colorado River Basin, Wyoming, United States - RVT147D111 (version 2) ... | reverse complement strand
TTGCCGCGGTTTCCCCGCGCTCGCGGGGATCGACCCCAGTCGTCGACCTCCAGCTCGCCGACCGTCTTGGTTTCCCCGCGCTCGCGGGGATCGACCCCGCTTCTGCCGCATGAGGCAGGAGCTGGAGCCGGTTTCCCCGCGCTCGCGGGGATCGACCCGCTCGGCGCCGCCGATGCCAGGGCGATGCAGAGGTTTCCCCGCGCTCGCGGGGATCGACCGGACAACTGGGAAAGTGAGTCGACGTGGATCAAGGTTTCCCCGCGCTCGCGGGGATCGACCCCCTAGTCGCTGCCGTCTCCGGCGCCAGCTACCGGTTTCCCCGCGCTCGCGGGGATCGACCTCAGGCGTGACAAGTCGGCGAGCGAGACGGGACGGTTTCCCCGCGCTCGCGGGGATCGACCCCCTGTGGCACTGGCGGAGCGCGTCTACGGGTTGGTTTCCCCGCGCTCGCGGGGATCGACCCGCCGAGCTGCGGGAGGCGAAGGAAGACATCTCGGTTTCCCCGCGCTCGCGGGGATCGACCCCGCTGGATACCTCCGGTCCCTCGCCTGGGTGGGGTTTCCCCGCGCTCGCGGGGATCGACCCTGACCTTGGTCCGCACGGCCGGCGGTTGGGCCGGTTTCCCCGCGCTCGCGGGGATCGACCCATGAGCGACATGCCGGAGGGCTCTACGCACTGGGTTTCCCCGCGCTCGCGGGGATCGACCCGGGGCCACTTGCTGCCCGGCGGCTGTCGGCCCGGTTTCCCCGCGCTCGCGGGGATCGACCGTGATCATCATCTTGCGGCCCCCGCCGTAAGCGGGTTTCCCCGCGCTCGCGGGGATCGACCCTTGGCCGGCGGCGCCACGACGCAGCGCCACTCGGTTTCCCCGCGCTCGCGGGGATCGACCTTCTCATCGGGTTCTCCCCTCTTTCGGTTCCTGGGTTTCCCCGCGCTCGCGGGGATCGACCCTCGCCAAAACCGGCGTCTGCGGGCTTGATGATGGTTTCCCCGCGCTCGCGGGGATCGACCCGAGACCGGACGCCTCGCCCGCGAGCAGGAGCTGGTTTCCCCGCGCTCGCGGGGATCGACCCGCAGACAAGTACCTCCGCGAGGGCTACTGGGAGGTTTCCCCGCGCTCGCGGGGATCGACCCCGGGCAGCACACATCCCGGGATGACCAGCCCCGGTTTCCCCGCGCTCGCGGGGATCGACCTCTAGACAATGCCTCGGTCCAGAGCGCGCGGTCGGTTTCCCCGCGCTCGCGGGGATCGACCCATGACCAGGTAGGGGGTTGGGGTTCCCATGGAGGTTTCCCCGCGCTCGCGGGGATCGACCCTTGACCCGGATGAAGGTGGCGCCACTGAGCCCGGTTTCCCCGCGCTCGCGGGGATCGACCTCCGGCGGGTCATGCTCGCAGTCCTCCGGGCATGGTTTCCCCGCGCTCGCGGGGATCGACCCTGGATAGAGCGTTCGAACCATGCCTCGCCTACGGTTTCCCCGCGCTCGCGGGGATCGACCCTGAACGATATCGGCCCGCTCTTCCCCGGCATGGGTTTCCCCGCGCTCGCGGGGATCGACCTTCCAGCGCTGCCACTGGGCCGACAGAGGCGAGGGTTTCCCCGCGCTCGCGGGGATCGACCCTGGAGGCTTACGATGTACGCGATGCGACCCATGGTTTCCCCGCGCTCGCGGGGATCGACCCTTCGTGCGCGGTCGCCGATGGTGGGGTTATATGGTTTCCCCGCGCTCGCGGGGATCGACCCTGGCGGTCCTCGCGGGGGTCGAAGGTCACCGTGGTTTCCCCGCGCTCGCGGGGATCGACCCTTCGCCGGGTGGCGTTTCGACCCGCCGGCGGCGGTTTCCCCGCGCTCGCGGGGATCGACCTGCGCCGGTGCCGGGGCGCATGCCGGAGGTGTTGGTTTCCCCGCGCTCGCGGGGATCGACCCTCTGTCGCCGGCGCCGAGGCCTCGATCGCCAGGGTTTCCCCGCGCTCGCGGGGATCGACCCGTGGTATTCCGGGCGATCGTCCCGGTCTTCGTGGTTTCCCCGCGCTCGCGGGGATCGACCCGGGGTCGGCTGCGGCAGCCTCCACACCCCTTGGGTTTCCCCGCGCTCGCGGGGATCGACCTGGTTTACCTTTACGAAAACGGCGCCCTGGAGTGGTTTCCCCGCGCTCGCGGGGATCGACCCCGCCAGCAACGGCCGAGCCATTCGCCGCCTTGGGTTTCCCCGCGCTCGCGGGGATCGACCGGTGGGCGACACCGCCGGCTCGGTCTCCCTCACGGTTTCCCCGCGCTCGCGGGGATCGACCCTGCGGTCGGAGAGGCATTCGACACCGCCGGGTGGTTTCCCCGCGCTCGCGGGGATCGACCTGCGGCAATCCCCTCCCGTCCGGACGCCTGCGTGGTTTCCCCGCGCTCGCGGGGATCGACCCGCCCGCTTCCTCGCTGAGGCACACGCCGAGTAGGTTTCCCCGCGCTCGCGGGGATCGACCCTCGACAGCGAGGTTCTCCAGAAATAGGCGCTCGGTTTCCTCGCGCTCGCGGGGATCGACCCGCGACGGCACGGCAACATCCCTACGGCTCGCCGGTTTCCCCGCGCTCGCGGGGATCGACCCACCGTCGGCGGGGATCGAGAGCTGGTAAGGGTGGTTTCCCCGCGCTCGCGGGGATCGACCCCGCAGCTCGTGGGCCTTGTCGATCGGGTCGTGGGTTTCCCCGCGCTCGCGGGGATCGACCGTCGGGGAGTGGGAGGGGCGTCCACCGGCGCTTGGTTTCCCCGCGCTCGCGGGGATCGACCGCCCACGGGGCCGAAGTAGATCGGGCCGCCCTGGGTTTCCCCGCGCTCGCGGGGATCGACCTGGGTCGAGGTCGCAGGCGATGATCGACGCGGCGGTTTCCCCGCGCTCGCGGGGATCGACCGTCGAGTCACTCATCCCCTCGTGGTCGATCGCGGGTTTCCCCGCGCTCGCGGGGATCGACCCAGGTTGGCCGGGCGGGACGGCGGGGGCGAGAAGGTTTCCCCGCGCTCGCGGGGATCGACCGTGCACGGTGTCCCGGGTCAGCGCCTTGGTCGTGGTTTCCCCGCGCTCGCGGGGATCGACCCCGCATCACCTCCCGCACCGTCGGATCGTCCCGGGTTTCCCCGCGCTCGCGGGGATCGACCTCCTCCATCAGCGCCTCACCCGCCGCAGAGCGCGGTTTCCCCGCGCTCGCGGGGATCGACCCCTCGATCACGTACCGATCCGACCAATCAACGCGGTTTCCCCGCGCTCGCGGGGATCGACCCTGTCGGCCGAACTCGGTCAGATCGACTTCGCCGGTTTCCCCGCGCTCGCGGGGATCGACCCGAGGCCAGATTGTGGCCAACCACGAGGGCCAGGGTTTCCCCGCGCTCGCGGGGATCGACCCCAGGCGACGTGATCCCGATGCATCGCCGGGAGGGTTTCCCCGCGCTCGCGGGGATCGACCCCCGCTGCCGTCGACCCAGCCGATCCTGAGGAGGGTTTCCCCGCGCTCGCGGGGATCGACCCCAGGACGTACGCGAGCGGCAGGTAGTAGAGGCGGTTTCCCCGCGCTCGCGGGGATCGACCCGGCGCCTACAGCGTCGCCGACCCGCGGTCCGAGGTTTCCCCGCGCTCGCGGGGATCGACCCCTGACCCCCACCGTGCTCGACCGGCTGCGCGGGGTTTCCCCGCGCTCGCGGGGATCGACCCTGCCGCCCCACGAGTGCTACGCCGAGCCGTTCGGTTTCCCCGCGCTCGCGGGGATCGACCCATGCAGTTTACGTTCGTCGGCACATCCGATCCGGTTTCCCCGCGCTCGCGGGGATCGACCCCCGCCCAATCTGCTGACCTGCCGCTCCTGCAAGGTTTCCCCGCGCTCGCGGGGATCGACCCCGCGGGTACAGCGGGTTCGCCCGCGGCCTACGGGTTTCCCCGCGCTCGCGGGGATCGACCCCGGGTGAGCAGGTGGGCGCCGGTGCCGAGCTGGGTTTCCCCGCGCTCGCGGGGATCGACCCCAGAGCTGACCCTGGAGGAACTGCGAGACCGCGGTTTCCCCGCGCTCGCGGGGATCGACCCTCGGCCGCCAGTTCCTTCGGGGTCACTGTGTCGGTTTCCCCGCGCTCGCGGGGATCGACCCCCGTGCGCCTTCTTCCCCGGCGACTCGACCGCGGTTTCCCCGCGCTCGCGGGGATCGACCGGTTCTCCTCTTGCAGGGCTTCCACGAGGTTCAGGTTTCCCCGCGCTCGCGGGGATCGACCCGAGGTGGGCGGCGTGCTTTACCGCTACCTCCGGGTTTCCCCGCGCTCGCGGGGATCGACCCCGTGCCATTGCGCTGTCTCCTTACGCGACCACGGTTTCCCCGCGCTCGCGGGGATCGACCCTGTCGGCCGTCGGTGAACACCGACTCGCTGGCGGTTTCCCCGCGCTCGCGGGGATCGACCCACGACGAAGACCATGTCTCCGTCGTCGATGCCGGTTTCCCCGCGCTCGCGGGGATCGACCCTACGACCACGCTCATCTTCCCCGCACTCTGCGGGTTTCCCCGCGCTCGCGGGGATCGACCCGCGAGATCGACGACCAGGTCACCGCCCTCGGAGGTTTCCCCGCGCTCGCGGGGATCGACCCGAGCTGGCGGAGCTGCGCAAGCAGCGCATCGCGGTTTCCCCGCGCTCGCGGGGATCGACCCGAGACCGAGCCATACGCCGGTCGCGATCCGCCGGTTTCCCCGCGCTCGCGGGGATCGACCCTGGAGGCTACGATGTTCGACACTCTCTCTCTCGGTTTCCCCGCGCTCGCGGGGATCGACCTCTCCGCCGCCCACCAGGTGACCGAGCTGCGCCGGTTTCCCCGCGCTCGCGGGGATCGACCCTCGTCAGTGCCGCCGGCGGTGCTGCGCCAGGAGGTTTCCCCGCGCTCGCGGGGATCGACCCGGCGTCACCGTCTTCACCGACCAGGCCACCGAGGTTTCCCCGCGCTCGCGGGGATCGACCCTTTTTGGGCAATGGTGAACTGCTCTCCAACCAGGTTTCCCCGCGCTCGCGGGGATCGACCCCAGACGGCGATCATCTCCATCCAGTCGTCGACGGTTTCCCCGCGCTCGCGGGGATCGACCTTTCGAAGGATCGCGCCGGCTCGCGTCATGACCGGTTTCCCCGCGCTCGCGGGGATCGACCTGGAAGAGCACCCAAGGCCGGTCGGCGAGGGTCGGTTTCCCCGCGCTCGCGGGGATCGACCCAGGGGGCTTGACAGTCGCAATCCTCTTGATTAGGTTTCCCCGCGCTCGCGGGGATCGACCTTGAAGAGGGTGGTGTGCTCCTGGTCGAGACCGGGTTTCCCCGCGCTCGCGGGGATCGACCCCAGGTGTCCGAGTTGCGCGCGGCCGCTGAGCGGGTTTCCCCGCGCTCGCGGGGATCGACCCTGGAGGGGACTGACCGACGTCACGCGGACCCAGGTTTCCCCGCGCTCGCGGGGATCGACCCTCCGGGCGCTCGGACTCCCGCTTGGTGGGGACGGTTTCCCCGCGCTCGCGGGGATCGACCCGAGTCGCCCGACCCCATCCGTACCGCCGGCGAGGTTTCCCCGCGCTCGCGGGGATCGACCGTCGTCCAGCAGGGCATCACCGAGGGCCTCTCCGGTTTCCCCGCGCTCGCGGGGATCGACCTGTCTCGCAGTTCACGATCATGCTCCTGACGCGGGTTTCCCCGCGCTCGCGGGGATCGACCGTAGGCCAGGTCCTCGGCGGCGTTCATCGAGTCGGTTTCCCCGCGCTCGCGGGGATCGACCCCTTGCAGAACACCCCTCTCGCTTCCGGGAGGGGGTTTCCCCGCGCTCGCGGGGATCGACCCTCTTTCCGCGATTCCGAGACCTTCCACCCGCTGGTTTCCCCGCGCTCGCGGGGATCGACCGGCCGCGGCGTCGCCGCCGGGCAGCGCCGTGCAGGTTTCCCCGCGCTCGCGGGGATCGACCGTAGGTGACTTCCATGTGAGCGACGTCGTCGGTGGTTTCCCCGCGCTCGCGGGGATCGACCCTTGGCAGCGGTGGGCGGCTGCGGAGGTGGGGGGGTTTCCCCGCGCTCGCGGGGATCGACCCGATTCGTCGATGCCGGTCCGCGAGTTGTAGTCGGTTTCCCCGCGCTCGCGGGGATCGACCCGCGGGCACGGCGCCTTCAGGGTGCGGGGGAGGGGTTTCCCCGCGCTCGCGGGGATCGACCCTGTTCGACGACGCGGCCCGAGTCGCCAGCGATGGTTTCCCCGCGCTCGCGGGGATCGACCCGGTCCAACTTCCACGTCGGCGAGGAGGTGGTCGGTTTCCCCGCGCTCGCGGGGATCGACCCTGCTCTGGGCGGCCCGTGCCGGTGGTCCCCCAGGTTTCCCCGCGCTCGCGGGGATCGACCTCCGGAGGACGTCGCGGACCTGGTCGAGATGGTGGTTTCCCCGCGCTCGCGGGGATCGACCCACGGGCGCTTGCTCGGCGATCCCCTCCCAGGGGGTTTCCCCGCGCTCGCGGGGATCGACCCTTCTTGGCCGCCGCGTAGACCGCGTGCCGCTCGGTTTCCCCGCGCTCGCGGGGATCGACCCCATGCGCGGATCAGTCAAACAGCGGCAGCATCGGTTTCCCCGCGCTCGCGGGGATCGACCCGCAACGAGATCGAGGGAGACCTCGCGGGGCTCTACGCGGTTTCCCCGCGCTCGCGGGGATCGACCCCTCAACCCGCTCCGCCCCTGGCGCACCTTTAGGGTTTCCCCGCGCTCGCGGGGATCGACCCGCGAAGTGGGAGGAGGAGGCTCAGGCCATCGGGGTTTCCCCGCGCTCGCGGGGATCGACCTTCGATCACCTCCGGCAGGGCGGTCTTCAGGTGGGTTTCCCCGCGCTCGCGGGGATCGACCCTCAACGTCTTCGGGCAACGCGGGCATGCCCGTGGTTTCCCCGCGCTCGCGGGGATCGACCCATGAGCATCGCCTCGGTCGCACCCTCGGCCTGGGTTTCCCCGCGCTCGCGGGGATCGACCCTCGGCATCCCCACGAGCACGGCTTACGACGCCGGTTTCCCCGCGCTCGCGGGGATCGACCCTCGCCTCGGTGTTGGCGTCGTTGTCCGGGTTGGGTTTCCCCGCGCTCGCGGGGATCGACCCTCGAGCGGCCCGGGTGGTGCAGCTGATGACCCGGTTTCCCCGCGCTCGCGGGGATCGACCCCGCCGCTCGTGCCGATTCTGCGGCCAGTCCTTGGTTTCCCCGCGCTCGCGGGGATCGACCGTCGATCGCGACCGGGACTCCGTGGGAGCTGGCGGTTTCCCCGCGCTCGCGGGGATCGACCCTCCCGATCTCCGCCGAGCAGGCCGACGAGATCGGTTTCCCCGCGGTCGCGGGGATCGACCCTCCCGGGAGCCGGCGTTCGCGCCGTGGGCCGCGGTTTCCCCGCGCTCGCGGGGATCGACCCTGTTCGGACATCGACTTCTGCGCCCTGGTCGAGGTTTCCCCGCGCTCGCGGGGATCGACCCTCAGGGAGATGGGAGAGCGGTCCGTCGCCGCCGGTTTCCCCGCGCTCGCGGGGATCGACCGTTCAGCGCCTCCGGGAACGTCAGCCGATCGGGGGTTTCCCCGCGCTCGCGGGGATCGACCCTCCAAGGGTACCGGCGGGCGTCCGTACTCGAAGGTTTCCCCGCGCTCGCGGGGATCGACCCTCGGGCGTCGTCTTCGCCCGCATCGGCAAGGCGGTTTCCCCGCGCTCGCGGGGATCGACCCGTGGCCGTCGAATCGCCGGCCGGCGTCTTCACGGTTTCCCCGCGCTCGCGGGGATCGACCCTCCAGCACCCCCTTGTTGGTCTTGGGCGGCTGGGTTTCCCCGCGCTCGCGGGGATCGACCCCGATTCATCATCGGCGAGAGTTACGGCGTCGGGGTTTCCCCGCGCTCGCGGGGATCGACCCCGCAGCGACGGCCCGGTCAGCGACAGGTTGTGGGTTTCCCCGCGCTCGCGGGGATCGACCTGCGTCCCCTTGGACGCCGTTGGTGCCGACGGGGGTTTCCCCGCGCTCGCGGGGATCGACCCATTGCGTGGGACGGGTACGGGGGGCTGGAGTAGGTTTCCCCGCGCTCGCGGGGATCGACCCTAGCCTGGCATAAGGGCGGCCCGACTGCCGGGGGTTTCCCCGCGCTCGCGGGGATCGACCCTGACCGAAACGACGTCGCGCCGCCCTCGAGTCGGTTTCCCCGCGCTCGCGGGGATCGACCCCCCAATCGCCACAGCTATTTCCGCGATTCGCCGGTTTCCCCGCGCTCGCGGGGATCGACCCCTGGACCGCGCGATGATCGTCGCCAACGAGTGGGTTTCCCCGCGCTCGCGGGGATCGACCGTCTTCGTTCACCTGGACCGATCCGCCACCCTCGGTTTCCCCGCGCTCGCGGGGATCGACCCGCTCTACTCCCTGGCTCACTGAGGGGCCGCGTGGTTTCCCCGCGCTCGCGGGGATCGACCCTCCTGCCCCATGAGGGTGGCCACCTCGCCCAGGGTTTCCCCGCGCTCGCGGGGATCGACCCGCGTTGGCGTGATCGTCTCGACCGGCGAGCTAGGTTTCCCCGCGCTCGCGGGGATCGACCCGTCGCAGGTGATCCTCCCCTCGTGCTCGGTGCGGTTTCCCCGCGCTCGCGGGGATCGACCTCGTGTGCCGGCACCGGGGATGCACGACGATGTGGTTTCCCCGCGCTCGCGGGGATCGACCTCAAGATTTGGCCTTGACAGCGTGACACGGCGCGGTTTCCCCGCGCTCGCGGGGATCGACCCCGTAGTCGACTTGACATCTGGCACCGTACGACGGTTTCCCCGCGCTCGCGGGGATCGACCCCGCCCTCCGCCTCGCCCTGCGCAGTCGGCCGAGGTTTCCCCGCGCTCGCGGGGATCGACCCGCGCGCGGATCTCGCAGGGCGAATACAACACCGGTTTCCCCGCGCTCGCGGGGATCGACCCTGCTGGTGGCTCGAAGGTGCACCGCTCGTGTCGGTTTCCCCGCGCTCGCGGGGATCGACCCTGGGCGGACCGCGTGCAGGAGTGTCGGTCGGGGGTTTCCCCGCGCTCGCGGGGATCGACCCTGCCGCTCGACCCCTGCCCATGCTGCGGCGGCGGTTTCCCCGCGCTCGCGGGGATCGACCCGGGCCGCGGATTGCCTGCTCCGGCAACCAGGGGGTTTCCCCGCGCTCGCGGGGATCGACCCTTCGGCGGTTCCGCCGTCGACCCCTTCGCCGAGGTTTCCCCGCGCTCGCGGGGATCGACCCCCTATGGTTCGACCAGGAGCGCCTGGGCCGCAGGTTTCCCCGCGCTCGCGGGGATCGACCCGGTTCTTTCGCCCTTGGAGGCTTGGCGGTTCGGGTTTCCCCGCGCTCGCGGGGATCGACCGCTTGCACTCTGATCCGACAGCCGGACGTGCAGGGTTTCCCCGCGCTCGCGGGGATCGACCCGACCGAACCGAGAGGGAGATACTGATGACCACGGTTTCCCCGCGCTCGCGGGGATCGACCGTGTTCGCCGGCCAGCTGAGCCCGCGCGCGGTCGGTTTCCCCGCGCTCGCGGGGATCGACCCTGCTCGGGGTCGTCGCCGTCGTAGGACGATCGGGTTTCCCCGCGCTCGCGGGGATCGACCCATGACCTTTCTGCTGCACGTCCTGGAGGGCCTGGTTTCCCCGCGCTCGCGGGGATCGACCCGAGGCACGCGGGCTGTACAGCGCGACGGTCTCGGTTTCCCCGCGCTCGCGGGGATCGACCCTCCTCGGCGACGGCGAAGCTCATCCTGCGTTCGGTTTCCCCGCGCTCGCGGGGATCGACCCTCGGCGTCGGCGAGCCACGAGTCGCGGTAGCCGGTTTCCCCGCGCTCGCGGGGATCGACCGCTCAAGGACGGGCAGGGCCGCTGGATCTTCGAGGTTTCCCCGCGCTCGCGGGGATCGACCGACCTCGGCCCGCTGCGCGAACTGGTGGCGGCGGGTTTCCCCGCGCTCGCGGGGATCGACCCGGGGGGTGGAGTGAGCGCCCCCACCTACACCTGGTTTCCCCGCGCTCGCGGGGATCGACCCTGGTGTTCCTCGACGCGACGCCCGAGGGAGAAGGTTTCCCCGCGCTCGCGGGGATCGACCCGCAGCGGCCTCAGCCGTCAGCAGGTAGCGGGGGGTTTCCCCGCGCTCGCGGGGATCGACCGTAGATCCGGCCGAGGACCGACTCCAGGTCGCGGGTTTCCCCGCGCTCGCGGGGATCGACCCGGTGCCTCGGAGATAGTGGCTCCGGCTCGCTCGGTTTCCCCGCGCTCGCGGGGATCGACCCTCGCCGAGTTTGCCAAGCGGAGCGGGGACAGTGGTTTCCCCGCGCTCGCGGGGATCGACCTCGCGTAACCCATCGACCGGATCGGCTCGCCGTGGTTTCCCCGCGCTCGCGGGGATCGACCCCAGGGCTATGCCGCCATCGGCGCCGCCATCGGGGTTTCCCCGCGCTCGCGGGGATCGACCCCAGGATCCTGATCGGTGCCCTCGCGATCGTCGGTTTCCCCGCGCTCGCGGGGATCGACCCCCGGCGAGATCACCGCTCCGCCCCGAGGGCTGGGTTTCCCCGCGCTCGCGGGGATCGACCCTGAACAACTGCGGTCAGCACCTTGCTCAGCCCGGTTTCCCCGCGCTCGCGGGGATCGACCCTGCTTCGCTGCACCGGGGATGACGGTCACGCTGGTTTCCCCGCGCTCGCGGGGATCGACCCTGGTCCGGATCGTCGCCTTCGTAGCTCGAGACGGTTTCCCCGCGCTCGCGGGGATCGACCTGCGCAGTCCCTGTGGCAGCCTGATCGGCGCGAGGTTTCCCCGCGCTCGCGGGGATCGACCCCCCCCGCCCCCGACGACCCCGTCACCGACATCGGTTTCCCCGCGCTCGCGGGGATCGACCCTCCCCATCGCGGGCCGAAAGCTCAAGCCCTACGGTTTCCCCGCGCTCGCGGGGATCGACCCGAGGTCGATGCCCTGGGTGACGGTGACCGCCTGGTTTCCCCGCGCTCGCGGGGATCGACCCGACGCCGGCGATGCCCCCTGCACCGTCGTCGTGGTTTCCCCGCGCTCGCGGGGATCGACCCTGGATCTGGCTCCTGACCTCCGGCCTGCTCGAGGTTTCC
>Ga0302046_10005526_pt1 | contig 11122 bp, 8 predicted proteins | sample RVTome_11_FD_200261 | JGI IMG/M metagenome (GOLD analysis project Ga0302046, IMG submission 200261) | Soil microbial communities from uranium-contaminated site in the Upper Colorado River Basin, Wyoming, United States - RVT147D111 (version 2) ... | reverse complement strand
CATCCGACCATTTTCTCTTCGGTATTCGGCAGCCGAGCGGCGAAGCGGGAATGAGGTCCTCATCGCTCCCAAGTGGATGCGCCTACCGGCCTCACAAGCGTCGGCGGCCCTCACGTGGTAGCCTGGCCATGAGAATCAGAGGGACCGCTGACGGGCCAGATCGCAGGAGGACTTGGAACTAGCCGTGCGACGCGGGTCCCCAGTCAGTCCACCGGAACCACTGTCTCCCCACTGAACGGCCTCGACACTACCCCCTTCACCATCAGCTTCACGTAGATCGAGTAGTTCGGCAGGCTCACGAGATCCGCCGCTGCGAACTCGGGATAGAACTCCTTCTCCAGCACCTCGGCGTCCTCGAGTCCGACGCGGAATGTGACGATCGTCCCGACGTTTCCCAGGATCGCGCCCCGGATCTCCTCGTCGAGCTGCGCGAGGTACTGGTGGGCCAGCACGAGGCCCACCCGGTACTTGCGCAGCTCGGAGAGCATCGTGGCGAGTGAGAGCGTCGTGAAGCCCTGGAACTCGTCGAGGTAGACGAAGAAGTCCCGCCGGGACTTCTCGGGCACGTCGGCACGGCTGAGGGCGGTAACACCGATGCGCGAGACGAGTAGCGCGCCGAGGAGCCGCGCGCTGTCTTCGCCGATCCTGCCCTTCGCGAGGTTCACGAGCAGGATCCGCCCTTCGTCCATGACGCGCCTCAGGTCGAAGCTGCTCCGCGGCTGCGTGAGGATTGCGTTCAGGACCGGGTCCGCGAGGAACGCCCCGACCTTGTTCTGGATCGGCGCGATGGCCTCGGCGCGGAAGTTTCTGGGGTAGTCCTCGAACTCCCGCAACCAGAACTGGCGGACTTGCGCGTTTCGTACCCTCTCGGCGGCGTGTCTTCTGAACTCTGGCTCGTGGAGCAGCCGCAAGATGTCGGCGAGCGTTGCCGCCGGCTGCTCTAGGAGGCAGAGAATCGCGTTCCGGAGGATGTGCTCGAGCCGCGGCCCCCACGAGTCGGCCCAGAGGGTCTTGAAAACCTCGAGCACCCCGGAGGCCGCGAGGGACCTCTTCGAGGCTGGGACTCGCTCCAGGGGGTTGAACCCCAGGGGCGCTTCCGCGTCCGGGACGTTGAAGTAGATCACGTCCTCGGGCCTCCGGCTCTCGGCGCAGGCGAGCACGCGTTCGACGAGATCCCCGTGGGGGTCGAAGAGCGCGAGGCCGTTCCCGGCTCCGATGTCGTGGTGGATCAGTGTCTCGAGGAGCGTGGACTTCCCGGTCCCGGTCTTCCCGATCACGTACATGTGGTGGAGCCGGTCGGACTGGCGGAGGCCGAACGCCCGGCGCTCGTTCCTGAAGTTCGTGCGCGCGAAGAGCGCGATGCGGTCGTCGTCTCGGGAAGGCATCCCGTCATCGTGCCCCGTGAGAGCCCGCTCCCCAAGACGCCGCGTCTCGCCTGATACGGCAACTCTCCCTTCCTTGTGGGTCCCTGCCCGCCTCCTACGCTGAGGGTGGTTCTTTCTCCAACCCAATGTCCCTCAGAAAGGAGGACAGTCGTCATGACGCACGAAGAGTTCGAGAAGCGCAAGGAGCGCGCGGTGCGGGAGACCCTCATCATCAAGAAGACCGAGGAGGGCTACCGCGTCTATTCGCCGGCGAACCCGACCAAGATCTATCTGGTCTCGGGAGGGCTCGACCGACCTTCCTGTTCCTGCCCGGACTTCGAGACCCACAAGGCCGACCCGGAGTGGCGCTGCAAGCACGTCCTCGCGGTCCTGAACCGCCTGGGCGGGCCGGCAGCCGGGCGCGAAGACGCCGCCGCCGAGCGCGAAGAGCGCCTCGCCATCCAAGAGGAGGGGCGCTTGCCCGATCGGGGCGAACTCATGAATTCCGGAAACGGTACCTCGCAGATGGTCCTGAAGAGGAGCGTGAGTCCCGACGGCCGGATCGACTCCCTGTCCGTCGAGTTCTCGTGCCCTGTCGAGGGGTCCGCGGCCCAGGACATCAAGTCCCGGGCGGGCAAGACCCTCAAGCTCCAGTCCGAGATCGTCGGGGAGTTCCTCGCGAGAAACGGCAAGGGAGATGCCCGGCCGGACCGCGCGGAGACCGACGGTAACGGCGCCACGAAGGCCCGGATGCTCGACGTGGCCGGAATGCACACGCGCTTCGGCCGCAGGCTGTTCATCAACGTTCAAGTGAACGGCGAGATCCTGAAGTTCTTCGGCTCGAAGAAGCAGCTCGGAGAGGCGATCGAGGCCGCCGGATTCCCGAACCTCGCCGACCGCGTCCACGAGGGCATGGACTTGAACGTTCCGTGCCGCGTGACGACGAAGCGGAGCGACGACGGCCGGTACACGAACATCGACGAGGTGTTCCCGGACCGGTCTCGGAAGTCGCCAGGGGCGAGGCCGTGAGCGCGGTGCTTTCGGAGGAGGACGAGCGCGTCACCTCACGCGACACGCCGTTTCTCTCCCACTCCCGCATCAACCGCTACTTGCTCTGCCCCGAGCAGTACCGCCTGTACTACGTCGAGAGGCTCAGACCGCGCTTCCCGCCGGCGAACCTCGTCTTCGGACAAGTGATCCACCAAGCCCTCGCACATCTCTTCCAGAACCGGGGCGACCCCGTCGCCCTCTTTCAAGAAACCTGGCGCGCCGTGGCCGAGATTGACCTCGACTACGGCGCCCGGGAGTCCTGGGAGAAGCTCCGAGACTCGGGCCAGCGGCTCCTCGAGAAGTTCGTCCGGGAAGAGCTTCCGAAGCTCGGAAACGTCCGGGCGGTCGAGAAGTCCTTCACGCTCGAGGTCACGAGCCTCGACCTGCCGCTCGTGGGTGTCCTCGACCTCGTGGCTGACCTCGAAGGGAAGCCCACGGTCGTGGACTTCAAGACCTCGGGCTCGTCCTACCAGGAGCACGAGGTCGTCCTTTCCGATCAACTCACGGCCTACCGGCTCGCCGAGCCCGAGGCCGAGCAGGCCGCTCTCTGCGTCTTGGTGAAGACCAAGGAGCCCCGGATCGAATGGCACGTCGCGACCCGCACCGGCAAGCAGCTCGGAGAGTACCTCGCCAAGGCGGGGTACGTCGGCCGCGAGATCCAATCCGGCCGGTTCTACAAGCGACCCGGGAAATGGTGCGGGTGGTGTGACTACCTGCCCGTCTGCCTCGGGGATCAGCCGAGGATCCGGCAGACTCTCATCCAGGTCCGATAGTCCCGACCCGCTCTTCCGCAACAGACGAATCACCAATGGAACCCGGCTGCGGGGGTTTTCAGAGGAGGCGTATGGGACCGCCTCCGTGGCCGGGTTTCTTCCTTGAAGTGTAGGGGACTGAAACAAAGCGGAGCAGACGTTGATCTGCCCGCTCATCCTAAAGCCAGCGATTGTCGCTGGCTTGTTTACTTTCTGCGCGTCCGCCCCCTGGGTTCGACGGCAACGACCTGGCTGGCAGGGACGGATTCTACTTCTGTCGCCTTTTTCGGCTTGACTTCGTCGTTGCCACGTGGCAAAAGACTGCTGGTCGAGAAACCAGGATACGGGCGCACAGAAAGGCGGAAGCCTACGGCTGCAGATGTTGATCCGCCGGGAGAAACCCATACCCACGGCTAGTACTAGCACCACGATGAGTAGCAGTCCGTCTTGGCTTTCGGAAGCCATGCCGTTGCTGGTGGTTGCTGGGCTCCCACTAATCGACGGCTATTACCTGGGCTTCCTGCTGAGGGGGGTTGACCCTGCCGCAGCCGTGAGTTTCGCCTTCACAGGTTTCAGTGGGCCGGCTTGCATTGCCGCTGTTACGAAATGGACCGGGAGCTGGCGAAAGCGATTCGTTCAGTTTCTCGCGGTATACGCCGTTGTTTGGTCCGGCGCCATCCTTCTTTGGCAGTTCAAGCCGTTTCTGGATACGCTCAAGCATGACGTAGCGTGGAGTCCCTTCACGGGCGTCTTCCTCTTGGCGCTTGGCCTTGAATTCACTGGGGTGTCGATCCTTAGACAGGCCGCGGCCGTGACGGGTTACAGGGCGATCCCGAGGGTTCTGCTTCTCGCCCTTGCCATCCAAGCCATACTCTGGGGCTTCACCGAATCAATTCGCTCCGGAGAGCGTCTCAACTCCCTTCACTATGTGCTGCTTGCCTTGAGTCTGGGCTCAACATTGACCTTCTTAGGAGCAGTTCTTGGTCTCGCGGCACACCGAGTTGCCTTCGAGCGGCGACCGCTCGACATGACCGCGGGCATCGCGCTGTTCGCGCTTGGCATGCAGGTCTTCGGCGAGAAGCGACTGCCTGTCGTTTTCAAGTCTCTCTTCTACAGCTACGCAATAGTTGGGCTACTGGTGATTGGCGTTGCAATGGCTTTTCTCTGGCCGGTACTAGGTCGGACTCGCGGACATCGGTAACTCAATGACTGACAAGAAGAACTGGCGCGTCATAGGACCCGATTCCCTAGAGAGCTACGTGCAACAGGACTTCCTTACAGCGGTGGTACAACCTGTCCAGGAAGCGTTGCAGCGGCTGCACGGGTATGCCTTGAAGAGCGTCCTCATGCCCGAGTCTGCCTCGATTACCGTGCGGGTCAGGACACTTCAGATGATTCTGGATTCTGCCACTCGGTCGAGGGCGCCAATGCAGCGCACAGAGTGGTTGTATTCAACCGGGCTTGATCTCGGCCGTGACTTCGGCTACACGTTGCTGGAGTTCCTGGTCAACGCAGAACTCCTTCCCCTCAGTCGTGAAAGCATCCTTGAGGCGTGGACGAAGCTCGACTCCGGCGCGGGGTGGGGTACTTTCTCGATACGAGAGAATGGGGAACGGTCCCTTTTAGAATTCCGCGACAACTTCCTAGAGATACCGGATCCGGGTGGACACACGTATTGCAGCTTCATTGCAGGGTACGTTCACGGCGTGTGCTGGGCCCTTATCCGTGCGTTCCCGCGACTCTTGAAGGCGGCTGGACACGACACTCAAGCGACGCGCGTCATGATCCCAGACGTCATTGCCGAGCGGCCGAACCGCGCGCCTTGTGAATTCGAGATTACTTGGCGTCAGGAAACCCTCGGAGCGGCAACAGATCGCTTCTTCGGGATCCTAGAGGCCCTCCGAGGAAGGGACTTGCCTCCAATCGCCTCCGAGATACGACTGGTGGCGGAAACGGCCTTTAAGACATTGCTGGGCGTACCGTTCGGCGACAAGCTTCATCTTGGACCGATTCTTTGGGCAGCGAAGCAGAAAGCTTCGTTCAAGGATAGCGGCTTGGACTTCGACGGCTTGGGGAGGATGAATGTGATATGCAATCGATCCGTGCATGGCGAAGAGCCACCCTTGACACGAGACGAGGTGAGAGACTTTGTTGCAGTGTTGGACAACACCCTGTTCGTTCTTGAGCATCTCACCCTGGGCAGGTCCGTCGCCGGAGAAGTTGCTGCAATGGCCAAGGAGCGCGAAGAAAGAACAGGGACCGTCATCGTGACCGGTGATCATTCGCCGGTCGTCATGGACTCGCACTCCGTAGTGGTCGTTGGCGAGTTGTCCCTTTCCATAGAAGCAGATCTGAAGAGAGAATTGGCAAGGCTCGATCGCATCCTCGATCGACAGCCACCGTCCGAAGAGGTTGCCAGAGCTGCGAAGATATCCGCTGAGATACAAGAGGCGAAACGGTGGCAGATGGAATGGTTGAAGGAGAAGCTGAATACTCTTTCCGATGTGGCGTCAGGTCTGGCTGGAGCGCAAGAGTTGATCAAGAAGATCTGGACCATTGTCGGGCCCTGGTTCGCGCCGAAGTGAGAACGGGCAGCAAGCCTCCTTGACTTTGGACCCTCCATCGTCTTCACTGAAGAGGAACCTGTTCCGGGGCGACCGCCTGCCCCGGACTCCACCGGACCCCATGACCAAGAACACGAACACCCGCCTGCTTGAGGAGCGCTTCCTCGACGAGGCGCATGCCTCGTTCGAGAGCCTCGCCAGGTACGACGAAGCCAAGAACGCGCTCAGGGAGTGGCTTGGAACGCTTGAGCCCTACCGGGAGTGGGGCGACTTCGGCGTGAAGTGCAACAGCCGCGTGGAGTTGCGCGCGAGTGCCCGGATCTTCATGGAACCCTCGATCCTCTTCGGCTACTTCCGGATGTGGGGACGGAGGGAGGGGGTGAGTTCTGACGAGCCAGGGTCACCGCAACGGCCCAGCTGGCGGGCATGGATCCAACTCGGTCGCCTTTTCGCCTCACTTTCCGCCTTGACTGTTGTTGTTTCCACGTGGCAAAAAGGAGCGGCACAGTCGAGCGGCCCCAGCTCGGCACGGGAAATCATGAAACGGATTGTCGCTCTCTCAGTGGTCAGGCTTCTGGCTTTGGTTACTACGATCGGCGCGGTGCTTCGACTTGCGTTGAGGGGGAAGGCCCCCCTGGCACCCGGGCCGATCACTCCGCTTGACTCAAATCCAACGCGACCCCTCACGAGAGGAGTTGGAAGCGATGGAGTGGTGGTCCACGAGGCCGCCAGGGACACCGCCCTTGCCGATACTAGAGACGAAAGTACCTCACTGAGAATTCAGACCCACACGGATACCGAGATTGTCGGGACAATGGGTCAGGGGCCAGAGGCGGTGCTCTTTCGCAGTATCGAAGAGAGCCCTGCACATGTCGTGGTCCAGGTGCGGCTCGGAAACATCGTACTCGACGCCGCTAGAGTACTCGACGCCGCCGCAGATCTTGAGAAGAACACGCGCTTCCTGGATGGGCACGGGCGCTCGCTATCCGCGGAGCAACGCCAAGTCCTGACGGCCTTGATGCACGAACTCGAACGACGTCTAGACCCATACCGCCGAAACCCAGCGCCCCACGAGGACTTCCTCGTCCGCGTTGTTGCTCGTCCGCGTTGTTACCGTTTGGGCGAATGCACCGGTTGGTTTCCCGCTCGATACGAGGGAGATACAGGCCCCTCCCGCGGACAGCCGGGGGCCATTAGGTACTTCATGAAGACTATCATGGCGTCCACGACTCCCTGGATCGTTCTTGCTCGGTCACACCAAACCATGCGAAACATGACATGCAACGAGGTTTTCTGAGGGACACCTTGTTTGGCACCGCCATCATTCTCCTGGCGGATTTCGTAGGCACTGTGGTGGATGCGCAAATCATATCACTCTCGCCGTTTCGTTTTCCATTTGATGTCCTCGTTATCCGTCTCTTGTTCCTCTATCTGGGCGTTTCTCTCCTTGTATACATAGGCTACAAGCGCTACGCCCGACGTGCGTTGGGCCGGGGTGACAACGACTGATGGTTCGGTAACAGGAGGCTCTGCGATGATATCGCTTCGTCGGAGATCGATTGTGGCGGCTGTTTGTGGGTTATCGTTGTTTCTAGGCGCGTCGCCCACCCGGGCGGATCACATTCCCTTTCAGGTAGGCGATGTGTTTGTTGCAGTCAGTAATGGTCGCGTCCAACACCGCGACGCAGACGGCACCCTACTCGAGACGCTTGATACGCTGCAAGGCGGTGCCACAACCGGGATGGCGTTTGACGTGATTGGTAATCTCTACGTGACGAATTTCGATGCGGGCAACGTCAGGAAGTTCAGCAACATGGGGGAGCTCATCGGGACGTTCGGAAGGGGATATAGCGGCTTTCCTGAGTCCATTCTGTTCGATGGTCTGGGAAACGTATATGTGGGAGCTGTCGATGGAGATAATGACATCCGACATTTCGATGCGCTGGGCAACCCCTTGGCGCGGTTCGATGTGGCGACGGAAGACCGAGGATCGGATTGGATCGATTTGGCTGCTGACCAATGCGCGATGTTCTACACTTCAGAGGGGCAGAACGTCAAGCGGTTCGACGTATGTAGGAATACGCAGCTCCCGGACTTCACTCTTATGCCCCTTCCGGATCCAGTAGCCTATGCGCTCCGTATTCTGCCAAGCGGAGGTGTGCTCGTCGCGAATACACGCGTCATTACCCGCCTTGATGCGGCTGGGGGCCTAGCAGAGACGTACGATACGCCGGGAGAGGACTGCTGGTTCGCGCTGAACCTAGATCCTGATGGTGAATCATTCTGGAGCGCCGATTTCTGTTCGTCGAACGTCTACAAATTCGATTTGCAGTCTGGTGAAGAACTCCTGACCTTTAACACAGGGACCAACCCGATGACTGTATTCGGGGTGGTGGTTTTCGGCGAGGTCACAGTTGGTGCGCCGACGGCGCTACGTGCGCGGGTGGGAAACGAGCGGGTGTACTTGGAATGGGATTCGCCATCGGAGCCAGTTGATGGATACACCATTGACGTGGAACAGTGGAGTGAGCTAGTTGGCGGGTTCCTTCCAATAGGTACGACGACCCCCCCCGGTACGTTAGTGACATCCACAAGGATGATCGTAACCGAGGTGCATGTTACTCCGTCGATTGTGGTATCTCTTGTGAATGACCGTATCTACAGATTCACGTTGAGAGCCACGATAGGTGGTGTGCCCGGACCCCCTTCAAACGCAGTTGTTGCCGTACCTGGTGCCTTTGCGGCGTTACCGGAGCCAACTCACCCAATTCTCCTTCTCCATGGCTTTGGGGGAAGCGGAAGAACCACTTTCGAGGAAACCCTCGATTTCATGGTGTCTACACTCGGATGGACAGATGGGGGACACCTGTTGCACGAGGGAGATTCGCTTGTTACCGCAATTGACCCCGACCTTGGCTTTGATGCGAACGGAGAGTTTTTCACCGTTGATTTCGGGGATCCACACGCACATTACCCTGCCCTTCCTCCCGGGATGGATGGACTTGTCCATCAGGGAGATGAAGCGGCATCGTTCGTTGCGTTCCTGGGCGGCCACAATCTTAACGCGAACGATATCGGGAACCGCTTCCCGCTTGACGTGGTTGCTCACAGCAACGGCGGTTTGGCTGGGCGCGCTTTTCTTGTTAATCACACTGCGGCGGCTCAGGAGGATGTCGCGAGCCTCATCACGTATGGCACACCGCACCGGGGAGCGGACATAGACTCACTTGTGGAGATAAAGAACGAGTTGCTTGAGCTTCTTGGCGCTGGAAGCGTGGCCGCGACGATATTGTCGGGACGAGTGGCGATCCTTTTTGGTTTTGTGAGTTTTGAAGAGTGGGTGAACGATTATGTTGATAGGCTACAAAGCACGCAGGGTGCTCGCGACGCTGCCCTACTAGGGTGTGACGAGGAGAACGAACCAGAGCTGAGTGAGTTTCTTGAACTTCTGAACGCGACGCCACTTCCGGCGACAATTGATTACACGTCCATAGTGGGTCATGATCACTCCCTGTTCTTTCTAGGGGTGCTTGGGCCAGTAACATTGTTTGGGCACCGGTTGGAGGATTGCCACGAAGAACACTGGGACGGTCTTGTGCCAACATCAAGTGCAGATCTCAACGAGGCGGGCGTCACGGCGGATGCAGTGCGCAGGATGACGACGTCCCGGTTCCACGCGGGTCAGGGAAATGACTTCGCAGCGATCTTGTGGGCGCTTGATCCTCATCCTTTGTCGATCGAAGCAATGTCACCTGTGGACATCGAAGTCACTGCGCCTGATGGTCGTTCGATTTCGGGTGAACGTACGTCGATTCCTGGCGCCGCGTACAGTGAGTTCGAGAATAGTGAAGCGCACACAACGATCATCGTTCTCGTCCCATTTCCCCTTGCAGGTGACTACGAGATCACAGTCACTCCTAAACCAGGTGCATCCTTGTCCGACGTTTATTCGTTAACGGTGACTATTGGGGAAACTACGACGGTGCTGGTGGATAATCAACAGCTTGGAAGTATTCCACCGGAGCCTTTTGTGGCTAGCGTGCCGGAACGAGTGGCGACTGTCGACGTAGATATCAAGCCAGGTGGAGATCTGAATTCGGTCAATGTTAAGAATCGGGGTGTGATCCCGGTGGCGATTCTCACCACCAGCACGTTTGACGCTACGACCGTGGATTCCCGAAGTGTTGTATTCGGCCCCAGTCGAGCCAGAGAGGCGCACGGGCGCGGTCATATCAGCGACGCCGATGGAGACGGAGATCTGGACATGCTGCTCCACTTCAACAACCAGGACACCGGCATCGTCTGCCGGCAAACGTCCGCTGCTCTCACGGGCGAGACCATCGAAGGAAATGCCATCGAAGGATCGGATTCAATTCTCACCGTTGGCTGTAGGTAGGACGCAGTCTTTTTCCCGGTGCGCCACGGCAAGCTCGGAAAAGCGGACTGCGCGGGGAGGCAGCACACTCCTCGGGGGCGATGGTACCCCTTTGGGTAGCTCGGATAGGTGTCGCCCGCGAGATCGTCGTCCATGTTCGCGACCACCTCAAATGTAGTATTTGTATTGGGGCAGCGGCTCTCTATCCCGGGGAATCTCACGCATGATGTCGCCGACAAGGCGAGCAAACCGCAAAGTGATCGGCATCAGACCGGTGAAGGCAGCAGAGTTCCAGTTCATTCGGCTTAGGACCAATACATCTCTGCAAATCTCGTCTAGTGAACTATCCCCAAAATGCTCCGCGATGACCAGCGGTGAGGGGACATGACCGTGGGGATACGCATTCAAGGCTGGGATGAACCCCGTGGTGTAGAGTCCATGGCAGTTGCCCACGGTGAATTGCGTGCCGCGTAACGGCGGATACCGGCCCGATCGTAGCAATCGTAGCTCGCTGTTCGGGCGAAGCGTCACCAAGTCAAACTGGTTCACGTTTTTCAGGGCGGTGCAAAAGCCGGCCCGTTCCGCATCCCAAAAGCTCGATGTCTTGTGCACTACCACGTGCGTCGGAAGCTGCTTCAACTCCTCCCTATAGCGGCGTAATACCAGTCGCAGTACCTCTTCAGCGGCCTCTTCGTCTAGGTGCGGCGACTTGCCAAATTCTTCTGCGTTCCAAACGAAATCCTGGCCACGCAACACAATCCCATCCCCATGCTCATCGAAGGCCTGAGCAACGCTTGTGTGAACGCGAGATGGGTTGTCTGTCGGGTGATAAAAGCTGATCCCAACGTAGCACGTGCCAGGTCGCAAGCCTGTGGGCGCCCATGGTATCCCACCCGCCTTGAAGTAGAGCGCCGTAAATAGGTTCCAGGCGACCCTAGACTTGTCATCTACATTGACCGCACCGGGCTTTGCTTCGGTGACTCGTTGCAGGAGGATCTGCGTCGGCAACCGATAGAG
>Ga0302046_10005525_pt1 | contig 11122 bp, 11 predicted proteins | sample RVTome_11_FD_200261 | JGI IMG/M metagenome (GOLD analysis project Ga0302046, IMG submission 200261) | Soil microbial communities from uranium-contaminated site in the Upper Colorado River Basin, Wyoming, United States - RVT147D111 (version 2) ... | reverse complement strand
CCATCGAGGAGCGCCTGAAGGCCCAGGCCGCGAAGCGCGACGCGAGCCTGGAGAGTTTCCAGAGCAACGCCGAGCATGAGCTCGTCGAACGCGTCCAGGCGCTCGCAGCCAAGCCCGTCGACTTTGTGATCCTGAACCCGGGTGCGTTCACCCATACGAGCATCGCGCTCCGCGACGCGCTGCTCGCCGTCTCCGTACGCTTCATCGAGGTGCATCTTTCCAACGTGCACGCGCGGGAACCGTTCCGCCGGCACTCCTATTTTTCCGACATCGCGGCAGGCAGCATCGTCGGCCTCGGGGCTCAAGGCTATGAGCTCGCGCTCACCGCGGCGCTCGACCGTCTCGACCGGCCTTCCGGAGGGGAATGATGGATATCCGCAAGATCAAGAAGCTCATCGAACTGCTCGAGAAATCCGGACTCGCCGAGATTGAGATCTCCGAGGGCGAGGAATCGGTGCGGATCGCGCGCTTCAGTCACGGCGCGGCGGTCGTGTCCCAGGGCGATTCGACACCCGCTCCCGCGCCGACTGCCGGCACGTCGCCGGCGGAGCCGGCGGCTCCTGCGTCGGCGGCCGCTCAAGCCCCTGCCGCGCGCGATGAGAATCTCGTGACCTCGCCGATGGTCGGCACCTTCTATGCCTCGCCCACGCCTGGCGCGAAACCCTTCGTCGAAGTGGGCCAGGAAGTCCGCGTCGGCCAGGTGCTCTGCGTCATCGAGGCGATGAAGATGATGAACCAGATCGAAAGCGAGCGCGCCGGCAAGGTCGTCGCCGTGTTCGCAAAGAATGGCGAACCGGTCGAGTTCGGCCAGCCGCTCTTCGCGATCGAGTAAGGCGGATGCTGGATAAAATCGTCATCGCCAACCGGGGCGAGATCGCGCTTCGCATCCTGCGCGCCTGCCGGGAGCTCGGCATCAAGACGGTCGCCGTGCATTCGACGGCCGACCAGAACCTGAAGCACGTGCTGCTCGCCGACGAGACGGTCTGCATCGGGCCACCGTCATCGCGCGAGAGTTACCTGAACATGCCGGCGATCATCAGCGCGGCCGAAGTGACCGACGCGGTCGGCATTCACCCGGGTTACGGCTTCCTGTCCGAGAACGCCGATTTCGCCGAGCGCGTGGAGAACAGCGGCTTCGTCTTCATCGGGCCGAAGAGCGAAACCATCCGGCAGATGGGCGACAAGGTCTCCGCGATCCGCGTGATGAAGGAGCACGGCGTGCCCTGCGTGCCCGGTTCCGACGGCCCCCTGCCGGAGGACCAGGACGAATGCTTTCGCCTGGCCCGGGGCATCGGTTACCCCGTGATCATCAAGGCCTCGGGTGGCGGCGGTGGCCGCGGCATGCGCGTCGTTCACAGCGACGCGACGCTGGTCAACGCCATCAATGTCGCGAAGACCGAGGCGCTCGCGGCCTTCGGCAACGACACGGTCTACATGGAGAAATTCCTCGAGAAGCCGCGCCACATCGAGTTCCAGGTGCTGGGAGACAGTTACGGGAGCGTGGTGTCGCTCGGCGAACGCGATTGCTCGCTGCAGCGCCGGCGCCAGAAGATCATCGAGGAGTCCCCCGCGCCCGGCATCACGGCGAAGCAGCGGACGGAAATGAGCGAGAAGCTGGTCGCGGCCTGCGCCGCGGTCGGCTACCGCAGCGCCGGCACCCTCGAGTTTCTGTACGAGGACGGCCACTTCTATTTCATCGAAATGAACACACGTCTGCAGGTCGAGCACCCCGTGACCGAGCTCGTCACCGGCGTCGACATCGTCAAGATGCAGCTGCGCGTCGCGGCCGGCGAGCCGCTGCCTTTCAAGCAGGAGGACATCGTGCTGCGCGGCTGGGCGATGGAGTGCCGCATCAACGCCGAAGATCCCAAGACCTTCGCCCCGTCGCCTGGCCCGGTCCGGCTCTGGCACGCGCCGGGTGGACCGGGCGTGCGCGTGGACAGCCATCTCTACTCCGGGTACGCCGTGCCGCCTTTCTACGATTCGTTGATCGCCAAGCTGATTTCCTACGGCGAGAACCGCGACACCGCCATTGCGCGCATGCGCAATGCCCTGTCGGAAATGGTCGTGGAGGGCATCAAGACCAATGCGCCGCTGCACCAGGAGATCTTCGGGCACTCGGCCTTCCGCCAGGGGGGCCTCGACATCCACTACCTCGAGCGTCGTCTCGGCTTGAAGTGAGCTGGCACCAGCTCGTGATCGAGCTCGGCCGCGCGGAGCTTCCAGGCGCGGAAGACGCCTGCACCGCGCTCGGCGCAATCGCGCTCGCGCTCGCCGATGCGGGTGACGAATCCCTGCTCGAGCCGCCGCCGGGCGCGACACCGCTCTGGCGCGAGATCCGCCTGCGGGCCCTATTCGCCGAAACCGCGGAGCCTTCCCTGCTCGCCGCGACGCTCGTTGCGGTGCTCGGCCTGCCGGCAAGCGCGATCCGCATCGAACATCTCGCCGATCGCGCCTGGGAGCGCGAATGGCTCAAGGATTTTCGCCCGATGCGATTCGGGCGCCGGTTGTGGGTCTGTCCCGCGGGCGAGCGCCCGGAGGTGGAGGCGCCGGTCGTGCTCGAACTCGATCCCGGCCTCGCCTTCGGCACGGGCACGCATGCCACGACCGCCCTCTGCCTCGAGTGGCTGGATGCGCGGGTGCTCGATGGGTCGCGGGTGCTCGACTATGGCTGCGGCTCCGGCATCCTGGCGCTCGCCGCGCTCAAGCTCGGCGCCGCCCACGCGACCGCTTTCGACATCGATCCGCAGGCGCGGATCGCAACGCGCGAGAACGCGCAGAAGAACGGCCTGTCCGAGCGGATCGCGGTCGCGCGCGACGCCGATGTCATCGAGGGCCCCTTCGAATTCGTGCTCGCCAACATCCTCGCGAGCCCCCTGATCGAGCTCGCGCCTCGCCTGGCGGCTCACAGCCGGCACGGCAGCGCGCTCGTGCTGGCAGGCATGCTCGAGGCGCAGGCATCGGAGGTGGCGGAGGCCTATCGGCCGTGGTTTGATATCGAAACGGCGGCCGAGCGCGAGGGTTGGACCCTGCTCGCGGGCTGCCGCCGCGCGGAGTAGGCGTGTACACCCAATGCCCCGATTGTGCGACGGTCTTTCGCGTCACTGCGGAGGCGCTCCGTGCCGCCCAAGGCGACGTCCGTTGCGGCGTCTGCTCGACGACCTTCAATGCGCTCGAAAACCTGAGCGAGCAGGCATTCAAGGCATCGGTGCCCGCCGAGGAAACTTCTGCGGACGACTCGATGACGGTCGAGGAGCTGCCGGGCAACGAAAACATCGAGTTGTCGTCGCCGGTCGAGCTCGCGGCGGATGCGCCGCCGTCCGAGGCAGACGAAGAACAGGCGATGGAGTTTCACGGCAACGCCGCCGATCTCGACCGCTTGTTCGTCGTCGAGGCTCCGGAGACCGTTCAGTTCGATCCGGGGGTCGTGGCCGCGAGCCTCAGTGTGGCCGGGTCGCAGGAAGAGCCTGACCGCAGCGATCTTGACAGCACGGACGAGCACCCGATCCTCGTCCTCGACGAACAGGACGAGCCGGTCGAAGTCGAGGAACAGGGAGAGTCCATCGTCCTCGAGACGCCAGCGCCAGCGCTGCCGCCGGCACCGGCTCCCGTGCCCGCGGTGAAAGTTCCGCCGCCCTTGAACCCGTCAGGTTCGCACACCGCGCCCAAGATCCTGATTCCGGACGAGATACGGCGTCGCCTCGCCGAGGATGCCGCGGCGCGCGCCAGAGCAGCCAAGGAATTCGAGCCGAAGGAAGAGTCCATCCCATTCTTGTCGAAGCGCTGGCCCTGGGTAGCCGGTATCGCCGCGCTCGCCCTGCTGTTCGTCTTGCAGGTCATCCACAGCCAGCGCGACGATCTGGTCAAGAGCCCGCGTCTCGGGCCGGTGATCGCCGGATCTTACGACTTCTTCGGCCTTTCGCTGCTGTCGCCGACGGATCTCTCCGCCTACGAGCTTCGCCAGTGGGGCGCGGCCAGCGACCCCAACGAAGCCAACCGGCTGATGCTGCGCGCGAGCATCGTCAACCGCGCGACCTACGCTCAACCGCTGCCGCTGCTCCGCCTCGTCCTCCAGGACCGCTTCGGCGGCACGCTCGGCATGCGGGACATCGGGCCGGCGGACTACCTGCCGGGGGCCGGAGCGCCGGACCTGTTGCAGCCCGGTCAGCGAGCGGACGCCCTGATCCGCATCGTCGACCCGGGGACCGACGCCGTCGGCTTCGAGCTGGACATCTGCCTGCCGGTGAATGGCGGCGTGCGCTGCGCCAACCAGATCACGACCGCGCAGCAATGAAAATCGGCCCATTCACGCTCGCGGCGCCGCTTGCGCTCGCGCCGATGGCGGGCGTCACCGACCTGCCATTCCGCCGGCTGTGCCGCCGCATGGGCGCAGGCATCGCCGCTTCCGAGATGGTGACATCCGACGTGCGCCTCTGGAATACGTCCAAGTCGCGACTGCGGCTCGATCATCGCGGCGAGCCCGAGCCGCGGGTCGTGCAGATCGCCGGATACGCCGCGGACATGATGGCCGAGGCCGCGCGCATGAACGTCGCCCTGGGTGCGCAGGTCATCGACATCAATTTCGGCTGTCCGGCGAAGAAAGTCTGCAATCGCGCCGCGGGCTCGGCGCTCATGCGCGACGAACCCCTCGTGCGGCAGATACTCGCGGCAGTCGTCGCCGCGGCCAAGGTGCCCGTCACGCTGAAGATGCGCACCGGCTGGGACTGCGGGAACCGCAACGCGGTCTCGATTGCGCGGATCGCGGAGCAGGAAGGCGTCGCCGCGCTCGCCGTGCACGGCCGCACGCGCGCGGATTTTTTCCAGGGCGAGGCCGAATACGAAACGATCGCGGCCGTCAAGCACGCCGTCCGCATTCCGGTATTCGTCAATGGCGACATCAATTGTGCGGGCAAGGCATTGAAGGCGCTGGAACAAAGCGGCGCGGACGGCGTGATGATCGGACGCGCGGCGCAAGGCCGGCCGTGGATCTTCCGCGAATTGCGCGCCGCATTCGTCGGTACGACCGCGTCGCCGCCTTTGCTCGACGAGGTCCGTGCTATCATGCTTTCGCACCTCGAAGCCCTTTACTCGTTCTACGGCGAGACGAAAGGTGTCCGCGTGGCGCGCAAGCATCTTGGTTGGTATTGCCGTCTTCATCCGGAGGTCGGACACTTGCCAGCCGGGCTGTTGACGACGGAATGCGCGAAGGAGCAGTTTTCGCTCACGAGCGGATTCCTCTCAGGATTGATCGGCCGCGTGGCGTGTGCAGCCTGACCGACAACGACGACGACGGAAATCGGGGACACTAGGCAATGACCGCGAAGTCGAGGGCGCTGGCGCAGCGCCGTCCGCATCTATCCCGTCCCGTCAATGGACACGCGCGCGACATTCCGCTCCGCGATCACACCGAGCAGGCGCTTTGCACGTATTTCGACAGCCTGAATGGCCACCGCCCCGGCCGGCTCTACGATCTCGTGATGCGCGAAGTGGAATTGCCGCTTTTCCAGGCGGTCATGGACTACGCGGACGGCAATCAGAGCCGCGCCGCGACGATTCTCGGCATCAATCGCGGCACCTTGCGCAAGAAATTGCGCGAGTACGGGCTCGCTTCCTGAGCAGATGACGCGGCCGAACGCCCGGCGGGCGTTGCTTTCCGTTTCCGACAAGACCGGCATCGTCGAATTCGCCCGCGAACTCCGGCAATTCGGGTTCGAACTGGTTTCGACGGGGGGCACGGCGCGCGCGCTCGCGGATGCGGGTCTCCCGGTGACCGAAGTGGCGGCCGTGACGGGATTCCCCGAAATCATGGATGGCCGCGTCAAAACCCTGCACCCCAAGGTGCACGGCGCACTCCTCGGCCGCGCCGGCATCGACGACGCGGTCATGCGCGAGCACGGCATCCGGCCGATCGAGGTCGTCGTCGTGAACCTCTATCCCTTCGCCGCAACGGTCGCGCGGCCCGGATGCAGCGATGCGGACGCCATCGAGAACATCGACGTGGGCGGCCCGGCCATGCTCCGCGCGGCGGCGAAGAATCACGAGCGCGTGACGGTGCTCGTGGATCCCGCGGACTATCCCGGGGTGCTCGACGAGCTTCGCAAGGGCGCCGTCTTGGAGACGACGCGCCGGCGGCTGGCGGCGAAAACCTACTCGCACACGGCCCAGTACGACGCGATGGTGGCTGGCTGGCTGCGAAGGCGGCAGGAAGAGGTTTCTTTTCCCGACGCGCTGGCGGTGGCGTTTCGCAAGAAACAGGACCTGCGCTATGGCGAGAATCCGCACCAGTCGGCGGCGTTCTACGCGGATCCGCTCGCGACGGGCGCCTCCGTTGCGACCGCTCGCCAGCTGCAAGGCAAGGAACTCTCCTACAACAACATCGCCGATGCGGACACCGCGATCGAATGTGTGCGGCAGTTCGACGCCCCGGCTTGCGTCATCGTGAAGCACGCCAATCCCTGCGGCGCCGCGGTTGCCGCGGGAATGCTCGATGCTTATCTCCGGGCGTATGAGCCGGATCCCACCTCGGCCTTCGGCGGCATCATCGCTTTCAATCGGCCGGTCGATGCGGAAACGGCGGCGGCGATCGTCGAACGGCAGTTCGTCGAGGTCATCGCCGCGCCTGCCTACGCGCCGGATGCGCTGGCCGCTCTTGCCGCCAAACAGAATCTGCGCCTGCTGCAGACCGGGCCGCTCGGCGCCAGCGCATCGGCCGCGGTCGAGCTCAAGTCGGTTGCAGGCGGGCTGCTCGCGCAGTCGCGGGACGACGGCGCCATCGACGCGCAGTCGCTCCGTCAGGTAACGCGGCGCGCGGCCGATTCCGCCGAGCTCACGGACCTGCTATTCGCCTGGCGGGTCTGCAAGTACGTCAGATCCAACGCCATCGTGTTCGCCCGCGGCGGCCGCACCGTCGGCATCGGCGCCGGTCAGACCAGCCGGGTGATCTCGACGCGCATCGCCGCGATGAAGGCCGCGGACGCGAATCTCGCGGTGGACGGCAGCGTCATGGCATCGGACGCCTTTTTCCCCTTTCGCGACGGCCTCGACGCCGCAGCGGAGCTCGGTATCCGCGCGGTGATCCAGCCCGGCGGCTCGCTTCGCGACGCGGAAGTCATCGCCGCCGCGGACGAGCGCGGCATCGCGATGGTCTTCACCGGCATGCGGCACTTCCGTCATTGAGCGCGCCGTGAAGGTGCTCGTCATCGGCGGCGGCGGCCGCGAACATGCGCTGGCCTGGAAACTCGCGCAATCGCCGCGCGTGTCCGAAGTGCTGGTCGCGCCGGGGAATGCCGGCACGGCGGTCGAGCAGAAGTGCCGGAACGCGCCGGTCGCCGCGATGGATATCCCGGGTGTCCTCGCCCTCGCCCGCGCCGAAGGCGTCGGGCTCACGGTCGTGGGCCCCGAAGGCCCGCTGGTCGCGGGCGTCGTCGACGCATTCGAAGCCGCGGGCCTCGCCTGCTTCGGACCACGCCAGCTCGCGGCCAGGCTCGAGGGAAGCAAGCAGTTCACCAAGGAATTCCTGACGCGCCACGAAATCCCGACGGCGCGCTACGCGGCGTTCACGCAGGCGACGTTCGATCCGGCCGCAATCCGCGCGCAGCGGCCGCCGATCGTCGTCAAGGCGGACGGTCTCGCGGCGGGCAAAGGCGTCATCATCGCCGCGAGCGCGGACGAGGCGATCCGCGCCGCCAAGCAGATGTTCGCAGGCAGCTTCGGCGATGCCGGCCGGGTCGTCGTCGTCGAGGAATTCCTCGCCGGCGAGGAAGCGAGCTTCATTGTCATGGCGGACGGAGAGCACGTGCTGCCGCTCGCGACCTCGCAGGATCACAAGCGGCTGCTCGATGGCGATACGGGCCCGAACACGGGCGGCATGGGCGCGTATTCTCCGGCGCCGGTCGTCACGCCGGCGCTGCACGACCGCATCATGCGCGAGGTCATCTCGCCGACGATGCGCGGCCTCGCCGCCGAAGGCATGCCGTACACCGGATTCCTCTACGCGGGCCTGATGATCGCGCCGGACGGCACGCCGAACGTCCTCGAGTTCAATTGTCGCTTCGGCGACCCGGAGACTCAGCCGATCATGGCGCGGCTCGCGAGCGACCTGGCGTCGCTTTGCGAGGCGGCGCTCGCGGGGCGGCTCGACGAAGTCGATGCGAAATGGGATCCGCGCGCAGCACTGGGCGTCGTCGTCGCCGCCGCCGGCTATCCGGACGAACCGCGCGCCGGCGACGCGATCGCCGGTCTCGACGAGGCCGCGGCGTTGCCCGGCAAGGTTTTTCACGGCGGCACGCGGCAGGATGGCGGTCAGGTCGTGACCGCGGGCGGGCGCGTTCTCTGCGCGGTCGGTCTCGGCAAGCGAGTGACGGAGGCGCAGCGCGCGGCTTACGCTCTCGTCGGCCGGCTGAAATGGAATGGCATGCAGTTTCGCCGCGATATAGGCTGGCGTGCCCTATGAGCAGGATTCATCTGCGCCGCGGCCACGATCTCACGACGAAAGCCGCGCGCCAGAAGGTCGACCGCATGGCCGACGCGCTCGGCAAGCGCTTCGACGCGGAATGCCGATGGAAGGGCGACGTGCTCTCGATCGAGCATTCGAGCGTCAGCGGCAAGGTCGTGGTGGGCAAGGACGAGATCGTGGTCGAAGCGAAGCTCGGCTTCCTGCTGGCGATGTTCCGCGACCGTGTCGACGAGGAACTGGTGCGGATCCTCGACGCGGAGTTCCCTGAGGCGAAGGCCTAATCCGGCGGACGGACCAGGATCGGCCAGGACAGCGTCGATTCGACATTGACGCCATTCCGGCGCGCCGGCACGAAGACGAGCCGGCGAAGGATGCAGATTCCCGCCTCGTCGAGGACATCGTCGCCGCTCGAGCGCACAACCTCGGCCTTGCGCACGCGGCCGCCGTCAGTGACCGTGATCCGGTAATTGACCTTGACCCGGTCATCGCGGCCCGCCGGATAGCACTTGCGATAGGCGTCGAGTATCTGGCCGTCGTCGGAGCGCACCGTCGGCGCCTCGAGCCGGACGCGCTCGTGCCGATTGCGCGAAAGATTGAAGTCGACCGGCACGGTGGTCCAGGATTCCACCGCCTCCAGGTTCAGCCGCGCCGGGAAGAACTGCAAGCGCTCGGCGAGGCACCGCGCCGCCTCCTCCATCCACCGGAGCACGCCGTCCGGCAGCACGGTCTCGATCACGCGTCCGTCCTTGCCGACTTTCACGAGCAGATCGAGCTCGCCTTCGTAGGCGGCGTTCAAGGTGACGAGCGGCTGAATCGCCGGCTGGCAATACTCGATCGCGCGCCGCAAGTCCTGCCGGAGTTGTGGCGGCGAAGGAAATCCGATGTCGATCGTGAGTTTTCCCACGACCGGCTTGCCGTCCTGCAACGCGGGCTCGAAGCGCATCGTAACGGCGACGCATTCTGCAGCGGCCGCGAGCCGCTCCGCCGTGCCCGGAGCACTCGATGCGCCGGTGACGCGGCCCGCGGCGTCGACCGACACGGTGACCTCGGCCTCGCCGGTCACCTCTCCCGATCGGCTATGGAGCCGGTGGCAGTTCTCCGCCGCATTGCTGACGTTCCCGAGGGGACGCGGCGGCCGGCTATCCGTGCCGAATGAGGCGGCGGCTGACAGACACAGTGCAGCGCAGCAAAGAAAAATCCTGAGGACCATGCGCATACATCATCAGACTTTTCTAGTCGCTGCCACCGCGATCGCCATCACCGGCTGCGGTGGGGAAGCGCAATTATTGGTGGAAGACGGCACCGGGCCCGATCCCGATCTGCCGCCTCCGGAAAAGTCCCTGATGCCGACAGTCAAGATCGCCCCCGCCGTCGGCTGGCAGAACGGCGGTCGCCCGATCCCTGCTGAAGGCACCCAGGTCGTCGCATTTGCGGAGGGTCTCGATCACCCGCGCTGGTTGTACGTGCTGCCGAATGGCGACGTGCTCGTAGCCGAAACGGCGGCGCCGGAACGGCCGGAACAAGGCAAGGGCATCAAGGCCTTCTTCAAGAAGAAGGCCATGAAGCGTGCGGGCGCCGCCGTGCCGAGCGCGAATCGCATCACCCTGCTCCGCGACAGCGACGGTGACGGAGTCGCCGATCAGCGTTCGCCGTTACTGACGGAACTCAACTCGCCGTTCGGCATGGAACTCGTGGGCGATCAGCTCTATGTCGCGAACACCGACGCGCTCCTGCGCTTTCCCTACCGACCGGGAGACACGACCATTCAGGCGCAGGGTGCCAAGGTCGCAGATCTTCCCGGCGGAAAATTGAATCATCACTGGACCAAGAATGTCATTGCGAGCGCAGATGGTTCCAAGCTCTACGTCACGGTCGGCTCCAACAGCAACGTGGCCGAGAACGGCATGGACAAGGAGCTAGAGCGGGCGGCGATTCTTGAAATCGACGCACAGACGGGCGCGCGGGAGATCTACGCATCGGGCCTGCGCAATCCCAATGGTCTCGCCTGGGAACCGGCGACCGGCACGCTCTGGACCGTCGTAAATGAGCGTGACGAGATCGGCAGCGATCTCGTGCCCGATTACCTGACGTCGGTTCGCAAGGGCGGTTTCTACGGGTGGCCGTACAGCTACTTCGGACAGATCGTCGATGAGCGCGTCAAGCCGCCCCGCCCGGACCTGGTTGCCAAGGCGATCAAGCCCGATTACGCACTCGGCCCTCATACCGCGTCGCTGGGCCTCGCGTTCTCTGCCGGTGCGAAGCTCCCGGATCGATTCGCCAATGGCATGTTCATCGGACAGCATGGCTCCTGGAACCGGGATCCGCTTTCCGGTTACAAGGTCATCTTCGTGCCATTCCGAGACGGCAAGCCTTCCGGTTCTCCGATCGATGTGCTGACCGGGTTCGTCGATGACGACGGAAATGCGATGGGACGGCCGGTCGGCGTGGTCGTGGACAAGCAGGGCGGAGTCCTTGTCGCGGACGATGTCGGCAACGTCATCTGGCGCGTCAGCGCCGCCGGCGCGGACGGTCGCACGGCGAACAACTAAGAAGGAGACGTGACATGTTCAACGTTGCAGTACTGCTGATCGCGATTGCGGCCGTCTTCGGCCTCTACATGGCCGTCCAGCACTTCAAGGGACGGACGCCGCCGAAGGCGGGAATCGC
>Ga0302046_10005524_pt1 | contig 11122 bp, 6 predicted proteins | sample RVTome_11_FD_200261 | JGI IMG/M metagenome (GOLD analysis project Ga0302046, IMG submission 200261) | Soil microbial communities from uranium-contaminated site in the Upper Colorado River Basin, Wyoming, United States - RVT147D111 (version 2) ... | reverse complement strand
GCGGCCTCGCCCACTTCCTCGAGCACATGATGTTCAAGGGCTCGGCGCGCTACGGGCCGGGGGAGATCGACCGCCGGACCCAGGCCCTGGGCGGCATCAACAACGCGTTCACCGACCACGACGGCACGGCCTACTGGTTCAGCTTCGCGCGCGACCGCTGGCGCGAGGCGCTGGCGATCGAGGCCGACCGCATGGCCGGCTTGGTCCTCGACCCGGAGGCGGTCGCGAGCGAGCGGCGGGTGATCCTCGAAGAGATCGCGATGGTCGAGGCCGACCCGTGGGACGCGCTGCACCTGGCGGTCGAGGCCGCGCTGTTCGCCGGCCACCCCTACGGCCGGCCGGTGCTCGGCACCCGGCGCGAGCTGGCGGCCACCGGCGCCGCCGAGCTGGCGGCCTTCCACCACGCCCGCTACCGCCCGGACGGCGCGGTGCTGGTGGTCGCCGGCGACCTCGACGGCGGCCGCGCCGGCGCCGCCGCGGCGGCGGTCGAGGCAGCGCTCGGCGGCCTGCCCGCGGGCGCCGCGGCGCGCCCCGCGGCGCCGCCGGCGCGCTTCCCCGACCGCTTGCGGCGGCTGTCCCGGCGCCAGGGCGAGGTCGGGCGGCTGATGCTGGCGCTGCCGGCGCCGCCGGCCGGCCACCCCGACCACGCGCCGCTCGCGATGCTCATCGAGATCCTCGCCTCCGGCCGCGCTAGCCGCCTGCACCGGGCGCTGGTCGACGACGGCCAGCTCTGCGTCTGGGCCGACGCCGACCTCGGCGCGTCGCTCGACCCGGGGGCGGTGGTCTTCTCGTTCGAGCTGCTCCCCGGGGTGGCGCCCGAGCGCGCCGAGCAGGCGCTGCTCGCCGAGCTGGCGGCGCTCGCCGGTCCGGGCGCGCGGACGCCGCCGTCCGAGGCCGAGGTCGAGCGCGCGCGGCGGGTGGTCGTCGCCGACTGGGTGTTCGGGCACGAGCGCATCCACCAGCAGGCGCTCGCGGCCGCCTACGCCCTCGCGTTCTTCGACGACCTCGAGCACCCCCAGCGCGAGCTGGCGCGCGTGCTGGAGGCCGACCGCGAGACGCTCCTCGAGGTCGCCGCGCGCTGGCTGCGCCCCGAGCGCGGGGCGGTGCTCGGCTGGTCGCTGCCGCGGGAGGAGGGGTGAGGGCGGCCGCCGCGGCGCCGGCGGTGGCGAGCGCCACGGGGCTGACGGTGCGCGTGCGCCGGGTGGCCGGGCCGGCGGTGGTCGCGGTGCGCGTGTGGTTGGCCGGCGGCGCCCGGGTCGAGGCGATCCCGGGCCAGGCGCTGATCACGGGCCGGCTGCTCGCCGAGGGCACCCGCCGCCGCGACTGGCGGACGCTCGCCGAGCAGGTCGAGGCGCGCGGCATGCTGCTCGCCACCTGGGGCAGCTTCGAGAACCACGGCGTCGCGCTCGACGCGCTGGCCGGCGACTGGGAGACCGCGCTCGAGTGGGCCGCCGAGGTCGCGCTCGAGCCGACCTTCCCGGAGGAGCGCTGCCGCTGGCTGGTCCGCCAGGCGGCGGGCGAGCTGGAGAGCCTCGCCGACCAGCCCGAGGTGCGCACCGCCTGGGGCTTCCTCGAGCAGCTCTACACGCCCCACCGGCGCGCGCTGCCGCTCCACGGCACGGCGGAGTCGCTGGCCGCGCTCACCCCCGCCGACTGCGCCGCGTTCCACCGGCCGGAGGGGCGGCGGGCGATCGTCGCGGTCGCCGGCGAGATCGACGAGGAGGCGGTGGCGGCGCGGGCGGGGGAGCTGTTCGCTGCCGCCGGGACGGCGCCGGCGCCCGAGCCCGAGCCGCCCCCGCCGCGGGGGAGCGGCGAGGCGCGGCGGGTGGTCACGCTGCCTCGGCCGCACGGGGCCGACGGCGACGCCGAGGATGAGGAGGAGGCGGCGGACGGCGCCGGCGAGGACGGCCCCGGCGACGGCCAGGCCCACCTCTACCTCGGGCATCTGACCGTCGGCCGCCGCGATCCCGACCACGAGGCGCTCGAGCTGCTGGCGGTGATCCTGGGCGCCGGCTCCGGCCTCGCCGGGCGCATCCCGACCGCGGTGCGCGAGCGCGCCGGCCTCGCCTACAGCGCGTCCGCCCAGACCGTCGCCGGCGCCGGCCTCGACCCCGGCCGCCTGGTCGCCTACGCCGGCACCGCGCCCGCCACCCTCGCCCAGGCCGAGGCGCTGATGCGCGCCGAGATCGCCCGCCTGGTCGACGACGGCATCACCGACGTCGAGCTGGAGGAGGCCCGGAGCTACCTGCTCGGCCGCGACCCGTTCAGCCGCGAGACCGCCCGCCAGTGGGCCGATCTGCTCGCCCAGGCCGAGCACTACGGCCTGCCGCTCGACGACCCCGCCTGGCGCCGCGCCCGCCTCGAAGCCCCCGACCGCCCCGCCGTCGAAGCCGCCGCCCGCCGCCACCTGCGGCCGGACGAGCTGGTGGTGACGGTGGGCGTGCCGGGACCGGCGTAGCCGTCGAATCCGCAGCCAACACACCGTAGCCCGCGGCTCCCCACTCTCCTCGGGTCGGGTGCCGCGCCGGCGTCTTCCGGCCGATCCAAAGCGGGCGAGGGATCGAGGTGCGCCGGTGCACGCCTATGATGCCAGCATGTGAATACTTGCACCCATGATGCAATGTCGGTATACTGTCTTTCAGGCAACAGCGCCTTCTAGGCATTCGATGGAGACTCGATGATGAGACCCAGATTCGCAACAGCGACCGCAGTGTCCCTTCTGTTCTCGGCCACCGTGCCATGCGCCGTCCAGGGGGCCTCGGACCCGACGATCACGGTGGACACCAACCTAGTCACCGTCGAAGGTCTCGACCCGGGCGCGCAGGTGGTCCTGCTGGGCGTGATCCGCCGGGTCATCGGCACGATTCCGGGGTTCGAACGGTGGCTGGGCGTGCTAGTGGACGACGATGGCGACGGCACCGTGAGGGTCGAGATCGAGAACGACATCCGACCCGACCGGTCGGCCTGGGTCGCCGTGGATACCGCGAGCGGCGTCTGGACGATGTCCGAACTCGTCGCGCCCGGGTTCTCCCCCGAGAAGCCTCCCAGCGAGACCACGCTGGCGGCGGGGGCCACCGTCTGGTTGCTGCCGATGGGCAAGGTCGAGGGGGTAGTGGTCCGCCCGAGCGGGAGCCCCTCGATATACTGGGGCTGCTCGGCGTGGGACGGAGGGCCGGCCGACGGCGACGGCACAGCGGACGGCGCGGTCGGCGTCGCGGTGTCCTCGCTGGAGTCCCCTCCCGGAGAAGGCCCGGTTCCCGTGGAGTTCGTGGCTGGGGATCTGCTGGTGGCGATCGAGCCGAAGTCCCTGACGCTGCAGGTGGCGCGGGTGACCGAGCAGGACGTGCCGTGATGAGGCGTCGAGGGATCGTGTTCGCGCTGACGCTGTCGGCCGCGGTGGGGTGGGGTGTCGAGGTCGGCCGCGCGGATCTGGACGCCAACCTGGCGCGCGGGTTCTCGCCCGGCCAGCTCTACGACTACTCCGGAATCGACTCGGTCAACCTCTACAACGGGGTGCTCGGCCTGAGGTTGCCGATCGGGCCCCGTTATCCGGTCGGCGACCAGCTCTCCTACGGGCTGACCCTGTGGTACAGCTCCAACGTCTGGGACCCGAGCTATCAGATCATCAACGGGCAGACGGTGCCTCTGATGGAGCCCCGGCGGTCGTCGGACGCGGGACTCGGGTGGACGATCTCGCTCGGCGGCAACCTCTACGGTCCGCTCCATCCGAGCGAGGCCCCGCTTCCGAGCGCGGGCTACCAGTTCGAGAGCGAGGACGGTGCGATCCATGTCTTCGACCACTTTCTGCACAAGGGTGAGAACCGGCCGTGCGCCTTCACCCGAGACAACACCTACCTGCGGTTGTGCAGCTCGGGGGATGAGAAGACGATCGAGTTTCCCGACGGCACGATGCGCACCTACACCCGCCTGCCGACGCCTCCGCCGTCGGCGAAGCGGCCCTGGGACTTCGACCGCTACCGGCTGACCCGCATCGAGGATCCGTTCGACAACTGGGTCAACGTCGCCTACGCCGACGGCGCCGACGTCAGCACCTGGACGATCACCGATTCGCTCGGGCGGTCGCACACCGTCTCCTTCCACCGCGAGCTGGTCGACACCGAGAACATGTGGGTGGTCGACTTCGTGAAACTCAAGGGGTTCGAGGGCGTAGAGTCCCGCTACGACTTCGAGCACGAGATCGTCGAGATCGCGCGGAGCTGCAAATACTTCGAAGGCACGCCGAGCGACCCCCGGTTCGAGACGCCGCTCTTGCGGGCGGTGATGCTCCCGGCGGACGAGAGCGGCTTCCGGATGTCCTACCGGATGCCGGACGAGCCCGAGCGTCCGGCCGAGCACGTCACCGCCTACAACACCGAGTGCGTCGACGGCCTCAAGGACGCCCCCGGGACGATCAAGCGGCTCGTGTTGCCGGCCGGCGGCCGGTTGGAGTGGACCTATCGCAATTACCTCTTCTCCATGCCGACCCAACAGGAGCCGGACCCGGTACGCGAGATCGTCGAAGAGTCGACCGGGGTACGCACCAAGACCATGCTCAACAAGGACCTCGAGTGCGACGGGGGAGGTTCGTGCACCTGGACCTACAACTCGATCAGTGATAGCGCCGAGAACCGCAAGACGGTAATGACCACCCCGCAGGGCGACGACCACGTCTCCTATTTTCGCCAGCGGCGCCCCCACTCCTACCTGCCGGAGTTCACAGGCTGGGACCTCGGCCTGCCGTTCACCACCGAGGAGACCCAGGCCGGTCTCTACCTGTCCCAGGAGATCTACGACGGTTCGTTTTCCGGAGGAACGCTGCTGCGCTCCGTCTATGTGGCCTACGAGCACGACGAGCTCTACTACGGCGGGACGATGGGTATCTGGAGCCATCTCTACACGCGGTCCAACCGCCGGGTCAAGGCGCAGCGGACCCTCTACCACGACGACCTGAACGGCGGCGTGCCGCGGTTCACTGCTGTCGACTACGATGAGTTCGACGGCCTGGGGCACTATCGCAAGGTCGTAACGACCGGCAACCTCGGCGGCTCGGGGGCCCACACCGGAGTCACGGACTACAACGGGGTTCACAACCTGGGGGTCTACGAACTCCAGCCGGGGACCAACACTCCGGTCCCCGGCTACACGCCGTTCCCACCCTATCCGCATCCCTGGGTGATCGGCACGTTCGAGTCGATGCGGGTGGAGGAGTCGGGCTCCGCGTTCGCCTCGCAGTACTGCTTCGATCCGCTCACCGGACGGCTAGAGCGCCGGCGGATGCAGGCCTCGGCGTCGGGTCCCGGCCTTCACGATGTGATCGTCATGAGCACGCGAGCGGGCGGAGTGCTGGACCCGGAGGAGCCGCCGAGCGCAACGCAGCCAATCGTTTACGAGGACTTCATCTACGGCGGAGATCTCCAGGGCCTCGACACCGGCTCGGATCTGTGTAACATCCCGCTGCCGGCGACTCCCGTCTACCGGACGCGCAACACCCAGACCAACGGCACCCTCGCCTTGACCGAGCCGCTGAATCCGGACAACGGGAATCCGATCCTGAGGTCCCTCGACCTGGTGATCGACTCGTCGACCGGTCTGGCGAAGACCTCGACCGATCCGGCCGGTCTGGCCACCGACTACGAGTACGACAAGCTCGGCCGTCTGCTCTGGATCAAGCCGCGCGCCGGCGGGGACGCCTGGACCGAGATCCGCTACTGTGCCTCCTCCACCAGCGACCTCACCTGCCCCGACCTGGTCGGCGACCCGACCATCGTCACGGTGCGGCGCCGGGTCAACGGCAGCCAGAACGGCAGCGTCGTCGAGGAGACCCGGACCCTGTTCGACCCCTTCGGGCGGGTCAAGCGCGACGACCGCATGATCCCCGGCCACGACTGGACGGGCATGAGGACGACCTACAACGCGATGGGGTGGGTGACCGAGGTCACCGAGCGTGGTGCCGTGGGTAGCGACCTGCCGCACAAGACCCGGTATCTGGATTACGACCCCTTCGGCCGGCCGACTCGGATCCAGTCACCCGATTACACGGCCAGCAACGACCACGAGGTCACGATCGAGTATCTGGGCGTCCGATGGCAGCAACGCGGCCTCTCGGTCGCCACCAACCTGGTGGGCGGCGAGACTCGCTACTACACCGAGGAACACCGCGACCATCTTGGCCGGCTGTTCCGGGTCCGGGAACGAAACGGCGCCGCCAACGCCTTCAACAACACCAACTACTCCTACGACGCCGCCGGGCGCCTGGCCGGTGTGACGATGCACGGCGGCGCAATCCAGCAGAACCGGAGCTTCAGCTACGACGGTCGCGGTTTCCTGCTGTCGGAGACCCATCCGGAAAACGGCACCACGTACTACTCGAACTACGACGCCGGCGGAAACGCCGGCAGGAAGAGGACTGGACCTCAGAACGGCCAGTTCGACCTCAGCTACGTCTACGACGACGCGCAGCGGCTGACCAAGGTCCGCCGGTGGAGCGACAACCAGCTTCTCAAGGAGTTCACCTACGGGTCCGGGACCACGGGGAGCAACCGCTCGAAGGGCAAGATCGAGACCGCCGTCCGCCACAACCATGTGCTCCACCCGGAGAACGGCAGCCAGCACGACGTCATCGCCACCGAGACCTACACCTACGGCGGAAGGGGCGGGCGGCCCTCGCTGCGCACGACCGATTTGAGCGTTGGCCAGAACCCCTCTGTGAAGTTCTCCCAATCCTGGGGTTACAATCAACTCGGCCAGGTGAACGTCCTGAACTACCCGGCCTGCACACACTCGGGTTCGACCTGCAGCCCCGGCAGCAATATGCGGCCGCGGCTGGTGACCTTCGGGCACGACCTCGGCTACCTCACGGCCGTGCCCGGATGGGCGGACACGATCAGCTACCACGCCAACGGCATGCTCGATGAGATCGACCACGCCAATGGCATGATCTACGAACAGGGGCTCGACCCCAAGTGGATGCGCCGCCCGGCTTCTCTCGGCGTCACCTTCCCGAACAACCTCGTCGCCCCCGAAATCTTCGCCGTGCCGCTCCCTTACGCCTACGACGGCGCCGGCAACGTCAAGAGCTGGTACGACTGGCGCTATCGGTACGACCCGGTCTCGCGGGTACTGGAAGGTGCCATCGACGGCGGCGAGGCGCAGTCCTACACCTATGACCCGTTCGGCAACATCCTCACGATCACCACCGATCTGACAGGCACCCCGGACCCGCCGCCCACGACCGTCCAGCTCGGTGTGGTCTCGAGCACCAACCGGCTCAGCGCCTCGGTCTACGACGACGCCGGCAACCTGGTCAGCCGCGACCCCTTCACCTACAGCTACGATCCGCTCTCGATGATGCAGACCATGGCCGGCCCCGGCACCAAGAACACCCACATCTACACCGCCGACGACGAGCGCATCTGGACCGTCGACTCCTCCGACACTCCGCCCTTGCCGTGGAAGGAGACCTTCACCCTCCGCGACCTCGACGGCAAGGTCCTGCGCGTCTTCACCACCTTCGACGCCTTCGACTTCACCAACTCCACCGAGAACCTCGACGACCTCGCCTGGAGCCAGGACTACATCTACCGCGACGGCCAGCTCCTCGCCACCGCCCGCGTCGACGGCGCTGGCGAGACCCAGCACCACTTCCACCTCAACCACCTCGGCACGCCGCTGCTGATCACGAACTCCGAGGGAGGCGCCGAGGAGCTCCACTCCTACTACCCCTTCGGCGAGGAGCTCTTCCCGGACCAGGACGCAGAACCCATGAAATTCACGGGCCACGAGCGCGACCTCAACCGGCCCGGGCAGGTCGACGACCTCGACTACATGCATGCCAGGTACTACGGGACGCTGATGGGGCGGTTTCTCAGTGCGGATAAGGCTGGCGTCACCCAGCCGAGGCGGCCGCAGTCCTTGAATCGATACACCTATGCTTTGAACAACCCCCTCGTAACAGTCGATCCAGACGGGAACATTGGTGTGCGGTGCGATGCCTGTGGCGCAACATTCGATGACCCGAACAAAGCCATGGGCGATCTCCCCGGTCGTCTGCGCTCTGAAACGCCGCACCAGAGAAACGTTCGACACGCGCTGACGATGCCCGCTGCAGTAATGATTGGAGGGTCGATGGCAGCGACTGCTCCCGGTGCTGCAGCTACGCTTTTCCCGCGAGCCACCACGGTTGCTCTCACTCCCGGGGTTCAGGCCGCCGCGACGGGAATCGCAGCCGGGCTCGCAGACCAGCCTTCGCCGGTCGCATTCTCGAGGGCTCTTACAGCTGCGGACCTCGGTAGGCCTGCCAGTGCGTTCTCTGAGCTCAGTGGAACCTTTTCAGTGAATGAAGGGACAGCGGTCGTCCGGGTCGACATGATTCGCGGTAGCGTCGGCAATCCATTTCAGGCGATCAACAGTCTAGTCAGTCTCGCGAGGGAGAATGGTGCCACCATCCTGCGCATCGAAGGCACCCTCGCCAATCCGAGGCTTCTCAAGCTGCTGCAGAGCAGGCTTGGCGCCAAGACCGTGGGAGCAGAGGAGATCATCGAGATGCCCGTTGGTCCGTGATGCAAGCAATGACAAGAAGGAAGATTTTCGTTCGATCGAGAGTATGGAGAATCCTGCGTTGCCTTCCAGCCTTTGAGCTGTCGAGTGGTGAACAGCAGGTTTCTGACATGCCCCAGGATACCCTGCGGCAGGGCGAGGAGCTGCTGGGGATCTATAGGAACCACCCTGGGTCGTGGAACGAGGCAATCCTCGTCACGGACCGCGGGCTTCATCTCTTGAGACCCGGAGGGTCTACCATTCTCGACTACGCTGAGATGCAGGCGCCGCGACGGGTCGGTGAGAAGACTGAAATCCAAAGCTTGGACATTCCGCTTCGAAGAGGCCAATGCGTGCGATTGCCCGTCTTGGGGCGTCGCGGCCGGCTTCTCGATTCCCTGGAATTCCTACGGTTTCTGGACCGCGTCAGAGAAGACCTTGCCTATGAGACGCAGGACGAGGCTGGCTGATCCGCGATTGTCAACATGACGGTGAGCGCCTGATCGAGGATCGAGGAATGCCCCTTGCCGTCAGCGAGTCAAGGGTCGGGCTCGCGCGGACCCCCACGCCATCCGGGCGGGCTGGCTGCCAACGCGCGGCCACCTTACCCGGCGGCGAGCTTTTGGATCTGTTTTTTGGTGAGGAAGGCGTCGAGGAGCTTCTTGACGACGGCCTTGTCGTCGTCGGGGAGGGTTTCGACCTCCTGAAACTGGCGTAGCAGCTCGCGGTCCTCGAAGCGGGCCTTGGCCGCCTCTTCGGTGGCCCCTTCCATCAGGTAGTCGCCGGAGACGCCGAGGGCGTCGGCCAGGCGGCGCAGAGCAGCGGCCGTGGGCCGGGAGAGCCCTCTCTCGTAGCGGCTGATGTGGGTGTAGGTGCAGACCGACGAGCTCGCCGAGCTCGGTCTGGGAGAGGTCCTTCTGCTTGCGGAGCTGCGGCAGCCGCTCGGGGAACCCATCGGGGGTGGTGCTGTGGCGGCGGGCAGCATTCTGGTCCTTCATGGCGCCTCAATGAATACCCGGGCTACTTCTGGGAGCGGCGGTAGGCGCGTGCGACACACCTGCGCCTATCCGGCGGCGAGCTTCGGACCTGCTTTTTGGTGAGGAAGGCCCGGGAGAGCCCTCGTAGCGTCCGATGTGGGTGTAGTGCAGTCCGACGAGCTCGGTGCCGGCGGCGAGCTGATGCGCCTTACGCCGGTGCGGCCGCGGAGGCAGCGACGGCCATGCCGCCCTCCTCCAGCCACCCGACCACCCGCGCCTCGATCGCGTCGCGGATCGCGCGGAACTTCGCCCGCCGCGCCTCGTCGGAGCCGGCGAACGCGGCCGGGTCCTCGAACGGCCAGAGGAGGCGCCGCTGGGCGCCGGGCCAGAGGGCGGGGCAGCTCGTCGCGGCGCCGTCGCAGACGATGATGACGGTGTGGACCGGCACGGTGCCGAGGTAGCGGTCGACGGGTTCGGGGCGCCGGTCCGCGAGGTCGATCCCGCGCTCGCGCATGACCTCGACGGTCAGCGGGTGGATCGCGGCCGCCGGCTCGGTGCCGGCGCTGTAGACCGGGAAGCGGCCGCCGCCGTGGCGGCGCAGGAACGCCTCGGCCATCTGGCTGCGCGCCGAGTTGCCGGTGCACAGCACGAGCACCCCGTCGCCTCGTTCGGTCATCGGCGCCTCCTTGGTCAGCACCCAGAGCCGTTCCAGGGGGTGGGCCGGGGGCGGCGTTCGGCGGGTGCGCAGGGCCTCGGCCACGTCCCGGGACCGTACGCGCGCCGGGGCGGCGGGGCCGGGGAGATCGGGTGACAGCGTTGTCACGGAACGCGTTGTCACGGAACGCGTTGTCACGGAAGGTGGCGTGACGGTCCGCGCCGGCGCGCGGTGCGGATCGGGCGGCCGGGTCACGCCGGGACGCTCTCCGCCTGGTCGCCGGCGAGGATGCGCCAGCCGATCACCTTCTCGTCGATCTCGCGCAGCCGCTCGGCGACCAGCCGGCAGAGGAGCTGGAGGAAGTCGAGCGCGGCGCGCGGGTCGTGCGACAGGATCTCGGCCACCGAGTCCTGGTCGAGCGCGAGCACGGTCAGCGGGCCGCCGTGGGCGCGGGCGCTCGCCGAGCGCGGCTCGCCGTCGATCAGCGCCATCTCGCCGAAGAAGTCGCCGCGGCCGAGGATCGCGAGCGCCTCGTCGCCGCCGCCCGGGATGTACTTGGCGATCAGCGCCTTGCCCTCGGCGACGATGTACATCTCGTCGCCGCGGTCGCCCTCGGTGAACACCCGCGCGCCCTCGGCGAAGCGCCGCTCGCGCGAGAAGGTGGCGAGCGTCGCCAGGTCCTCGTGCGACAGCCCCTGCTCCTGGAAGAGGCGCAGCCTCGCGTCGCGCGGCAGGGTGCCGCCGACGGTCGGCAGGTCGGCGCTCTCGCGGCGCAGGCGGAGGAAGTTCTCGGGCGCCGCGACCGGGTCGAAGAAGGTCTGGAGCTGTTCGTTGGTCGCCCGCAGCTTGCGCGCCAGGCCGTGCCAGATGCTCCAGTAGAGCTGCACCCCGAGCTCGGGCTGCTCGGCGCACAGGCGGTCGAGGGCGGCGGCGTCGAAGCGGAAGAGCTGGCTCG
>Ga0302046_10005523_pt1 | contig 11123 bp, 7 predicted proteins | sample RVTome_11_FD_200261 | JGI IMG/M metagenome (GOLD analysis project Ga0302046, IMG submission 200261) | Soil microbial communities from uranium-contaminated site in the Upper Colorado River Basin, Wyoming, United States - RVT147D111 (version 2) ... | reverse complement strand
CCGCATGACATCTCGAATGCGGCAGGCCCGAGTGAGATGACCTCTACCGCCGGCTGAACGGATAGGGCATTGGGTCCCGGGAACAAGTCCCGGGACGACGGCGGTGTCAATGCAACAAGCGCGGTGGCGAGCTATTCATACGGAATCCGTACTACAGGGGAATTTGGAGTAGCCGCCGCAATCGGACGCGTCCGGGACCGGACGGCCCTTCGCCGTCAGGGCGCGGTACGGGCGCCGGGGGCAGGCCGCGCGCGACCGCGGACCGAAGCCTTCACCTTGGCCCGGCCATGGCCCTTGCTTGCGCCGTTGCCACGGCCGGGCTTGGCCGAATGGGCGCGCGGCGCCGCGCCGCGGCGCAGCAGCGGTTTCAGGTACTGGCCGGTGTAGCTTTCCGTCACCCGGGCCACGTCCTCCGGCGTGCCCTGGGCGACGATGCGCCCGCCGCCGTCGCCGCCCTCCGGGCCGAGATCGATCAGCCAATCCGCCGTCTTGATGACTTCGAGGTTGTGCTCGATCACCACCACGGTGTTGCCGGCATCGACCAGCGCCTGCAGCACGTCGAGCAGCTTGGCGACGTCATCGAAATGCAATCCGGTCGTCGGCTCGTCGAGAATGTAGAGGGTACGCCCCGTGGCCCGGCGCGACAGCTCCTTCGCCAGCTTGACGCGCTGCGCCTCGCCGCCCGAAAGCGTCGTCGCCTGTTGGCCGACGTGGATGTAGCCGAGGCCGACACGCTGCAGCGTTACCAGCTTGTCGCGGACCAGCGGCACGGCGCGGAAGAACTCCGCCGCGTCGTCCACCGTCATGTCCAAGACGTCGGCGATCGACTTGTCGCGGAACTTGATCTCCAGCGTCTCGCGGTTGTAGCGCCGGCCGTGGCAGACGTCGCAGGTGACGTAGACGTCCGGCAGGAAGTGCATCTCGATCTTGATGACGCCGTCGCCCTGGCAGGCCTCGCAGCGCCCGCCCTTGACGTTGAACGAGAAGCGGCCCGGCTTGTAGCCGCGCACGGTGGATTCCGGCAGGCCCGTGAACCAGTCGCGGATCGGCGTGAAGGCGCCGGTGTAGGTAGCGGGATTGGAACGCGGCGTGCGCCCGATCGGCGACTGGTCGATGTCGACCACCTTGTCGAGATGCGGCAGGCCCTCGATGGCGTCGAAGCTGCCGGGGGTCTCGCGGGCGCCGTTCAAAAAGCGCGCCAGCGCCTTGTACAGCGTCTCGACGATCAGCGTCGACTTGCCGCTGCCGGAAACCCCGGTGACGCAGGCGAAGGTGCCGAGCGGAATGGTGGCGTCGACGCGGCGCAGGTTGTTCGAGCGCGCGCCCTTGATCACCAGGCGTTGGCCGCGATGGCCCTCGCGCCGGCGGTCCGGCACGGCGATCTGCTTCAGGCCGACGAGGTACTGGCCTGTCAGGCTGGCCGGCGCGCGCATCACTTCCTCGGCCGTGCCCGTCGCTACCACCTCGCCGCCGTGCCGTCCGGCCGCCGGGCCCATGTCGACGACGTAGTCGGCGGCGCGGATGGCTTCCTCGTCATGCTCGACGACAATGACGGTGTTGCCGAGATCGCGCAGGTTCTTCAGCGTCGCCAGCAGCCGGGCATTGTCGCGCTGGTGCAGGCCGATCGACGGCTCGTCGAGGACGTAGAGGACGCCGGTCAGGCCGGAGCCGATCTGCGAGGCCAGGCGGATGCGCTGGCTCTCGCCGCCGGAAAGCGTGCCCGACTGGCGCGACAGCGTCAGGTATTCCAGGCCGACGTTGACCAGGAAACCGAGGCGGTCGTTGATCTCCTTCAGGATGCGGTCGGCGATCTCGTTCTGCTTGTCGGTGAGGGTCGAGGAGAGGCGGGCGAACCAGTCGCGCGCCGCCAGGATCGAGAGTTCCGCCACCTCGCCGATGTGGCGCCGGTCGAGCTTCACCGCCAGCGCCTCGGGCTTCAGCCGGTGGCCGCCGCAGGCCTCGCAGCGCGTCACGCCCTGGTAGCGTTCCAGCTCTTCGCGGATCCAGGCGGAGTCGGTCTCCTTCCAGCGCCGTTGCAGGTTGGGGATGACGCCTTCGAAGGGGCGGGAGGTCTTGTAGCCGCGCAGTCCGTCGTCGTAGCGCATCTCCACCGGCTCCTTGCCGGAGCCGTAGAGGATCGCCTGGCGCACGTTATCCGGCAGCGTCGACCAGGGTTCGGCCATGGAGACGCCGTAGTGCCTGGCCAGGCTCTCCAGCGTCTGCACGTAGTAGGGCGAGGTCGAGCGCGACCACGGCGCCACCGCACCCTGCCTGAGGCTCTTCGACGGATCGGGGATGACGAGCTCGGGGTCGAAGTAGAGCTGGCTGCCGAGGCCGTCGCAGGACGGGCAGGCGCCGAAGGGATTGTTGAAGGAGAAGAGCCGGGGCTCGATCTCGTCGATGGTGAAGCCGGAGACCGGGCAGGCGAAGCGGGCGGAGAAGATGGTACGCTCGCCGCTATCCGCGTCTTCGGCGATGGCGATGCCGTCGGCGAGTGCCAGCGCCGTTTCCAGGCTGTCGGCCAGCCGCGACTGCAGGTCGGCGCGCAGCACCACCCGGTCGACCACCACGTCGATGTCGTGCTTCAGCTTCTTGTTGAGGGCCGGCACCTCCTCGATCAGGTGGAAGGCGCCGTCGAGCTTCACCCGCTGGAAGCCGCGCTTCATCAAGTCGGCCAGCTCCTTGCGGTACTCGCCCTTGCGGCCGCGCACGACGGGGGCGAGCAGGTAGAGCCGGGCGCCTTCCGGCATGCTCATCAGCCGGTCGACCATCTGGCTCACGGTCTGGCTTTCGATGGGCAAGCCGGTCGCCGGCGAGTAGGGCACGCCGACGCGCGCCCAAAGGAGCCGCATGTAATCGTAGACCTCGGTCACCGTGCCGACGGTCGAGCGCGGGTTGCGCGACGTGGTCTTCTGCTCGATCGAGATCGCCGGCGACAGGCCCTCGATGTGATCGACGTCGGGCTTCTGCATCAATTCCAGGAACTGGCGCGCGTAGGCCGACAGGCTCTCGACGTAGCGGCGCTGGCCCTCGGCGTAGATGGTATCGAAGGCGAGCGACGACTTGCCGGAACCCGAGAGCCCCGTGATCACCACCAGCTGGTCGCGCGGCAGGGTGACGTCGATGCTCTTCAGGTTGTGCTCGCGGGCGCCGCGGACGCTGATGGCCTTCTGCATGTTCTGGATACGTGCCTTGCCGAGCCTGGGGTATCGCAATGTCCGGCCAGCCTCCGCCGCCCCACCGCCCCGGATGCCACCGACGCAATCGATAGCAGCTTTCGGCGGCTGGCGGGAAGGGGCCAGAAACGCCTATAGTGCGGCATATGGTGCGCTCTCGCGCGGGCGCCATTGAACGATATGAAGATCTGGGGAGAGAGCGCATGGCGGGTAGCGTCAACAAGGTCATCCTGGTCGGCAACCTGGGACGCGATCCGGAGGTGCGTCACACCCAGAGCGGCGATCCGATCGTGCACCTGAACCTGGCCACCTCGGAAAGCTGGCGCGACCGCCAGTCCGGCGAGCGGCGCGAGCGCACCGAGTGGCACCGGGTGGTGATCTTCAACGAGAACCTGGGCAAGATCGCCCAGCAGTACCTGAAGAAGGGCGCGAAGGTCTATGTCGAGGGGCAGCTGCAGACCCGGAAATGGACCGACCAGTCGGGGCAGGAGAAATACACCACCGAGGTGGTGCTGCAGCGCTTCCGCGGCGAACTGACGATGCTCGACGGCCGCTCCGGCGGCGGCGACGGCGGCTTCTCCAACGGCGGCCAGGACGACTACGGCGGCGAATCCTCGTCGGCTGGCGGCGGCGGCCGTGGCGGCGACCTGGACGACGAAATCCCCTTCTGAGGACCGCAGCGAGTCGCGTTATTCCGGCCGCTGAGCGCGCGCCTTGAAGGGGCCGGGCGGCGGCCCCTCGGCATTGTTCCGAGGCGTCGGAAATGCTACATTTGAGGCTCTGAAATCACCTAGATATGGGCGGCGCCTCGCGTCGGTCATACAAAATCTAGCGCCAGGAAAAGCCTTTGTCGGATAGTCGTCCGTGACCGACGAAAATACGAGTCCGCCGCCCATCGGGCCGGAGATCGCGTCTCTCCCGATCGAAGAGGAGATGCGTCGGTCGTACCTCGATTACGCCATGAGCGTGATCGTGGCGCGGGCCCTGCCGGACGTGCGCGACGGCCTCAAGCCGGTGCATCGTCGCATCCTCTACGCCATGCACGAGAACGGCTACGGCTCGGACAAGGCCTACAAGAAATCGGCCCGCATCGTCGGCGACGTCATGGGCAAGTATCACCCGCACGGCGACCAGGCGATCTACGACGCGATGGTGCGCATGGCGCAGCCCTTCGCCATGCGCCTGCCCCTGATCGACGGCCAGGGCAACTTCGGCTCCATGGACGGCGACCCGCCGGCGGCCATGCGCTACACCGAGGTGCGCATGGCCAAGTCGGCCGAGGTGTTGTTGACCGACATCGACAAGGACACGGTCGACTTTCAGAACAACTACGATGACAGCGCCCAGGAGCCGGTGGTGCTGCCGGCGGCGTTCCCGAACCTGCTGGTCAACGGCGCCGGCGGCATCGCCGTCGGCATGGCGACCAACGTGCCGCCGCACAACCTGGGCGAGGTGATCGACGCCTGCTGCGCCTATATCGACGATCCTTTCATTGGCATCGACGACCTGATGCGCCACGTGCAGGGGCCGGATTTCCCCACCGGCGCACAAATCCTCGGCCGGGCGGGCATCCGCAGCGCCTATCACACCGGGCGCGGCTCGGTGGTGATGCGCGGCCGCGCCCATGTCGAGACCGTGCGCAAGGACCGCGAGGCCATCGTCGTCACCGAGATCCCCTACCAGGTCAACAAGGCGGGGATGATCGAGAAGATCGCCGAGGCGGTGCGCTCCAGGCGCATCGAGGGCATCTCGGACCTGCGTGACGAGAGCGACCGCGACGGCGTGCGCGTGGTCATCGAGCTGCGCCGCGACGCCATGGCCGAGGTGGTGTTGAACCAGCTCTACCGCTACACGCCGCTGCAGTCCAGTTTCGGCGTCAATATGCTGGCGCTGAACGGCGGCCGGCCCGAACTCTTGAACCTGCAGCAGATGATCGCCGCCTTCGTCGCCTTCCGCGAGGAAGTGGTGACGCGACGCACCAAGCACCTGCTGATGAAGGCGCGCGAGCGGGCGCACGTCCTCGCCGGCCTCGCCATCGCCGTCGCCAACATCGACGAGGTGATCGCCATCGTCCGCGGTTCGCCCGACCCGGCGACGGCGCGGCAGAGGCTGCTCGAGCGCGACTGGCCGGCCGTGGACGTCGAGGCGATGATCATGCTGATCGACGATCCCTCGCACCGCGTCAAGGACGGGCGCTACCGGCTGTCGGAGACCCAGGCCCGCGCCATCCTCGACCTGCGCCTGCAACGGCTGACGGCCCTCGGCCGAGACGAGATCGGCGAGGAGTTGAAGGGACTTGGCGAGAGCATCGAGGATTACCTCGACATCCTGCGCAGCAACGAGCGGCTGAAATCGATCGTCCGCAGCGAGCTGATGCAGGTGCGCGAGGCTTTTGCCGACCCGCGGCGCGCCGAAATCCTCGGCGACGAGTTCGAGTCCGACGACGAGGACCTGATCCAGCGCGAGGACATGGTCGTCACGGTCACGCACAACGGCTACATCAAGCGGGTGCCGCTCTCCACCTACCGGCCGCAGCGCCGCGGCGGCAAGGGTCGTGCCGGCATGGCGACGCGCGACGAGGACTTCGTCGCCAAGGTCTTCGTCGCCTCGACGCACGCGCCGGTGCTGTTCTTCTCCTCGACCGGACTGGTCTATCGCCTCAAGGTCTACCGCCTGCCGGTGGGTACGCCGCAGGCGCGCGGCAAGGCGATGGTCAACCTGCTGCCGCTCGCCGAGGGCGAGGTGATCCACAGCGTGCTGCCGCTGCCGGAGGACGAGAGCGAGTGGCAGAGCCTCTACCTGATGTTCGCCACCGCCTCGGGCGGCGTGCGTCGCAACGGCATGGGCGACTTCGTCAACGTGCCCTCGAACGGCAAGATCGCCATGAAGCTCGCCGAGGGCGACCGGATCGTCAACGTCGAGCTCTGCACCGAGCGGGATGACGTGCTGCTGGCCGCGGCCGGCGGCAAGTGCATCCGCTTCCCGGTGATCGACGTCCGCGTCTTCAAGGGACGGGACTCGACCGGGGTGCGCGGCATCAAGCTGGCGCGCGGCGAGGGGGTAGTCTCCATGGCGATCCTGCGCCACCACGAGATCGACACCGGCGAACGCGACGCCTACCTGCGTTGGGCGGCCGCCAGGCGCCGAGCCGAGGCGGGCGAGGAAGCCGGCGAGGAGACCGGGGAATCGCCGCCGAAGCCGGCCGACGCCGAGGCCTGGGCCGGGGCCGAGGAGTTCGTGCTGACCGTCACCGAAAACGGTTATGGCAAGCGCACCTCGGCCTACGAGTATCGCATCACCGGGCGTGGCGGCTCCGGCATTATCAACATCGAGACCTCGGCCCGGAACGGCCAGGTCGTCGCCTCCTTTCCGGTCGAGGCGAACGATCAGATCATGCTGGTCACAGAGGGCGGACAGATGATCCGCTGCCCGGTGGACGACATCCGCATCGGCAGCCGCAACATGCAGGGCGTCACGCTGTTCGATACCGGCGAAGACGATCGGGTGGTCTCGGTCGCCAGACTGGCCGAACCCGGCGGCGGCGAGAACGGCGGCGCCGGGGCGCCGGAGGAAAACTCGGACTAGACAAGGCGCGTCGCCATGCGCGACAAACCTCCCTGGCCCGCGCCCGGCGGCAGAGGCGGCGGAGGCAGCAAGATCGGAGGAATCCGTGACGCAGAAACGCGTGGGACTCTATCCCGGCACGTTCGACCCGATTACCAAGGGCCATATCGACATCATCCACCGTGCCACCCGGCTGGTGGACAGGATGGTGATCGGCGTCGCCATCAACCGCGACAAGGCGCCGCTGTTCGGCCTCGACGACCGCATGGAGATGGTGCGGACCGAGGTTGGGCTTATGGAGGACCTGCACGGCTGCACGATAGACGTGCTGCCGTTCGAGAGCCTGCTGGTGCATTTCGCCGAAGAGGTGGACGCCGGCATCATCATCCGCGGCCTGCGGGCGGTCTCGGACTTCGAGTACGAGTTCCAGATGGTGGGGATGAACGATCGCCTCAATCCCGAGATCGAGACCGTGTTCCTGATGGCGAGCGACCGCTACCAGTTCATCGCATCGAAGCTGGTGAAGGAGATCGCGCGCCTGGGCGGACCGGTGACCGAGTTCGTCTCGGCGCGTGTCGCCGAGCGGCTCTACGAACGCTTCGAAGGCAGCACGCAGTCGTCGATCAGCGCCGGCGCCGATTGAGCCGGCAAAACCGACAGCTCGACTTCACGACGGAACACCCCATGCTTCGACGCACCTTTCTGGCAATCGTTCTCGCCGGGCTCTGGCCGGCGGCACCATCGGGAGCAGCCGATTTGGAAAATACCCTTTACCTGGAACTGACGGATGGCCGCGTGGTCATCGAGATGCGCCCCGATCTGGCGCCGAACCATGTCGCTCGGATCAAGGAGTTGGTGCGGCAGAAGTTCTACGATGGCATCGTCTTCCATCGCGTCATCGACGGCTTCATGGCGCAGACGGGCGATCCGACCGGCACCGGCACCGGCGGCTCGGGCCAGAAGCTCCGCGCCGAGTTCAGCCGCGACGCCAAACACCTGCGCGGCACCGTCTCGATGGCTCGGGCGCAGAACCCGGACAGCGCCGACAGCCAGTTCTTCATCGTCTTCCAGCCCGCGCCCTGGCTCGATGGCCAGTACACGATCTGGGGCCAGGTGACGTCCGGCATGGAGTTGGTCGACAAGATCAAGAAGGGTGCCGGGCAGAGCGGCGCCGTCAGCGACCCCGACGAGATCGTCACCTTGCGCGTCGCTGCCGACGTCGAATAGCCAGGCGCGCGCGGGCGGTGCCACTGCGACCTGGATGCGCGTAGACGCCTTCGATTTCGAGCTGCCGCCGGACCGAATCGCGCTCCGCCCCGCGCGGCCGCGCGAGCGCGCGCGTCTATTGCTGGTCGGCAACTCGCTCGCCGACCACACCGTGGCCGAACTGCCGCAGATCCTGCGTCCCGGGGATCTGATGGTGGTGAACGACACCCGCGTCATTCCGGCTCAGCTCTCCGGCAGGCGCGGCGAGGCCCGGATCGAGATCACCTTGCATGAGCCGCTCGGGCGCGGGCGCTGGCGCGGCTTCGCGCAGCCGGCCAGGTGGCTTGCCGCCGGCGACGAGGTGCGTTTCGCCGACGACTTCCGGGCCGAGGTGATCGCGCGCGACGGCGGCGCCGTGGTCCTGGACTTCGGATCGGACGAGGCCGGTTTCCGCGCGCGGCTGGCGGCGCACGGCGCCATGCCGCTGCCGCCCTACATCCGCCGCCGTCGCGCCGTCGACGAAGCGGACGCGAGCGACTACCAGACCGTTTTCGCCGAGCGCGAGGGCGCAGTCGCGGCACCGACGGCGGGCCTGCATTTTACGCCGTCGCTCCTGTCGGCACTGGCGGCGCGCGGCATCGGCGAGCTGCGGGTGACGCTCCATGTCGGCGCGGGCACCTTCCTGCCGGTGACGGTCGAGGACACGACGCAGCACCGCATGCTGCCGGAACGGGGCGAGCTCAGCGCCGACGCCGCGCGCCGGCTCAATGCCGCCCGGCGAGAGGGCAGACGCATCGTCGCCGTCGGCTCGACCAGCTTGCGATTGCTGGAGAGCGCCGCCGCCGCCGACGGCCATGTCCGCTGCTTCCACGGCGGGACCGACCTCTTCATCACGCCCGGCTATCGTTTCCGGGTCGCGGACCTGTTGTTCACCAATTTCCACCTGCCGCGCTCGACCCTGTTCATGCTGGTGGCCGCTTTCGCCGGTCTCGAACGGATGCGTGCGGCCTACGCCCATGCGATCGCCGCCGGCTACCGCTTCTATTCCTACGGCGACGCTTCGCTGTTGGAGCGGGCGCGGTGATGGCGGCCGGTATCGGCTTTCAGGTGACGGCGCGCGACGGCTCGGCGCGCGTCGGCTGGCTCGAGACCGCGCACGGCGCGATTCAAACTCCGGCCTTCATGCCGGTCGGCACCGCCGCCACGGTCAAGGCGATGACGCCCGAGGCGGTGGCGGTGACCGGCGCCGAGATCGTGCTGGCGAACACCTACCATCTGATGTTGCGGCCCGGTGCCGAGCGCATCGCGCGGCTCGGCGGGCTGCACCGTTTCATGGCCTGGCCGGGGCCGATCCTGACCGACTCCGGCGGCTTTCAGGTGATGTCGCTGGCGACGCTCCGAGAGCTCGACGACGGCGGCGTCACCTTCAGAAGTCACCTCGACGGCAGTCGCCATCGCCTGACGCCGGCGCGCAGCGTGCAGATCCAGCACCTGCTCGATGCCGACATCACCATGGTGCTGGACGAGTGCACGCCGTTTCCCGCGAGCGAGGCGGAGGCGGCGCGGTCGATGCGCTTGTCGATGGCCTGGGCCGCCGAGAGCCGCGAAACCTTCGTCCGGCGGCCCGGCTACGGTGTTTTCGGCATCGTCCAGGGCAGCGTCTACGACGACCTCCGCCGTGCCTCGGCGGAGACCCTGACCGGCATCGGCTTCGACGGCTATGCCGTCGGTGGCTTGGCGGTCGGCGAGGGGCAGGCGACGACCTTGCGGGTGCTGGACGCGACGCTGCCGCACCTGCCCGAGGATCGCCCGCGTTATCTGATGGGAGTGGGCAAGCCGGGAGATATCGCCGCCGCCGTCGCGCGCGGCATCGACATGTTCGACTGCGTGCTGCCAACACGCTCCGGACGCACGGCACAGGCCTTCACCGCGCGCGGTGCCGTAAACCTGCGCAACGCGCGTCACGCCGAGGATCCGCGTCCCTTGGACGAGGCTTGTGCATGTCCGGCCTGCCGTCACCACAGCCGCGCCTACCTGCACCATCTCGTGCGCAGCAACGAGATCCTCGGCGCCATGCTGTTGACCTGGCACAACCTCACTCACTACCAGGTCCTGATGGCGGGGTTGCGCCGCGCGATTGCCGCCGGCCGGCTGCAGGATTTCTTGGACGAATTGGCGGAGACCGAGGGTCGCGGCGACATTCCCCCGCCATAGACGCAGCCGTGTCCGCATCGGGCAGCAGGCATGCGCAGGCCGGGCAGGCGGCTCTATGGCGCCGCCTGATTGGGAGGGTTAGATTGGCCGCGCCGCAACTCCCACACGCGTGCCTCTATGTCCGAGATGTATCCGTTCGGACCGATCCGGTCCTACAAGTATGTTGTGCTGCTGGCTTCCGTGCTGCTGTTCCTGGCCGGCATGGGGGCCATGTTCCAGTTGGCCGTGGCGCTGAAACCCATGGCCGAGGACTTCGGCTGGCCGCGCGCGGTGCCCTCGATCGCCTTTTCCCTGCAGTTCCTGGGCAGCGGTATCGGCGGCATCGTCATGGGCTATTGGATGGACCGCGCGGGCGCCGCCTGGCCGGTGATGCTGGGCGCGGTGATGATGGGCACCGGCGCCATGCTGGTTCGATCTGTCGGCAGCGAGTGGGAGCTCTATTTGATTTATGGCGTCATGCTTGGCCTCTTCGGCCAAGCCACGCTGTACACGCCGCTGATGACGAACGTCATGCTCTGGTTCGCCGACCGGCGCGGCATGGCGCTTGGCGTCGTCGCCAGCGGACAGAGCGTCGCCGGAGTGCTTTGGCCGCCGGTCTTTCGCTACTTCAACGACAGCATCGGCTGGCGCGAGACCTTTTTCTGGTATGGCCTGTTCGCGCTGCTGACGATGGCGCCGCTGGCATTGGTATTGCGCCGGCGGCCGGAGGTGCCGGGACTGAGCGGTCCCGCGCCTGCGCCGGCCGCCCAACGGGCAACGATGCCGAAGCCGCGCCCGCTGCAGGTGCTGGGCCGGGTCAACGCGCGCCAACTCCAGTTCTGCCTGCAAGGCGCGATTCTGGGCTGCTGCGTCGCCATGTCGCTGCCCTTGGGCCATATCGTCGCGTACGCCAGCGACCTCGGCCATCCGCTGGCGCGCGGTGCCGAGATGCTGTCGATCATCCTCGGGGCCAGTTTCTTCAGC
>Ga0302046_10005522_pt1 | contig 11125 bp, 8 predicted proteins | sample RVTome_11_FD_200261 | JGI IMG/M metagenome (GOLD analysis project Ga0302046, IMG submission 200261) | Soil microbial communities from uranium-contaminated site in the Upper Colorado River Basin, Wyoming, United States - RVT147D111 (version 2) ... | reverse complement strand
TCGAAGGCGACCTTCTCCCGGATCGAGGTCTCTCCCTCCACCCGGTCGACGATCCGGGCGTCCAGGGGGATCGCCGGGTCGTAGACGAAGAAATCGCGCAGGACCTCGAAAGCCTCGCGACCGATCGATGAAAGCGTTTCGTCGTCGGCATCCTGAGCCATGGTCCCGGCCGGAAGCAGGACGACGAGCAGCACCGCGAGCGCGGCCATTCTTCCGGTGCAGCCCTCGGCCATGTCGATCCTCCTCGAGTCCGGTCCTCCAAGGGCTCCGGATCCCGTTCCGGCGCAGGCCCGGTTCGGATCAGCCGAGGCCTCTCCTGCGACGCCGCCCGGGTCCTCAATCCTCGTCAGCTGAACCATAGATATGGGGAAGACTCCAATCTCCTGAGCCTCTGCGGTGGGTACAATAGTCACACTGTTGGCTGCCAGACCAGAAAGGTTAGTATCACCCCGATGTAGGGCGGCAACAAACTCTTGTGGCCCTCGGGAGCCAGTCGTCTGGTCCCTTCGGTCATGGTCGGGACCCGTCGGATGGCATGGCTGCGAGCGCGGAGCTCAGCGCTCGCGCGCTCATCGACCCCGCTACGGCGCCGGTGATCGAGCCGAGGATCAGGAGCATCGTGCCCCAGGCCACGGCCTGAGCCACGACGCTGGTCGGCTCGAACGTCGGAACGACTAGACTCACGACTCCCTCCAAACCGATGATCGCGGCGACTGCGGCTCCCACGCCCACCACAGCTCCGGCGATCCAGAGTGCGAGCCACCGCATCGCGAGCACGCCTCGCCGGCGCAGGACCCACCACTGTGCCAGACCGGCGATCGTGCTCCCACCGATGGAGATCATCAACGGTTCGAAGGAGCCGGCATGAGGTCCGACGACGATGTGTGGTTCCACGATCTCGAAGCAGAGGACCGCGACGAACCCCATCGCCGTCGCGGCCACCCACGGCGACGCGGGGACATGCTCACGCAGTAGCCGCGACTGCGACCAACCGAGGATGCTTCCGAAGACCGCCAGGGCGACTACGTGGTACCCCAGATGCATCCGGTACCAGGATCTGTAGGTCTGCAGGTCGAGCCAGGCGGGAAGGGCTTCGGGATCCAGTGCCTCGGGCATTGCCGACGAGCCCATGTTCGTGAGGCCCGTTGGCAGGAAGAGGTCCATCACCAGCATGCCGGGGATGAACGACAGGAAGGCCAGACCGAGTCCGAGCGAGGTCGCGGCTGCCCATGAGCGGGTGGTGAGTGGGCGGTCCGGGAGCTTCCGTTCGATCATCGAGGCTCCCTTCGTGTCCGATTCGTGTCCGTGCCTCCCCTACCTGCGTCGAAGGGAGCCTCGACGGACCATCCGGGCCGCAGACCCTCGGGGCTCGCTCCGACGCCAGCGTTCTGGAAGACGCGCGCGCATCGCACGGTCATCCAGCCGGATGCCGGGCCGCCGCCTCGACGAGCAGGCGCCCGGCCCGCACCCCTTCCGCCGTGCGCAGCCCCTCGAGCGCCGTCCGTTCGAGCTTCGCCGCCCGTTCGAGCTCTCCGATCTCCCGTAGCGCCTCGGCCAGTCCCAGATCCGCTCCGCAGCGCATCCAGTGGTTCGCCGGGAGTGTGGCGGTGGCGATCCTGACCGCCTCCTCGAGACGCGATCGCCCCTCCGCCGCTCGGCCCGTGCGCGTCAGCAACCGGCCGAGCCCGGTCAGGACCGGCACGGCGTCCGGGTGTTTGGTCTCTTCGCCCTTCCGTCTGACCGCGAGGATCTCCCGGTAGAGCCTCTCGGCCTCTCCGTCTCGCCCCAGGTCGACGAGAGCCGCCGCGATCTCGGTCTGCGCGGCGGTGACCCTGGCATGGTTCGGAGGGAGGGAGGCGAGGAACACGTCGCGAGCCTCTTCGAACAGCCCGAGGGCTCGGTCGGGATCGCCCGACAGACGAAGCGCCCTGCCCTCGAGGGCGCGGTTCGCGCCGGTGGCCACGCTGTCCGCGCCGCGGGTGGCGAGCAGGATCCCGTGTGCGCCGTCGAGGAGCTGGAGGGCCTCGTCGAAGCGTCCGAGCTCGGTGAGGGTCGAAGCCAGATTGTCCATGCTGTACGCGACGTAGACGTGCTCGCCGCCCAACTGCTCGCGGTCCAGCGCCAGGGCCTCGCCGAAGAGCTCCGCGGCTTCCTCGTACTTTCCGCGACTGAGCAGGAGCACGGCGAGGTTGCTCATCTTGGTCGTGATCGATGGGTGCTCGTCTCCCAGGGCCTCGCGGGCGATCGCCAGGGACTCTCGGGAGAGGGGTTCGGCCTCGTCGTACCGCCCCTGCTGTCGGAGGGTGGCCGCCAGGTTTCCCATGGTGACGCCCAGGCTCGGATGCCGTGGCCCCAGGAGCTCCGTCTCGGTGGCGAGGGCGGTGCGCAGGTAGCGCTCGGCCGCTTCGAGGTTACCCAGCGTGACCGAGAGACTCCCGAGACTGGCCTGGACCGCGGCGATCTGCTCGCGCTGGTCGCCGGGCAAGGCGCGGTAGAGATCGAGAGCCTCTCCATAGCATTCGAGGGCTTCCTCGAACCGCTCGACCGTATGCAACAAGCCGGCGCGATCGACCAGGGTCCCGGCGAGTTCCCGCTTGGCGTCGTCCGAGGACTCCTCGGCCACCCGAGCACTCTGGAGGCTCAGTGCCTCCTCGAAGAGATCGTCCGCCTCTCGGTGTCGGTCCAGATCCGCCAGGACTCCGGCCAGGCCGCGGAGACTCTCGGCGACGTCGGCGACCGTCCGGGGCTCCGAGCTCCGCCGGATCTCGAGGGAGCGTCGCCACAGGGACTCCGCACGCTCGAGCTGCCCGAGCGACCGGCTGACTCCGCCCAGCACGCCGAGGAGGTCGGCCTCGACCTGCGGTTTCTGCAGCTCCGCCGCTTCGATCCGTTCCACGCCCCGGTCCAGCAACTCGTTGGCCGTCCATGGCGCACCCCCGGTTTCGTTGGGATCCACCGATTGGAGCAGGGTGGTCAGGAACTCCTGGACCTGCTCGGCCTTCTCGGCCTCGGCGGTTGCGCGATCTCGCTCCGCGGCGGCCACGGTCGCCTGCCAGGCGGTCGCGGCGAACCCGCCGAGGACGGAGAGGATCACCAGGCCTGCGGCGGTGGCTCCGATCCAATGGCGGCGGAGGAACTTCCGCCCGCGAACCAGGAGGCCGGCCGGGCGGGCGGCGATCGGCGAGCCCTCGAGATGCCGGCGGACGTCGTCCGCCAGCGCCTGGACCGATTCGTAGCGTTCGGCCGGTTCCTCGCGCAAGGCCTTGAGGGCGATGGTGTCGAGGTCTCCGGCGAGGTGCCGTCGCAGCCGGTCGGGCCGGCTGTCGCGACGCGCCGCGATCTCGGCTGCGTCCATCGACCCGGCGTTCCCGTTCTCCCCGGAGGCTCCGGTGCGCACCAGTCGGACCGAAGGCGCCGTCGGCGGAGCCCACTCCTCCCGGCCCCGGCGGCCGGAGGCTCCGGCGTCCTGGGGCCGTCGGCCGCACAGCAGCTCGTAGAGCAGCACCCCGAGGCCGTACACGTCGGTGGCGACGGTGACCGGCTCGCCACGCACCTGCTCCGGGGCTGCATAGCCGGGCGTATACGGCCGGAGGCCGAGCTGCGTCAGGGCGGTGGCCGTGGCTTCGCCTCCCTCGGCGAGCAGCTTGGCGATGCCGAAGTCGAGGAGCTTTACCGCGCCACGGTCGGTGACGAGGATGTTCGAGGGCTTGAGGTCGCGATGGACGACGAGGTGGCCGTGCGCATATTGCACCGCGTCGCAGACGTCGAGGAAGATCGCCAGCCGGTCCCGGATCCCGAGGCTTTGCTCGTCGCACCAACGCGTCAAAGGCTCGCCGTCGACGTACTCCAGGACCAGGTAGGGTTGGCCGTGCTCGGCCACGCCGCCGTCCATCAGACGCGCGATGCGAGGGTGACCCAGCCGAGCCAGGATCTGCCGTTCGAGCGCGAAGCGCTGGTCGAGAGTCTCCGAACGCAGCGAAGACGGTAGGAGCTTGAACGCGACCTGCTGCTCGTATGCGCCGTCGGCCCGCTCCGCTAGATACACGACGCCCATGCCGCCCCGGCCGAGCTCGCGCAGCAGGCGGTAGGGGCCGATGAGGCGGCCTTCGTCGCCACGGAAACCGGGATCGGCTGGATCGGCGCCGGGGTCTCCGCCGAGGATCGCGGCCGCCAGGTCCGGTTCCAGGTTCTCGGCCTGCTCCGCGGCGCGCTCGTAGACGGCGAGCAGGGAAGCGACTTCTCGCCGCACGCTGTCCGGCACCTCGGCGGCTTCCACGAACCCGGCTCGGTCCTCGACGGGCAGCTCGACGGCGCGAGCGAGAAGGGAGCCGATCGCGTCGCTGTCGGCGGTCTCAGGCACTGGCGAGGCCGCCGGCGCTCAGGTCCCGGTAGAGCCAGGTGCGGGCCAGCATCCAGTCCCGCTTCACCGTCATCGGCGAGACTTCGAGGGCCGTGGCGGTCTCTTCGATGCTCAGACCGCCGAAGAAGCGGCACTCGACCACCCGCGCCGGCCGCGGGTGCTCGCTGGCGAACCGGATCAGGGCGTCGTCGAGATGGACCAGATCGGCGGCGTAGTCGTCGACCACGATCCGGGATTCGTCCAGGGACAGAGGTCGCTCTCCCCCGCCGCGCTTCAGCCGGTTGCGCCGGCGCGCGGCGTCGACCAGCACCTGGCGCATCGCCCGCGCCGCGGCGGCGAAAAAGTAGCTGCGGTTGCGGATCGGTACCGTGTCCTGGTCGGCCAGCTTGAGATAGGCCTCGTGCACCAGGCCCGTTGTGTTGAGCGTGCAGGGACCTCCCTCGCGGGACAGCTGCCGATGCGCCATACGCCGCAGCTCGTCGTAGACGAGAGGGACCAGACGCGCCATCACGTCCTCCCGCTCGGCCCCGACGCCGGCGAGGAGCTCGGTTACCGCGGAATCCGCCATCGGAAGCTCTGGCCGCATTGTATCCCGCGGGCGGCCGTGCGCCTGGCGCAGTCGTTCTGCCTCCCCCGGCCTCCCGCCGACACGCCCGGTGCTTCCAGGAGGCGAGTGGCCGGATGCCCGAACACCCCGGGTGGTCCGTCGAGGCTTCCTTCGACGCAGGTAGGGGTCGGCACGGACACGAACGGACACCAACGGGTGCCCGACGAGGTCTACCGCCGGGGGAGGGTCGAGGCGGCCGCGCAGGGCCGATCGGTCAGCGCGCTGGTGGACGCACCGAAACGCCGAGGAGCGACATGACGACGATCGGACGATTGGCCATCACCGTAGCCGCCGGCCTCGCTGCAGCCGCCGGCATCCCTGCCGCCGCGACGCTCTCGCAACCGAACGGAGGCGGCTTCCGTCTGGACGGCCAGGCCGTGCGCCGCGGCGAGACCACGCTCGCCGGAGCCGGCTTCACGCTCTCCGGCGCGGTCGCCTCTAGCGCGCAACCACGGGGCGGCGGCTATGTGCTGGCCCCCGCGCGCACCTGCGCCGGCGGCTCGGCCGCGACCGGCGCCACGTGCGGCTGCCTGTGCTCGCAGACCCTGTTCGCGGACGGCTTCGAATCCGGCGACGTCAGTGCATGGAGCCAGAGCGTACCGTGACGACGATCCCCACGACCCCCCAGGAGGAGACCCATGTCCCAATCCGCGCCCCGATGCGTCCGCCTGCTCTGCTTCCTCGTACTGCTCCTTCTCGCCCCGGCGGGCGAGGCGACCGCGGGCGAGGGCTATTCGCTCGGCACGGCCTTCACCTACCAGGGCCGCCTGCAGCACGACGGGCAACCCACCGAGGGCCTCCACGACCTGTCGTTCGAGCTCTTCGACGCCGAGGGCCGCTCCTGGGGAGTGGTCGACCGCTTCGACGTGCCGGTGAGCGGCGGCGGCTTCGCGGTCGAGCTCGACTTCGGACAGCCGGTGTTCGCCGCCGAGACCTATTGGCTCGAGATCGCGGTGCGCCCCGCGGCACAAGGCGCCTACACCACGCTCCAGCCTCGCCAGCGTCTCACCGGCGAGGGCCCGGGCTGCACGGTGGACGGCGACGTGCTCATCGACGGCACGTTGAACGTCGACCCGATCGGCGCCCACACCGCGATCTCGGTGCCCTGCTGCAACGAGGCCGACCTCGACGGCGGGGGCCAGATCGCCCTCGGCTCCTTTTTCGGCACGCTGCGCATCGACAACGACGAGATCCAGTCGACCTCGCTGTTCCAGCCGTTCCACTTCCAGATCAACCCCCACGGCGGCAACATCGGGCTCGGCGTCGCCGTCCCTCAGGCGCCGGTCCACCTGCCAGCGGGGCCGGACGTCACGCCGAGCGGGGGCGGCGCGCTCGTGATCGGAGGCTCGGCGCGCCTCGCGATGGACAGCAACGAGATCGCCGCCCAGGTCAACGGGGCCCCGGCGACGCTCTTTCTCAACAACGACGGAGGGGAGGTGCGGATCGGTGGGGCCGGCAATGCGCTGCTCGACATCGGTTTGCAGGTCGCGGAAGCCAACAACCAAGCCGGAGACCAGGTGGACGTGCACTGCCCGTCAGGCCTGTTCATCATCAGCGCAGGCTGCAACGCCGGGATAGACGACATCGAAGCGTCGTTCCCCCTCGATTCGAACTCGTGGCGCTGCCGTGGGGGCGGCGAGGGAATCTCCGCCTGGGCGATCTGCGGCCGGATCAAATGGTGAGTACCGCGGCGCCTCGACGCGCCGCTCCGCTCACCGCACCACCGCAACCGGCTCGTCGATTCGCCACCAGCGGTCCCGCCGCTGCGTGGCGTCCTCGCGGAATGGGGGTCGCGCACCGCCTGGCGGTCGCGCGCCCGGACGGGAAGCCCGGTGCGGAAGTCGATGTGGAGCTCGACGATGCCGGGCGGGGGCGGCGGCGCGGAGGCGTCACCCGCGGCCATCGGGCATGGGTGACTGGGCGCATGGGTGACAGCCGCTCCGCCGGAACGAGCCTGGGCGACGACCTTTGCGGAGGCAAGCTGTGCTGAGCCCACGGGCAAGCTCGGCGTTGGCCGGTGCGCTGCTCGCGCTCCCCGCGCCGCTCGCCGCCCAGACGCCGCTCGAGATCGTGATCGCCTCGCCGGACGTCACCGCGGTCCTCGGCGGCGCCGTGGTCGCCGACCACCAGCTCGTCGCCGACGATCTCCAGGGCGGGGCGCTGGCGATCACGTTCGCCCCGCTCCCGGCGGCGGCGGCGGTGGACGGGCTCCACCTGAGCGCCGCCGGCCCGGTGCTGTTCTCCCTGGAGACGTTCACCGAGCTGGCGGGCGCGACCTACCGGCCGGCCGACGTCGTCGCGTTCGACGGCGCCGGCTTCTCGCTGGCGTTCGACGCCGGGGCAGCCGGGGTGCCGCCCGAGGTCGACGTCGACGCCGTGACCGTCGGCGCCAACGACGAGCTGCTGCTCTCCTTCGACGTCACCGTCGTCCTCTCCGGCGTCGCCTTCGCCGACGAGGACCTGGCGGCGTGGGACGGCGGCGGCTTCGACCTCGTCTTCGACGGCTCGGCGGCGGGCGTCCCCGAGGCGCTCGACCTCGACGCCGCCCACCGGCTCCCCAACGGCGACCTGCTGCTCTCGTTCGACGGCTCCGGCGTGGTAGCGGGGGTCGCGTTCGCCGACGAGGACCTCCTCGAGTACGAGCCGCAGTCGGGGACCTGGGATCTCGCCTACGACGGCTCGCAGTCGCTAGCGGGCTGGGAGGCCGCCGACCTCGACGCGGTGTCGGTGGGCCTGCCGCCGTCGGTGCTCGAGATCCCGACCCTCGGCGGCTGGGGGCTGGCGCTGCTCGCGGCCCTGCTCGCCCTCGGCGGTCTCGCGCTGCTCGGCGGATCGAGGGCCAGGACCGACACCGTCGCTTGACGCGCATTCGGCAGGACGCGGCAGGACGAACAGAAGCACGACCGAGGAGGACTTGGAATGAATCGACGCTCCACAGGCTTCACCCGCATCGCCATGGCCTCGGCCCTTGTCACGGCGCTGGCAGCAGCCCCCGCCCTCGCCGTCGACGGCGTGCTCGAGATCAACCAGGCGTGCGTCGCCGCCGGCTGCTTCCCGGGGGACGGGCCCGGGTTCCCGGTCGAGATCACCATTCCCGGCAGCTACCGGCTGACCAGCAACCTGACCGTGCCCGACGACGACACCACGGCGATCCTGCTCCAGGGCGTGAGGTTGGTGAACCTGGACCTCAACGGCTTTTCGATCCGGGGGCAGCACGCCTGCGGGATCGGCCTCCCTCCCAACTGTCCCGGCGGCCCGGCACGGGGCATCGACGTCGCCGTCCAGGGCGCCGTACACATCCGGGTGCGCAACGGCGGCATCTCTAACTTCGGCGGCGGTGGCATCCGCCTTACTGACGGGAGCGTAATCGAAGAGCTGATCGTGACCTCCACCGGCGGTGACGGAATCGTCGCCGGAGGATTCAGCATCGTGCGCGACAACGTCGTCACGCTCCACCTCGGCGACGGCATCCATACCGCCCCATCCAGCGGGAGCCTGATCACGGGCAACGTCGTCAGGGGCGTCGACGGGGACGGCATCGAGGGCGGAAACGACATGCTGCTGAACAACAGGATCATCGCCGCCGGCGAGGAGGACGCCCGGCTGGGGAACAACGCGGGCTATGGCCACAATACCTTCGAACAGGCGCCGCTCGGCGGCCACAGCATGGGCGACAACGTGTGCGTAGGCGGCCTGTGCTGAGGGCGCCGGCCGGCCCGGCGCTCGCCGCCGCGCTGCTCGCGCTCCCCGCGCGGCTCTCGCCGCCCTGACGCAGCGGCGGGATACAGCGATGGTGGCCTGTACGGCATGATGAGAAAGCCACGTCCTGAGAGCCTTCTGGGCCGACCTCGGCGACGCCGTCGCCGACCAGGTGTCCCAGGTGGTGGACGCCCCCCGGGCGGCCGCCGGCCTCCGGAGCGCCGACCTGGAGGTCCCTGGAGGTCAACCCCAACGCCATCGAACTGGCACGTCTCGACCCTGCTCGAGGCGGGGGTCGGCTTCCATCTGCTGGATGGAGGCGTCGACGATCGCGTGGAAGGTGCCGTCTATGAGGTCGCGCACGAAGTCGGGGAGTCGACGTCGCGCACGAGTGCGCCCTCGGCCTCGGCCATCGCGCTCGCGACGGCGACCGTGCTCGACGCGACCTCCCGCTGCCGCTCGGGCGGCAGTGAGCGGAAGGCGCCGGAGCGGCTCAGCAGCTCGTTCACGGCGTCTCGGATGGCGTCTCGTCGGCTCTCCGGCCTCACGGGCCAGGCGGCGAGGTCGCCGGACTCGAAGCCGTCGCTGAAGATCGTCCGCGAATCGGCGGGCGGATCCGGAATCAGGAGTGCGCGGTTCCAGGTGTGGTCGAGGATGACCACCCGTCCCGAGGCGTCCCAGTCCGACGCCGCCGCCTGAGCGAAGGGCAGCGGGACGCGGCCGTCGGGGAGCGGGGCGGTGCCGACCAGCGGCTGGTCGTAGAGAAAGATCCGGCTGCGCGGAGGGTTGGAGTAGCCGTCGACGGTCATCAGCATGCGGCCGCTTCCCGGCTCGAACGACACGAAGCGGGGTGTGCAAGGGCGGTTGACCACGTCGGGGTCGCACTCGCCGTCGGCAAACGAGCTCTTGCCGTAGACGCGGCTCGCGGGCACGGCGCCCGCGGGGAGGACGACAGCGGGCGAGGGGATCGGCGGCAGATCGGAAGCGTCGAGCTCGAGGACCCGGCGATTGCCGTTGCCCTCCCAGGTTCCGTCGACCACGTACAGATCGCCGACCGCGTCGAAGACCACCTGGGTGGGACGGCAGAACGAGTCGGCCGTCAGCACGCCGCTGCCGCCGAGGTGGGGTGGCGGGCCGGTGCCTCGGTTGCACGCGGTCTCGGCCAGCGACGGCTGCCCGAGGACGAGGTCCACCTCCCGGCTGCTCAGGCTCAGCCCGAGGACCCGCACGAGGCGGTGATGCTCGGTGTCGGAGATCCAGGCGGTGTCGGTCGCGGGATCGACGGCGACGCCGCCCGCGACGACCTCGATCGTGCCGCCGCCGCGGACCGGGAGCGGGCTGGTGACCTGGAACGCCGGAGGGGCGCCCGAGACCGGGCCAGCGGAGAGGTCCCACGCCGTCAGGTAGGGCCCGTGGGCAGCGTAGAGCAGGGCTCGCGCGGAGTCGAAAGCCAGGGCGGTGAAGTCCCACCCGTGCGTGACGTCGGTCGAGGCCTGCGTGTCGAAGCTCGGCTGGGCCAGCACCCCGGAGGCCGGCCCGGCCGCCAGCGGGCCGCCGGCAAAGTCGTGCCAGAACACGATCCGTTGGCGGTCGGCGACGAAGAGGGCGTCGCCGACGATCAGCAGATAGCCGGGGTTGGCGAGTCCGGCGGCTCCGACCTGGTTGGCATGCAAGTGGTTCGCCTCGTCGGAGGACCACAGCCAGGCGTCCGGGGAGTGGGCGACGCCGCCTGGATCGGGCAGCGGGATCGGCGCCGGAAAACGTTCGACGTGCTGCTGCTGGAGGTCGGCGATGTAGACGCTGCCGTCGCGGTCGATGCCCACGGTGCCGTGGGGGTTGCAGACCTGAGGGTAGATCGGTCCGTTGCCCACCAGACCGCCGATGCAACCCACGGTCGTCGAATCCCCCTTCGAAAGCACCCGCTGCGGCGCGCCGGACACGTACTGGAGCACCCGGCTGTTGTCGGTGTCGGCCACCCAGATCGCTCCCGTCTCCGCCGGATCGAGGGTGAGGCCGCGCGGCCAGTTGAAGCCGCTCCCGGCCGGTGGACCCCAAACCTCCGACGGCGGCTGGCCGTTGGACAGCGGCGGGTCGTAGACGTAGATCAGGCCGTCCTGGTCGCCGTGGAGGACGTACAGGCGGCCGGAGGCCTCGTCGGAGCGCACCGAGTTGGGTTTGCACAGTCCCGGCCCCGGAGGATCCGAGAAGTCGCAATCGGCGTCATTGGACGCGAAGCCGGGCTGACCGATCACGAGATCGGCCGCGGCACCGGCGGTGGGGAAGCGGAGCACGCGGTGGTTGCCGAGGTCGGCCACCCACAGGGTCGAGCCATCGGCGGTGACGTCGAGGCCCGCGGCGAAGTAGAAGTTGGGGAAGAACCGGTCGATCTCCCCAGTGCAGAGGGTCGCGGCCGTGGGAGCCGGAAGGCCCCGGTTGCAGGTCCGGCCCCTGAAGTCCGC
>Ga0302046_10005520_pt1 | contig 11127 bp, 9 predicted proteins | sample RVTome_11_FD_200261 | JGI IMG/M metagenome (GOLD analysis project Ga0302046, IMG submission 200261) | Soil microbial communities from uranium-contaminated site in the Upper Colorado River Basin, Wyoming, United States - RVT147D111 (version 2) ... | reverse complement strand
CTTCGACACGGATCTGTGCGGCGCCGGAGGCCTGGGCGACCAGTTGGTCCACCGGTCCGTCCGCCACGATCCTTCCCGCGTTGATGATCAGCAGTCGTGAGCACGTGTGCTGTACTTCTGGGAGGACGTGCGTGGACAGGATCACCGTCCGCTCCTTACCCAAGGCGGCAATCAGTCGTCGTATTTCCACCCGCTGGCTGGGATCGAGACCCTCCGTGGGTTCATCCAAAACCAGGAGATCCGGCCGATGCAGGATGGCCTGCGCCAGCCCGACGCGCTGACGAAACCCCTTGGAGAGCTCATCGATCGGCCGGTAGAAAACAGTCTGAATTCCCGTCCCATGGACGGCCTCGTCGATCGCCTGCCGGGCCGCCATGCCCAGAATACCGCGCAAACGTGCAAAGAACTCGAGATATTCAAACACCAGCATGTCCGAGTACAGCGGGTTGTTCTCGGGCAGATACCCGATGCGGCGTTTGGCAGCGAGCGAGTCGCTGGAAACCGGGCTGTCATCGAGTGAGATCTGCCCGCCGTCCGGCTCCAGGTACTGAGTAATCATCCGCATGGTCGTCGACTTCCCAGCGCCGTTGGGCCCCAGAAAACCGACCACCTCGCCGCGGTCGACATCAAACGACGCGTTATCCACCGCGGTGAGTCCACCGAACGATTTGGAGACCCCCTCCACTTTAAGAAGTGACATATTCCCTACTTTCGGTGCGTGTGGCCGGAAAAATTCTACAAACCGAGGATTTGGAAAGTCAACCGGGGGGCGACGGCCAATCCCAACGTTCAACGTTGAACGTTGAACGTTCAACGTCCAGGTATTGACCAAGTCAGCTGAGTGTTTGGGCGCGGAGGAATGGACGTGGGCGTTGAGCGTTGAACGTTCGTTGGGCGTTGGGCGTTGAGCGTTGAGCGTTCGTTGGGCGTTGGGCGTTGAACGTTCGTTGGGCGTTGGGCGTTGAGCGTTGAGCGTTGAGCGTTGCATGGGGGGTTGACTCTTGCGAGATGCCTTTCTAGCTTTGCCACATAAAGTTCTTTGGACGCCCGCGACACGGAGAAACAGTGGTCATACCTACCCGAGACGACCGGCACCAGGCCCAGGAGACCCTCAGTTACATCCGCCAGACCATGGAGACCGCTTCAACGTACACCGCCGTGTCGGGGTGGGGTCTCGTGGCCGTTGGGGGGATTGGTGTCGTATCCGCGTGGCTCGCTCGGGCCTCCGGACAGCCAGCGCCCCTTTCGGTCTGGGTCCCTGCGGCCCTCATCTCCCTGGCGGCCGCCGGAACAGCCAACGCGATCAAGGCGAAACAGATCGACGTACCCCTGTGGTCGGGCTCGTTTCGAAAGGTCGTCTGGGGTCTGGCGCCTGCCCTGATCGCCGGGGCGTTTCTCACGTGGGCCCTCACGCGTCAGGGGGCCACCGCCATCGTGCCCGGAATGTGGCTGTCGGTCTATGGGGCCGGAGTCGCTGCCGGCGGGATGTTCTCGGTGCGCGCCCTCCGATGGATGGGGGTGTTCATGCTCGCCCTGGGCGGTCTGGCGCTCGTCCAACCTCAATATGGGCTTCTGCTCCTGGCGGCAGGCTTCGGAGGCGGTCACCTCGTTTTTGGCTCTTACATCGTTCATCGCCATGGCGGTTGAGGCGTCCGAAGGCCTGGATCAGCTCATTCACGAGCGGAAGCGGCTCGGCATCGTGTCTGCGCTCGCAGCAAACGAGTCGCTGACCTTTGGTGAACTCAAGGAGATCCTCTCGATGTCTGATGGCAACCTCAGCGTCCACGCGCGGAAGCTCGAGGAGGCCAAGTACATCAAGGTGACGAAGGGGTTTGCAGATCGGAAGCCCCGCACGGAATACGAACTGACCTCGCGGGGACGAAAAGCGCTGGAAACGTATCTGGACAGGATGGAAACCATCCTCGGTGAGGCGCGCGAAGCGCTCGATCGAACGGGCTGAGACGATGCACGTCGCGATCATCATGGATGGAAATGGCCGTTGGGCTACGAGTCACGGTTGGGCTCGATGGAAGGGACACGTCGCTGGCGTGGAGAGTGTGCGAGCTGTGGTGGAGGCCGCCCCGAAGCTGGGTATAAGGACGCTCACCTTGTATGCGTTTTCTTCCGACAACTGGAAGAGGCCGCGCGGCGAGGTCACAAAGCTCTTCCGACTCCTGCGCCAGTATTGCCGGCGCGAGCGTGCCCAGCTCCTGGCGCAGGGGGTTCGCGTCTCCGCCATCGGCCGTCGGGACCGAATACCGGAACGGGTGCTCGAGGAGCTGGAGCGTCTTGAAGCAGTGACTCGTAACTGCGGTCGCCTGCACCTGCGGATCGCCCTCGACTACAGCGCACGAACGGCGATCGCCGAGGCCGTCAGGACTCTTGCTGTCCAGCCACATCTCTCCCCATCATGCAACTCGAATGCATGCGAAGAGCTGCATCAGCTCATCACGGGCGGGGTACCCGATCCGGACCTCCTGATTCGGACCGCCGGCGAGAAACGACTCTCCGATTTCCTCCTCTGGGAGCTTTCCTACACGGAGTTGTACTTCACCGATGTCCGGTGGCCCGAGTTCCGTGAGGCGCACCTTGTGGAGGCGATTGATGATTTTCACAACCGCGGCCGCCGCTTCGGCGGTACCGGCGACAATGATCCCTTCCATACCGATGCCACAAATCGACTCGCGGGATGAATAGTCGATTCAGACAACTCGTTGGTGTGCTCCTCTTCGCGGCGTGGTTCTGGTGGGCACACGGTTGGGCCGATACACTCGCCGTTGTATCTCCGATCCATTGGCCCTTACTGCTGCCCCAGCTCGTCCTCGAAGGGGTACCGGCCGCCATCGGGTTTGCCACGAGTGCCGTGTTGTTTCTCAACTCTCGCCAGGCCAGATCCCTGGTCCTCCTGTTGTGCGTGTCCACAGCCCAATCAGTTGCCCTGTGGGCGGCAACGCCCGAGATAGGCCGCCGCTACGACGAGACCGTCACACGCTCGAGACATACCTGGCAGGTCTCCGGATCTGGGGTCACCCAATTCGACACGGATGTCGCCCCTGCGCACGTGCCACGTTAGGGTCGCGCGGACTCCTGCCGAAGACCATTTTAGGAATAGTCAGACACCCCAACAAACACCCAACCGCTCGGGACGCTCCGCGCAGGTGGACTCATGATCGCAGCATCCGCAAACGGTACAGCTCGCCCGCCGATCTCCAGGATCCTGACTCTTGGCACGACCGCGATGTGCATGGTCGTGACGTCCCTCGGCGCCCAAACCCCCAGAGTTGGTGAGGCACACGCATCGGACAACTACAGGTCCGCCATCGAATCGGTCAGATCACTGATTCGGGAAGCGATGGTGGCGGAGAACATCCCGGGGGCATCCTTTGCCGTGGCCATCGCCGATGACCTCGTATGGTCGGAAGGCTTCGGGTGGGCCGACCTCGAACATCGGACACCGGTAACGACCCTAACCAGGTTCCGAATCGGATCGGTGTCGAAAACGATGACCGCCACAGGACTAGGGATCCTGATCGAGCGCGGTCAGATTGACCTGGACGTCCCCGTTCAGCAATACGTTCCCGATTTTCCCACGAAGCGGTGGCCAATCTCGACCCGTCAGGTTGGAGGCCACATTGCCGGCGTGCGGCACTACCGGGGCCAGGAGATGCGCTCGTCGGTTCACTACCCGACGGTCAGCTCTGGTCTCACAATCTTTGCCAACGATACGCTGCTTTTCGAACCCGGCACGTCGTACTCGTATTCGAGTTATGGGTGGAACCTCGTGAGTGCCGTGATGGAAGGGGCGTCCGGTCAGGATTTTCTGGCGTTCATGAGAGACGAGGTATGGGAGCCGCTAGGCCTCAGACACACACTGGCGGATCATAACGACTCGATCATTCCCGACCGAACCGAATTTTATGAACACGGCTCGGATGGTGCGATCGTAAACGCCCCCTATGTCGACAACAGCTACAAGTGGGCGGGCGGCGGGTTCCTCTCGACCCCGGAAGACCTGGTGCGTTTTGGAGCAGCCCATCTCCGGCCTGGTTATCTGCGTGCAGAAACCCTTCACCAGCTCATGGAGCCCCAGTCGCTCCGCAACGGAGAATCCACGGGCTACGGCATCGGTTGGAGCACAGGGACACAGGACGACGGAGATACCACAAAGTCACACTCGGGCGGATCCGTTGGAGGGACAACGCTGCTCCTGCTCATTCCCGCACACCAACTCGTGGTAGCCGGCGTGGTGAATATTTCAGGATACGCGCCGGCAATGACGCGCCGCGTGGCCCAGGCGTTCGAGGACTACATGCGACGCGAGACGAGGTAAATGGATCAATCCGTTCCCTTGAGTCTGGAGATCCGTCGCCGGTCCCGCTTGGTGGGTCTTCCCTTGGTGGGTTTGGAGATGGCGGCGGCCACTCGGTGTTGTTCGGCCAACACCTTCCGTGCGGCAATGCTGTCCGCCGTCTCGCGATAAAGTCCCGCCGCGTCCATGGCGGAACCCCGGTGTTCGGAGAGCTGCACGACTTCGATAATCGATTCGTACGGCACCTTCCGTATTCGAATCCGGTCTCCTATCTGCAGCGGCCTACCCCTCTTCACCCGCGAACCATTCACCTGCACCTTGCCACCGTCGATGGCGTCAGCCGCAGCGGAACGTGTCTTGTAGAATCGGGCTGCCCACAGCCATTTGTCGAGACGAAAGGTCCCTGCCATAACAAAAGCTACCAAGGGGAGACACGGGCGGGCAAAGCCACTACCATCTACGCTACCGTCACGCATCCCCGCACACATCGGAGACCATATGAGAATACTGAGTTCGCTTGTCGCCGGTTTCGCTGCTTCGGTCCTCGTCGGTCCGGCAGTAGCCCAAAGCTTTCCGACCGATGACCCGGTGTTGCGGGCCATCTGGGAGGAAGGCATGGAGCGATCGCAGACGTACCCCCTCGCACAGGCTCTGCTCGATTCGGTTGGTCCGCGCCTGACTGGATCACCGGAGATGGAAACCGGACAAGAATGGCTCGTGGACCGGTATAAGAGCTGGGGCATAACGGCGCGCGCAGAATCGTACGGAAGCTGGATGCGGTGGAGTCGAGGCAGAACGCACGTTGATCTCGTCGCACCGCGTGTCCGATCCCTGGACGCGATGATGTTGGCGTGGAGTCCGGGAACAGACGGGAGGTCCGTGCGTGGAACCGTCGTCACCATTCCATCGGTCGGCTCTCGAGCAGAGTTCGAGCAGTGGTTGCCAAGCGTCGCGGGCAAGTTCGTGGCCCTCTCACAGCTCCAGCGCTCGTGCCGGCCGGACAACAACTGGCAGGAGTTTGCCACGGAGGAGTCGCTCGAGCGCATTCGTGCCGACCGGCAACAGGATCAGCGGGATTGGAGCGAACGGATCCGTCGCACAGGCCACGCGGGCCGGGAGCTCGCCCACGCGCTGGAGGAGGCTGGAGCCGCCGGGATTCTGACGTCAATCTGGCCGAACGGTTGGGGGGTCCAGCGGGTTTTCGCAGCGCAAACCGAGCAGATCCCCACGGTGGGGATCGGCTGTGAAGACTACGGCCTGGTGTTCCGTCTGGCCGAGAACAACCAGGGTCCCGTTCTGGAGGTCATGGCTGAGGCCGAATTCCTCGGGGAAGCTCCGGTCTCGAACACGATCGCAGAGGTGCGCGGCGGCGAACTCTCCGATGAGTACGTCATGCTATCGGCTCATTTCGATTCCTGGGATGGCGGTTCCGGAGCGACGGACAACGGCACCGGAACGATCACGATGCTCGAGGCGATGCGGATTCTTCGGGCGACCTACCCGAGCCCACGACGCACAATTGTGGTTGGTCACTGGTCCGGGGAGGAACAGGGCCTGAACGGCTCGACCGGTTTCGCGGCTCAGAATCCGCAGATTGTCGAGGGGTTGCAGGCGCTGTTCAATCAGGACAACGGCACGGGGCGCATCGTCCGCCTGTCGGCGCAGGGATATACGCAGGCGGGTGCGCACTTCGCACGGTGGTTCTCGATGATGCCCGGCGAGTTAACCGACCCGATTCAGTTCAGTTACCCGGGCACTCCCTCAGGGGGTGGGTCGGATCACGCTTCGTTTGTCTGTCACGGGGCCCCGGCGTTCAGCCTCGGAGCACTGAACTGGAGCTATGGTTCACAGACATGGCACACGGACGGCGACACCTTCGACAAGATCGTGTTCGACGACCTTCGTCACAACGCCACGCTCACCGCCATGCTGGTGTACCTGGCTTCCGAAGATCCTGACCGCATTTCCAGAGACCGGCGCGATGTTCTTCCACCGAGCGGACAGACCGGACAGCCCGGTCAATGGCCCGGTTGCCGCTCAGTGCGGACTTGGGGGGGGTATACCGGACGGTAAGGGCGGACCAGGCGGTAACGGAACGGTAGGGAAGCGGTAAGGAAAAGTAGGGGGCTGGACGAAGTAGTCCCGGGCCGGACGGCCAGAGACGTCTTCCGACCGCGGATGCTCGAGTCGGACGGATCGCATCCTGCCAGGCGCAGCCCTACCGCTTTCTCCTGAGCGCTCCCTTACCGCCTAACACCGCCCCTGCCTCCCGCCTCGCTCACGAGAGATTCCAGCGCCCGTCGGGCCGAGTCCACGCGAGGTTGCAGCGCACGGTCTGCGCGCTCCCATAGCTCGATGAAATCCGAATACGCGACAGCCGCGGCTTCGTCATCACCGCGCTCCGCCAGGATTTCCGCAAGGTTCAGGAAGGCAATCGGCCGAAGATCCGGATCGTCATAGAAGCCGTACCGGAGGCGGCGGATCCCTTCGTCATGTGTTTCGTCATAGCGTGCCATCGCGGTGGCCATGTTCAGCCGCAGAATTCCGCTTCCGGATTGAGGACCAAAGAAGATCAGGCCAAAATCTTCCAGGGCCGCCCGCATTTCGTTGACGCCGGTAAGCGTATCTCCCTCGAGAATCTTTGCCCAACCCTCGGCCGCGTCATACAGCGCCGGGATCTTGATCTGGAATCCCTGGTTGGTAAGCTCACTCGGCTGAACGGAGCTGAGCAGGGCCCGGGCTCGTGAGGCGTCGCCATCGAGCAATGCAAATTGCGCACGGAGCAACATTGCAAACGGAACACCTTCCGGCCGGCTATCGTAGAGTGCAAAGGCGGCCGTAGTGTCGCGTCCATCCGTATACCCCGCGGCCGCCGTCTGGATTTTCAGAACGGCGCCAAGAGGTCTCAGCGCCTCGATGGGGTTGTCCAGAAAGTAGTCGGCTTTCCGCATTGACTCTGAAAGCCGTCCCAGCCCAAGGAGCTGGCCTGCCAACAGGAGCTGACCCTGAATCTCGAGCCCACTTTGTGGTTCCTGCCCGATGACAACGGAATCCATGCGGTCGACCAACTGGTTTCGCAACGAGCCCGTCGAATACTTCGCCGACGACAACAGCAGATTAAACTGCTCCCTGGCTGCCGGTACGGAGTCGAGCAGGCTGACCCCTTGGCCGGAGAAGTACAATTGTCCGATCAATTCGAACGCCGCTGCCTGACTCACACCAGTGCCCAGCCTGTCCATGTAGTGTTGGTGTCGCGTCCGATCTCGCATGGCTGCGGCGATCTCGACGGCGTGCACCGCGGCGGGTGAGAACGACGAGTCGAGCGCGATGGCGCGGTCGAAGGGCTCGAGCTGCTGTTCGAAGCTCAGGGCCAGCGTGGGCTGAGAATGGAACCGGAGATCGCCCAGCATGTGCCAACCAATGGCGTCGGACGGATACTGAACGACGTAGGATCGCATCGTGTCGAGTGCCGCAATCTCATTTCGCTGGAAATGATTGTACGCCATAACGAGCGCGCGGTCCCTCGGCGGCAACCGATCGGACAGTTCAACGGCGCGGGCGAGCGGCCCGGTAGATGCCGGCGACCCGAGGCCCACCGTCCATCCCCGCGCACTCGCGAGTTGCCAATACGCCAGGGCAAACGTGGAGTCGTGGTCGACGGCTTCCTGGAATCCAACGATGGCCGAGTCCCACGCTCCCGCCCGGTAGTACCTCGTGCCCTTCAGGAACGCACGAATTGCATCGAGCGAACCACTGGTTATGCCGGCGACGCTCAAAGACGGTAGGGGTTCCCGCGAACGCCAGGCAGCACGGAGCAGCCGGATGCTCAGACTATCCACGAGCTGGAGAACACTGTCTGCCGACCCATCGAGCTGCACACGCCCAATCTCATCTCCATCAACGGAGTGCAGTTCGGCGCTGAAACGGATGGTTCGACCGGCTTCCACCACGCTTCCTGTCAGAATGGAACCCGCGTTGATGTCGCGACCCAGAGACATCGCTTCGTCGACGTTGAGCCCGGCTTGACCACCACGCTCCTTCCACTTGTTGATGACCACCCGTGAGTCGACCGTGCGAATGCCGCCCACGGCATTCAGGTTCGTAGACAGGAGATCAACCATGCCCTCCCCGAGGTACTCGACGTCCGGGCCCGTGGCCGAGAAGGGCAGTACGGCAATGACGTCAGCCCCGGCAGCGACGCTCGTTGCCCGGCCGCCCCCACGAAAGGAGATGAGCGCGACGGCGAGAACAAGTACCGCCGTCGCCAGTACCGGTACCAACCACCGGCGAGTGCCATCGGTTGATGCGGAGGCGGTGACTGAGTCCAGTGCGCTTATCAACGCTTCACCGCTCGGATATCGCTGATCCGGATCTTTGGCGAGGGCTGTTGTCAGGAGGGCATGAATCGGGCGGGGCGTATCCTTGACCACGGATTCGAGCTTCGGTACCGGAGCCGAAATCGCCTTGGCAATGATCGATTGTGCGGTTGGGCCGTCAAAGGGGGGACTACCGGACAACATCTCATACAGCACGCAGCCTAACGCGTAGATGTCAGTCCGTCCGTCGACGCCTGGCTCACCGGTCGCCTGTTCGGGACTCATGTACCACGGCGTACCGATGGCCATACCGGCCTGTGTCATCCCGCCACCCCCGGAGGTACTAACGGCACGCGCAATTCCGAAATCCGCCACGACCGCGTGTCCCTGCGACAGCAGGATGTTGGCGGGCTTGATGTCCCGATGCACGACCCCCTCGCGGTGAGCGTACGCGAGTGCGCTCGCCACCTCCCGCACAATCCCCTCGGCTTCCTTCCAGGACAGTTGGCCCTTCTGGTGCAGGCGGTCCTTCAATGACTCGCCTTCAACGAGCGGCATCACATAATACAGGAGACCGGTCAGATCGCCGGAGTCGTAGACCGGAAGGATATGTGGATGTTGCAACCTGGCAGCGATGTCAATCTCTTGTAGGAATCGGTGCGATCCCACGGATTCGGCGAGTTCGGGCCGAAGAACCTTGATGGCTACGCGACGCTTGTGTTTGACATCTTGCGCCGAGAACACCGTGGCCATCCCACCCTCACCCAGTTTCCCCTCCACATTGTATCGGCCCGCAAGACCCTGTTTCAGAGTTTCGAGGACGTCAGCCATTCAACGAGATTCTCACCTGAAGGAGAAGGATCGCAAAAACGGAAAAGTCACGCACCCTGCAAACGGATCGAGGTGCAACTCACCCGGATCAATAAACACGGGGACGCGGTCGTATAGGAACCAGCCTCTGGTCAACGGGCCATTCATCCACCCCAACGGTCAACGGTAGTTCCCGAACTGTAACTCGAGACCGTAGTCTTTCTCTCGAAGAAAGGCCATGACTTCCTGGAGTGCGTCTTTGGATGGACTGCTGACGCGCAACTGATCCCCCTGGATGGCTACCTGTACCTTCTTCATCTTCTCCGCTTTGACATCCTTGACGATTGCGCGGCCCGTGTCGGTGGGAATGCCCTGTTTCAACCCAATCTGGCGCCGCACGCGACTTCTCCCAGCCTGTTCATCTTTGCCAACGTCCAGGTTCTTTACCGGTACCTTGCGCTTGATGAGCTTGCTCTGCAACACATCAAACAATGCGTTCATCTTGAAATCGTCATCGGCCTCGAGCTTCAACCCACCCGCCGCACGGTCAAAGTTGATCGTACAGTTGGTGCCCTTGAAGTCATACCGTTGCGCGACCTCCTTGAGGGCTTGATTGACCGCATTGTCGACTTCCTGCAGGTCGACGCCCGTTGTCACATCAAATGAATAATCTGCCATCCCCTCCTGCTCTCACAATCGTAGGCGGGGTGACGGCGCGTTCCACCGGTTGCCCGGCCCGCCACTCAGTTCTCCACGCGCCAGAACGCGATACCGCCGGCCTGCTTGCCCACATCAATCTGGTCAACGCGCCGAAGCGCTGTCAGGTCAATGACCTCCACGGTTCCCGGCTCACCGCCCACTCCTTCGACCGTGACGAACGCAAAATGATCATCGGGTGTTATGGCCAGACCGTGCGTGACGCTCCTTGTGTTCTCAATGATGGCGAGTCGCTGGCCGGAAGACAAATCCCAGACCCCAACCGCACCAGCTGCCTTGAGGGAAACCACGAGCCTGCTTCCGTCCGAGGTAACCGCCGCGTTGTATGGGGCGCCCGGAGATTCGAATCGCCGAGTTATGGCAAAACGCTCGGCATCGACTTCCAACACCTGATTCCCTCTGTTGCATGTGACATAAAGGTGCGAGCCATCCGGACCCGGCGTCACCCACGTTGGCGAACATGCGCCCATGGACCTCCCATCATTCGCATGCGTGGTGTGGTGGGAGACCGGTTCGCCACCGATCAAATCCAGTCTCCGTGAAACGGATAGCGTCGCCACGTCGATTTCGACCAACTGGTCGTCCATCATGCACGCGGAGTAATGAAGCAGTCCGTCGGGGCTGAAGCGGGAACCGTGCGGCATCGTGCAGGTTTCCGTTCTTGCAATTTCAGTCATGGACGCGAGGTCGACGACCGAGACTGTACCCGGTGTCATATCCCCATGAAAGTCCGAGTTTACCGCCAGCGCGAGTCCGCCGAACGGAGGAATGGCAACAGTCGCCGGGAACAGGCCAAGTTCGACGCGTGCCTCCACGGTGTCCGCGCCCGTGGCGTACCTCACGAGGAAGCCGAACGGGAATCCGTGTCCCAAGGTCACGTACCAGTGCTTCCCGTTCGGATCGACAAAGACACCGTGCGGCGCCTCGATCTCCGTAGAAAGGCTGCCGACCGTTATTACCTTCTCGCGACGCAAC